>Ga0307472_100001270_pt1 | contig 9994 bp, 8 predicted proteins | sample atmos_gasesAM5C__2_FD_204582 | JGI IMG/M metagenome (GOLD analysis project Ga0307472, IMG submission 204582) | Hardwood forest soil microbial communities from Morgan-Monroe State Forest, Indiana, United States - atmos_gasesAM5C_05 | ecosystem: Environmental > Terrestrial > Soil > Temperate... | reverse complement strand
TCAAGGGCCGCCGGGCGCTCTCGGCCGGCATCCTGACCGGGCTCACCCCCTTCCTGGTGCTGGCGCCGCTCGCGATGCTCGGCATCGCCTTCGCCGGGCAGGTGGCGCATCTCGTCGCCTATATCAGGGGACGCTCCTCGCTCTCCTGGACCGACCTCCTCGGGCAGCTCTCGGCGCTGCCGCTCATCGGGGGGCCCGTGACCTGGGCGCGGGACAACGCCGCGGTGAGCGCCGAGCAGGTCGAGGGCTGGATCACCGACGGCGTGCAGGGTCTCCTCAAGGGGGCCGCCACGATGGGTGGGGACCTGGCGCTCGGCGTGTTCGGGACCCTCGTCGGCTTCTTCATGATGCTGTTCATGCTGTTCTTCTTCCTGCAGGACGGCCGCGCCATGCTCGCGGCGTTCGAGCGGTTGATTCCGATGGCGCGCGAGCAGCGCGCGCGGCTCCTCAAGTACCTGGGCGACGTGACTCGCGCGGTGGTCTTCGGCTCGGTCGCGACCGCGCTCATCCAGGGAGTCATCGTCGGCATCGGCTTCGGGATCGTCCGGCTCCCCTCGCCGCTGGTGTTCGGCGTGCTGGGGGCCATCGCCGCCTTCCTCCCCTCGGGCTCGGCGATCGTGCTGATTCCGGCGGCGGCCTACCTCGCCTTCGCCGGACGCTGGGGGGCGGCGCTGTTCATCGCGCTCTGGACGGTGGGCATGTGGGTCGCGGAGAACGTGCTGCGGCCGATCCTCACCTCCAAGCACGCCGAGGTGTCGACGCTCGCGATCTTCGTCGGCGCGATCGGCGGTGTGTCGGCCTTCGGCATTCTCGGCCTGATCATAGGCCCGGTGTTGCTGAGCTTCGCCGTGGCGCTGGTGCGCTTTGCCGAGGAGACGCTCGCCACGGATGCCTGAGCGCGCGGGCTTTCCCGTAAAATGCGCGCCCTATGGATCTCACCCCGATCCTCGATCCGCTGAATGAGGCGCAGCGCGCGGCGGTCACCGCCCCGGTCGGCCCGGTGCTGGTGCTCGCCGGCGCCGGCAGCGGCAAGACGCGCGTGCTCACGCACCGTATCGCCTGGGTGATCCAGGCCGAGGGCGCCTCGCCTCAGGGCATTCTCGCCGTGACGTTCACCAACAAGGCGGCCGGCGAGATGCGCGCCCGCGTCGAGCGGCTCCTCGGGATTCCCGCCGCGGCGCTCTGGATCGGCACCTTTCACGGCCTCGCGCACCGGCTGCTGCGCATCCACTGGCGCGAGGCGCAGCTGCCGCAGGGCTTCCAGATCATGGACTCCGAGGACCAGCAGCGTCTCGTGAAGAAGGTGATCCGCGCGAAGGAGCTCGACGAGACACGCTGGGTGCCGCGCGAGGTGCAGTGGTTCATCAATTCCAACAAGGACGCCGGCCGGCGGCCGGCGAAGGTCCCCGACGGCGGCGATCCGGCGCGCCGCGAGCTGATCCGGCTCTATGCGGCCTACGAACAGGCCTGCGCGCGCACCGGCGTGGTGGATTTCGCCGAGCTGCTGCTGCGCGCCTTCGAGCTCTGGCAAAACAACCCGCAGCTGCTCGCGCATTACCGCCGGCGCTTCCGCCACGTGCTGGTCGATGAGTTCCAGGACACCAACGACATCCAGTACGCCTGGATCAAGCTGCTCACAGGAGGCGACGGCGGCGCGCCGTTCGTCGTGGGCGACGACGATCAATCGGTCTACAGGTTCCGCAGCGCACGCCCGGAGAACCTGCAGGATTTCCGCCGCGACTACCCGCAGTCGCAGCTCTTCAAGCTCGAGCAGAACTACCGCTCGACCGGCGCGATTCTCGAGGGGGCCAACGGGCTCATCGCCCACAATGCGAACCGCCTCGGCAAGAAGCTCTGGACGAGCGGCGCGCGCGGCGAGCCGATCCACCTCTACAGCGGCTTCAACGAGCGCGACGAGGCCGAGTTCGTCACCCACCGCATCCGCGAGCACGTCGCGCGCGGCGCGCTCCGGCGGCACATCGCGATCCTCTACCGCTCGAACGCGCAGTCGCGGGTGTTCGAGGAGGCGTTCCTCTCGGCGCGCATTCCCTACAAGGTCTACGGCGGGCTGCGCTTCTTCGAGCGTGCCGAGATCAAAGACGCGCTCGCGTACCTGCGCCTCATCAGCAACCGCCGCGACGACGCCTCATTCGAGCGCGTCGTGAATCTGCCGCCACGAGGCCTCGGCGCCAAGAGCATCGAGGCGCTGCGCGAGCGCGCCCGCGCCGGCGGCGTGTCGCTGTGGGACGGGGCCGCGACGCCCGCGAGCGCGGCGGGCACGGAGCTCGGCGGCCGGGCCGCCGGGAGCCTCGCGGGTTTCCTCGCGCTCATCGAGCGCCTCGCGGCCGAGACCGCCGGGCTCGCGCTCCACGAGCAGGTCGATGCGGTATTGAAGGGCTCGGGACTCATCGCCCATTACCAGAAGGACAAGGCCGAGCGCGGCGAGGCGCGGGTCGAGAACCTGGATGAGCTCGTGAGCGCGGCGCGCGGCTTCGCGCCCGAGGGGAGCGAGCTCGCCCCGCTCGAGGCGTTCCTCGCGCACGCGGCGCTCGAGTCCGGCGAAGGGCAGGCGGACGAGTGGGAGGACTGCGTGCAGATGATGACGCTGCACATGGCGAAGGGGCTCGAGTTCCCGGTGGTGTTCCTCGCCGGACTCGAGGAGGGCCTCTTTCCGCACCAGCGCTCGGCCATCGACCTCGAGGGGCTCGAGGAGGAGCGGCGGCTGTGCTACGTCGGCATGACGCGCGCCATGAAGACGCTCTATCTCAGCTACGCCGAGCAGCGCCGCCTGCACGGTGTCGACAGCTACGGGCAGGTGTCGCGCTTCGTGCGCGAGATCCCCGAGGAGCTCGTCGAGGAGGTGCGCCCGCGCGTGCAGGTGTCGCGGCCGCTCGCCGTGGGGCGCTTCCGCCCCGAGGAGCCGGCGGCGCCCGGGATGCGGCTCGGCGGGCGCGTGCGCCACGGCAAGTTCGGCGAGGGCGTGATCCTCAACGTCGAGGGCAACGGGGCGCAGGCGCGCGTGCAGGTGAGCTTCGAGCGGCAGGGCACCAAGTGGCTCATGGTGCAGTACGCGAACCTCGAACCGCTATGAGGCGCCAATGAAAATTCTGATCCTCGGCGCCGGCCAGGTCGGGCGCACCGCCGCATCGCACCTCTCGCGCGAAGAGGCGAACGAAGTCACCGTGGTCGACATCAACGAGGATGCGCTGCGCGACCTGCAGGAGCGGCTCGAGGTGCGCACCGTGGTCGGCAACGCCGCCCACCCGACGGTGCTCGAGGCGGCCGGCGCCGGCGAGGCCGACGTCATGGTGGCGCTGACCTCGAGCGATGAGGTCAACCTGATGGCGTGCGAGGTCGCGTTCGCCCTCTATCGCACGCCGACCAAGATCGCGCGCATCCGCGCGGCCGAGTACACCGACCGCCCCGAGCTCTTCGGCGTGGATGCGCTCTCGGTGGATGTCTTCATCAGCCCGGAGCGCCTCGTCACCGAGTACGTCGAGCGCCTGATCCACCACCCCGGGACGCTGCAGGTGCTCGACTTCGCCGACGGCAAGGTGCGCCTCGTGGCGGTGCGCGCCCGGAGCGGGGGACCCTTGGTCGGCCACAAGCTGCGCGAGCTCCCCGAGCACCTGCCGAAGATGGAGGTGCGCGTAGTGGCGATCTACCGCGACGGCCGCAGCGTGGCTGCCGACGGCGATACGCAGATCGCCGAGGGCGACGAAGTGTTCTTCCTCGCAGCCCGCGACGACATCCAGCGCGCCACCAGCGAGATGCGCCGCGGCGACGGGGCGGTGCGGCGCATCGTGATCGCCGGCGGCGGCAACATCGGCTACCGGCTCGCCAAGTCGCTCGAGCACACCAACCAGGTGAAGGTCATCGAGCGCGACCCGCGGCGCGCGCGCCGCGTCTCCGAGCTCCTCGAGCGGGCCATCGTGCTGCACGGCGACGCCGCCGACGAGGAGCTGCTCATCGAGGAGAACATCGACAGCGCCGACGTGTTCGCCGCCATGACCAACTCCGAGGAGGCCAACATCCTCTCGGCGATGCTCGCCAAGCGGCTGGGGGCCGCCAAGGTGATGGCGCTCATCAACAAGCCCTCCTACACCGACCTGGTCGAGTCGGGCAGCATCGACATCGCGGTCTCGCCGCAGACGATCACCATCGGCTCGCTGCTGGCGCACGTGCGCCGCGGCGACGTGGTGCGGGTGCACGCGCTGCGGCGCGGCGCGGCCGAGGCCATCGAGGCGATCGTGCACGGCGATGAGCGCAGCTCGCGCGTCGTCGGGCGCATGGTGAGCGAGATCCCGCTGCCCGAGGGCGCCTCGATCGGCGCGGTGGTGCGCGGCGATACGGTCATCATGGCGCATCACGACACGGTGGTGCGCGCCGACGACCACGTGATCCTGTTCCTCGCCGACCGCCGCCATCTCGAGGCGGTCGAGAAGCTCTTCCTGCGCGCGACGCGCTGAAGCGAAAGGCGGACGCTCTACCGTGCTCGCGGTCGCCTACGCACTCGGGCTCCTGCTCGCGGCCTTCGCGCTGACCTTTGCGCTGCCGATCGCCTGCTCGCTCGCGATGGGCGACGGCCTGTGGCCGAAGTTCCTGCTGGCCGCCGCGCTCGCGGCGGGCTGCGGCCTCGGGCTCGCCGCGGCGACCGCGCGCCTGAAGCGCGAGCTGCGCGCGCGCGACGGGTTCCTCCTGGTGACGCTCGGCTGGCTGGTGCTGTCGGCCGCGGCGGCGGTGCCACTCCTGCTCGCCCTGCCGTCGCTCTCCTTCACGGGCGCCTACTTCGAGGCGATGTCGGGCCTCACCACCACCGGCTCGACGGTCCTCACCGGGCTCGACGCGCTGCCGCCGTCGCTCAACTTCTGGCGCGCCTCGCTCCACTGGTTCGGCGGGCTCGCGATCGTCGTCATGGCGCTCGCGGTGCTGCCGCTGCTCGGGGTCGGCGGCATGCAGCTCTACAAGGGACAGGCGCCGGGACCGAAAGAAGAGCGACTGACGCCGCGGATCACCGCGACGGCGCGGTCGCTGTGGCTGGTGTACGCGATCCTCACCGCCGCCGGCATCGTGGCCTTGCGGATCTGCGGCATGGGCTGGTTCGATGCGATCTGCCATGCGTTCTCGGCGGTCGGCCTCGGCGGCTTCTCGACCCACGACCTGAGCATCGCCTGGTATGACTCGCCGGCGATCGAGCTGACGCTGGTGGCGCTCATGCTCATCGCCTCGCTCAACTTCGCACGCCACTTCATCGCGCTCCGACGGTTGAGCCTCGACACCTACCGCGTCGACCCCGAGTGCCGCGCGATCTTCGTGATCCTCTCGGTGAGCGTCGTCGCGATCGCCGCGCTCCTCACCTGGCACGGGGTCTATCCGGGCTTCATGACGGCGCTGCGCCACAGCGTCTTCAACGTCGTTTCCCAGGCAACCACCAGCGGGCTCACCAGCCAGGACTACCAGCAGTGGCCGGTGTTCGCGCCCTACTGGATGCTGTTCCTGTCGTGCATCGTCTGCAGCACCGGCTCGACCGGCGGCGGCATCAAGATGTTCCGCACGCTGCTGCTCACGCGCCAGGCGGGCCGGGAGCTGAAGCTCCTGGTGCATCCGGCGGCGATGGCGCCGGTGCGCATCGGCGGGCGGGCGATCCCCGACTCCGTGGGCCACGCGGTGCTCGCGTTCATCTTCCTGTACTTCATGACCGTGGTGTTCTTCACCTTCGCGATGCTGCTCACCGGGCTCGACTTCGACTCGGCGCTCTCAGCGAGCGTCGCCTCGATCAACAACACCGCCCACGGTTTCGGCGCGCCGGGCGAGGTGCACAACTTCCACGCCCTCACGGCGCCGCAGACCTGGCTTTGCACCGCGGCGATGCTGCTCGGGCGGCTCGAGATCTTCAGCGTGATCGTGCTGTTCACGCCGGCGTACTGGCGCAAGTAGCGGATGTCGGCGCGCGCCATGGCAGCGCCCCGGCCTGCGCGCATGCCCGCGCGCGACGTGCTGGCGGTGGTCGCGGGCAACGGCCTCGAGTTCTACGACTTCATCGCCTACGCTTTCTTCGCGCTCCAGATCAGCCGCACGTTCTTTCCGGCGCGCAGCCCCGGGACGAGCCTGCTGCTCTCGCTCGCCACCTTCGGCGCCGGCTTCCTCATGCGCCCGCTCGGCGCCCTCGTGCTCGGGCGGCTCGCCGACCGGGTGGGGCGCCGTCCGGCCATGCTCGTGTCCTTCAGCCTGATGGGAGTCGGCATGGTGGGACTCGCGCTCACCCCCTCCTACGCCTCGATCGGCCTCGCCGCGCCGCTCCTCGTCATCGGCTGGCGGCTGGTGCAGGGCTTCTCGGTCGGCGGCGAGGTCGGCGCGAGCCTCGCGTATCTCGTGGAGGCGGCCCCGCCAGAGCGCCGTGGGCTCTACAGCTCGCTGCAGCCGATGACGGCGGACGCCGCCGCGTTCTGCGCGGGGCTGGTGGGATTTGCGCTCTCGAGCGCGCTCACTCCCGGGAGCCTCGATGCCTACGGCTGGCGCATCGCCTTCCTCATCGGTGCGGCCATCGTGCCCGTGGGGCTCGTGCTGCGGCGCGCTCTGCCTGAGACCCTCGCCGGACCCGAGCCGCCGCCCCGCCCTGCGATCTCCGGTTACCGCGCCGTGGCGGTGCTCGGCTTCGGTATGCTCGCCTCCGGCACCGTCATCGGCTACGTGCAGGACTACTTCACCACCTACGCCGCCGACACGCTCGGCATGAGCCCGCGGCTCGCGTTCCTCGCCACCATGGTGAGCGCCTTCTCCATGATGTGCTGCGACCCGCTCGGCGGCTGGCTGTCCGACCGGGTGGGGCGCCGCCCGGTCATGATCGTCTCGACGGCGCTGCTCGCCGGCTGCACTTATCCGGTGTTCTTCGCCATCGCGCGCTTCCACAGCCCGGCGGTGCTCTATGGCGGCTGCGTGCTGCTCGGCATCTTCACCGGCCTCAACCAGGGACCGGTGGTCGCCGCGCTCGCGGAGACGCTGCCGCGCCGCGTGCGCGCCGGCTCGCTGTCGCTCATCTATGCGCTCGCCATCGCCGTGTTCGGCGGCACGACCCAGTTCGTCGTCAAGTGGCTGCTGCGCGCCACCGGCAACGCGCTCGCGCCCGGCTGGTACATGCTGGGAGCCGCGCTCCTCGGGCTCGCCTCCATGAGCCTGCTGAAGGAAAGCGCGCCCGTACGCCTGGCGTCCCCGGGCCTCACGCGGCGCGGGCGCTTTCAGCTATGGATGTAGGTCTCGAGCTGCTCGATCTGCTGCTGCTGGTCGGCGATGACCGCCTTCACGAGGTCGCCGATCGAGACCATGCCGACGACCCGCGCCGCATCGAGCACCGGCAGATGGCGCACATGGCGGTCGGTCACGAGCTGCATGCACTGCTGCACCGTGGTGTCGAGCGTCACGGTGAGAACCGGCGAGGTCATGATGTCGCGTACCGGGGTATCGGCCGAGGAGCGGCCGCGCAGGATCACTTTGCGGGCGTAGTCGCGTTCGGAGACGATGCCCTCGAGCGCCGCGCCCCGCATGACGACGAGCGCCCCCACGTGGTGCTCGGCCATGAGGCGGATCGCATCGAGGACGGCAGCCTGCGGCTCCACCGAAAAGATCGCCCGACCCTTGCGTTCGAGCAGCGTTCGCACCGTCGTCATGGCTCTTACCCCCGAAGTGCGCCTCGAGCTAGCGCGCCGCCGGCCCGACCTCCACGGTCAGGGTGACATTGGCGCTGACGTCGAGCGTCCCCGACTCCACCGGCGTCGCCACCTCGGCCGAGCTCACGGCGGCACGCCCCGCGGCCATGCGGGAGCGCACCGGAACGATCTGCGGGCTCGACTCCTCCACGGTCAGCACGCGGAGGATCTTGAGATTCAGCGCCCCGGCGAGCACCTCGGCCTCGGCGCGCGCGCGCGTCGCCGCCTGGCGCAACGCCTCGGCACGCACCGCGTCCTGGTCGCGCAGCGTCCACTGGATGCCCTGCACGCGATTGGCGCCGGCGCGCGTCGCCGCATCGAGCACGTCGCCGATGCGCGCGAGATCGTCGAGCTGGACCTCGAGGACATTGAGCGCGGTGTAGCCGGTAATGGTCGGCTCGCCGCCCGAGTGGTACTGGTAGTTCGGGGTGAGCGAGTAGCTCACGGTCTTGATCTGCGCCCCGGGCCCGGCCGCCTTGCGCACGGAGGCGAGCACCGCATCGAGCTGGCGGGCGTTGGCGCCGGCGGCATCCTGCGACTGCGGCGCCAGCGTCTGCACGCCGAGGTCGATCTGCACGCGGTCGGGCCTGGCGCTGACGCGCGCATCGCCGGTGACGCGAATCGACGACAGCGTGGAGGAGGCAACGCCCAGCGCCTGCGCCGCGAGCGGAGCGGCGGCAGCAAGGCCCGCGATGAGCAACGCCGCACACTGCAGTCTCATGACACGCGGCGGGACGGAACGCATTCGCATATTCTACGCGTGCGCCGTGCGGCAGTTCACCCTTTGGCGAGTGCGCCGCGCGCCGCGTGGCGCCGGACGGTATACAACAGCGTATGCAAAGGCACGAAGAGAGCCGCAGGGAAATCCACGTCGCGCCGGACCGTTTCGAGGTGACGGCCGAGGATGCGATCCTCACGACGGAGCTGCGCTCCGCCGTCGCCGTATGCCTGTACGACGCCGCCGAAGCGGCGGGCGCCCTGCTGCACCTTCGCTGCATCATCAAGGCATCCAAGCCCGCCGACGTCACCGACACGACGCTGGCGACCGAGCTCCTGCTCGTCGACCGCTGTCTCGAGGCGCTGCGCGAGGCCGCGCCCGCTGCGCGCAATCTCCAGGCCCGCATCGTCGCGCACCTCGCCGAGGAGGCGCACGCGCGCCCGGTGTGCGAGACCGTCATGAACGTCGTGCGCCACTACCTCACCGATGCCGGCGTGCAGATGCTCCCCGAGGACGTCGCGGCCGGGCCTGCGCGCACACTGCGTTTCCGCCCCGGCATGGGGTGGATGCACACACGCGCCGGATAGCACCGGGCGGGCCATGAGGAGCCCGCGCGATGCGGCGCTGCCGGAGCCCGTGCGGGCCGCGCTCGAGGAGATCTTCGGCGAGAGAGTGGACCACGTGCGGGTGATCGAGCACTCGCTCTACGCCCGCCTGCACGCCGGCGCGGTCGCGACGACGCGCCGCGGCCGCATCTATCTCTCCGGCGGGGCCGCCGCCTTCTTCGTCAATCCCCCGCTCCTCCTGCACGAGTACTGGCACGTCATCGGACAGTGGCAGCGCGGGACCCTCACCGTGCCGCGCTATCTTCTGGAGTGCCTGAAGCGCGGCTACTGGAACAACCGCTTCGAGGTCGAGGCGCGTGCGTTTGCGGCGGCGCACTCGCAGGTCCTGGGTGCAGCTCTCGAGCGCACGACGGCGGCGGGGCGGGGGACCGTGCCCGGGCCGGGGGCCTAGAAGCGGCCGGGGCCTGGAAGCGGGCACAGTGCCGCAGCGGGGGTGCGCCCCTTGCCGGCCTGCGCTGACGACCTACAATACGCGACCCCTCTCCTGAAGCTCTGCGGTGGGGCAGCACCCGAAGCTTTGTCTCCCATGACCCGCCCGAAGCACCTCGACTGCGACGTCATCGTCGTCGGCGGCGGACACGCCGGCACCGAGGCGGCGCTCGCCGCGGCCCGCATGGGCGCGCGGACGCTGCTTCTCACGCAGAGCATCGAGACGCTCGGCGCGATGAGCTGCAACCCCGCGATCGGCGGGATCGGCAAGGGGCACCTGGTGCGCGAGATCGACGCCCTGGGAGGCGCCATGGCGCGCGCCGCCGACCGCGCCGGCATCCAGTTCCGGACGCTGAATGCGAGCAAGGGGCCGGCCGTGCGGGCGACGCGCGCCCAGGCCGACCGCCAGCTCTACCGGGCGGCGATCCGCTCAGCTCTGGAGAACCAGCCGCACCTTGCGCTCTTCCAGCAGGAGGCGGCCGACCTCCTCGTCGAGGGCGACCGGGTGTGCGGCGTCG
>Ga0307472_100001269_pt1 | contig 9998 bp, 8 predicted proteins | sample atmos_gasesAM5C__2_FD_204582 | JGI IMG/M metagenome (GOLD analysis project Ga0307472, IMG submission 204582) | Hardwood forest soil microbial communities from Morgan-Monroe State Forest, Indiana, United States - atmos_gasesAM5C_05 | ecosystem: Environmental > Terrestrial > Soil > Temperate... | reverse complement strand
CGCGCCCAGCTTCACTTTTGTATGAAGCAGGCTGCCCGCGCCGCGGTCATTCATGATTAGAAAGACAAAGTCCGTAGCTTCCCCACCAATCTGCAACCCAACGCTGCCACCTTCAAGCGCATACATAGCTGGTGCGCCCCAAGAACCGGTGAAGTCCTTACCGGTGCGGCACACCATGGCGCCGCGGCCGTAGCTGCCGCCAACAACAAATGCGGCTTTCAACACCGACGGCATCACGACAACGCAACGGGCCTTGTCGATCAGGTCTTGCGGAATGTCGTCAGGAACCTTGAGGATCTCTTGCATGACCGTTCCCGCGTTTTGAAGACGATCGTGCTCAGCCTTTGCTTCACCCGGATTCTTTGCAGGCGACAATGGTCCCAAAGTCAGCAGGCCCGCCACTAAGACGATGCAGCCCTTTGTGAAGTTCATTCGAAGCGCCTCCTTGAGCGCCGTTTGTTTCTCCATACACTGCGGTTTTCTCTTTGAGCGGGCTGACGCTCTAAGAGCCTTTGGTCTCCTGATTCGAAGCGCAACCTCGCTTCCAGACTCGCCTTGGATTTGGTAATAGGCTTAAGATTCAATCACCTAGAACGGGTCTCAGGTGGCAATAGGTGGTGAGACTCGAAATGCGCGGTGTGTAGAAAGTACAAAAAAGCAAGAGGAAATAGTCGGTTTCTGGGTACTGGAACCCATGCTCAGGAACACTACCTAAGCTCACAAAATCCCTAAAACTCGTGACTTATATTGTTGGCGAACGACGTGCACCAGCGTCAGTGAAGGGAGAGAGAAATGAGCAACCAGGTCTCCGTCGAGACGGCGATATGTACAGAACTTCAAACGCTGCTTGCAGAGTGTCAACGGGCCTTGGAAACCTGGAACGAGCACCGCGCCGAGTTTTGTCAGTATCGTTTCATCCGGAGGGAAGCAGGCGACGAACTCCTGCGATTGCAAGCGAAGTATGCTCGGGCTTACACAGTGTTGCAAAACCACGAACGCAACTACTCACTCTGTCAACTCGGGTCAAGAATGGAAGGGCGAGATTCTGAAAACAGTTCGGACTTCCTCCCCGACTACGAAGTGTGCACTTGAGCGGTGCCCTCCCCGTGAGGGCCCAACATGGAGGCCGTGACACGACCAGAATATCCTTCGGGACATAGCCTATTCGCGAAAGGAGAATTTCATGAACAATTCCGGACGCACGACCGTTACCTTTCTCACGGGCCTTGGAATCGGAGCCGCACTCGCGGTTCTGTTTGCGCCTCGGTCGGGTGAAGAGACACGAGAATGGATCGCCGATACCACGGAACAGAAATTTAAGGCCTTGCGCCGCATGGGCCGCCGGTCGCTCAGACAGCTACAAGACGCGGTAGCTGAAGGGGAAGATAAGGTCACAGAGGTTTTGAGAAATGGGAAGAAGGCGCTTGGATCGGTTGCTGCCAAGTTGGATTAACGAAGCATCGGTAATCCGAGCGCCTGTTCATTTGAGATCAAGCGAAATTGATGAGTTGTAAGCGCTCGAGGGAATCACTCACCGTTGGCGGACGGAAAGCCTTGAGAGTCAAGGGGGGCCGCAAGACTCGTTGCAACGGCCACAGGTATGGTTCGCGCAGGGCGGGAGCTACTCGCGAATTCTTATTGATGGGTTTCAGCAGGATGCGCCGCTAGCGTCCCAGGCTTGATGGCCGAACTGCAACGATTGAGTAGCTACTCGCCGTATGGGATCCAAACGTTCTTGATCTGCACGGCGTGATCGAGGAACCAGCGGCCTTCGCCCTGTTTTGCGTCGAACCAGTCGAGAGCGCGGCCTTCGTTGGTGAATACCTGCTTCAAATTTCCAATGGACAGCGCCTTCGCAGCGGCGGCGCTGGCCTCATCGGTGAAGCTCCAAATCGCGTCCACGTCGTCGTGCTCCGCCAGGGTCTTCAGGAGCTCCGCAGCGCGGCCCGTGACAACATTCACCACGCCGCCGGGCAGGTCGCTGGTTTCAAAAACCTGGTACAGATCGCCAGTAACAAGCGGATATTTCTCTGAAGGAATCGCAATCACCGTGTTGCCCATACAGATTGCAGGCATCACCAGCGAGAGAAAACCAAGCAAGGGCGTGTCCGTAGGACAGAGGATGCCGACCGTGCCGACGGGCTCTTTCATGGCCAGGCTGACATTTCGAAACGGCGGATTGTGTACCGCGCCGTCGAATTTGTCGGCCCACGCGGCATAGGAAAAAATCCGTTCGATACCGGTAGTAACTTCTGCTTCGGCTTGCTTCTTCCCAACGACAGCGGCCAAGCGCGCCGCAATCTCTTCGCTCCGCTGAGAAAGGTTCTCCGCGATATAGTAAAGCACCTGCGCGCGATTGTGCGCGGTAGTCTTTCCCCAGCCTTCCGCCTTGTGCGCCGCCTCGACGGCATTGCGAATGTCCTTGCGATTACCAAGCGGCGCCTCGCCAAGCAGCCGGCCGTCCGCAGCCCGCACCGCCATGCTGTAGCCAGAATCCGACCGCGCCTGCTTCCCGCCAATATAAAGTTTCACCGTGCGGTCAATCGCCGGCTCCTGCGAATCAGTTGTAGGTTCGGGCGGCTGTTCGATAGCCAACGGCGTCGCATGCATTGGAGGAGCTTGCTTGAACCACGCCGGCTCCAAGTATTCCAGTAAGCCTTCACGCCCGCCCTCGCGCCCGAATCCGCTTTCGCGGTACCCGCCGAATCCGCAAGCCGCGTCGAACAGATTCGTGCAGTTCACCCACACCACGCCAGCCTTCAACTGCGCAGCGACATGCAGTGCGACGTTGATGCTCTCGCTCCAGACGCACGCAGCCAGGCCATACACCGTGTTGTTCGCAAGCTCCACGGCTTCGCGGGGCGTTCGGAATGTCATTGCGGCAAGCACAGGCCCGAAAATCTCCTGTTGAGCTACAACCGAACTCGGATGCACGTTGCTCAAGAGCGTTGGCGGAAAATACAAACCTCGCGTGGGAACAGGAATCGAAGGCTGCCAGCACGTTGCGCCTTCGGCCACGCCTTGATCCACTAACCGTTGGATTCGCTCAAGCTGCACGCGCGCTACAATCGCGCCGATATCAATCGCTTTGTCGAGCGGCGAGCCAATGCGCAGCGTGTTCATGCGGTCCTGGATTTTGCCGATGAGCTTCTCCGCGATGCTCTCTTGCATTAAGAGGCGCGAACCCGCGCAACAAACCTGCCCTTGATTGAACCAGATGCCATCCACCAAACCTTCCACCGCGCTGTCCAGATCCGCATCCTCAAAAATGATGAATGGGGACTTGCCCCCAAGTTCGAGCGAAAGTTTCTTGTGGCTCTGTGCGGTGGCTTTGCGAATCGCGCGTCCAACTTCCGTTGAGCCCGTGAACGCAATCTTGTCCACGTCCGGATGCTTCACCAGGGCCTCGCCGGTCGAGCCATCGCCGGTCACAATGTTCACCACGCCGGGCGGCAGTGCAATTTCTCTGCAGATTTGTGCGAAGGCCAGTGCCGTCAGCGGAGTGAATTCCGCAGGTTTTAGAACTACGGTGGTTCCCGTGGCCAGGGCCGGAGCGATTTTCCATGCCAGCATCAGCAATGGAAAGTTCCACGGAATAATCTGCCCTACGACTCCGCAAGCCACGTAACCGGGAAATTCCTGCTCGAGGATCTGCGCCCATCCCGCGTGATGATAGAAATGCCGGGCCACAAGCGGAATATCAATGTCGCGGCTCTCGCGAATTGGCTTGCCGTTGTCCAGAGTTTCGAGCACCGCGAGCCAGCGCGAATGTTTTTGCACTTGCCGCGCCAGCGCGTAGAGGTATCGCGCGCGGGCATGAGGCGTGAGTGCCTGCCATCCCGGCAATGCCGCGCGAGCCGCCTTCACCGCGCGATCCACGTCCTCGGCAGAACCTTGCGCCACCGTCGCGAGTTTTTCGTTCGTGGAAGGATCGGCCGTTTCAAAATAAGTTCCCGCCGCTGGCGCTTGCCAATCCCCGTTAATGAAATGACCGAAGCGGCGCTGATGCAAGTCCAGCCATGCCAGAGCCTCCCGCGGATCCTCTGGCGCGGGACCATACTCCATGCTCATGAATTTTTCGACGATGCTCACAGGCTCTATCTCGCTTTTTTCCTCATCACACTAAAATCCCTCGCTTAGGCAATCGGGTGCCGGTAATCCGCCGAATAACGTCCCGTCGCGTAATGCTCAAGCTGGCGTTCAATATCAGCCAGCATCCCGCTCACGCCGAAGCGGAACAATTCCGCCTTCATCCACGAAGCTCCCAACTCTTCTTTCATCACCGCCAGCCATTCGAGCGATTGCTTCGCCGTTCGAATGCCCCCAGCCGGCTTGAAGCCCACAGCCATTCCCGTATCCTGCGCGTACTCGCGAATAGCGCGCACCATCACCAGGCTCACTGGCAGCGTGGCATTTACCGGTTCTTTGCCCGTGGAAGTCTTGATAAAGTCCGCTCCCGCCATCATGGCGACCAGGCTGGCGCGCGCTACGTTCCGCAATGTAAGCAAGTCTCCCGTTCCCAGGATCACCTTCAGATGCGCCGGCCCACAGGCGTTCTTGAACGTCGCGATTTCATCATAAAGCGCCTGCCACCGCGCGCCAAAAACGTGAGCGCGCGTAATCACCACGTCAATTTCGTCCGCTCCCGCCTCCACCGATCTGCGAATTTCATTCACGCGCTCTTGCAGCGGCGAAAGACCTGCGGGGAATCCCGTTGAAACCGCCGCAACGTGAATCCCGCTGCCTTCCACTGCGCGCCGCGCTGTTTCCACGAACGTGTGATACACGCAAACGGCCGCCACCTTGATGTTGAGGCTCTCGACGCCAAGCTTTTGCACAATGTCCTGCTGAATCGGTTGCCGTGCCTTCGCGCATAGCCGGCGCACACGCTCGTCCGTGTCATCGCCGGAAAGCGTCGTCAAGTCCATGCAAGTGATGGCGCGCAGCAGCCATGCCGCCTGCCACTCTTTCTTCACCGTTCGCCGCGTCACCAGCGTTTGCGCTCGCCGCTCGACCGCGCTGGTGTTCACGCGAGCCGCATCGACCCAATCCGAATTCAGGGGAATCCCGCGGTTTGGTTGCAGATCGCGCCCGCCATATTGAGCAATCGCTGTGTCCGAGGGAGAAATCGAGTTCGTCGGAGGTGCGGACAGGCGGTCGAAGCTGGAATCATGCATTGCGGGCGGCTTGTCGCGAAGTGTCATGGAATCTCTGCACAAAATCAGGAAAATGGAATCGGTACCTCATCTTATCACTTTGCCATCGCGCGTTTACAGACTGCCGCAGCGTTTCTGCCATTCTTTCTCGAATTCCGGCCGGCCGCAGAACGATTTTTGCGTACCCACTTTGGTCGTCGAAAGGGCCGCGTAAAGACTTGCTCGCCGAACGGCTTCCTTTTCGGAAAGTCCTTCGCCTAGAAACACAGCAAAACTGCCGATGAACGCATCCCCTGCGCCGGTCGTATCTACAGACTGCACCTCGAACGGCGGCACCAACTCCGTGCCATCGTTGTTTGTCAGAACGCAGCCGCGTTCGCCGCGCGTGATGATCACGCGCTGCACTCCTTGCTCGAGCAGATACCGCGCACAGTCTTTCGCGTCGCCTGCCGTATGCACAGGCATTCCCGTGATTGTCTCCGCCTCGCTCTCGTTGGGAATGAAATAGTCCACGCCGCGCAGTTCCTCGAAGTCCACAGGTTGTGCCGGCGCAGGATTCACGATGCATCGAATCCCCTTGTCTTTTGCGAATTGCACCGTGTGATAGACCGTGCGCAAAGGGATTTCGAATTGCAGCACGATAGCGTTCGCTTTTCGCAAAAGCGGCTCTGCAACATCCACATCCTCGGGAGAGAGCAAATCATTCGCACCTTTCACCACAAAGATGCGGTTTTGCCCCTCGGGGTCCACGAAAATCGGAGCGACTCCGGTCGAAACGCCTTCTGCCGTGCTCACATAGCTGGTGTCGATTCCCAGCGATTCGAAATTCTTGATCGTGGCCGGGCCGAACAAATCCTTCCCCACTTTCGCCACCATCGCCACATCAGCTCCGCACAACCGTGCAGCCACTGCCTGGTTTGCTCCTTTTCCTCCGAACCCCAGGTCGAAGCTTTTGCCAAAAATCGTTTCTCCCGGTTTCGGAAACGCCTCATGAAACGTGGTGAGGTCCACGTTCGCGCTCCCTACGACCGCGATAAAAGATTGGCTGGACATCCTTTAATCCATGTTGGCTCGCGCGGATTATATAGGAACTGGCGCTCAATCAGAATCGGCCTCAAGCGCCCAATTATCCACTGCGGCTACAAAAACGCACACTTTGGCTCTTCGCTTTGTGCTTGACACTTGTGCTCGCCGTGATTATAAGCGGCCACAGCATTCACGAGCCCGAAACCAATGTTTGTTCCGCACAGCCTCGCTTTCGCTCTTTTGATGATGGTTACAAGCGCCATCTGTTGGGGCTCTTGGGCGAACACCTACAAAGGCGTCAAGAATTATCGCTTTGAACTTTTCTATTGGGATTATGCCGCTGGGATTTTTCTCGTCTCCCTGGTGCTGGCCTTTACCATGGGCGGTACTGCCAACGATGCTTCCAGCTTCCTCAACAATGTCCATTCGGCTGACCGTTCGAATTTTTTCTATACACTCGTCGGCGGCGCGGTCTTCAATCTCGCGAACCTCTTGCTGGTTGCCGCCATCGATATGGCCGGCTTGGCCACGGCGTTCCCCGTTTCCATTGGCATCGCTCTCGTAGTTGGGGTTGTCTCGAGTTACGTCCTTCAGCCCAAAGGAAACCCGATTTTGCTCGCCGCCGGAGTCATGTCTGCCATCATCGCCGTGATCCTTGACGGCAAGGCTTATGCCAGCCTTCAAAAAGCCGCGAGCTCGCTCTCTCGCAAGAGCATCGTCGTCTCCGTCATTTCCGGAATCTTGATGGGCCTTTGGGCGCCCTTTGTTACGCATGCCATGACGCACGGACATTCCCTCGGCCCATACACCACCGCTGTTTTCTTCACTCTTGGCGCGCTTCTTTCCTGTTTTCTTTGGAACATTTATTTCATGAAGAATCCGCTGGTCGGCACTCCAGTGAACTTCAGCAGTTTTTTTCGCGGGCCGATCTCGGGGCACATGCTGGGCGTTTTGGGAGGAGTCATCTGGGGCACGGGGACCGTTTTCAATCTCGTCGCAGCAAATTTCACCGGCGTGGCCATTTCCTACGCCATCGGTCAATCCGCTCCGATGGTTGCTGCGCTCTGGGGTGTTCTTGTCTGGAAGGAGTTTCGGGGAGCCGGCCGCAGGGCCCAAATATTCCTCGCCCTCATGTTCGTGTTCTACGTACTGGCGATTCTCATCGTTGCCAAAGCAAATACCTCGAGTTAGCGCGAATTACGCTTCACCCTTCTATCCGGCGAACACGTTTCGTGCGATAAACCACAAGTTTGCCGGCCGCTCCGCGAGCCGCCGCACGAACCAGGGATACCAGAAAGTCCCATACGCCACGAGCACGATGGACGTGCAGCCTTCTGCCGCGAGCCGTTCCTGTTCGCCTCGTTGAATCCCGTAGAGCATTTGCACTTCGAAATCCGCTTTCGAAAAGCCTTCCTGTGCAGCTTGTTCCGAAAGACGGTGGATCATAGCGGTGTCGTGCGTCGCAAACGCTACTCGCAGGCACGACCCTTCCTTCTTGGCGCGAAGCAGCTCTTTGCCCAACGTAAAATAGTTAGCGTCCACGTCGGCCTTGCGTGGAAACGCAATCTCCGGCGGCTCCATGTACGCGCCCTTCACAAGCCGAATCGATGGCCTCAGCGGCAGCAGCTTCGCAATGTCATCTTTGGTCCGGTAAAGATAAGCCTGCAAACAGATTCCCACATTTGGGAACCCGCCCAGCGCTCGCCGGTATAAATCCAAAGTCACGTCCACGTAGTTGCTTGCTTCCATGTCGATCCAGACAATGGATTCCTTCGGTGCGTGCGCAATGATGGCCTTCAAATGCTCAAAACAGAGGTCGGGGGAAAGGTCCAGCCCCAGTTGCGTCAGCTTGACGGAAACTTCCGTTTGCAGACCTTTTCGCCGGACGCGGTCCAAAACTTCCAGATAATGATCCGCCACCTCCTGCGCTTCCGCGCGGTCGCTGATGTTTTCTCCCAGTCGCGTGAACACCGTTCCAATTTTCTTCCCGCGAAGCGTCTGCGCCGCGATGAGAGCATCATCCAGCGTCTCTCCCGGCATGAAGCGCGCTACGCTCTTCCGCACAAACTTGTAATGCGAAGCATGATCGCGCAGCCATCGGTTTTGGGAAGCAGCCAGCAGAAAGGAACGCATCAAGCCCATAACGTCGTTTATCCTCAAATATCGTAGTATGCAAGCGCTTGCAGCAGCACTTTGGCACCTAGATTCTAAACCACATCGCCCCTAAACTCCGAGCACGCGCAGCAGCGCTCCCGCCAGCAACCCTCCTGTCAGCGGGCCCAGCAAGGGGATGGGTGCGTACGCCCAGTCGGATCCGCCCTTGCCCGCAATCGGAAGGATCGCGTGCGCCACCCGCGGCCCCAGGTCTCTCGCTGGATTGATCGCGTAACCCGTCGGTCCGCCGAGCGACAATCCTATGCCCCACACCAGACTTCCCACCAAATGGGGTCCAAGTCCCGCTGCAGGCCCTCCTGCCGCAACGCTCTTAGAAAAAATCGCTCCCGCTACAAAAACAAGTACAAACGTCGCAATCACCTCACTCACGAGATTCGTAATCGTATTTCGAATCGCCGGCGCCGTGCAAAAGCATCCCAGCTTCGCTCCGGCATCCGCCGTCTCCTTCCAGTGCGGATGATAATGCAGCCACACGAGTGTGGCGCCAACCATCGCTCCCAGCATCTGCGCCACGAGATACGGAATGAACTTTGCAAAGTTTCCATCGCGCAAGGCAAATCCCAGCGTCACGGCAGGATTCAAGTGCGCGTCACTGCTTCCGCAGGCGATCGCCGTGAACACTCCGGCCATCACCGCCACCGCCCATCCCGTCGTAATCACCATCCAACCGCTGCCCTCCGCTTTCGAGCGTTTCAGCAGCACCGCAGCCACCACTCCGTCGCCCAGCAAAATCAAAATCATCGTGCCAAGAAATTCGCCCAGCCATGGTGAAGTCATAAATCCACTCCTCCTCAGGATTCCATCCAATCGAACGAGCGAGTCACTGCTTTCTTCCATTGCCGGTAAAGCTTTTCACGTTCGGCTTCTGCAAGGCACGGCTTCCAGGTACGGTCCACCGCCCACTTTGCGCGCAATTCTTCCAGCCCCGCAAAAAAGTTCACCGCCAAACCCGCCGCGTACGCCGCGCCTAGCGCCGTTGTTTCCTGAATTACCGGCCGTACCACTTCGCGGTTCAAAATGTCTGCCTGAAATTGCATCAATAGTTCGTTGGCCACCATGCCGCCGTCCACGCGCAAGCTCGCCAGCGCTATCTGCGAGTCTTTTTCCATCGCTTCAATCACTTCGCGCGTCTGGAAAGCGCTGGCCTCCAGCACCGCGCGCGCAATGTGACCCTTGTTCGCAAAGCGCGTCAGCCCAGCAACTACTCCTCGCGCGCTCTCCTTCCAGTAAGGCGCAAACAGCCCTGAGAACGCAGGCACAAAATAGACGCCGCCATTGTCGTTGACCGTCCGCGCCAGCGCCTCCACGTCCGGGCTTTTTGCAATCATTCCCAAATTGTCGCGCAGCCATTGCACCAGCGCTCCGGCAATCGCAACGCTCCCTTCCAGCGCGTAATGGGCCGGTGCGCCGCCAAATTTGTACGCCAGCGTCGTGAGCAGCCCGAAGTTGGACGGCACCAGCCTCTCGCCAGTATTCATTAGCAGGAAGCAGCCAGTCCCGTAGGTATTCTTCACCTCACCGGGGCGAAAGCACGCCTGCCCCACAAGCGCCGCCTGTTGATCTCCCAGAATCCCCGCGACCGGGGCTCCCGCAATGGCAGCCAGTGAAGCCTCACCATAAATTTCGCTGCTCGACCGCACT
>Ga0307472_100001267_pt1 | contig 10002 bp, 4 predicted proteins | sample atmos_gasesAM5C__2_FD_204582 | JGI IMG/M metagenome (GOLD analysis project Ga0307472, IMG submission 204582) | Hardwood forest soil microbial communities from Morgan-Monroe State Forest, Indiana, United States - atmos_gasesAM5C_05 | ecosystem: Environmental > Terrestrial > Soil > Temperate... | reverse complement strand
GATTTGGCGCGGCACTTATAGTCACCTGAACGTCCGCTCCGCCCGATTGCGGCTGCCCAAACACCGCCAGCCCGCCCTGGAATCCGTTGAATGCTCCCAGCGACAGACTAACTCCGGTGCTGAACGAGGTAACCGTCGCGCCCGTCGCGATATTGATTCGATACATCGTTCCGCTGATGTCTTCGAGCGTCCAGAACGTCACGCCATCCGGATCGAGGTTCAGCGAGTGAAAGAGTCCGCCCGTCCCGATGGTATAAGTCTGGGTCACAGCGCCGCTCGGATTCACCCGCACGATGCGATCGCCATCAGCCACTAGCACAGTCTTATCCGGCAATTCGCGCAGGCTAAAAGCGGCCGCACCCGGCAAATTCTGGGCAAAATCGGGGAGGTAAATGTTGTCGCCGATATCGAAAGCTTTTACGATCTTTCCGCCATTCGCTCCGAAGAAGCCGGTCGTATAAAGGATCGTGTCGTTGTCATCGAGCAATTCGATCCAGCTGATCGGACCCGTGTCGGTCGGCGGGAAAAACTCAAACGTGGCCGCTCCGCCCGCGGGAGCAAATTTCAGCAAAGATCCCCGGCCGCCAGACTGCGCGACGTACACGTTGCCATCCGGGCCGACCACCACAGATTGAGGAGACGCATCGTAGCCATTCCCCGTAGGGCCGGTTCCGAAGGTCGTCGGGCCAGAGCCATTGCTCCCAAACCGCTCAACCGTGCCCGAAATATTCCCCGTCGAGGCTGTTGGGTTCGCGGCGTACAGATTGCCGCTCGTATCGAACGCGATCCCGCCGATGTTGCCGCCGATATTTCCCGAGCCCAAGACCTGCGCCAGCGTTCCATCCGGTTTGTATACAAAAATCATTCCGCCGGCAGCGCCTGCAAACACTTCGCCCTGCGTGAATGCCTGCGGCGTCACGCTGAACACTCCCGTCGTAGTCAGTTCCAAGCCCGGAAATACTTGGCAGGAGTTAACGCCCAGAGTCGAGCAAAACGGCAGCCATCCCGCCAGCACCGAGCCGCCGTTTGGCACGGCGTTCAGGGTTACCGAGGTCGTGTTCGCGGGAAATGTAAACGAACATGTGCCGCTCGTTGCTCCCGCGCTGAAAATGCAGTTGATTCCCGGAGGATTGCTCGTGATCGTTCCCGATCCATTCCCGATCGCCGATACCGTCAAAGTGCTCGTGCCGCCGCCAACCGCGAAAGTTGCCGTTACGCTCTGCGCCTGCGTCATCGTCACAACACAATCTGCCGTTCCGCTGCACCCCGCTCCGCTCCATCCCATGAAAACAAAGCCCGGATTGGGCAAAGCAAATAATGTGACCTGTGAGTTCTGCGCGAAATTGAATGAGCACACCGGTGAAAACGGCGACCCGCAATTGATCCCACCGGGAGTACTCGACACGGTTCCGCTCCCGGTCGGTGTAATCGTCACATTCAGTGCGAAAGATGTGTTGGTCGCGGTTCCCGACAATGGGAAATTGAAGCTCGGATTCGCAGGATCGTTCGTCGTGATCGCGAGCGTGGCGGTTAAAGTCCCTGCAGTACCCGCCGGCGGAGCAAAGAACACTTCAACAACGCCCGAACCCTGCGGCGGCACAATCACAGTGCACGGAGGAGTTCCGCCCGGGGCGCAGTTGACGCCAAGCTGAAACCCGGACGAAGCGGCAGGTCCGGTCACGGTCAAGACCAGATCATCGAGCCCGTTATTTGAAAAGAATATTTGTTGTACGTCTTGGTCGATTGTGCCCGAAAGGGTTGGCCCGAACGCCGTGAACGATCCGCTTTCTACTGCCACAGGCAATAAATTTACTTTCCGGATGCGCAGGAAACCATCCGCGATATATAAGTTGTGCGACGCGTCGAGCGCCGACCCCAAATTCCCAATCAGCGCCTTCGTCGAAGGGCCACCATCCCCAAAAAATCCACCCCCTAGATTTTCGATATCTCCGGCCACCGTGATAATCGATTGGTCGAATGCGTCCACGCGGCGCACAACATTGTCGATCCCGCCGCCGATGTACAGATTCTCCTTGTCATCCAGCGCCACCTGTTGCGGCCCGGTCATACTGGCAGTGCCCGCGGTTGCCGAACCGCCGTCACCCCCGAATCCAGGATTGCCGTTGAAGGCATACGTCGAAATAGTTCCCAATTCGCCGTCAATCTTCCGGATCACATTGTTGCCGCTATCGGCCACGAACACGTCGGTCGCACCCGTGAACTGAACCGAAGGCCCCGCTGCCACGCCGAAAGGACGGTTTAGTTGCGCCTGCGTCGGCGATCCCCCATCGCCGCACTGGTTCGTGGCGTACGTAGTGCAACCCGGACCGGGAATGCCGGCAAACGTCTGGATCGTCCCACTCGGGTTCACGATCCGAATTGTGTTCAGAGCGACGTCCGAAATGTAGAGATTCCCCGCCGAATCCAGCGCAATCGCAACCGGAATCAGCAGGCTGGCGCTCGTCGCTGCGCCGCCATCTCCGCATGCAGGTAATACAACAGGGTTCCCAGGTTCACCGCATCGCAGTCCGTTGCCCGCCACTGTGGTAATGATCTTCGTGGTTGCATCAATCTTCCGTACAACGGCAGCCTTCTCGTCCACGACGTAGATGTTTCCCGGCCCATCAATCGCTATTCCGAAACCATTCACGAAGTTCGCATTTACGGCCTGCCCCCCGTCTCCATTCGACGACATGCGCTCGCCCCTCGAGCCAGTGCCGGCATACGTCGAAATGTTGTGAGTCGTCCCGTCCACCCTCCGAACCCGTTCGCCAAACTCCTCCAGAACGAATAGATTTCCGGTGCTATCCACAACCAAGCTATTCGGTAGGCCCAGGATGGCGCTCGTGGCAGCTGCTCCATCACCCCCAGACGCCCCGCCTCCAAAATTCGAAATGGTTCCTGCGCTCACAACCCGGATTCGCTGGTCGCCTTGGTCGGCGATCAGCAACTTGCTCGAGTTGTCGAGGAAGACGCTCGTCGGATGGTTTAGCAACGCGCTCGTGGCCGCTGCTCCGTCCCCGCATGCAGAGGCTGGATTCACGCAAAGGTTGCCGTTTCCCGCGATGGTGGTGATCGTGTGATTCGCCGTGCTATCCACAAATCGGATGCGCTGGTTCTTCGTGTCCGCAATGTATAAGTTACCCGTACCGTCGAGAAAAATGCCGGAGGGCGCATTCAAGCCTGCCGAAGTCGCGGGGCCGTTATCGCCCCCGAATGTCCCCTGAGCGGCTGGGCTGCCGGCGTATGTAGTGATGATCTGCGTCTGTGCGTTTACGACTCGAATCACCGAATCGTTGGAGTCACTGATATATAGATTGTCGTTGCCATCGACCACGAGCCCGATCGGGAGATTTAATTGCGCCGCCGTCGCCAAGCCGCCATCGCCGTTCGCCGTTCCAGGCGTTCCGGGAAGGCCGTTCCCCACATAGGTGGTGATGATCTGCGTCTGCGCATCCACGCGGCGAACCACGTCATTACCTGAATCCGAGATGAATAGATTTCCGTTCTTATCTACCGCCACCGCGAACGGCTGATTGAGACGCGCCAGGGTCGCCAGCCCCCCGTCTCCGCTATAAGCGCCGACAAACGGATCTTCCGATCCGGCCACTGTCGTGATGATGTGCGTATTCACATCCACGCGCCGAATGCGGTTGTTCATATTATCCGCGATAAACAGGTTGCCATTGGCGTCGAGTGCCAGACCCTCCGGGAAATTCAATCCCGCCGAAGTAGCCGGCCCGCCGTCTCCGCCCACGCCAAAAATTCCATTCCCGGCGTAAACGCTCAACGCTCCTGTCGTGTCCACTTTGTACACGACGCACACAACGGGGTCGGAAATGTACGTGTTTCCGGCGGCGTCACGAATTGCGTCTGGCGGCTGCGTCAGCGTCCAGGTGTTCGCGGCGCCTGAATTCATCCCGCCTCCCGCGACGGTCATGATTGTGTTCGGCACCTGCGCCTTCGTCGCGGTCGCCGTAAACGACATCAGAAATCCAAGCAATACGAGGGCGAGCCGTCGCATTTTGAGACCTCTCATAATTTGATTTCGCCGGGTTCTGCGGCGGAAAAGTCGTCAAAGAGATGGTATGAAGAATTGGAGTGCTGCCTGGGTAAGCTTCGAGAACAACCCAGTGCATATCTAAAACTTTGCACATGAGTAGCACGCTGTTTCATTCCGCGATAGAGCAGACTGGTCCTGATCTCACCGTTGTCGCACTGATGCTATGAGACTTGGGCCGTATATGACCGATTGTCGTAAGATTTTGCGCTAAGGCGCTCGGCTTATGCCTGCAATCTGAAATCCACGGCAGATTGGCCGTTATACCGGCTGCCGCGTCATCGCCTGTTGCTCGATCTGTCGTGCCTCTCGTTTTGCGAGGCTCTTGTGTGGCGAGATTCCGATGGGGGCGAAAACCGCGACGAGAATAACGAATAATGAATATGGAAATGCGCGCCATGGGCATGGCTGGGAACCTCTGGTGGATTGTCGTTGTCTAATGCGGAATCGGGGGGCATTCTGTTGCGCTTCGCCTCATTCCGTCAAGCAAAACTTTGAATTGAAAAGCCCGGAGCAGTCCCATATCATGCCGCCCGTTCGATTGCGGCTCGATGCAAAAATCTCCGCCCGAAAACAGTCCCGCGCCATCTCCTGAAACTACCGCTCGCCTGCGCCAGATCGGATTTCTTCCGCTGCTCGCGCTTTTCTACGGCTACACCGCCGGCGGCCCCTTCGGTTACGAAGAGATATTTCACAGCTCCGGTCCCGGCATGGCGCTGGTCTTCCTCACGTTCGTGCCGCTCTTCTGGAGCATTCCCATCTCGCTCGCCGCCGCCGAGCTCAATAGCCTTCTCCCCGTGCAGGGCGGCTTTTATCGCTGGAGTCGCGCCGCGTTCGGTGACTTCTGGGGATTTCAATGCGGCTGGTGGAATTGGACGGGCACGTTTCTGCTGAACAGTCTCTACGGCGTGCTGCTGATGGATTACCTGAGCGAATACCTTCCGTGGATTACAGGTGACGTGAAGTGGCTCGGCGCTTGTCTCGCGCTTTGCGTTTTGTCTTACCTCAACGCTCGCGGCATTCAAGTGGCTGGCTGGCTTTCGGTCGCGCTGCTCATCGCTGTTTTAATTCCTGTCGCGTGGCTCTGCATCGTCTCGATCTTCAAAGTGCACTACAATCCCGTGGTTCCCTTCACGCCGCCAGGACAGCCCTTCGGAAGCGTCTTCGGAAAAGGCCTCGCGCTCGCGATGTGGAACTACGCCGGGTACGAACAGCTCTCCAGCATGACCGGCGAGATGAAAGATTCGCAGCGCACTTTCGTTCGCCTGCTCGCCTGGATGACGCCACTCAACGTCCTCACCTACATTCTCCCCACCACGCTCGCTCTCGCAGCGCTCGGCAATTGGCAGGAATGGAAGACGAACTACATCGTCGCCGCATCACGGCTCATCGGCGGCCAATGGCTCGGCGCCGCGATGCTCGTCGCGGCGATGATCGGCACCGCGTCGCTCTCCAACAGCACGATCCTGTACACCACGCGAATCCCCGCCACGATGGCCGAGGACGGCTACCTGCCCGCGTGGCTCGGCAAAATTCATCCGCGTTATCGCACGCCGGCGCGCGCGATCGCCGTCTCGACGCTGGTCTACTGCATCCTCGCGAAATATCAGGTGGAGGATTTGGTGAACATCTACATCTGGACGCGCATCGCGACGACGCTGCTCACGCTTTTCGCGGCGTGGCGCATGCGCGCGAAATTGCCCGACGCGTCGCGCAGCTTCCGCATTCCCGGCGGTTCGCTCGGCCTTGCCTACGTTTTGATTTTTCCGGTGATTTTGTGCGCGGTGAAAATCGCGCAGAGTGAAGACTACGTCTGGAAGTACGCGCCGTGGCTACTGGCGTCCGGGCCCGTGGCGTATCTGATTTTGCGCGGAGTCTTCAAGATGAAGCCAGCGCCGGAATCAAATTATTCGGCGACGTCTTTGTAATCCGCGGCGCTGCGACGCGACTGCGAAAAGCCTCGCCTCTGAAGAGGCGAGCTACATTTGCGGCCCAAAACCTGCCGGTCTGAAGACCGGGGCTACAGGCAAAAAAACAAAACCAAAAACTAAATTCAAATACGCCGGCTGGAAGCCAGCGCTACAGGAAGAGGTGAGCTACATTACGTCGCGCCGGTTAGGCGCGATTAATGGGTCGCGCCTTCTTTTTCGGCGATGGTTTTTGCTTGTAGGAACAGGAGCAGGTAATCCTGGCCGCCGGATTTTGAATCTGTGCCGGACATATTGAATCCGCCGAAAGGATGTGCGCCTACCATTGCGCCGGTGCACTTGCGGTTCATGTACAAGTTGCCGACGTGAAATTCTTCCGCGGCGCGCTCGATTTTCTCCGGATTCTGCGAATAGACTGCGCCCGTGAGGCCAAATTCCGTGTCGTTGGCCATCGCCAGCGCGTCATCGAAATCTTTTGCCTTCGAAACGGCTAGCACCGGCCCGAAAATTTCCTCCTGGAAAATGCGCGCCTTGCGATCGACGTCCGCGATCACGGTCGGCTCGACGAAATATCCGTCACCATCCGCGCGCTTCCCTCCCGCAACCAGCCGGCCTTCTTTCTTCCCCGCGTCGATGTAGCCGAGAATCGTCTTCATCGCCGCTTCGTTGATCACCGGACCCATGTAGTTTTGCGGGTCCTCAATCGAGCCCACCTTAATTTTTCGCACGCGCTCGACGAGCTTTTCGAGAAATTTGTCGTAAATTTTTTCCGACACGATCGCGCGTGAGCACGCCGAGCACTTCTGTCCCTGATATCCGAATGCCGAAACCGCGACGCCTTCGACCGCAGCTTCGAGATCGGCCTCCTCGTCAACGACAATCGCGTCCTTGCCGCCCATCTCGAGGACCGTGCGCTTGATCCACACCTGTCCGGGCTGCTTGCGCGCCGCTTGTTCGCTAATGCGCAATCCCGCTTCCTTCGATCCTGTGAACGCGATGAAGCGAGTTTTCGGATTCGTGACGAGCGCTTCGCCCGCCGTTCCGCCCGGTCCGGTGAAAAAGCTGACCACGTCGCGCGGCACGCCCGCCTGGAACAAAATCTCGATGAAGATCGCCGCAATCGCCGGCGAATCGCTCGACGGCTTCACCACCGCCGTGTTTCCGGTGACGATCGCCGCCACCGTCATTCCGCCCATAATCGCGGCTGCGAAATTCCACGGCGGAATAATCACGCCCACGCCGAGCGGGATGTACTTCATGTAATTTTTTTCGCCGCGCATCGGCGTCAATTTCTGCGGCGCTGCCAGACGCAACTCTTCGCGCCCGTAGTATTCGCAGAAGTCGATCAGCTCGGCGATGTCCGCATCGGCTTCCGGCCACGTCTTGCCGATTTCGTAGCAGAGCCAGGCGTCGAGTTCGAATCGCCGCTTGCGCAAAATATCGGCGGCGCGGTAAAGGCACGCAACGCGCTCTTCCGCGGGCACTTTTTTCCAGCGCTCGAACGCTTTCGCGGCGCCTTCGACGGCCCTGTTCGCCATCTCCACGTTCGCCTTCTGAAACACGCCGATGATTTCCTTCGGATTCGACGGATTCGCCGACGTGATCTTGTCGGTGGTGATGAGATTTTGCCCAGCGATCACCAGCGGATATTCGCGCCCGAACATGGATTTCACCTGGCGCAGCGCGTCTTCCATTGCTTTGCGATTTTCAGGCTTCGAAAAATCGGTAAACGGCTCGTTCACAAATTCGCCGCGGTCCATTTTCGTAGCGGTCGCCATGGCAGGTGATGGAGTTGCGGGGGTCGATGTAGATGTCATGGTTGGTTCACCTCGATGTGTGAACCCGAATTGTAACGTGGGCCGCGAGTGGCAGCAACCATGGACGAATGCAGAGAGGCAGGGAGGCAAAGAGGCAGGGACGCGAAGGAAGCAGGGAGGCAGGGGCTGAAATTCCGGAAATGGCTGTTTTGTTGCTATTAGAATTTTGTTTAGTGGCGTGTTTACAGTGAGTTGACTCAAATTTTGAATTAGCGAATGTTGCTATTAGAAAAGTGGCTGGCGCTTCTGCCGTTCGCCGAATTTTCGCAGGGTCCGAGCTAAGTTCCTTCGACTCCCGCTGGTCGCTCAGGATCCGGCCGCAGGGGTCAGCTGGAGGAACTCGAGGAAAGTATCCAGCGTTCGGTGCCGAACGCCAAGCTGCGCAAATCAGAAACGCAACTCTCCGACGACTACATCTCTACTGAGCGTTTGCTTCAAGTAATCACGACTCTCATCCCTGACGAGTTGTGGCCCCGAGAGGCTGAAAAGGAAAATCCGAATAAAGTCTATACCTACAGCATGCGAGCGAAGTGCCTGAAAGATTTCCAGATCCTCTGGGACAAGGCACGAAACCCTCAGAACCCGGAGCATTTCAGAGGTAAACAGCTCTATCAATTCTTTCTGGACATTGCACCACAGGCGTATGAGCTGCACGAAAAATGGAAAGCGCACCAAGGCTTTAAGGGAACGGGATTACGTTCGATTGAACGAGACGGTCGGACGATCATTGATGTTCCGGATGGCATCGTGTTTCCTATCCTCGCATCCTTATCTACCTTCGCGAAGAAAACCAAGGACGGCTGGCGAATCGTTCCTCCAAGATCATTCCGCGACGAGGAATTAATCAGGGCGGCGAAGGCGGTTTACCAAAGCGTGGCCAATTCAAATCCCTGGGTAATGGGTAAGAGCAAGGCGTGTTACGCGTCCCTTTACCAGATAACTTCGATCTACAAACGCCTATCGGATTAGGAAGCGGAATTCATCAGTTGCCCAATTGCTGCGAGTGAACCGCGGCATGGCTGGCTGTATTTCCGACATCACATGGATCTGATCGGAAGTCCTGCGAAAGCGAGGGGACCATGATCCGCGCAAGCTTGCGGCTCGTACTCGATGAAGACTCGTCTGGAGGCGACCGATTCGAGATCGGTGCCAGCATAGACGCGTCGCCAGACAGCTGCGGAGCAATGCTTCTTTGGGAGCATCTTGTGGCTGAACTATTCAAGGAGGCTGCTGAGAATTACTTTGATCAGCTACCGGATCCGACGACTATACAGCTGCCAGGGCGCCAAAGCTTTACCAGCCAGGAAATCGTCGCAGGAACTTACTTCGATCGTCGCAATGCTTATTGGTGCTGGTTCGCGATTCGGCAGACGCTTATCGAAGCGCGGTGGCTGCTTGCTCAAGCCAGAGCATACAAAGAAATCGAACCGCCTAGAAACTCTGGCGACTCGGCCACCGCGAATCGACTCCTTTCGCAAATTCACCTCGATAAGATGAACAGATTTGATCTCGCCGTCTACAAGCTAGCGAAGGTCGAAGACCTATTCCTTCGCCTGCTTTTCGAAGGATTCGGCGCTTCTCTCGCCAACGTAGCTGGCCGAAATCCCAATAACGAGATCCATCTGACGCGCGATCAAATCCGCAAGGAATTGAAATCACATCCTTCTCAATTCGCGAAGCTGTCTCGTGGGCGCCGATTCCGACACTGGATTAAATCGGTTTTCCGTAAGAAGAAACCCAGGTCGTATCTACAGAACTTGCCGCTCGATACCTACGAGAGAATTCTCCAAGTATTTAACGACTGGCCAAATCCGCACTATGTCCGAAATTTCACGGTTTACAGAAACAGGCTCACTCACGCGTTCAGTCCATCGGTCGACTTTCCTGAGTTTTACGTGGAACTCGAAAATCGAGCGGGAAGGAGCTTTGAACCCGCGACAGGGAGCCAGCGAGTTGTGCACGAGATTGGCAGAACTCGAACTGTTGCCGAATTCGATTTCCTCGAGATCTACAACGACGCAGTGCGGACGATGGAACACTACATTAGGCTTCTAGCGGATTTACGAGCGATTCCAAACTTAAATTTGAAGTGAGTCGATGGAAAAACCGAAATTCCTCAGGTCTGAAGACCTGAGCTACATGTGTGGGCTGGACTCGCTGCGAGTTGAAATGTGCTAGTGCGCGGCGGCAGTTGCGG
>Ga0307472_100001266_pt1 | contig 10003 bp, 9 predicted proteins | sample atmos_gasesAM5C__2_FD_204582 | JGI IMG/M metagenome (GOLD analysis project Ga0307472, IMG submission 204582) | Hardwood forest soil microbial communities from Morgan-Monroe State Forest, Indiana, United States - atmos_gasesAM5C_05 | ecosystem: Environmental > Terrestrial > Soil > Temperate... | reverse complement strand
CGCTCGAGGCGGTGGACGAGTCGCCGACGATCCTCGTCAACAACGCGGCGATCACGCGCGACATGCTGCTCCTGCGCATGAAGCAGGATGACTGGGACCGCGTGATCGCGACCAATCTCACCTCGGTGTTCCGCCTCTCGAAGGCCTGCGTGCGCCGCATGATGAAGGAGCGCCGCGGCCGCATCGTCAATCTCACCTCGGTGGTGGGGCTCACCGGCAACCCCGGACAGGCCAATTACGCCGCCGCGAAAGCCGGACTCCTCGGCTTCACGAAATCGCTCGCCCAGGAGCTCGCTTCGCGCAACATCACCGTGAACGCCGTGGCGCCGGGCTTCATCGACACCGACATGACGCGCGCGCTGACCGAAGAGCAGCGCGCCGCGCTCCTGACGCGCGTGCCGCTCGGGCGGCTCGGAACGCCCGAGGACATCGCCGCCGCGGTGCTGTTCCTCGTCTCTCCCCAGGCCGCCTACATCACGGGCGAGACGCTGCACGTCAACGGCGGGATGTACATGCCGTAAGTCGCGTTGGCTGCGCGCCACACCGATGCCCGCCAGGGGGGTGTGCCCGGAGCGGCGCATTCGGAGTTTCGCCAGCAAAAACAACCACTCGCGCGGGCGTGGACCGAGTGGCACCCCCGGGGGTGTTCCCCTACAATACCGCGCCCACTGTCCGGCTTAGCCGCGCCGGCGGGTAGCTTTTGAGCCATAAACTTTTGAGCTCCAAACAGAGCCTACAGAGGACCAACCGCTAATGAGCACAGTCGAGCAGCAGGTCAAAGCCATCGTGGCCGAACAGCTGGGCGTCAAACAGGAACAGGTCACGAACGACGCTTCGTTCGTCGACGATCTGGGAGCCGACTCGCTCGACACCGTCGAGCTGGTGATGGCCCTCGAAGAGGAGTTCGAGATCGAGATTCCCGACGAGGACGCCGAGAAGATCACCACCGTCCACCAGGCCATCGACTACATCAACGAGCGCCGCGCCAAGTCCTGACCTCCAAGCGCGCGCCAAAAGGACTCGGGTGAGCAAGCGCCGCGTCGTCGTGACGGGTCTTGGGGTGGTGTCTCCGGTCGGGAGCACCGTCCAGTCGGCGTGGGACGCCATCCTGCGCGGTGAGAGCGGCATCGGCCCGGTGACGCGCTTCGACGTGTCGGCGTTTCCGGTGCGCTTCGGCGGCCAGGTGCGCGACTTCGACGTCGGCCAGTACCTCCCGCCCAAGGAGGCGCGCCGCATGGACGAGTTCATGCACTACGGCGTCGCCGCCGGCGTGCAGGCCGTCACTGATTCGGGCATCGATTTCAGCAAGGCCGACCCGACCCGTTGCGGTGCCGTGTGCGGCGCCGGCATCGGCGGACTCTGGACGATCGAGGAAGAGTTCAGCGAATACCTCAAGGCCAGGAGTCCGCGCAAGATCTCCCCGTTCTTCGTCCCCGCGACGATCATCAACATGATCGCGGGACACCTGTCGATCCGCTATGGCCTGAAGGGCCCCAATCTCGGCGTCGTGACCGCCTGCACGACCTCGACGCACGCCATCGGGCTCGGCATGCGCGCCATCCAGTACGGCGACGCCGACGTGATCGTCGCCGGCGGCGGGGAGATGGCGACTACCCGCAGCGGACTCGGGAGCTTCGGCCAGGCCAAGGCGCTCTCGACGCGCAACGAGGCGCCGAAGGAGGCGAGTCGGCCGTGGGACAAGGACCGCGACGGCTTCGTGCTGAGCGACGGCGGCGGCGCGGTGCTCCTCGAGGAGCTCGAGCACGCGCGCGGGCGCGGGGCGCGTATCTACGCGGAGGTCGTCGGCTTCGGCATGAGCGGCGACGCCTTCCACATCACCGCGCCGCCCGAGGACGGGGAGGGCGCCATGATCGCCATGGTGAACTCGCTGCGTGACGCCCACCTCAACCCCGGTGACGTGCAGTACATCAATGCGCATGCGACCTCGACGCCCCTCGGCGACAAAGCGGAGACGGTGGCGCTCAAGCGCGCCTTCGGCGAGTCCGCCAAGCGCATTGCCGTCAGTTCGACCAAGTCGATGACCGGGCACCTGCTGGGCGCCGCCGGAGTGGTCGAGGCGATTTTCTCGGTGCTGGCCATCCGCGACGGCGTGGCGCCACCCACCATCAACTACCACACGCCGGATCCCGAGTGCGACCTGGATTACGTGCCGAACACCGCGCGGCGCATGAAGATCGACGTGGCCCTGTCGAATTCCTTCGGGTTCGGCGGGACCAACGGCTCGCTGATCTTCCGGCGCTTCGGCTAGCTCAGCTGCGAGCCTCACGGGCCTTCCGCTACGCACACGCCTCTCGTTCGCGAGCTCGACGTACCGCCGGCGGTGCTGCAGCGCCTGGCGGCGCTCGATCCGGCCCGCTATCCGATGCTGCTCGACAGCGCCGCGGCGGGACCTCTCGGCACCGCGACGGTGCTGCTCGCCGCCCCGAGCGCGGCGCTCTGGCTGACCGCCGACGGGCACCTCGGCGCCGACGGCACGCCGATCGAGGGCGACACTTTTCTCGCAGCTCTCGAGAGCTGGTGGCGCCGGGAGGGCGCGGCCTCCCTGGGGCGGCGCGCTGACTCTGCGCCGCTGCCATTTACCGGAGGCTGGGCTCTCTATCTCGGCTACGAGCTCGCGCAGGAGATCGAGCCGCGCCTCGAGCTTCCCCGTACTCCGCTTCCCTGGGTGGCATTTGCGCTGCGCACCCCCTGTGCGCTGATCCACGAGATCGGGACCGGCCGGGTACTCGCGGTCGCGGAGGAGGGCGCCGCCGACACGCTCTCACTCATCGCGGCGGATGCGCTGGCAGCGGCTGCACGTTCCGATCCTCCGGACACGCTCGAATTCCGCTCCGCAGTCGAGGAGGATCCCGAGGCCTTTCTCACGCGCGTCAGACGGGCCAAGGAGTACGTGCGCGCGGGCGATATCTACCAGGCGAACCTCTCGCGCCCCTGGACCGTAGCGGTCGGCGGGGCGGGGCGCGCGGCCCCAGTCGCGGCGGCTCTCTACCGGCGGTTGCGCGAGGCGAATCCGGCGCCGTTCGCGGCGCTCGCACAGTGGCGCGGCGCCGCGCTCCTCTGCTCCTCGCCGGAGCGGCTGGTGCGGATCTCGGGGCGGCGCATCGACACCCGTCCGATCGCAGGCACCCGCCCGCGCAGCCGGCTACCCGGCGGCGATGCGGTCGAGATCCCGGAGCTCGTGATGCATCCCAAGGAGCGCGCCGAGCACATCATGCTGGTCGATCTCGAGCGCAACGATCTCGGGCGGCTGTGCGAGCCCGGGACGGTACACGTCGATGAGCTGATGCGCGTCGAGTCCTACTCCCATGTGCACCACATCGTTTCGAACGTGACCGGAACGCTGCGCGCGGACGTCACGCCGATCGGCGCGGTGCGCGCGGTTTTTCCCGGGGGCACCATCACCGGCTGCCCGAAGTTCCGCTGCATGCAGATCATCGCCGAGCTCGAGGGGATGGGGCGTGGTGCGTACACGGGCTCGCTCGGATATCTGGGGCGCGACGGGCAGCTCGACCTCAACATTCTCATCCGCACCATGACGCTCATGGGCCCGGCGCTCGAGTTCCGCGCCGGGGCCGGCATCGTCGCCGACTCCGACCCCGAGCGCGAGCTCGAGGAGACGCGCGCCAAGGCGCGGGGACTGCTGCGCGCGCTCGGGGGAATGCATGGCTCCTGAGGGCGCCCCGGAAGTGGTGTGGGTGAACGGACGGCCGGACGGCGCGCTCTCGCCCGTCGAGCGCGGCCTGCACTATGGCGACGGCCTCTTCGAGACCATCGCCTGTCTCGAGGGGCGGCCGCGCTTCCTCGGTCTGCATCTCGACCGCCTCAAAGGCGGCTGCGCGCGGCTCGGCATCGAGTTCCCCGCCCCGGATGAGCTGCGCCGTGAGATCCTCTCTGTCGCGGCAGGACCCAAGCGTGCCATCGTCAAGGTGCTGCTGACGCGCGGTCCTGCCGTGGCGCGCGGCTATCAGACGACCGGGGCCGAGCGCCCGACGCGGCTCACGCTCCGTTATCACTGGGGGGAGGAGGATCCGCTGCTCGCGGCGGACGGCGTGCAGGTGCGCACGGCGGCGCTGCGTCTCGCGGAGAATCCGGCCCTCGCGGGTCTGAAGCATCTCAACCGCCTCGAGCAGGTGCTGGCGCGGCGCGAGTGGAGCGACGGCAACATCGCCGAGGCGCTCATGTTCTCAGCGGGCGGGAAGCTGATCTCGGGAGTGATGAGCAACGTGTTTCTGGTAGAGGACGGAGCACTGCGGACGCCGCGCCTCGATTGCTGTGGCGTGGCCGGCATCATGCGCCAGGTGGTGCTGCGCGAGGCCGCGCGCGCCGGTATCGCGGCCGAGGAGTCGGCGCTCGAAGGCGCGGATCTCGCCCGCACGCGCGAGCTGTTCCTCACGAGCGCGGTGATCGGGCTGCGCCCGGTCCGCTCGCTGGACGGGCGGGTCTGTGAGGTGGGCGCGGTGACTCGCGGGCTGCAGCGGCGCCTCGCACCGCTCCTCGCGGAGGCCGCCGATGGCTGACGGCGCCGATCGCGCCCCGCTGTGGCTGCGCCGCGCGATTCTCGCCGCGGCTCTCACGCTCGCTGCGCTGATGGTGGCCGCGACCCTGGCGCACGACTGGCTCAAGCACGAGTACCGCTCGCCCGGGCCGGCGGCCGCGCCGGTGCGCATCCAGGTGGAGAGCGGGGCGAGCGTGCGCGCCGTGCTCACGCGGCTCGAGACCCAGGGCGTCGTCCACAACTCGCGCGCCGTGGTGTGGTATCTGCATCTCCTCGGCGAGCGCCCGCGCATGGAGGCGGGCACGTACGAGATCCCGCCACACGCCAGCCCCGAGCAGATCGTCACGATGTTCGAGGAAGGCAAGGTGCTGCTCGAGCAGCTGACGGTGGTCGAGGGCTCGACCCTCGCCGAGTTTCTCGAGCTGCTCGGCCACGAGCCCGACGTGACCCACACTCTTGCCGGCAAGACCCCCGCCGAGGTGATGGCGGCGCTCGGGCACCCGGGTGAGAACGGGGAGGGGCGCTTCTTCCCCGACACCTATCGCTTCGCCGCGAACACCGCCGACACCGTAATTCTCGGCGTCGCCTACGAGAAGATGAGTCAGGAGCTCGCCGCGGCCTGGAGTGCGCGCAGCCCTAAGCTTCCCTTCGACAGTCCGATCCAGGCGCTGATCCTCGCATCGATGGTCGAGAAGGAAGCGCAAATGAAGACCGAGCGGCGGCGCATCGCCGGCGTCTTCGTGGCCCGCCTGCGCAAGGGCATGCGGCTGCAGTCGGACCCGACGGTGATCTACGGCCTCGGGGCGAAGTATGACGGGCAGATTCACACCCGCGATCTCCTGACCGACACGCCTTACAACACCTACACGCGCGCCGGCCTGCCGCCGGCGCCGATCGCGCTTCCCGGGCGCGAGTCGCTCCTGGCCGCCGCTCAGCCGGACGAGACCGGCGAGCTGTACTTCGTCGCGAGCGGGCTCGGCGACGGGGCGCATCATTTCTCGAAGACGCTGCAAGAGCATAATTCCGCGGTGCAGGCCTATCTCACACGGTTGCGCCAGCAGCGCGCCGCCGCGCGCACGGCGGCGCCGTCTTCCACCACGGCGTCCCCTCCGGCCGCACCGGCGGCGAAACCTGCGCCAAAAAAGAGCGCGCGGCCCACCCACCCATGACGGCCCGGTTCATCACGCTCGAGGGCATCGAGGGCGCGGGCAAGTCGACCGTCGCCAAGTTCGTGCTGGGGTGGCTCGCGCGGCGGCAGATCCCTGGGCGCCTGACGCGCGAGCCGGGCGGCACGCCGCTCGCCGAGCGCATCCGGCAGCTGGTGCTCGAGCGGGGAGCGGAGTCGCTGTCGCCGGTAACCGAGACGCTCCTCATGTTCGCCGCACGGGATCTGCACCTCGAGCACGTCATCCGGCCGGCGGTCGCGCGCGGCGAGTGGGTGGTATGCGACCGCTTTACCGACGCGACGCGCGCCTATCAGGGAAGCGGCCGGGGCGTGGACGCGGACCTCATCGAGTCGCTTGCCGGCGCCGTGCACGGCGGGCTCGCGCCCGACTGCACGCTGCTGCTCGATCTTCCCGTGAGCGTCGGGCTCGCCCGGGCACGCGGGCGGGCGGCGGGCGATGCCGATCGATTCGAGGCCGAGACCCAGGCTTTCTTCGAGAGGGTGCGCGCCGGGTATCTGGAGCTCGCGCGCCGCGAGCCGCAGCGCTTTCACGTGATCGATGCGGCGGCCCCGCTCGCTGCGGTGGAGTCCCGCGTCGAGAGCATCCTCGAGGACCTCGAATGAGCGACCCGGCCGCCGTCACGCCGCCGTGGATCGCGCCGGCGACCGCGGCGCTCGCGGCCGCGCACCGCTGCGGCCGTCTGCCCCATGCGCTCCTCATCCACGAGGCCCCCGGGGCCGGTGGCGACTGGCTCGCGCACTGGGCCGCGCGCCTGGTGCTGTGCGAGCGTTCCGGGGAGGCTCCCTGCGGACAGTGCGCGGGATGCCGGCGAGCGCTCGGCTGGCAGCATCCGGATCTCACGCTGGTGGCGCCGATCGAGGACTCGCGCCAGATCCGCATCGAGCAGCTGCGCGACCTCGCGGCCGAGCTCGCGCTGACGAGCCACGCAGGAGGCTACAAGGTCGGGGTCCTCACGCCGGCCGATTCCATGAACCGCTTCGCGGCCAACGCGTTGCTGAAGACCCTCGAGGAGCCGCCGGCGCGCACGCTCCTCGTGCTGGTGGCGAGCCAGCCTTCGCGCCTCCCGCCGACGGTCCTCAGCCGCTGCCAGCGGATCACGGTGCGTGCGCCGGCGCGCGCCGAGGCGATCGCCTGGCTCACGCAGGTGCGGGGCCTGGGCGCATGGGATGCGGCGCTCGAGACGCTCGGAGAGGCACCGATGCTGCTCCTGCAGGCGGACCCCGCGCCCCTGGCGCAAATCGGCGACGACATGCGCCGGACGCTCGAGGCGCTCGCCGCAGGAAGGGCGGACCCGCTCGCGACCGCGGAGCGCTGGGCACGGAGCGAGCTGCCGCTGCGGCTCCGATGCTTTGAGAATTGGCTCACAGAACGCATCCGTCGCGGCCAGAGCCGGGGCAACTTAATGCCGGAAGTGCGTGCTGGCCCCTACTTGCCAGGGACGCAGGCGTTCTTGAATATACGCGAGCTGTTTGGGCTCCTGGACGAGGTCCGGGAGCTAAGGACCGCGCTCGACGTGCCGCTCAACCGGGCACTGGCGCTCGAGGCTCTGTTACGGCGGCTGGCACCCCGGGGTGCCGGTGTCGCAGCATAAGGAACAGGGATGCACGCACGACCGGTACATTTGACGGGTGGGGAAAGAGCCGTGAGAGCGGGCGGGAACAAGCCAGGTCTGTTGACGCTCACCATCAAGGACAAGAGCGCCCTGTATCTTGCCTACATGCCGTTCGTGAAGAACGGCGGGCTCTTCATTCCGACCAACAGCAACTACCGCCTCGGTGACGAGGTGTTCATGCTGCTGAACCTGATGGGCGAGGACGAGAAACTGCCCGTGGCCGGCCGCGTGATCTGGGTGACCCCGAAGGGCGCGCAGGGCAAGCGCACCGCCGGCATCGGCGTGCAGTTCAGCGAGCAGGATCGCGGGCAGACACAGAAGAAGATCGAGACCTACCTGGCCGGCGCCTTATCCGGCGACAAAGCCACGCACACCATGTAGCTCCGGGCCGGCTCCGGCCATCACGGAACACGGAATCCTTGGAGTTACTTGGCGCCCGGGGAGCTGCCGCCGTTCGAGAGTCCCCCGGTGAGCACGTAGGCGTCGAATCCCCGCTCGACCATCAGGTACGCCGCCGCGGAGCTACGCCGCCCGGTGTCGCAATACACCACGTAGGGGGTCGCCGGGTCGAGCGTCGAGAGCTTGAGGCGGATCAGATAGAGCGGAATGTTGAGGGCGCCCTCGATCGCGAGCGTCTGATGCTCGCTCGGCAGGCGCACGTCGAGCCAGCGCCCGCCCTTGGCGACGATCTCGCTCGCCTGCTCGCGGCTCACCCACTGCAGCAAGGGCTCGTTCATCAGCTCGCGGAAATCTTCCTTCTTCAGCCGCATCAGCACGCCGTCGGTGACCATGGTGACGGTGGCGTTGCGCTTGGCCTCGGCGATCAGCGCCTCCTCGCCGAAGGTGTCGCCGACGCCGAGCTCGGCGAGCCGGATGCCTTCCTGCTTGAGCGGCGTCTCGCGCGACACCGCGCACTTGCCGCTCACGATGATGTAGAAATAATCGCCTTCGCCGCCCTGCTTGATGATGACTTCGCCGGCCTTGGCCGGGATACGCTGCAGGCGCTGGAAAATTGCCTGGATGTTGGCGGGCGGGATGCGATGGAACGCCTTGGTCTGCAGCAGCGTCGTCATCCAGTCATCGGAGCCGACGTTGTGCAGTTGCGCCTGCAGCTCCGCGACCTCGTAGGTGCCGGTCTGATCCCAGGTGATCATGACGTCGAGCAGGTCGCTGTCGATCGAGAGGTAGGTGACGTCGCCGCGAGCGCGGGCGCTCACGCGCCGCGGCAGCTGCGGATAGAGCGGGTTGCGCGCCTCCGGGGTGCCGCCCTGGAGCGTCGTTACGGTGCGCTCGCCCTCGCCGATCTCGAGCATCCCGGTGACCAGCCAGAAAGTGCGCTTGTCGGTGTCGCCCCGATCGAACATCAGACGCCCGGAATTGAGCGTGCGCACGGTGATTTTCTTGGCCAGCGCCGCGAGGTTCTCGCGCTTCATCCCGTCGAGGGGCGCAAACGCCTTGAGCACCTGCACGCTGGTTTCGCGCTCTTCCGCCATGGACCCCCGAAGCCGACCGCTTAAGTTAAGGTTCGCAGCACCGGCAAGTTTCGCGGCGCAACGCCCGTTCGATGGTAGCACACGGCCCGACCGCGTCCGCGCGCAGCGGCCTCACGTTTTCGGGCCGACCCCGAGCAGCGCCCACCCGGCATCGGGCCGGAAGCGCGGACCGTGACGTGAGCTGAGCTCCTCGAGGCGCGCAACGATCGCGCTGGTCCCGCGGGCGCGGGCATAAGCGAGCGGTCCGCCGCGGAACGGGGCGAAGCCGGCGCCGAAGATCACCGCGGCGTCTGCGAGATCGGCATCCTCCACTACCTGCTCGCGCAGGCACGCGACGCACTCGTTGACGAGCACGAGAATCAGCCGGTCTTCGAGATCCTCGGGCGCCGGGCGGCCGCCGCCGCTCTTGACGGCCTTGCCGTCCTGCCAGAGGTAGAAACCCTCGCCGCTCTTTCTGCCGAGCTTCTTCGCGGCGAGCAGCGCCGCGAGGCGCGGCAGCTGGGGAGCGGGCCGGCCGAGCTCGCGAGCGATGATCTCCCCGACGTGCGCCCCGACGTCGAGCCCCACGACATCCGCGAGCTCGATGGGGCCCATCGGCATCCCGAAGCGCACCGCGGTGCGGTCGATGGCCGCGAGCGCCACGCCTTCCTCGGCGGCGTACATGGCCTCATTGATGTACGGAGTGAGGACGCGGTTCACCATGAAGCCCGGCGCGCTGCGGCAGGGTATCGGCAGCTTGTCGAGCCGGCGCGCGAAGCCGGTGGCGGCCTGCAGGGCTGAAGCGTCGGTATTCCCGGCGTGCACGATCTCGATGAGCGGCATCTGCGCCACCGGGTTGAAGAAGTGCAGGCCGACGAGGCGCGCGGGCCGCGCGAGCCGCTCGGCGAGCGGCTCGAGCATGATGCTCGAGGTGTTGGTAGCGAGCAGCGCCCCCGGCTTCATGCGCGGCTCGAGCCGCGCGTACAGCTCGCGCTTGGCGTCCAGATTCTCGAAGATGGCCTCGACGACGACATCCGCCTGGGGCACGCCGTCGCCCGGAACGTCGGCGCGCAACCGCTCGCGGGCAGCAGCGTTCCTGGCGGGATCCCGCACCCGCTTGTCGAAGAGCTCGGCGGCGCGCTTGAGGGCGGGCTCGATGAGCTCGCTCGCCCGGTCCTGCAGCGTCACGGTGAAGCCGCGCAGCGCCGACCACGCG
>Ga0307472_100001264_pt1 | contig 10014 bp, 9 predicted proteins | sample atmos_gasesAM5C__2_FD_204582 | JGI IMG/M metagenome (GOLD analysis project Ga0307472, IMG submission 204582) | Hardwood forest soil microbial communities from Morgan-Monroe State Forest, Indiana, United States - atmos_gasesAM5C_05 | ecosystem: Environmental > Terrestrial > Soil > Temperate... | reverse complement strand
TGCGCTCGCCGCCGAGCTCTACGCGACCCGTCGTCGTGCGGATGAGTCCGGAAATGACATTGAGCGTGGTGCTCTTCCCGGCCGCGTTGGCGCCGACGACCGCGACAATCTCGCCTTCGTGCGCCTCGAGCGAGACGCCGAAAAGTGCCTGCAGGTCCCCGTAGTGCGCGTCGACGTCGTGTAGGGCGAGGAGCGGCGTCATGCGAGCAGGTACTCCTCGCCGAGGTACGCCTGGACGACGTCCGGATGACGCGCGACGTGGGCCGGCGGGCCCTCCGCGATCTTCTCGCCGTGGTGCAGCACGATGATGCGGTCCGAGAGCGACATGACCGCCGCCATGACGTGCTCGATGATCAGCACGGTCACGCCCTGCGCCTGCACCTCCCGGACCAGCGCGATCATGCTCTGGACCTCGGTGGGGTTGAGGCCGCCCATGACCTCGTCAAGCAGGAGCAGCCGCGGCCGCGTGGCGAGCGCGCGGGCGACCTCCAGTCGCTTGCGGAGCCCGATCGTGAGCCCCCGCGCGAGATCGTGACGACGCGGCCACAGCCCGGCAAGCTTCAGCGTCTCGGCGGCCCACGCGCGCGCCTCTCTCTTCCGGCGCACGCGGAGGAACGCGCCGACCATGACGTTCTGCCAGGTGGTGAGGTTGCCGAACGGCTTCACCACCTGGAAGGTCCGCGCGATCCCGTGGCGGCAGATGTCCTCGGTCGCGGCACGGGTGATGTCCGTGCCGTCGAACACGATGCGTCCGCTGTCGGGCCGGTGCACGCCCATGACCAGGTTGAAGATCGTCGTCTTGCCGGCGCCGTTGGGACCAATGAGGCCGACGATCTCGCCAGGCCTCACCCCGAAGTCCATGCGGCGGATCACCTCGAGCCCGCCGAAGCGCTTCGCGATCCCGGAAAGCTCAAGCAGCATCATCGTCCGCCTCTGCGTGCGCGCGGCCTCCGAGCCGCCGTCGCACCTCCGGCACGATACCGTTGGGCAGGAAGAGCACCACGAGAATGAGCGCGATGCCGTAGAGCGCGAGGTACAAGCCCGCCGCGCCGCCGCCGAGCCAAGCCCGGAAGAACTGCCCGAGCGGCGTCATCAGGAGCGCCCCGAAGAACGGACCGGCCGCCGTGCCGATGCCGCCGACCATCGTCAACAGCGCGACCTGGATCGAGAAGTTGATGCCGAACGTGGAGGCCGGATCGAGGAACTGATAGTACTGCGCGTACAGTGTGCCCCCGACCGCGGTGAGCGCCGCGCTCGCGCCGAGCGCGATGAGCCGTACGCGCACCGTTGGTACGCCGAGCATGCGCGCCGCTTCCTCGTCCTCGCGGAAGGCGATGAGGGAGTAACCAAGCTTGGATTCCTCGACAGCGCGCGAGATCACGTAGAGCAGCATCGCGTACCCGAGGAAGAGGTAGAAGTAGCCGACCTTGCCGCGGAAGAGCATGTTCTCGAACGCCGGCCGGAACGGGATGTTGAAGCCTTCGGTCCCTTTGGTGAGGTCCCGCAGGCTCGAGGCGACAATGAGTCCCACCTCGGCGAACGCGATGGTGACGAGCGCGAAGAACGGCCCCCGGAGTCGGAAGCAGACGAGCCCGACGAACACGGCAAACACGGCGGCGAGCGCCGCGCCGACGAGGAGCCCAAGCCACGGCGTGAGCGCGTAGCGCGCGAAGAGGATCGAGGACGCGTAGGCGCCAATGCCGAAGAACGCGGTGTGGCCGAGCGAGAGCTGGCCGGCGTAGCCGCCCACGAGGTTCCACGTCGCCGCCATGCTACCCCAGAAAAAACACACGATGATGCTGTCGAGGTAGTAGTTGTTCGTGACAACGAGCGGCACAGCCGCCAACGCCGCGACGACGAGCGCGGCGGGCGCGTGGCGGACGAGCCGGCGGCGCATCACTTCGTGCCGAGCTCTTCCGCGCCCCGCACGCCGAAGAGGCCGGCGGGCCGGAGCACAAGGATGCCGATGAAGAGCACGAAGTAGACGGCCTGCTTCCAGTTCGTCTCGATGACGTAGCCGCTCGCGGTCTCGACCACGCCGATGATCAGCCCGCCCAGCATGGCGCCCGGCACGCTCCCGAGCCCGCCGAGCACGACGATCACGAACGCGACGAGGATCATGTCGACGCCGATCTGCGGGTAGACGGGGAAGATCGGCAGGAGCAGCGCGCCCGCGATGCCCGCGCACGCCGAGCCAAGCGCGAAGGTGACGCGATAGATGCGATCGACGTCGACACCCATGAGCATCGCCGCGTTGCGGTGCTGGGCCGTCGCCTGGATGGCCTTGCCGAGCCACGTCGTGCGGAGGAACACGTACAGCACCAGCGCGATGGCAAAGGCGACCGCGAAGGCCACCAGCCGCGGCACGCTGACGAGGACAGGGCCCACCGCGAAGGTCGCGGTGGAGTACCACGTCGTCACCGAGCGGAGGTTCGCCGACCAGAAGAACAACGCGAGGTTCTGCATGACCAACGACACGCCGAGCGTCGCGAACACCTGCACGACGTGCGGCGCGCCGAGCGTCGGCACGATGATCAGCCGTTCGATGAACACGCCGAAGAGGAACAGCGCCGGCGCGACAATGAACATCGCGAGGAGCGGATCGAGCCCGAGGTGCTGGAATAGGAAGTACGTGAGGTACATGGCGAGCATTAGGAACTCGCCATGGGCAAAGTTGACGAGTCTGATGACGCCGAACACTAGCGTGAGCCCCACGCTGACGAGCGCGTAGATCCCTCCGAGCAGCAGCCCGGAGACGAGGATCTGGGCGAGGTCCGTCAGATCAGCGCCGCGGCAGCGGGATCATGGTCGGCTTGCCCGTGGACAGGTTCTCTGGGAACACGGTCACGAGCTTCCCGCCCTGCCACTGCATCATCGTCGTGCGGGCGCGCACGTTCGTGCCCTCTTCGTTGAACTTCATGCCCCAGCCGTTCACGAGCGAGTTGTCGGGCAGGTCCAGCTTGAGGGCCGCCGCGCGCAGCTTGTCTGGCTCGAGGCTCCCGGCCGCGGGAATGACGTGCTTCATGAGCGTCCATGCGCCGATGAAGCCGACGTTCGAGTTCGTCGTCGGCTCGCGGTCCTTCCGCTTCACGAAGCGCGCGCGGAACTCTTTGTAGAGGGCGCCTGCCTCGGGCGGGAGCCCGTCCACGTTGATGGCGCCCGGCGACTCCGTGTTGAAGAGGCCGTTGACGTCATCGCCGATGGCCTTGGCGAAGTCGGGCAGTCCGTAGCCCGCGCCGAGCCCGATCCACGCCTTCACGGAGAGCCCGAGCTCCTTGGCCTGCTTGCGCGTCAGGATCGCGTCGTTCACGTAGCCGGACGCGATCACGATGTCCGGCTGCGCGTTCTTGAGCTTGATGATGAGCGGCGAGAGGTCCGCCGTCGTCTGCCGGTACGACTCCTTCAGCACCACCGTGAAGCCATGCTCCTTCGCCTTCTTCTCGGCCGCGTTCGCCCCGCCCGTCCCGAATGCGGAGTCCTCGTGGACGATGGCGACCTTGAGCGTCTTCGGCGACGCGCCGAGCGCCTTCGCAATCGCGGTGGCCGCGTAGTCGGCGGCGCTGATCCCGAAGAAGGAGACCTTGGGCGTGACCCGGAACGTGTACTTGAAGCCCCGCTCGGTGACGGTGTCCGCGGCCGCCCAGGACTCCCAGTAGAAGACGCCATTCTTCTCGGCGGCCTGCGTGGTGGCGAGCGAGATGCTGCTCGCGTAGCTGCCTAGGATGGCGGTGAGCTTCTCCCGGCTGATGAGGCGCTCCACCTCGTTCACGCCCGCCGCGGGATCGGGCGCGTCGGCCTTGACGAAGACGACCTTCTTGCCGAGCGAGCCGCCGCGCTCGTTGATGATCTCGCGCGCGATGTCAGCGCCAGCGAATCCCTCGTCGGCGAGCAGCGCCGCGGGCCCGGTAAACGGCAGCACCAGCCCGATCCGAAGCTCCTGCGTCTGCTGCGCTATGCCCTCCGACACGAGCGCGAGACCCATCGCCAGCACGGCGGCCACCATCAGTCTGATCATTGCTGCGCTCCTTTTCCTTCGCCCGTATGCTCTTCGATCCTGTAGTGCTCCTCGAGCCCGATGACCCGCTCCACGGAACGTAGATAACATGACGCCTGTTTTCTCGGTCACGATTTCACCGCGCGGGCGGGCCGTGGCATCCCGCGCCGATCCTGTCAGAGCGCGCGGGACACGTCAAACCGGCGCTTCGAGGCGGCGAGCGGGGGGCTTGGCTGCGCCCGGGCGTCCCGCTCCGGCCCCCCGGTGATTCGGCGCTGCGTTTCCCCGGGGCTGCCCGTGTGCGACCAGCCGGTGGAGAGCAAACCGAACGTGCGTAGGAGCGGTATACGACGACCCGCAGCGGGAGCGCGCGCGCTTCTAACCTCCAGTCATGAGCGCCAGGGCCAGTTCACATGTCTTCCCGAGATCGGCAATACGAATGCTCTCGTTCACTGTGTGCATATCCGCCATGCCGATGCCCAGGTTGACACACCGAATTCCCTTCTCGTTGAACGTATTGGCATCGCTGCCGCCGCCGCTCTCGCCGAGAGCGGGCGTCAAGCCCACGGCTCGGACGGCGCGCATCGCCTCCTGCACGATGGGCTCCGATTCAGCGTGGCGGTACGCCGCGTACTCCTGCTTGATATCGAGTTCGAGCTGGGCGCCCGCCTCGCGCGCGCCGGCTTCCATGGCCGCCCGCAGGTCGGCCACCACGCGCTCGAGCTTGGCATTGTCCCTGCTCCGGGCTTCCGCCTCGAGTTCGACCATTCCGGGGATGGCGTTACGGGCCGTTCCGCCGCGGATGATGCCGACATTGGCCGTCGTCTCATGGTCGAGCCGGCCGAGCTGCATCCGGGTGATCGCGTGCGCCGATGCGACGATGGCGCTGATACCTCGCTCGGGCGCCGCGCCAGCATGCGCGGCGCGACCGATGAAGCGCGCGCGGATCGACCGGTACGCGGGAGCGGCGACAGTTACCCGCCCCGGCGGCGCCGAATCGTCGAGCGTTGCACCCATCCGCGCGGAGAGCCGAGACACGTCGAAGGCGACCGCTCCCGCGTGCCCCCGCTCCTCTCCTCACGTCAGCACCAGCTCGACGGCCCGGTGGGGCAGCCGCCCTTCCGTGAGCACCTGCGTTGCCTCGAGAAGAGCCGCCAGACTCGCCTTGTTGTCGGCCGCGAGCACGGTGGTGCCATCGCTCCGGATCACGCCATCTTCGACCCGCGGCTTGACGCCCCGCCCGGGCTCGACCGTGTCGGTGTGAGCGCTGAGGAGTATGGGCGATACCTCCGGTCGTGTGCCGGGTATCCGGATCAGGAGGTTCCCGGCGCCGTCGCGCCCCGTTCCATCGTTGACCACCGTGAACCCCAGCGCCTCGAAGGCGGCCGTGACGTGCTGGATGATTCGCTGCTCCTCGTACGTGACGGAATCGATCTGGACCAGGGTGAGAAAGGATTGAACGGCGCGGTCGACATTGATGGCGGTCATGGACACCTCGTGGACACGAATGGGCTCAGTCCCGGCTCCGCGGATCGAGCACATCCCGCAGGCCGTCGCCGAGCAGATTGAAGGCGAACACCGTGACGAAAATGGCGAGCCCCGGGAAGGTGGCGCTCCACCACGCGGCCGGGAAGGTCTTTCGCGAGTTGCTGACGAGGGCGCCCCACTCGGGCATGGGCTCCTGGGCGCCCAGGCCGAGGAAGCCCAGCGCCGCCGCGGCGAGGATAGCGAGGCCCATGTCGAGCGAGGCGCGCACGATGATGGGCGAGACGCAGTTGGGAAGGATGTGACGGAACAGCACCCGTCCGGGCCGTGAACCCACCGCCACCGCGGCCTCGACATAGGTCTCCTGCTTGAGCGAGAGGACCTGCGCCTGCACGAGCCGGCAGTAGATGGGCCACCGCACGAGGCCGATGGCGACCATGGTATGCGCGAGACTCCGCCCGAGGACGGCCGTGATGGCGAGCGCCAGGATGAGCTCCGGGATGGTGATCACGATGTCGGTCAGCCGCATGATGCCCTCGTTCACGCGGCCACCGAGGAAGCCGGCGATGGCGCCGAGCAGGGTGCCGAGCGTGACGCCGATCACGAGCACGATGACCCCCACACCCAAAGAGATGCGCGCGCCGATCACGACGCGGGTGAACACGTCGCGCCCAAGCTCGTCGGTGCCGAAGAGATGATCCACACTCGGCGGCCGGAGGCGCTCGTCGGCGTGGATAGCGCCAAGGGCGTCCTCCGGGTACGGCGCCAACAGCGGCCCCAGCAGAGCCGTCAGCACGATAGCCGCCACCACCGCGAGGCCGACGAGAGAGAGCGAGCTCGCGCTGAAGCGACGAACCGCGCGCCCGAAGGCGCTGGGCTCGCCGGGCCGTCCCGCGGCGTCCATCACGTGAAGGCCGGGTGTGGCCATCGGCTCAGTGCCGGATCCGGGGGTCGAAGACCCCGTAGAGAAGGTCAATGCCGAGATTCACCAGAGCAACCATGACGCCTACGAGCACGGTGAAGGCCGAGATAGGCTGGAAGTCGAGCTGCACGATGGACTTGAAGGCGTAGAGACCGATGCCGGGCCAGTCGAAGACCGATTCCACTAGCACCGAGCCGCCGAGCATGAAGGTCAGGGCCACCCCGATCATGGTCAGGGTTCCGATGAAGGCATTCTTGAGCACGTACTTGCCCACGACGACCGACTCGGAGAACCCCATCGCGCGCGCGGTACGAACGAAGTCCTTGCCGAGCACGTCGACCACCGACGTGCGCGTGATCCTCGTGATACTGGCGATGGCGCCGGCCCCGAGGCAGAGCGCGGGGAGCACGAGGTGCCGCAGGGCCACCCACACACCCTCCCAATCCCCGACGAGGAGAAAGTCGAGCGTGTAGAAGCCACTGACGTTCCGGGGCCCCTTGTACTGGCTCGGGAACCGGCCACCGATCGGCAGGAGATCCCAGGACACCGCGAGCACGAGTTGCAGCATCATGGCGAGCCAGAATACCGGAAAGCTCACGCCGGTCAGCGCCACCGTCCTCGCGCACTGATCCGGCCACCGGTTGCGGTACACCGCCGACAGGACGCCCGATGGCACGCCGATGACGAGCGCGAGCACGATGCTGGCCGCGGTGAGCTCGAGAGTGGCCGGGAGGAAGGAGGCGAGGTCATCGCGCACGGGCCGGCCGGTGAACATGGATCGCCCGAAATCGCCGTGCACCATGCCGCCGATATAGGCCGCGTACTGGACATAGAGGGGCTGGTCGAGCCGGTACTCGCGGCGGAAGACCTCGACCATCTCGGGCGTGGCCTGCTCGCCCGCGGCAAGCTGGGCGGGGTCGCCGGGCACGGCGCGGGCGAGCAGAAAGACGACCACCGTGATACCGAACACCGTGGGAACGACGGACAGCAGTCGTCGCGCGGCATAGCGCAGCACGTGCATCGGGCTTCCCTCGAAAATTCTCGCGCCGGTCCCGGAGCGGCCAAGTGGGCCGTCCCGGGACCGGCGTCAGGGACGGATCGGGACTACTCCACCCACATCTCGGCGAAGAGCGGGTTCCGCTCCCGCATAGGCGTGTGCACGTAGCCCTTCACGTTGGAGCGCCATACGTAGGTTGCCTTCTCGACGCCCGTGAAAATGTCGACGCAATCCTCGACGATCAGGCGCTGCGCCTGCGCCTGCAGGTCCGCCCGCACCTTGGGATCGAGCGAGGTGCGCGCGCGCGTGAGGAGCTCGTCCACCTTGGGATTCTTGTAGAAGCTGTAGTTCCCTCGTCCCCAGCTGTCGCTGTCCCACTGCGAGTAGAGCAGCGCGTCGGAGTCCCCGTAGAGCGGCGCCAGCCACAGGCTGATCGACTGGGGCATCGTCTCGCTCTTCGTCCTCATGCTCAGGACATTGGCCCACACCATCGGCGTCAGCTTGACCTTGATATTGAGCTTGGCGGCGCCCGCAAGGAGGATGGCCCCAAGATTCTTCGCGATGTCAAAACCGGCCGGATAGATGTAGTCGATCTCGAAGCCCCCGTTGGGCCACGGTGATTTGGCGAGGGAGGCCTTGGCCTTGTCGAGGTCGTAGGCATAGAGCGGCAGGCCCGGCGCGAAGCCGGGCAGCGCCGGGGGCACCGGTCCCTTCGAAACCTCGGCCGAGCCATTGTAGATCTTCGGCACGGCAGAATAGTCGTAGGCATAGGCCAGCGCCTTCCGCACATTGACGTCCGCCAGGTATTTGCTGTCGTGCCTATTGTGCATGACGATGCGATGCGGACTCACCCCGGGATACTGCTCCACTCGCACCCCGGCCGACTTGCGCAGCTCGTCCACGTCGTCGGGTGAGATATTCTGCGCGCCGTGAACCTCGCCTTTGATGAGCGCCAGCTTCTGAGCCGAGCTCTCGCGCACGATCTTCCAGATGTATCCGTCGAGGTGCCCGCCTTTGGGCCATCCCTTCCAGTAGCTCGGATCAGCGATGAACTCGTACTGCGCCCCGTTGCGCCAGTTCTCCTCGTTGATCTTGAATGGGCCCGAGCCCGCGCTGTGCGCGACGAGCCAGGCCTGAGCGTCGTCGCCCTTGTCATTGGCCTTGACGACGGCCGGATTGACGACGAGCAGGTTGGGCAGCGTCCGGTCAAAGAGCGCAAACGGCTTGATCAGCTTGACGCGAAGAGTGTGGGGATCGACGACGGTAAGACTCTTCTCGTCCATGATGGGCAGCCACATCCAGGCCGGCCCCTTCTTGATTCTCAGAATTCGCTCGAAGGTGTACTTGACGGCCTCGGCCGTCACTGGCGAGCCGTCCTGGAACTTGGCATTTGCCACGAGCTTGATAGTCCACTCGGAGCCGTCGGCGGAGGCGGTGGCGCTCGCGGCCAGGTGCGGCAGCATCTGGTCGCCGCGGTACATGAAGAGCGGATCGTAGAGAGCGATCAGGGCGGAGGCGGTATACACGGACATCGGCGTCACGGCGGGGTCGACGTTCGGCATGTCCTGGTTCCCCGCGAAGATGAGCACTGCCTTTTTCTCGAGCGCCGTTGCCTCCAGACAAGGCAGAGACGCGCCTACGGCAAGGACGACGATCGCAGCGGCAACTCTCACAAAGGACATATGCCCTCCCTGTTTGGCCGGCACGAAGCCGGGCGAGCCAATGCGGGCCGTCTAGCGAGCGGTGGTGTCGAAAGGCACATAGTCAAAATCGAAGCCAAAGTGGCGCGGCCCCAAGAGTTCGATGCCCTGTGGAGAGTGCCAGTCGGGGTCGAGCGCCTTCATGGCGAAGACGACGACCTGACGGTCGGGCGTCACATCTCCGCGCGTACTCAGCGGCTGGTTGGTCGCCGCGTCCAGCACCACGATGATGTCCGGGCTCGTCGCCACGACGCGCTCGTCGACCCAGACCACATGGTGCTCGTTCTTGACCCAGATTCGGCAAGCCTGGCCCGCATTGGCTCCGGTGCCTTTGATCCGGTACGTGAACTTGCGGAACATGAACGCCTCGTCGCTCTCCCAGTCCGTCGCCACGGCCTCGCCGGTGAAGAGCGCACGCCCGCCGGTCACCTTGACCAGCGGCGCAAGGCGGTCCTTCTGTCCTTTTCCCTCGCGCAGCGCCTCGCCGACTTTAATGGACGTCAAGAGACTGCCGCGGATGAAGCCCCTCTTGGAATCCTTCATCTGGGCGAGGTACCCGGTGCCGCCGACACCCTTGCCATAGGCGGCGACGCTGATCATGCGACCGAGCCGATCGGCCATCACGGCGCTCACGGTGGACTTGACGAGTGTGACATTGCCCCAGCGATCCACGAAGGCCATGGGTGTCGGCGGCATCCCGTGGATGTCCATCTTGGACTGGCCGGCTTCCGGGATGGCGCGACCGACATAGTCGCTGTCCACCGTGGGCAGCCCGAGCGCCATGCCGGTCAGAATGGTGCCGACGGTGGCGGCACTGCCGAGCTCCATGGAGACGACGGCCCCCAGGCGCACGTTTCTGAACTCCGCGAGCTCGCGCGCAGCCTGCACCATCCGCTCGACCAAGGTGTACTTCTCC
>Ga0307472_100001263_pt1 | contig 10014 bp, 9 predicted proteins | sample atmos_gasesAM5C__2_FD_204582 | JGI IMG/M metagenome (GOLD analysis project Ga0307472, IMG submission 204582) | Hardwood forest soil microbial communities from Morgan-Monroe State Forest, Indiana, United States - atmos_gasesAM5C_05 | ecosystem: Environmental > Terrestrial > Soil > Temperate... | reverse complement strand
GTTGGGCTTCGATCTCGTCGGCTATGGTTGCACCACGTGCATCGGAAACAGCGGCCCCCTCAAGCCCGAAATCTCCGCCGCAGTTAAAGAAGGAGATCTGACCGCCGCCGCCGTGCTCTCCGGCAACCGCAACTTCGAAGGCCGCGTGCATCCCGAGACGCGCATGAATTTCCTCGCCTCCCCGCCGCTGGTCGTGGCCTACGCACTCGCCGGCACACTCGACATCGATCTCACGCGCGAGCCCCTCGGGACCGGCAAGGATGGCAAGCCCGTCTATCTCGCCGACATCTGGCCGAGCGATGCTGAGATCCAGGAGCTCGCCGCGCGCTCGATCGACTCGCAGATGTTCCGCCACAGCTACGCGAGCGTGTTCAAGGGCGATGAGAACTGGGCCAATATCAACGTGCCGACCGGGCAGCGGTACACCTGGGACGAGAAGTCCACCTACGTGAAGAATCCGCCCTACTTCGAAGGCATGACCATGCAGCTGAAGCCGCTCGCGGATGTCCGCGGCGCGCGCGTGCTGGCCGTGCTCGGCGACTCGGTGACCACCGATCACATCTCGCCCGCGGGAAACATCTCGAAGAGCAGCCCGGCCGCGCGCTATCTCATCGAGCAGGGCGTCGAGCCGAAGGACTTCAACTCCTACGGCGCCCGGCGCGGCAATCACGAAGTGATGATGCGCGGCACCTTCGCCAACATTCGTTTGCGCAACCTCATGCTGCCCGGTGTCGAAGGCGGGGTCACGCTGCATCTCCCCGATGGCGAGCGCGGCTCCATTTACGACATCGCGATGCGTTACCAGCGCGAAGGCACGCCACTTGTCGTGCTCGCGGGCCGCGAGTACGGCACCGGCTCATCGCGCGACTGGGCGGCCAAGGGCACGATGCTGCTCGGGGTGAAGGCGGTCATCGCCGAGAGCTTCGAGCGCATTCACCGCTCGAACCTGATCGGCATGGGGGTGGCGCCGCTGCAATTCCTGCCCGGACAGAGTGCCGCGTCGCTCGGGCTCACCGGGCGCGAGGTCATCGACGTCACCGGGTTGAGCCGCGGCGACGCCACCGAAGTCACGGTCACCGCGACGCCGCCCGATGGCGCGCCGCGCAAGTTCAACGTCCGCGTGCGCATCGACACTCCGAAGGAACGCGAGTACTACCGTCACGGCGGGATCCTGCAGTACGTGCTGCGGCAGCTGGCGGCCGCAGGCAGCGCCGCCTGAAGTGTCCGACAGCGAGCGCGGTTCTTCCGGCCGCAAGCGCTGCCGGCGCAGCCACGCTCGCGATCTTCGACCTGGACGGCACGCTCACGCGCCACGATACGCTGTTCGCGTATCTCGTCGGTTTCCTGCGCCGCCACCCGCGGCGCATGGTGGGCCTTGCGCCAGTCGTTGGGGCGCTCCTCGCCTTCGCGGTCGGCCGCGCCGACCGCGGGGCGCTGAAAGGGTCCGCCATCCACGCCGTCATGGGGGGCTGCAGGCGCAACGAGGTCGAGCAGTGGACGCGCGAGTTCGTGCCGATGCTGCTCGAGCGCGGGATGCACGCCGACGCGCTCGCGGCACTCGATGCCCATCGCCGCGCCGGCGATTTCCTGGTGTTGCTCTCCGCGAGTCCGGACCTGTACGTCCCCGCAATTGGCCGGGCACTCGGTGTTGGTGAGAGCCTGTGCACCGGGATCAGATGGGACGGAGACCGTCTCGATGGTCATCTCACGACGCCGAACCGGCGCGATACCGAGAAAGTTCGCTGTGTGGCAGAGTTGCGGCGTCAGCACCCTGCGCTCAGGATGGTGGCCTACGGCAATGCCGCGAGCGACCTCGAGCACCTGGCGCTTGCGGACCACGGCACGCTCGTGAACGGCAGTGCAACGGCAAGGCGGGCCGCGGTAGGGCTCAATATCGACTGCGTCACGTGGCGGTGAATCCCTCGCACCGGGACCCTGCCCAATGTGTGACCTTTTCCGCCCCCCGCCGGTCTACTTCCACGGAGGCCGATTCATGAAAGTCCGTGTTCCACGCATCGCCCCTTCGGAGATCACGCCGCAGGGGGTTTACTTCAGCCGCCGGGCACTGCTCGCGGGCGCCCTCGCCACGGGCGCCAGCAGCCTGCTGCGGGCGGCAGAAGCCCCGCCGGCTCAGGGTGCACCGCTCAGCTACACCGCCAACGCGCAGTATTCGGTGAAGGAGCCGCCTAACAAATTCGAGGAGATCGCCGGCTACAACAATTTCTACGAGTTCGGCACCGACAAGGATTCACCCAGTCGCACGGCTCACACTCTCAAACCCCGCCCCTGGAGCGTGAAGGTATACGGCGAGTCCGAGGTGCAAGGCACTTTCGATCTCGAGGACATCCTGAAGGGTGTCTCCCTCGAGGAGCGCATCTACCGCTTCCGCTGCGTCGAAGCCTGGTCGATGGTGGTGCCGTGGGTGGGTTTCCCGCTCAGCACCCTGCTGGCGCGCTTCAAGCCGACATCACGCGCCAAGTACGTCGAGTTCACTACGCTCTACGATCCGCAGCAGATGCCCGGGCAACGCGTGCGGGTACTCACCTGGCCGTACGCGGAAGGACTGCGCATCGATGAGGCGATGCATCCGCTCACCCTGATGGTGGTCGGCCTGTACGGCCGCGTCCTTCCCAACCAGGACGGCGCCCCGCTGCGGCTCATCGTGCCATGGAAGTACGGCTTCAAGGGGATCAAGTCGATCGTCAAGATCGGCTTCACCTCGACGCAGCCGCGCACCGCCTGGAATGTCGCGGCGCCGGATGAGTACGGCTTCTACGCCAACGTCAATCCGCAGGTGGATCACCCGCGCTGGAGCCAGGCGAGCGAGCGGCGCATCGGTGCGCCGTTCCTCGCGGCGCGCCGCCCGACGCTGCCCTTCAACGGGTACGCCGAGCAGGTGGCAGGCCTCTACCAGGGAATGGACCTGCGGCGCTACTTCTGAATGACCCTCACGCAGCGCTATCGCTTCATCTACAAGCCGCTGGTATTCGCTGCCTGCCTGCTGCCGCTCGCGTGGCTCGCGTGCGGCGCGTTCGGCTGGTTCGGTGCCAGCCTCGGCGCAGATCCGGTGAAGGAGCTCGAGCACGAGTGCGGCAAGACCGCGCTCAATCTCCTGCTGCTGACGCTCGCTGTCACGCCGGTGCGCGAGCTCTCCGCTCGACCGCAGCTGCTGCGCCTGCGGCGCATGCTGGGCCTATTCGCGTTTTTCTATGTACTGCTGCACTTCACCATCTATCTGGTGCTCGATCTGGAGCTGAACTTCGCCACGCTCGGCGCCGACATCGCCAAGCGGCCGTACATCACCATCGGCTTCACGGCGTTGCTGTTGCTGATACCGCTTGCGGTCACCTCGACCAACGCGATGATGCGCCGGCTCGGCCGCCGCTGGCAGGCACTGCACCGTCTGGTCTACGTGATCGCAATTCTGGGTGTGTGGCACTTCTATTGGCAGGTGAAGCGCGACATACGCGAGCCGCTCATCTACGCCGGGATTCTCGGCGTCCTCCTCGGCTATCGCATCGTGCGTGCGCGCATGCGCCAGCGCAGCGCAGCGCCAGCTGGCGCACGCGCGGTAGCGGCGCGTGCAGCGGAGCTCACATCGACGTCCCAGGCTGTTGCGAGGCCCAGGCCGCTCGGCGCGGCGAACAATCCGCAGTAGTAACTATCAGCCGGCCTGACGCCGGTACTCGAAAAAAGTGTCCGGCAGTCTGCCGGGTACTGCTTCGAGATACCGCGACAGCTTCTCGTAGCGGTCTGCAAGCACGCGGAGATCAGCGACAGCCTGAGGGTGTATTACCAAGGGGATGAGGTCCCGAATCTCTGTCGCCATGTCGCGGTAGTCGGCATCGGTCATGGGATCTACCTCCCTGTTAGCCCGTAGACGAAGCTTAACTGCCGCCCAAAGGCTTGCCTGTCAGTAACTTCCGTGCGTTTTGTGTCAGAGGGAACTTACACGTGAGCCGAGGTCGTGGCGGTTGCGACACCAAGGCCGCGAGCGCGCTCGTAATCTGCAGCGTTAGTTAAACAGTAACGCGCCAAAGGCTTGGGATCAGCTCACATTGAGGTCCGGATCTGCCACAGCTCCGGAAAAAACTTGAGCTCGAGGGCCTTGGCGAGATAGGACACGCCGGCCGTGCCCCCGGTCCCCGGCTTGTAGCCGATGATGCGCTCGACCGTCTTCAAGTGGTGGTAGCGCCACAGTTGGAAGTTGTAGTCGAGATCGACCATGCGCTCGGCGAGCTCGTACAGATCCCAGGCCTTGTCGGCATTGTGGTAGACGCCGAGCCATGCACCGGCCACCTGCTTGTTCGGTTGGTACGGCTCGCTGAAATCGCGCGCGATGTAGCTTTCGGGGATGCCGTAGCCGCGGCGGCTGAGGAGCCGCAGCACCTCATCGTAGAGCGATGGCTCGGCGAGCGCGCGCGCCAGCAGCTCGTAGGCGTGCGTGTCACGCTTGTGGACCTCGATCATCGCGGCGTTCTTGTTGCCGAACAGGAATTCGAGCAGCCGGTACTGAACGGACTGGAACCCGGAGGAGCGCCCGAGCTCGTTGCGAAACGCCGAATATTCGAACGGCGTCAGGGTCGAGAGCACGTCCCACACGGTGAGCAGCTGCGTCTGCGTGCGCGAGATGCGCGCCAGCATCTTCAGCGCCGGATCGAGATCGTCGCGCCTGATGCATTCGAGCGCCGCCGTGAGCTCGTGCAGCATCAGCCGCATCCACAGCTCCGACACCTGGTGCACGAGAATGAACACCATCTCGTTGTGCTGATTGGAGAGTGGCTGCTGCGCGGTGAGCAGCTTGTCGAGCTGCAGGTACTGGCCGTAGGAGAGCGAGGAGCCGAGATCCCAGTGCACCGCCTCGTCCGCGAGCTCCACGCGGGCCGATTTGTCGTACTGACTTTCACTCATGCGTACCGATGGTACACGTCGGCGCCTCGAGGGCAACCACGGGCCCGGCGGCCGTACCCGTGACGGCGCGAATCCGTTAGGATCGCGCGCCTGTCCCGCAGCCACGCCTGTGACGCAGCCCATCGTGACTACGCCCATTCTCGAGGTCCGCGACCTGGTGAAGGTCTACCCTGCCACGACTGCCGTCGCCGGCATCTCCTTCAGCGTCCGCGAAGGCATCTGCTTCGGCCTGCTGGGACCGAACGGTGCCGGCAAGACGACGACCGTCGAGATCATGGAGGGAATCCTCCCGCCGACCTCGGGGGAGGTGCGCTACCGGGGCGATGCCCTCGGTGTCCGGTCCAGGCAGGAGGCCGGCATCCTTTTCCAGAGGACCGCGCTACAGGACTTTCTCACCGTGCGCCAGTGCCTCAGCCTGTTCCGCGGGCTGTACGAGCGCGGCCTCGCGGTCGATGAGGTGCTGCGGCTGTGCGCGCTGGAGAAGCTCGCCTCGCGCGACAACCGCAAGCTCTCCGGCGGGCAGCAGCAGCGGCTGCTGCTCGCAATCGCCCTCGTCAACGACCCGCGAGTGCTCTTTCTGGATGAGCCGACCACCGGGCTCGATCCGCAGGCCAGGCGCAATTTCTGGGAGCTGGTGCAATCGATCAAGGCGCAGCGCAAGACCATCATCCTCACGACGCACTACATGGAGGAGGCGGAGCTGCTGTGCGATGAGATCGTGATCCTCGATCACGGCCGCATCGTCGCCCAGGGCCCGCCGCGACGACTGCTGCACGAGCACTTCGAGCAAGTCCTGCTCGAGCTGCCGCGCCAGGATTTTCCGGCTGCGGCGCGCACGCTGCCGCTCAACATCCTCGAGAGCAGCGACCGCATCGAGATCACCACCGATAACCTCGAGGAGACGCTGCGCGCACTGCTCGCCGCACAGGTGCCACTCACGCATCTGCGCATACGGCCGGCCAATCTCGAGGACCTGTTCCTCGAGCTGACGGGGACCGAGCTGCGGCCATGATGCGGCGGCTGCTCACGGTGCTGCACGCGCGCAACCTCGAGTTTCTGCGCGACCGCAGCACCCTCGTCTTCACGCTCCTGCTGCCGATACTGCTCGTCATCGGCATGGGCTTCGTGTTCGGCGGACCCGAGCGGCCGCTCTTCAAGGTGGGGGTGCTCGCACCGTCGATCGACCGCGCGGCGCACCCGTTCCTGCGCGAGCGCTACGTCGAATTCGTCCCGCTGCCGCAGCAGGAGCAGGCGCTGCAGAAGGTGCGCCACCAGCAGGTCGACCTGCTGGTGGACCTCCATGCCCCGCCGCGTTACTGGGTAAACACCGACTCACCGAAGGGCTACATCGTCGAGAAACTGCTGCTCGCCGCCGAGCCCGGCGCCCAGCGCCAGCCGGTGACCGGCGCCGCGCTGCGCTACGTCGACTGGCTCTTCCCGGGCATTCTCGGCATGAACATGATGTTCAGCTGCCTGTTCGGCGTTGGCTACGTGGTGCTGCGCTACCGCAAAAGCGGGTTCCTCAAGCGACTGTACGCGACCCCTCTCACCGCCTTCGAGTTTCTGAGCGCCCAGGTCCTGTCGCGCCTCGGCCTGATCCTGTTCGTGACCGCGATCCTGTATACCGGCATCGGTGCCATCATCGGCTTCCACAACGCCGGCAGCATGCTGCTGCTGCTCCTGCTCGCGATCATCGGCGCGCTGTCCATGATTGCGCTCGGCCTCACGATCGCGGCACGTTTCTCGAGCGAGGAGCTGGTCGGCGGGCTGCTCAATCTCCTCACCTGGCCGATGATGCTGCTCTCGGGGATCTGGTTCTCGCTCGAGGGCTCGCCGCGCTGGGTACAGTGGGTTGCCCATGTCTTTCCGCTCACCCACGTGCTGGACGCCGCACGCGCCGTGATGCTCGATGGTGCGGGACTCGCGCAGATCGCGCCGCACCTGCTGTTCCTCGGCGCGACCGCCTTCGCCTTTCTCGCCTTCGGAGCGTGGTCGTTCCGCTGGCGCATCGACTAAGGAGCCCCATCTTGCGATTCTTCAGCGACAACACCGCCAGCGCCTCCCCGGAGATCCTGGCCGCGCTGCAGGCGGCGAACCACGGCCTGACGCGCCCCTACGGCGAGGACGAGTGGACCGAACGTCTCGACCGCACGTTCAGCACATTCTTCGGCAAGGAGGTGCGCGCCTTCGCGGTCGCTACCGGCACCGCGGCCAATGCGCTCGCGCTCGCCACGGTGAGTCCGCCGTACGGGGCAATCTTCGCGCATCAGAAGGCGCACATCGCCACGGACGAGTGTGGGGCACCCGGGTTCTTCAGCGGCGGCGCGCAGCTCATGCTCTTGCCGGGCGAGCACGGCCGCCTCGCGCCGCAGACTCTCGTTGCGGCGCTCGCCGCTCCGCAGGACGTCCACACGGTACAGCCGGCCGCAGTGTCGCTCACCCAGCCGACCGAGCTCGGCACCGTCTATCGTCCGGCCGAGCTCGCGCAGCTCGCCTCGGCGGCGCATGCCCGCGGCCTCAAGGTGCACATGGACGGTGCCCGCTTCGCCAACGCGGTCGCGTTCCTCGGCTGTCACCCGGCGGATGTCACCTGGCGAGCGGGGGTCGATGTGCTCTCTTTCGGTGCCACCAAGAACGGCGCACTCGGCGCTGAAGCGGTGGTGTTCTTCGATACCAGCCTGGTCCGGGATTTCGAGCTGCGCCGCAAGCGCGCCGGGCATCTGTTCTCCAAGTCGCGGTACCTGGCGGCGCAACTCCTCGCCTACATCGAAAGCGGCGTGTGGCAACGCAACGCGGAGCGCACCAACCGCCTGGCGCAGGAGGTCGGCCGCGCCGCAGGCAGCGCGCTGCTCCATCCGGTGGAAGCCAACGAAATCTTCGTCGCGCTCGGAGTCGACCGGCGGCGGGCGCTGCGCGAGGCCGGGTTCGAGTTCTACGACGCGGGCGTGGAGAGCGCTGGGGAGGCGCGCTTCGTCGTGTCCTGGGAACAGCCGGCCGAGGATGTGTCGGCACTGTGCGCGGCGCTGGCACGCGGCTGACCCGCTCCTGCCGCTGGGCAGGTGACGCATAGTGTCCGACATATAGACATTTTCCGTCAGCGCCGGACCGCGACGGAAAAACCGCACCGGTCGTGCCGCGGGCTCAAGAGCGCAAGCCGCGCTTTACTGCTCGCGCAGGCTCGCGGTCACCGGCAGCCGCGCGGCACGCAGCGCCGGCATGAACCCGCCGATCATCCCGATGACGATCGCGATGACGAGTCCACGCGCCACCAGCTGCGGCGTCACCTTGAAGTCGAACACAACCTGGGTGAAGTTCTGCCCCAGGGTCGACACCGAGACGTTGTTGAACAGCGCGTAGGCAATCAGGGCGCCGAGCACTCCCCCGGCCAGCGCGAGCAGCAGCGCCTCGGTCATCACCGAGGCGACCACGGGTACCCCGCCGAAGCCGAGCGCGCGCAGCGTCGCGATCTCCTTGCCGCGGGCCGCCACCGCCGCGTACATGCTGTTGAGCGCCGCGAACACCGCGCCGAGCGCCATGATGAGGGTCACCACACCCGCGAGAAAGCCGATGGTCTTGCGGAACTGTTTGGTCTGGCCAGTGAAGTAGTCCTGCTCGCGCATCACATCGAGCGAGAGGCGCGGCTCGGCGGCTACGGCGCTCTTGAGCCGTGCGAGCCCGTCCGGCCCGTCGAGGGCCGCGAGCACCGAGCTCGAGCCGATGCGGCCAAAGGTGCTGCGCGCGATGTTGACGTCGGTCCACATCTCGCTGTCGTGCGCATCGCCCGAGGCGAAGGTCCCCACGACCTGCCACTCCGAGCCGCGCATGCGCACCGTGTCGCCGATCGCGGCGCCCTGGAACTGCTGCAGCACCCCGCGCCCCACGATGAGCTCGCGCAGGCCGGGGGTGAAGTTGCGACCGGCGACGATCTTCAGTTGTGGCCGCAACGCGAAGGCCGCCGGCTCGACGCCGCGCAGGGTGATGTTGGCGCCGTTCTTGACATCGTCCTTGCGCACCAGCTCCGCGATCACCATCAGCTCCGCGGAGGCGAGCGGCTTGCCGTCGGCGCCGCCCGCGATGCCCGGCTCCTCCTTGATGAGGTCGGTCGAGGCACGGTCGAAGGCGGAGTTGAGCTCGGCATCCGAGCCGCCGCGCAGGATGAGTGCCGCATCGGTGCGGCCGGTCGCCCTGAGGGTGCTCTCGAAGCCGGTCGCCATCGCCAGCAGCGCCGTGAACACCGCCACGACGCCGGCGAGGCCGACCACGATGACGAGCGAGGGCGCCCAGCGCTCGGGAATGCTGCGGATGCTGATGCCGGTGATGGCGAGCGCCTGCCTCAACATGGCCTCTCCCTACCGCCCGGCCAGCGCATCGACGATCCGCAGACGCCGCGCCCGCAGGCCCGGCAAGAGCCCCACGGCGAGGCTCATCAGCACGATGACGGTTATGCCGATGAGCCATACGTGATAATCGACCGTGAGCTGGAACTGTCCGCCGGTGCCCTTCTCCACCATGGCGCCGGCGATCGAGGCGAGCAGCAGACCGACCAGGCCGCCGCCGAGGCACAGCGCGCAGGCCTCGGCGAGCACGAAGCCGAGCACGCTGCCGTCGGAGAAGCCGAGCGTCTTCAACACGGCGAGCTCCGGGATGCGCTCGCGGACGCTCTGCGCCATGGTGTTGCCGACCACGAGCAGCAGGGTGAAGAAGACCGCGAACAGTATCCAGCGCACGATGAGCCCGATGTCGCCGATCTGCTTGACGAAGCTGATGTTGAAATCCTTCTCCGTCTGGGTCTTGGTCTCATCCGGGGAATTCTCGAACATCGCATCGACGGTACGCGCGACCTGCTGCGCGTGGTTGCTGTCGGCGAGCTTGAGGATGAAGAAATTCTCGCGGCCCTTCACGCCGAACTGGTTGGCCTCGTCGAAGTAGTCCTGCTGGATGAAGGCCAGGTTGGTGCGCTTCTTCCAGTCCTCGTCCTTGCCGTCGAACACCCCCACCAGGTCGAAGATCCAGGCCTTACTGCCGTTTTTCTGCGGATAGATGTTGGAATTGATCGGGATCTTCTGCCCGACCTTCCAGCCGTACTGATCGGCGATCTGCTTG
>Ga0307472_100001262_pt1 | contig 10018 bp, 5 predicted proteins | sample atmos_gasesAM5C__2_FD_204582 | JGI IMG/M metagenome (GOLD analysis project Ga0307472, IMG submission 204582) | Hardwood forest soil microbial communities from Morgan-Monroe State Forest, Indiana, United States - atmos_gasesAM5C_05 | ecosystem: Environmental > Terrestrial > Soil > Temperate... | reverse complement strand
CACGGGCCGTTAGCTCAGCTGGTAGAGCAGGAGACTCTTAATCTCTTGGTCGTAGGTTCGATCCCTACACGGCCCACCAATTCCCCACACCAGCAGAACGAAGACTGATGTGTTAGCAGCCGCCTTCGTCGTCTGCAGCACAGACGAATTATCTAACGGCTGTCTAATGTCCTGCGGACTTCCACCCTCGTCCATGGGCACCGCCAGACGAAAGAGGCGATAACAGACAACCCGAACCTACCGCCACCGCGTCACATCCCGACTCTACCGTCTGCAGCGCTTCGCCAACCGCTGCTTTCAACCCCTCGTGAGACGTTCGCTGCTGCGGAAAGCCGCCGCTCGAAATTTGCTGACTCAATAGCAGCCACTCAGAGCGGGCGGAGCGGACATCCGGTTGCTGATCACTCAGTGGTGAATAACCCCTCACGGCGGTGCACACCCGCCGACCTGATGCGATGACCGCAATGCTGGGGAATGGAAGAGGACACCCCGGAGGCCTCGGCGGCTCTCCGGGGTGCGGTCAGTCTCAGAAAGGATTCATGCTTGCCGGCGGAAGGACGACCAGGCAATCGAGTCGCTACTTCACCGCCGCGGCGCTTCCCTTCAGTTTCTCAAAGGCGGCAAATGCGTCGATCAGGCCGAAGCCGTCGCTAACCGCAAAGCCCCGTCCCGTCGGCGCACTGAGCACGCCGCTGACCGTTTTTGTCGTGTTGCCGGATTGGATGGTTGCGGTCACCCTTGTGCCGAACAGCAGGCTGGAGTTGATGCCGAGGAAGCCGACCAGCGGGTTGTCGAAGTCGAATCCAAGCTGCAAGAAGTGGTTGTTCGTGAAGCCTTGGTGCAGGAATTCAAGTCTCGCGACCGGGCTCAGACCGTTGTGGTTGAGGTACACGATATCGCCCTGCGGAACGTTGGTCGATCCAATGAGGAACTGATCAGCGCTGTCGCCGAAGGAGATATTCGCCCTGGTTGCATCCATAACGATCGATTTGACGCTGTCGCCGGGGGGACCGCTGAACTCGAAAGTAAACTGAGTCGGATCCAGGGGCAGGAAACCCTTGACGATGACTGTGACTTTGTCAGTCCCGCTGACCAACTTTGCCGACACCTCGCCGGCTGTGAGCTGATGCGGCTGCTGCGTCGTTTCCTCGAGCAGGGTCTTGAGTTCGTCGGGTGGTAGCTTACCCGGTCCGCCCGCCGCCTGAATCAGCAGCGCCCCAACCGCCGCAGCGTGCGGGGCGGCGGCGCTGGTGCCTAAGAACACAGGATTCGGGTCGGTCGGAGCACCCTGCTGACCGAAGAAGGTGGTGTCGACCCCATCCGGCGCAGCAATTTCTGGCTTCTTGCGAATCTCGGCCCGCGCCAATCTCACATTGTCCTGGTCGAAGTAGATCGCCGTCGGGCCGAGGGATGAGAAATATTCGGTACTCGCTGTGTTGTCCCAGAAGTCGGCCGCCACGGCAATGGCGCCCGCTGCTGCAGGGTGACCGAACACCGATGGGGCAAGGAGCTGGGCAAACTGCAAGAGCGTCACCTGATTGCCATCGTCGAAATCGACCATCTTGAGATGCATTGCGTGCGGGGTGGCGAAGCCAGGGCCGCGCAGCGCGATGGCGACAAACCACACCAGACCCGAGACCTGATTCGGGTCCCCGCCGGGGAGCACAAGACCCTGCACGGGCTGACCCGTCGAATAGACGTTGTCGATGCCGCTCAGCTCGGGGTGATAGAAGCCATTGTCGTCAAATACCAGGAAGTCGTACGACGCCGTGGGAGTGATGTCGAAGAACGGATCGTCCCATTGCAGAACCAGGAAATGGTTTGCTCCTGCAGACGCGAAGATCGGCATTGAAATCGAAACATTCTTCGCGGTGCCGAAATTCTGCCAGCCGCCGGCAGTGAGTTCAGTCGGAACGTTGCCAAGAACGAGAGGACCAGCAAAGTTGGCGCGGGCATCGCCGTCGCTGATTGGATTGAAAGTCGCGCTGTAGTTGCCGCTGTTGTCGTTGCCTGCGGAGGAGAAATAAGCGACCCCATCGGCTTTGACCTGATCGACCGCCAGAGCGACGACACCGTCGGAGAAGAAGGGCTCCTGGGAGTAGCCGACATCATCGTCGATCACGTCGGCTTTGCACTTGCCCTTGGGGTCAGCGAGCTTCAGTATGTTGGCGGCGAACTGCACCTCACCGGTAAAGGCGGTGGCAAAACAGAGTTTCGCGTCCGGAGCGATGTCGTAAACGATTTGCATGAGGGCCCGGCCTTCATCGGTGCCAGCCACCGGATCCTCGTCCAGGACGACGATGGGCGTCGTGTCGCCGAACGGATTGCCTCGGCCCGGCAGATCACCACTTCTGATGTCCTGTGCCGCGTGGTCCGTGGTTGCCGAGTTCGGTGCCTTGTTGAAACTGTCGGACAGGATGCCGATGGTCATGCCCTGACCCGTTAGGCCCCTGGCATTCAGCTTGTCGGCGTGAACAGTGGCAACGCCTTGGGAGGTTGCCTTGCCGAGACGCAACTGCGGCTTGTGCTCGAGCGTGACCGATCTGACCCCGGTGAGGCGAGCAGCGTCGCTGGCGCGCTCCACCGGAACATAGGCGGCGATGACGCCCTTGCGGTAGTTGGAAAGCTCGGAGTGCACATTGGCTCCCAGGTCTGCAAGCGCCTGACGCACATCGGCTAGGGAACGTCCGCCATCGAGCCAAACATTGACTAAGACTCGGCTCTGCGTATCGCGCAGCAAGCGGGGTTCCAGGGATGCCGCCGCCGAGAGGGCCGACGGCGCGGCTGCAGCGTTCCCGTGCGCCTCGATCAGCTGGCGCAGTCCACCACCAATATTGTCAGGAACCGGTCCCTGTGACGCAGCATGCATCGATGCGCCGAGCCCCAACGCCACGATCGCGGAAATCGATAGTCCGCGCGAACGAACACGGAAGTAACGCATGATTTTTCCCTCCCCCAACATTTGGTTGTGCGCATTCCCGATGCACCCTGTGAGCGTCGAGTCGGCCCTTCAGGTGGTACAGGCGTACCCCCCGGCGGTACCGCAATCACGGCCCCCCTGGCGGACGTAGGTAGCGGGAGTCAGTTGCGCGGTTCTACGTCATGGCGCTCTTTCCACGGCATCCGCCACAGGATCTCGCGGCGTGGCGAACCTTGTTCGCAGAAGACCACCGCGCACACAGATTTCTTGCGCGAGGGAGAGGCAAGTGAGACAAATCGTCGTTCCCGAACGCCGGCTGGAAGCCGGATCTCTTGGTCGTAGGGTCGATCCCTACACGGCCCACCATCTCATCGACACGCAGTTGCGACTTCAGGCCGAGCGCCGCGTGCAGCTACGGGATCGGCACCAGTCGACGAAACAGCATGAAACTCAACTGCCTGTCGCCGGCTGGCAGCGCGCCGACCTAAGCACGTGGCGTTTGCCAGTAGACTCGTGAATCAGGACGCAATCGGTTCCATGTGTGACAAGGAGGAAACGCTCGGGTTTGCCGAGCGTGCGGCCGTCGAGGGGAAGGCCGGCTGCGTCGCGCGGCTGGACGCGATCGACGATCAAAGCGCTGTCACGTGTCAGGCTGTCATCTGCCAGCCGCACTGGCGCACCGTTCAATGCGGCGCTGACCACGGCTGCAAGTTCGGCGCGGCTGCTGGCGGTGGCGCTTGTGATCAACGCCGGGCGCTCGTTGGCCTGAGAGAGGCTGCACGCGGCGCTCGCGAGCGCGCCGAGCGCTACGCTGGCATACGGGCGCGCTCGCGACATCATCGCTGCAGGATCCGGTTTTCCCGCCACGGCGCACGGTGCACCGCCTGGTGATCCAGGGCGGATACTGCCGGGGGCGCCGAATTACCGGTCGGTGGTGACGGGCAGCTCTGGCCGGCTGCGTAGTTCAACGCGGCTGCGAGACGACCCTCAGTGGAGTCACCGAGCGCGTGCGTGAAATCGTCGGCGACCGAGCAGCCTGGCAGTACGGCGCTCGTCACTACAACCGAGTTCTGTGGCGAAAAGCCGTCGGGATAGCTCCCGAACGACTGCGCATTGTCGCCTTGGAACTCGATCGAAAAATAGGTGGTCCCGCAGTTGTCTTGAGGGTAGAAGCCGTAGGGCTTGCCGCAGGTGGTCGAGCCGACCTGGATCACCTGCACATTTACGCCGTTGAGGCCGTTAATGATCGCCTCGCTCGCGGAACAAGTTCCGGGACCAGTGAGCACGAACACCCGCGGCAGTCCGAGGTACGGCAACGCCGCACCGGCCGTAGTCGAGTATCCCTGGGTCGTGGTGTGAAACGGAGTCGGTGTGAGCGGCATGCCGGTGACCGGATTGGTGTTGGGATGCTTGTTATTGAAAACCTGTTTCTCGAACGGTTGGCCAGCTGTAGGCCCCGGACCGGCGATCATATAGGCCAGCTCGCTGGCAATGTCCAGGTAGCCGCCGCCGTTGTACCGGAGGTCCAGCACGAGGTCCGTGACATTCGCGCTCTTGAGCTGATTGATGGCAGCGATGAGTTCCTGCTCGGAGGTCGCGATGTGAGAGTTGAACAGGAGATACCCAACTTGTCCGGCGGCGGTGGCTATCGTATTGACCACTGGAACTGGCGTCTCCGTCACGGCGGCCGCCTGCAGTGTCAGATTGTGAGTAACATCGCTGCCGTCCTTGAAAACGAACGCGTGCAACTCGCCAGACGAGGTCGGCGTTAGCCCGGCGTTGAGCGTGTTTATGCTGGTCTGATCAGTGGCGTTGATCATGTCTGCGCCGTCGATGCTCAAGATCTCCCAGCCGCGCGCGACTCCGGCGCCGGCGGCAGCTGCGGCGGAGGTTCCCGTCCATACGTAACCGGCGTACACCTGCCGTGGCGGCGTGTTCGCGACCAGATCCCAAGTGACGCCGTAACCGATGTCTACTCCGGCACCGGACAACTGCTCCCACGACGCGGTGGAGTAGGTGAAGTGGAAGCGATCCTTCGGATGTCCCGTCGAGGTAGTGGCGGTGGTCTTGAGAATGTCAAAGTACGCAGAGGTGCTCGAATAGGTGCCCGGGTCAACATCCGGGACTTCGCTGTACCAAAGGTAGAGCTCGTTGGTCCAGGATCGCAGGAAGTTGTTCTCATCGAGCGTGGTCCCCTGGCTGTCCGGGTAGGCTCGGCCGGTTACCGGGTCAGTGCCGTTGCGGGGATTCTGGCAAAGGGCAGCATAGTGCGAGGACGGCTGGTAGACACCGGCGATCCAGCCATCGCCATTTGTGGGGCTGGTACCACCGCCGACACTGCTGCCGCCTCCGCCCCCGCCACAGGCCGCCAGCGTGCTTAGCAGCGCGGCGGCGAAGTACGCTCTGAGCAATGGTGTCATTGGTCCCCCTGAAGCGCGCGACCCTTATTTCCTCGCGCCGCAGCGTAAAGCCAGTGTCGCGTTGAGCACCGAGACCGGTATCACAGAGAACTGCGCTGGCCCTTGTCATTCGGGGCATTTTCTAGTTGTGAGTGCGGTGTGGCAACGCCTAGCCCCGCACGGGGTTACCGGGTCAGATACATGCCCCAGGCGGTGCCTAAGCTCATCTCCAGCTGGCCGTCGCCGTTGACGTCGAGGAATTCCACGCTGTTCTTTGACACTGCACCCAGCAACGGCGGCGATTGCCAGATCAGGGTGCCGGTGCTCGGATCGACGATCTGCAACAGCGAAGGCACACCGCCGCTCGTACAGCAATCCGCCGCGGTGGCGACGACCAGGTTCTTGCGCGGGTACGCGGATCCTTCCAGGTACATCGACGTGGCGTTCGGCACCGGGTAGGACTGCAGCAACTTCAGGGTGTTATCTAACTGGTAGATCGTCGGCGTCGACGGATACGAACCCGCCAGAACGTAGACCTCCGGCTTGCCGTCACCGTCGGTATCGGCGATGAGCAGCTTCGCCCCCGAGACGGGATAGGTAGCTACCTGAAGATAACTGCTGCCCGACTTCTTGTAGGCAATCACGCCGTTGCCGGAAGTCACGACAATCTCCGGAATACCGTCACCGTCGAGATCTGCGACTGCGACGTCCGTGGCAGTGCCAAGACCGGTGCTGCTCCACAGTAGAGTCTGGTGGGCGACGTCGTAAGCGTAGATATAGCCGTCCGAGGTAACGCCCACGAAGTCATCGACGCCGTCGCTGTTGAGATCGGCGTGCACTATGGCCTGGCCGCCGCCGCTGGTGGTTGCCGAACTCCACTTCTTGAGGTTCGAGGCGTAGTCGTAGGCGGTGAAGTAATTCGTGTACAACGTAGCCGTCCCGATCAGCATTTGATCGAGGCCGGTGCCGAGCACGTCGCCGACGTTGAATGCGGCGTTGTGGGACCAGTTGCTGTCCACCTCGTTCGCGAGGCCGATAAACCCGGTCGCGGGGTCGAGCGCGATCACCCGCGTGCCGGCGTAGCCGCTATCCGTCCCCGGCGTCATGAACATCAACTGCTTCGAGCTCGCGGTAAGGCTCGCGATCTTGGCGCCATAGAATGGACCATCGAGCTGCGATGGTAGTGGACCCGACCACAACGCTGTAGCGGTCGGAGTCCAAGACGCGACCGTCAGGTAGTCGCGTCCGCTGCTGAAATAGTCAGACCCGAACACCAGCTCCGCGTGGCCGTCACCGTTGACGTCTCCGGTGCCGATGGCACTGACGCCATCACCCGGAACCGCGACCTGCGCGACCTTGCTGGTCGTCTTGGTGGCGCTGTTGTAGCGATACACATAGACGTTGCCCCACTGGCCGTCACCGACGATGATCTCGTCAGGCGCCGTGCCGTCCAGGTCTGCGACCCTGAGTGCAGAGACGCCTGGGCTCGTCCCCTCGAGTGGGATTTCCCAAACCGGGGACTTGAGTACCGCGTCGAAGACGCGGGCCATGACGCCGCTATTCAGCCCGACGATCTTCCCAACACCGTCGCCACTCACATTACCGATGTCGACGACGCTGCCGAAGCCAGGACCGTAGAGCCACTTGTTCTGATGCGTGGCGCCGTCGAAGACATACCCGCCGCTGGTGACGATCTCGAGCGCCGCACCGGAGTCGACGTGGCCGACCGCCAGCGAGCTGCCAAGGCTCAGTGATGCGCTCTGCCACTTCAGCTGCATCGTCGCCGCATCGAGCACATAGAGCGTGCCGTTCGAGCCGTACAGCTGCGTATCCTGCGCAAGGCAGATGAGCTCGCCCTTGCCGTCATTGTCGATGTCCGCATAGCGCAGCCCGATGCAATATGGGCCTGCCGGCGTCGCGCCGTTGGCGGTTGCGCTACCGTAGCGTGCCACTTCGCGCCGCGTCACGCCGTCGAGCTTCACCACCGTGGGGCCGGCAGCGAAGAAAATTTCGCGGTGACCATCGCCATCGACATCTCCCGAGGTGACCGCGGTGATGGTCGAACCGGGCGCGGTATCGAAGGGATAGACCCACGTTTGCTGGTAGTCGCTGCCGTGCTTGGCGAGCAGGTACACCGAGTGGTAGGTCCCCACGAGCACCTGTTTCACCCCGCTGCCGTCGAAGTCCTCGATATCGATCGAGTTGTTTCCCACCGGTATCCCGCTGTTGGTGCGCACCAGCGGCTGCTTACGCGAGGCATCATGCACCGTAATCGTGCCCCCGAAGGTGATCGATGGCGCGTTCTTGAGGCGCACGCTCCAGTTGTTGTCGACGGCGCGGTCGAACATCGGTCCACCCGGTGTCCACGTGACCTGACCGCTCGCATCCACACTGAAGCCCGCCGGGCCGTAATTGACCTCGATCGGCCCCGTCGGGTCGCCGTCCACATCCGAGGCGGTCACCTTGAAGCTCACCTGCACCGCGTAAGCGGCCGTGGTGGGTGGGCTGCCCGCGAGAACCGCGGGTGTGTCGGCAATCGTAGTGCTGGCGCTGGCAGAACCGGAAAGCTGGCCGTCCGAGGCCGTGATTGTTACCGCGATGACATCGCCCTTGGCCTGGTTCCCGAGCGGGTAGGCGGCACTCGTCGCGCCAGGCACCACCTTGCCGTTACGCGTCCATACGTAAGTGGTCGTGAGCGGATCACTGTCGGGATCGGACACCGAAGCACTAAGGGTAATCTGATCATTACGGCGCGGCGCCGCCGGCAGCGAGACCCCCGAGACGACCGGCGCATAGTTCTGCACATGCACAGTGACGGTGCTCGGGGAAGAAGTGAGGTTGCCGTCGCTTGCGGTGAGCGAGAATGTCAGGTCTCCCACGGTTGGGGGCGTGGTCAATGTCGGATTCTGCGTCGACGCGTTCTGCAGCGTCACGCCGGTGCCGGCGGTCTGAGTCCACTGGTAAGTGAGCGGGTCGCCGCTTGAGGAAATCACCACCGCGTGGAAGTAGACCGTTGTGCGCTTGGGTGAGGTGATGTCCGGGCCGGCGCTTACGACCGGTGGCACGGGAGCCCCTGGGGGGGCCACGGTGACCGTTTCGGTCACGGGCGCGGAGCCCTTCTCACCGTCGCTGACGGTGAGCGAAAAGACCAGCGTGTCGGCCTTGGTGGGCGCCGTGAACGTCGCCTTGCCACCCGCGGCCGCCGCGAGCGAAACCGATGTGCCGCTGACCTGTGTCCACATATACGTCAGCGGATCCTGGTCCGGGTCCGAGCTGGCACCACCATCCAATATCACGAGCGCACCGGCAGCAGAGGTCGTCGTTGCCGGCGCTGCGGCAACCGGCGCGCGATCCTGAATGGTGATCTCGACGGTTGCGGGTTGCGAGGCCGCCTGGCCGTCGTTAACGACCAGCGAGAAGGTCAGCGTTCCGGACACGCCCGGGGCAGTAAAGGAGGGTTTTGCGCTCGTGGGGTTGCTGAGGGATACCGTTGTGCCGCCGGTCTGACTCCAGGAATAGGTGAGTGCCAGACCCTGTGGATCATGGCTGCCGCTCCCATCCAGACTCACCAGAGCGTGCTTATTGACCGTCTGCACACTGCCGGCGACCGCGGTCGGGGGAGCGGGAGGAGGTGGGCTACCGCCCCCACCGCCGCACGCGGCGAGGAACACGAGCAGGGCGCTCGCCGCACCTGTGCGAATTCGGTCAAGAAGCTGCATAGGAAGGCTTTCTTGTTATGTGGCCTGAATGTCGGCAACGAAGTGCCGACAACCCCCGGACCCAGAGACTACCAGACAACTCCGGCGTCAGGCATGACAAGACGGCACTTTAGTTCCTCCGCTCGCCACGGTACCTCTCTCCACATTGAGCCCGGACGACGGATTTCGGGTACTTTTTCTCTGCGTAGGCCCGACCGCACGTGCAGGCGAGGCCGTCGAACCGCGACCTCGCACCTCGATCATCGGGCGAGCCGACATGGCCGCCATCGCGCGACGCCGCGGTGATTAGCAACTGATCGCGCTGTTGGTTGCCGATGAGGTCTCTAAGACCCTCGCCCGAACACGGGCGCTTCCTGCGCACTCCCGCCCGCATTCACTTCTGCGCGCGAGGTGTCTAACAGGGTCGGGCGAAGAGGGCCCTTTCCGCGGGATGCTGGCGGACTGGCGACGTTGACCAAGCCCCTCTCGTAGGTTCGATCCCTACACGGTCCGACTATTCTCAAGCCACCTGGCCGGCGGGGGTGTAGCGGCGCCCGCGACGCCACAGACTAACCGCGAACGGCACCAAGGCGAGGGTGAGCAACGCGAAAGTCGACGGCTCCGGCACCCCCGACCCGCCGCCCCCGACGCCAGCGATTCCAACATCAAAACCGTACCAGTTTTCGGCCACGGGGTTCGTCCATGTAAGGCTTGTGAACGTACCGATGAACTGCACCGTGCCGTTGCCCTCGACACCCAGTACGTTGTTGCCCGAAATGGTGATCGCGCTGCCTCCGTATTCAGCGCTCGGACCCCCGGCAACGAACATCGGCGTCGCATTGGTAAAGTCGAACTGCGCCTGATGCCCGCCCGCTCCCAGACTCCAAATCGCCATCACCGGGTTGACGACCGGCTTCGAGAACGTGACTGTATTAACGTTCGTATTGCCGCCCACCAATTGGATGATGCCGTCAGCCTTGAACGGTGCGTTGTTGACAACG
>Ga0307472_100001261_pt1 | contig 10018 bp, 7 predicted proteins | sample atmos_gasesAM5C__2_FD_204582 | JGI IMG/M metagenome (GOLD analysis project Ga0307472, IMG submission 204582) | Hardwood forest soil microbial communities from Morgan-Monroe State Forest, Indiana, United States - atmos_gasesAM5C_05 | ecosystem: Environmental > Terrestrial > Soil > Temperate... | reverse complement strand
CTGCTGGCGCTGCGCGGCGTGTTGGAAAGCGCCGAGGAGATGCCAGATCCGGCGCTCCGCGAGCGCCGCGAGGCGCTGCTGCTCGCGGGCTGTCGCAAGGCCATCGATGCGCTTTCGGTCATGCGGTGCGCCGAGGGCGCGCGCCTGGGTGCGGTGTTGGCGGAGCGCCTGCGGGAGATCGCCGATCTCGTGGCGGCGGCCGAGGCGAGCGCGGCGACCCAGCCCGACGCGATCCGCTCTCGGCTCAAGTCGCTGGTGGATGCGCTCAGCGATGCCGTGCCCTCGATACCCGAGGAGCGGCTCGCGCAGGAAGCCGCTCTGCTGGTGGCGCGGGGCGACATCCGCGAGGAGCTCGATCGACTCGCAGCGCATATCGCCGCTGCGCGCGAGCTGCTCGCCGAGGGCGGCGCCATCGGGCGGCGCCTGGATTTCCTCTGCCAGGAGTTCAACCGCGAGGCCAACACGCTTTGCTCGAAATCGGCGGACGTGGAGCTCACCCGGATCGGGCTCGCCCTCAAGGCCGGGATCGAGCAGCTGCGCGAGCAAGTGCAGAACATCGAGTAATCCAGCCCATGAGTTCTTCCGAGATCGGCCGCCGTGGATTGCTCCTGGTGCTCTCCTCGCCCTCGGGAGCGGGCAAGACCACGATCACCCGCCTCCTCGTCGAGCGCGACGGGAACCTCGATGTCTCGGTCTCCGCCACCACGCGGCCGCCGCGGGCCAACGAGGAGGACGGCAAGCACTATCACTTCGTCAGCAACGCTCGGTTCGATCAGATGGTGCGGGAGGGCGCGCTGCTCGAGCATGCCACCGTGTTCGGCAATCGCTACGGCACGCCGCGCGCGCCGATCGAGGCGGCGCTCGCCGCCGGCCGCGACATCGTCAGCGACATCGACTGGCAGGGCACCCAGCAGCTCGCCCAGACCGTGCGCGGCGATCTGGTAGCGGTCTTCATCCTGCCGCCCAGCATGGCGGCGCTCGAGGAGCGGCTAAAGCGCCGCGCCCAGGACAGCGACAAGGTCGTGCGGCAGCGCATGGCTAAATCGGCCGACGAGATGAGCCACTGGGCCGAATACGACTACGTCATCGTGAATCACGACCTCGATACGAGCGTCGCCCAGGCGCAGGCCATCCTCACGGCCGAGCGCTTGAAGCGCGAGCGGCAGGTCGGCTTGGCGGAATTCGTCAACCGGCTCCGTACGGCGCGCTGAGCTCAGGCCGCGAGCGCCCGCGCGAGCGCGCAGAATTCCGCTACCGAGAGTTCCTGCGCGCGTCGGCTCGGCGCGATGCCGGCGGCGGCCAGCAGCGGCTCGGGAGCCACGCCCAGCCGCTTCAGGCTCTGGCGCAGCATCTTGCGGCGCTGGCCGAATGCGGCGGCGGTGACCCGCTCGAGATCGTCTCTGCGGCAGGGCGCCAACGGTGCGGGACGCGGCTCGATACGGACCAGCGTCGAGGTGACCTTCGGCGCGGGCACGAAGGAGCGGGGCGCCACGTCGAAGAGCGCAGTCACTCGCGCCGTCCATTGCACGAGCACGGAGAGGCGGCCATAGGCGTGCGAGCGCGGTTCCGCAGTGAGCCGCGCCGCGACCTCCTTCTGAAACATCAGCGTGAGGCTCTCGTAGGCTGCCAGGTCCGGCAGCCACTGCAGCAGCAAGGCCGTGGCGATGTTGTAGGGGAGATTGGCGACGATCTTGCGAGGCGCCGGAACCAGGCTCTTGGGGTCGATCGTGAGCGCGTCGCCTGCCATGAGGCGAAGCCGGTCGCGATAGGCGGTCGCCAGCTCCTCGAGAGCCTCCACGCAGCGCGGATCCCGCTCGATGGCGGTGACGCTCGCGGCGCCCGCGGCCAAGAGCGCGCGGGTCAGCCCGCCGGGGCCCGGCCCGATCTCCACCACGTTAACGCCGTCGAGCGGCGCCGCGGCGCGAGCGATGCGCCCGATGAGATTGAGATCCAGGAGGAAGTTCTGACCGAGCGATTTGCGGGCGGCCAACCCGAAGCGCCCGATCACCTCGCGCAGCGGCGGCAGTGCCGGCGCGGAGCCGCCCGTGCCGCCGATGCTCAGGCGACGGAGCGGCGCATCGCGCGCCGTTCGGCCATCTCGCCCGCCATCTTGAGGGCGGCGATCAGGCTGTCGGGATTGGCGATGCCGCGCCCCGCGATGTCGGTGGCAGTACCGTGGTCGGGGGAAGTACGGATGAAGGGCAGGCCCAGGGTCACGTTGACGCCGCGGTCGAAGTCGATGGTCTTGAGCGGTATCAAGGCTTGGTCGTGATACATGCAGAGCACGGCGTCGTAGCGCTTGCGCGCGGCGGCGTGGAACAGCGTATCCGCGGGATAGGGACCCGAAACCGCATGGCCCTCGGCGCGCAAGGTCTCCACGGCGGGCGCGATCACGTCGATTTCCTCGCGGCCCATGGCGCCGTTCTCGCCGGCATGAGGATTGAGACCAGCGACCGCCAGCCGCGGCCGCGATATGCCGAAATCGCTCATGAGAGCGCGCGCGGTAATCCGGCCGGCCGAGACGATGGCACCCGCATTGAGCCGCTGCACCGCGTCCTTGAGGGCGACATGCACCGTCACCGGCACCACTCTGAGTCCGGGACAGGCGAGCATCATGATCGCCTTCGCATCGCCGCCCGCAAGCTCTTCCAGGAATTCCGTGTGGCCCGGGTGGCGAAAGCCGGCGGCGTAGAGCGTCTCCTTCTGGATCGGGTTGGTCACCACGGCCGCGGCGCGCCCGCTGCGCGCGAGCTCCACCGCGCTCACGATCGCGGCGATGACCGCGCGCGCGTTGGCGGTGTCGGGCCGACCCATGAGCACGGGATGCGCGAGGCGGCGGGGCAACACGCCCAGCGCCTCAGGAAAGCAGGCAGCAGCCTCCTCGGGGCCCGCCACGGCGTGGAGGGGCACCTCCCACCCCAATGCCGCCGCGAGCCGCGCGAGCCGATCGGGGTCGTCGATGGCGAAGAATGCCGGAACGCCCTCGGCCCGACGCCGCCAGGCCATGAGCGCGATCTCGCCGCCGATCCCCGCGGGCTCGCCCATCGTCACCGCGATCGGCCGGGTCATACTCGAAGATCCACATAGGCCGTGCGGCGGATGTCGCGCAGGTAGCGGCGCGCCAAAGTATCCAAACGCTGGCGCGTCAGAGTATCCACCAGCTGTTCGCGCGTCGGGATCGGCGAGGGTGCCTCCTTGCGCTCGCATAGCATGACCACCCCAAAGCCATCGCGAAACTGCAACGGCTTGGATGCTTGGCCGGGTTGCAGGGTGGCGAGCAAAGTTTGGAAATCCGCGGGCAAACTGCCGATCTTGACGTCGCGCATATCGCCCGAGGTCTGTGGCGCGCGTTCCTTTCCGATCCTCCTCATGTCCTCGCAACTCTTCGCGGCTTCGCTTACCTGCTGAGCCGCGGACAACGACTTCTGTCGGTCGGCATCGGTCGCAGTCTCCGCCGGGACCAGGAATGAAACGCGCGTGAGGGTCACTGTGGCGTCGGCCGGGTTGGGAGTGCCGAAGGTGCGCCGTTCGAGCAGGCCGAGGATGTAGAAACCGCCGGAGGTGCGGATCGGGGCGGAGAGTTGGCCTCCCTGCATTCCCTGCACCGCCTCCGCGATGTCGTGCGGCAGCTCCGCCGCGGTGAGCCAGCCGAGGTCGCCACCCACGGCCGCGGTCGGCGATTGGGAGAATTGCTGCGCCACGGCGCTGAAGCTTGCCCCCTGGCGGATCTGGTCGAGCAGTCGGTCGGCAAGCGCCTTGACGTCACCCTCCTGGCCGGGATTGTCGACCGCGAGAAAGATCTCGGCGACCCGGTATTGGGGTCTGCCGATCTCCTGCTTGATGCGAGAGAGCGTATCCTTGATCTCCTCGTCCGAGACGCTGACATTCGGGCCCAGCTTGCCTTCCACCAGTTTGTTCCAAATGATCGAGGATCTGATCTGGTCCGCCAGAGACGAGCGCGGAATGGCATGGGCGGACAGCACCTGCTCGAGGCCGCCCTTCGGCATGTTGTTCTGCTGCTCCAGACGCTCGAAGGCCTTGTTGATGTCGTCGTCGCTCGCGGTGACGTTGAAGCGCTTGGCTTCCTGTACCTCGAGCTTTTCGTCGATGAGCGTGCGCAGAACCTGCGGAGTGACGCGCTGGCGCACTTGCTCATTGTCGGGCAGCTGAGAAGAGAGCAGGACGAGCCGGACCCGAGCCTCGAGGTCGCCCAGCGAGATCATGTCGTCATTGACGACGGCGGCGATCCTGGTCTCCTGGGCGGCGGCGGTAGCGGCACCGGCCAAGATCAACATGAGAATGGCAGCGATGCGTGTCATCGATCGTCCAAAACCAAACAACCTTCCCTCCCGGCCGCGCTCGCCGCTTCCCGCCTGCGGCGGGCCCGGACTGCGGGCTTCATCCCGGCTACCAGGGTACCATTTTCGTCCATCGGAGCCTAGAACACCGGCATCGGGATCGAGGTGCCCGTCGAGTACGGCGTAAGATCGATCTCGCCGAGGTTCTTGAAGATGATCGAGAACAGGACAGTGGTGCCGGGGCGCACGTCGCGGTCCCGTGTGCCGACATGGGTTACGGCCGCGGAGAAGGTCAGGCATTCGTCCCGGTACGTGGTGGCAATGCCCGAATTGAGCGTGGTGGTGGAGCTGCCGATATCGCGGGTTCCGAACACCGCCACGGACCAGTACTGGGTGAGCGCGGCGACAGCCTGTCCGGTGATTTGGCGGCGCTTTTCAAGATCGGGTACCAGCGGATCCTGCGCGATGTCGATGTAGCCGACTTTCAGCCGCAGGCTCTGCGGTCCGCCGGCGGCGTCGATCTCCTGGCGGCGGGAGGACAGGGTCCGAGAGTCCAGCCGAAACCGGTAAATCAAATCCAGATAAGGCTGCGGCGACACTGAAAGCCGGCCGACGACGTCCGATCGCTGGGTATTGAGACCCGAGCCCGGCAGGAACGGCCCGTTCTTTTGGAGGCGATAACTCTCGCCGACCAGGAACCGGGTGCTGCCGCCGTGATCGCCATAAACCCCACCGCTGAGAGCGTAGTCGACGCGCTGGCCGGAATCCACGCGGTCATAGCCCGGAAAGCGGTCGAGGACGAACAGGCGCGAATCGTCGAATTCGACGTCCGTGCTGTCCTCGTTAGGGATAGCGGAGGGATTTTCGCCGTTCGGCGCGGCGATGAACGCCACGATCGGCTCGATCATCTGGCTGGAGCCGTTGCCGCGGCGAACCCAGGGATAGCGCCATTCGAGCCTCGCCTGCGGGAAAAGGCGACCGGAGTACTGGTTGTTGGCGACCAGCGGGCTTTGGGTGATCAGCACGCCGTCGGAATAGTACCCGTCGCCGCGCACGCCGGCGGTCAGGGTGAAGCGGTCGCCAATGGCACCGTTGAACGGCGCCTCCCAGTTGGCGCCGGTCGAGACGCGGCGGATCTGGCTGCCAACCGGGCGGAACAGGTTGAAGGCATTTGCCGTGACATCCCAACGGCCGCCCAAACTGTCGGGTTGGCTGATCCAATTGTATGTCGCGGTCGGCAGCACGATCGGCTGGGTGCTGTCTCCGACCCCGAAGCGCAGGCTCTGAAAGAGATAGCTGTCGATCAGCGTATAGCTGCGATCGTCGAATCCTTCGGCATAGGCCCTGCTCTGCAGGAAGGCCTCGGTGCCGCCGAAGTCAAAGCGGCGCAGGTAGGTCTGATCCGAGCTTCGTTGGATATTGAAAATCGTGCGCCACTGATCGCTGAGGTCGAATTCGCTGTTCGCGAAGAAATGCCCGCGAAAGGTATCGATCGGTGAGATCGGCTGCCCGTTGACGTTGTCCGTCCGGTTCGTATAGGCGACGCTGCCGTCGGCCTGCAGTTTTCCGTAGCCCCAACGCTGGCGGTATTGACCGGCCATCACCGCACCGGCGTCGGTCGTGACGATCGGCTCCAGGGTCATGTCCTTGTCGTTGTCCAGCACGATGTAATAAGGGACCTTGAGAAAATCTCCGATCGACGAAGAGTGCCCGAACCCAGGGGCCAGGAAGCCGGTCATGCGCTTCACCGTGGGATCCGGCTCGGAGATGTAAGGGATGTAGGCGAGGGGCACGCCGTGGATCTCCATGATGGCATCGTAGAATTCGACGACCCGCCGCGCCTGGTTGTGCACCATGCGCTCGGCCTTGAGCTGCCAAAGCGGCGGTGCCGTGGGGTTCTCCGCGCAAAGGTCGCAAGGGGAATAGACGCCCCGGCGGATTTCGGTGACGTTGCCGTTGGTGCGCCGGCCGGTATTGCCGGCCGCTCGCGACCGATCGGAAAGCAGCAGGCGTGCGTTTTGAATGAAGCCGTCGCGCATTTCGTCGCTGAGCTCCATGTAGTCGCCGAACACCACCTGGCCCGAAGGGTCCATCAGGCTGACGTGCCCGGATGCCGTCACCACATCCGTCTTCTGGTTGTAGGTGACCATATCCGCCAGCAGAGTCTGGTCTTTTTGCGAGAACTCCACGTGTCCTTTCGCCACGATGAGCCCGAGCTGCTGGTCTTCCTGGATTTCATCGGCGACGAACAACACGGGCTGGTCCCGGTTCGGCCCGCTGGGGCGGAGCGTGGTAGCCGCCTCGCCGGCCACGGAGCCGAGATGCACAAGCGCGAGAATCGCGATGGCGATGGTCGGCCGGCGCATCGGCGCTTAGCCGTCCTCGAGATAGAGCAGGAGGCTCGTGCCCAAGAGCCAGCTGACGCCCGCCGGCGTCCAGGCGGCCAGGTTCACCGGGATCGTCGCGGACTGGCCGAGCGCGAACACGACGTTGGAGAGCAGATAGAGCATGAATCCGCTGGCCACGCCCGCGGCAATCATCAGGCTGGTGCCGCCGCGCCGCTGCATGCGCAGGCTGAAGGTTGCGGCGATCAGGACCATGGCGGCCAGCAGGAACGGGCGCGCGAGCAGCGCGTTGTACTCGAGCCGATGCCGCTGGGTCGGGAACCCGGACTGCTCGAGCAGGCTGATGAAACCGGGCAATTCCCAGAACGACATCGTCTCCGGAGAGGCAAAGCTCTGCTCGATCTTGCTCGCCGTCATGGTTGTGCCGATGGTGGTCTCGGTGAACGGCTCCTGGGCCTTGCCGGGCTGCCACCGCGTTCCGTTGGTGATCCGCCAGTGTCCGCTCTCGAGCCGCGCTTGCTTGGCGTCGATGCGACCGGTGAGCCGATCGTTCTTGTCGAAGAACAGAATCAGCACTTCCTCCAGCGTGATGCTGCCCGGCGTCAGGTGCTCGGCGTGAATCACCGATGGCAATCCGTGATCGTCGCTTTGCCGAAGCCAGAGGCCCGATCGGGAGAGGGTCAGCTGCTCGTTGCCGTTCTTGAGCACCCGGCTCTCCAGCTTCTCGAAGCTCAACTGCATGGCGGCGGCGACGGGATTGAACACGGTTACCACCAGCACGCCGATCGCGAGCGCTCCGAGCACCGCCGGCGCCAAGAACTGCCAGACCGAGACTCCCGTTGAGCGGGCGACCACGAGCTCGTTGCTGCGCGTCATGCGCCAGAAGGACAGCATGGCGCCGAACAGGATCGCGAACGGCATGATCTGCTGCCACATATAGGGCTGCTTCAATGCGGCCATCTCGAGCAAAGTCATCAGCGTGGCGTCCGCGTGCGAGCCGCTCCGGCGGATCAGCTCGACGTAATCGAGCAGGAACACGATCGTCGCCATGGTCAGGAACACGACGAAACACCAGAGCAAGAACTGCCGGGCGATGTAAAACGCGAGAGTCCTCCAGGTCAGCATCAGGCGGCACCTCGCGCCACGGCCGCCGGAATCGGCCGGGTAAGCCAGGGCCAGCGCCCGTCTCTCAGCAGCAGCCACATGGCGACGCCGATCGGCAGGAAGGTCTCGAGATAGAGCAGCGGCAACGCCGTCAGGTTATGGCTCGCCAGGTTCTTCGTGCCGAGATCCATCACCTCGAAGAGTATCGCCAAGATCGTCGCGACGAGGATACGGCGGCCCTGGCCCCGGCGGTTGAAGTCCCCAGGCAACAGACAGGCCAGTGGGATCAGCGCGAAGACCAGGGCATCGAAGGGCGTCACCAGGCGCAAGTGCATCTCGGAGCCCAGATTGGCGGGAGCGCCGGGCCCGAGCAGTTCGTGGAAATAGAGCTCCTCCGCCTCGCGCGGCCGCGCGCTGGAAGCGTCCTTGCCGCTGGCGAGCTCCAGCGTGTACCGATCGAAGGACAGCACCGCGAGTTTGCCGGTATCCACCTCGTACTGCTGCCGGCTGCCGTTCACCATCAGAACGCGCGGCCCATTGGGGCCATCCACCAGGGCGCCGCGCTCGGCGAGCAGCGTCACCGGCTTCTTCGGATCCCGCATGTCATGAATCAGGATGCCGCCCAGCTCGCCCTGGCGATCGCGGGTGCGGATATAGACGGAGAACCGATCCGATATCGTGGTAAAGATGCCCTCTTGGATGAGAGCCGATGCGAAGCGGCCGCGGATCTCGAATTGCAGGTCCTTGAACTCGCGGAAGGCCGCGGGCAGCAGATAGGTCGAAAGGGCCAGAAGCGCCATCACCCCCGCGCCGGCGAGCATCAGCACGGGGCGCGCGAGCGTTATCTGGCTCAGTCCGGACGCGCGCATCACGATGAGCTCGCTCTCGGAGATGAGCCGGTTATAGCTGAACAGCACCGCGAGAAAGATCGCGATCGGAAGCACGATCTCGATGAAGCGAGGCAAGATCAGCATCGCGAGCTTGAAGAAGATGCCGAACGAGAGGCCGCGGTTGACGATCAGATCGATCAGCCGGAGCGATTGGACCAACCACACGGCAGCCGTGAACACGAGCGTGAACGCCAACGTCAGCATCAGCGTCTGCCCCAACACGTACCGCGTGAGTCCCCTCATGGGGCGATTATAGGTGCGACCCGAAGCGCGAGCCTAGGGTCAATTGCGCTCAGCTCGCGCTTGAGGCAGGGTCAGGACGCAGACGCGTCCACGCGGATACCTCATTGCCCCTCTCTCGCCTCGACGCACGCTCCGGCCGCACGGCCGCCCGGATGGCCGCCGCGGGTCTCGGCAAAGTTGGGGAGCTGACGGCGGCGGGGTTTTGGGCCGCCTTCGCGCTTCTCTTTCTGCTGGCGGCACTTCCGGTTCTTCGCGTGGAGCTGCCGCCGCTTTTTGACTATCCCAACCACCTCGCGCGCATGGATCTGCTGGTCCGGCTGCCCGGGTCCGAGGCCCTGCAGCGATATTACGAGCTCCGCTGGCGGATCATCCCCAACCTGGGGATGGACCTGGTGGTGCCGACGCTCGCGCGCGTGCTGCCGCTCGCATGGGCCGGCAAGGCCTTCGTGCTCGCGACCTTCGCGCTCGTCGCCGCCGGCGCCGGTCTGGTGCACCGTGCGGCGGCGGGGCGATGGTCGCTCTGGCCGCTGTTTGCTTTCCTGTTCCTCTACAGCCGCGTCCTGCTGTGGGGTTTCCTCAACTATCTTTTCGGGATCGGGCTGGCGCTTGTGGGCCTCGCGCTCTGGATCGCGCTCTCCGAGCGGAATGCCATCGCAAGATTGGCGCTCTCCGGTGCGCTGGCGCTGGCGTTGTTCTTCGCGCACTTGATGGCGTGCGTGGTCTATGGCGTGCTAATTGCGGGCTATGAGGTGGGTGCGCTGTGGCGAAGCCGGCCCTGGCCATGGGGCCGCGCCGTCGCGCGCCTCGCGATCGCCGGGCTGCCCTTCCTGCCGCCGCTCGCACTCTGGCTCCTCGCACGCGACCGGGTGGCGGCGGGCGCGATCTATTATGGTCGTCTCGACCGCAAGCTCGACCTGCTCTTCAGCGTCTTCGACAATTACGACCGCATCTTCGATATTGCTTGTTTCGTTCTGCTGGTCCTCGCAGCGGGCTTCGGCTATGCGAGGCGGCGTCTGGTCATCGTTCCGGCGCTCCAGCTGCCCCTCGCGCTGCTCGGTATCGTCTATCTCGCCGCACCGGCGCAGCTGATGACCGCCTCCGCCGTCGATCATCGGCTGCCGCTGGTGATTGCAGTGGT
>Ga0307472_100001260_pt1 | contig 10020 bp, 18 predicted proteins | sample atmos_gasesAM5C__2_FD_204582 | JGI IMG/M metagenome (GOLD analysis project Ga0307472, IMG submission 204582) | Hardwood forest soil microbial communities from Morgan-Monroe State Forest, Indiana, United States - atmos_gasesAM5C_05 | ecosystem: Environmental > Terrestrial > Soil > Temperate... | reverse complement strand
GCTTGGTGCCCTTGGAATGCATGAATCTGGTCATGGCTTCGGACTCGACGATCAGTATACGGTAGATGCCGACGGGAAAAAACACACCGTATGCGGTGATGTGATGTCCGGCTGGCAGGCGAGTACGACCAATCCGGGCGGTGCAACCAACAACAACAGCGGCTGCAACACATTCACAATCACGAGCTGCGATGAGAACGAGATCGCCAACTCTCCGGCATACAACGGTGGCGGTGGTGGTGGTGGTGATGGCGGCAGCGGAGGTAAAGACTGCGACCCAAATCTCGACGGTTGTACTGGCCGGACCGGCGGAGACTCGCCTATCATCATCGACACGGAAGGCGAGGGATTTCATCTGACATCCGCCAAAGACGGGGTGTCGTTTGACATTCGCGGCGACGGCAAGCCGCTTCAAATCGCCTGGACCGATCATCATTGGAGTAATGCGTTTCTGGCGCTGCCCGGCCCGGACGGTCTTGTTCACAACGGCAAGCAACTGTTCGGCAACTTCACCGCGCAAGACAAATCCAAACACGCCAACGGCTTTATGGCTCTGGCGGAATGGGATGAGCCGGATCAGGGCGGCAATCACGACGGCGTGATTGACAGCCACGACGCTGTATTTTCGAAGTTGCGTTTGTGGATCGACGAGAACCATGACGGCATCTGCCAGCCGGGAGAGCTTCACTCGCTGGCCGAGTTTGGCGTTCACGCGCTGGACCTCGGCTATCATGTGTCGCGAAAGACGGACGCCTTTGGCAATCAGTTCCGCTACCGGGCGCAAGTAAACCCAGGACGGCGACGTGACTTTCGTGACAGTCGCGAGCACGAGGATCACGAGAGTAAGGCTCGTACCGTTGGTCGTTGGGCATACGATGTTTTCTTTGTGACCAAGTAGCGTCACCAAGGAAAGGAAAGCGCGCTCCGAATGGGCATCGGGCGCGCTTTTTTCTTTGACGCGGTCGGCATAGTTACGACATAATTAAGACTATTCCAACGACCGCGATTGATCACCTCAGGACAGGCGCGCTTTCTCAAACGGCGCGCCGTGTCATTTCAGGTTGAAATCACACTCTTGATCCCGCCACTCCATCCTGCCAGCCGTAGCGGGCCGCGAACATCTTCGCCGCCATTTGAAACAACGCCAGCGAGGTTTCAGCCACGACGACGCGGCCATCGTCGAGCGTGATCAGAAACGCAATCGACGCCTTGCCCGACTCCATGCCGTGATCGAGAGCGGTAACGGTGATGTCGTTGAGGGTGTGAACGATCTTTTCGGGATCGATATCTTTCAGCGCGTTGTCGCCGGTCAGAAGCACGTTCATCAGCGGCATTAGGAGTCACGCTCCTTTCCGGCCAACGCCGAGCGCAGAGACTGGACCCATTTCCATTGCAGCCAGTAGGTGCGCGTCGAGTAGATGACGATCCAAGACGCGAGAGCGAGTAGAAACACAATCACGTATCCCATGATCTATATCTCCTTGAGTGAGAATTTGTCGCCGTTCTTGTTGATCAGCCCGGCTTGTTTGAGTTTGTAGATGTGCGCCGGGATGGTGGTGCGATGCAGGCCGACGGCGATGGCAAGCTGCTGCGTCGTCATCTCGCCGTGAAGCATGAGCGCGTCGATGATCTTGGCCGAGGATGGGAACCTGGATTTCCACGAATCCCAGACGGCGCGCTTGCGGTCGGGCACTGGCGCTTTGCTTTCAGCGTCGCTCGGCGACACATCTTCCATTTCCTCCATCACGTCGCGGAGCGCCTTGTAGAGTGGCGATAGCTGCCGCCGCAAGTTGTCTACGGCTCGCCGTCCGTTGATTGAGAACGAGCGGAGCCGCTCTAGCTCCGTCTGCGCCTCGGTGAGTTGATCGGTCAGATCGACGAGCTGCTGCCGCAGCGTGGCAATCGTCTGGTCGCGCCGGTCCACGCCGCCTTCAAGCAACAACGGTTTGCTTGACATCGCTCACCTCCGAAATCTGTTTATGAAAACCACGGAAGGCGCGCTCCATCATCAGCGACGAGCCGCAGCGCTCGATCTGGCGCAGCGCCGCGATGGTCAGCCGGATCGCGTTCACGTTCCAGCGCTGCTCGCGGAAGGCGTCGCAGGGAATGACCTTGTCGTGCTCAATGGTCTGCTCGCCACGCGCCCAGGCGCGGGCGCGGTCGCGATGCTCGGTCAGGCGCTGAAACAGAACCAGATCTGGCGTCGGGCCGTCCGGGTGAACGCGCTTGGCGCGCTCCATGTAAGCGCGGTCGATCTGCTGGATGGTTGGCACCTCGCCGATGAAGCCGAGCGCTTCCTGCCAGCCGTACTGGTCGACCGGCGTCAGCGAGAAGTAGACGGCGACGCCGGAATCTGAGTTGTTGTTGCCGACGTTGCGCGTGATCAGGTACTCGGTCGCGCCCAGGCGCTTCAGCTCCTTGATCAGCGCCGAGACCGCATCGACATAAGACTTTTTCCAGGCGGCTTTGTTCTGCCGGTCTTGCAGCCGGGTGCGTGGCCAGCCATCCGGCCAGATCAGCGGATTCGATTCGTTCATGAAAGCATCTCCTTTGGCGAAAGTTGTCGGACGAGAAAGAACTGGGTCAGGAACGCGACCCGGGCCTGACCGCTGGTCCAGGGAACGATCTGCTCGGGCAGCGGCTGGGTGAGCGAACTCAAATCCTCCTGCCAGGCCGCAGGCGAGATGCCCAGCAGATCCCGGCGCTCGGTCAGCAGCAGGATTGTATCGGCGCGCTTGATCTCGGGCGGCTCCTCGGGGCGCAGGTTGAAGCGGCGGCAGATCACGTTCATCAGCCGCTGCTCGGCTTCGCGATAGCCGATGCCGATGCCGGAACGCTTGATCGGTCGCGGCAGATCGACCAGATAGGCTTCAGAATCGTCGTGGTGCAAGCCCCAGCAGGCTTCATAGGTCGTGGTGGGACACATTTGCTGGCATAGCCGGGAGACGCGCACGGCATGTTCGGCCACGGAATAGAACACGCGAGTGTGCCCGGCAAACCGGCACAGGTGCGAGAGCGCGTGAGCAATGTCTTCAATATCAATATCTTCCAGGCGTGGGTTGAGCGGAAAGAAGCGCCGCCCGGTAAAAGTTTGAATCCACTCATGTTCTTGACTCATGCGCCGTTCCTCTCGCGGTGGCGCCGGGCGTTGAAACCAGTCGCCGCCTTTGAAATCACGCTCGTAAGAGCTGGCCTTAGCGTCGCTGCAGGTAGCTGACGCTCGTATCAGCCGGGTCAGATGGACTCTGTCGGCTTCGCTAACTTCAACCGGGTCGTTGTCTGGCGTCATAGCAGTCCTCGTTGCTTCAAAACTCCAAGCTGGTTTTTGAGAAAGCGTCTTCGTGCTTCGAGCTGCGGACTGGTCAGAGCCGGTGAGGGAGGAAACCCCACATTCGAGGAAAGCTTTTTGACAAGGACCACCACGCTCTCGGCTTCGATCACGGTGTCTCCCGCTGGTCGGGTCGCTTCTGGTTCTTTTGGTTGTTCTGGTTCTTCTGGTTCTAATAAGGAGGAAGTGCGAAGGTTCGCACTTTTTGTGCGAAGGTTCGCACTTTTCAAGTCGCCGTCCGCTTCGTCATGCACAGCCGCTCCACAGGTTTTCATCAGTTTTTCCTCAGGCTTTTCCACGTCATTTCCTAAACTTTTCATCCGCTTTTCCTCAGTATTTTCCACAGGCCACAGGGTCGCCTGCCCGGTCTGCTCGGCGTTCAGCCGGAGCAGCAGTCCCAAGTTGATTTCGTAGAAGGTTGTGCGCTTCGATCTGCGTACCTCCAGCAGCGTCCTGCCTTCCGCGTCAGGCGTCGATAGAGCTTCGATGACCTCACGTGCCCGCCGAATCGAGCAGCGCGCACGGCGGGCAATGTCGTCGATTGGGTGCCAGGAGACGCCGTCGTCCTGCGACCACTCGGCCAGCGCCAGCAGCAGCACCAGCGGCGTATCGCGGACGGGCGCGGCGTCGATCACCAGCTTGACTACCTTCCAGCTCATCGCTCTTACGAATCCTCTGTTTTCAAATAGTGATCGAGAACTCCTTCAACACGGTCGGCTCTGCCGCGCAGCAGATCGGCAAGCGCTTCGTCTGGTGTCAAAAGAGAACCCATCAAATCGTGCTCCGCGTTAGCCGCTTCGCGCAGCGCTCTGGCGTATCTGTCCAATGCTTGAATGGTCATGGCCATTGGCTTCTCCCGTCCGAAGCGCGTGGATCGCCCGCGCCAGGGCGTCTTTGTCGTTGAGCTTCAGCGCGGTCCATAGCTCCTCAAGGAGCCGGGTGCGCCCGGCATCGCGGTCGCGCTGCTTGCGTTGTTCCTTCAGCCGCAAGGGCCGCGCCGCGAGCCGCCGCGCCGTATGTGTGTCCGATTTCCACTTGCGCCCGGTCGTGTCGGAGAAGCACGGCTCGCCGATCTTGGCCTTGCAGTGGGGACACGGCACCGCCGCCACGGCGAAAAGTTGCAATGTCTTAATCATCTGATCACTCCATGTAATTTGAACCAGCCATAGACAGAGTCGGCGCAGTCGCGAGCCAGCAGATAATGCGCACCGCAGAGAATGACGTGGTCTTCAAACGCCTTCTGATCTGGCGTCTGCCGTCCTTCGCCAGCCTTGCACTCGACCCACAGCGGCACCGCTACGCGCTGCACTACGACCGGCCCGAGCAGAGAGATGGTCGGCGTCAGCAACAAATCGGCCATGCCAGCCGTGTGCACCGTGCCGTATGAATCCGTCCAGCGCCCGACCAGAAGCGGACGAGTGCCGCCGTGCTTTGCGATCACGTCAAAGACCCGCGACTGCATTCGATACGTCGGAACGCGATAGAGCGCCGCGAGCTGCTCGACCGCGTTCATCACGCTATTGGCTTTGTCGCTCGCTCTGCTCATGACTTGCCTTTCCCGACGTATGACGATGGGTCGTCGCAATGTCGATGCTGCATCTGAACTTGCTTTCCTCTGAATACGAAGTGCCACTTGTCGTGAAGCGCAATTGGCAGGTCACACTTCGCACACGTTCGAACGCGGCGCACCGATATTGGCTGCTTGCATTCAGGACAACGCTCGCTCAATCGAAATCTCCCGCTCCGCGACCGCCTGGGAGAAATGGCGTCGGCTGCTGCGTCTGCTTGACTAACGCTTCCTTCCGATTCGCCGCCGCCTTCAGAATGGTGTCGGTCATGTCGCACCACCACGACCGCAGCTCCGGGTTGACCTCGTTCCAGCGCGGCGCAGCCGGGTCATGACGCATGTGCCAAGCGCGCTCCGCGATCTCCCGCACCATGCGCCCGCGAATCGACTGATCCGTCAGCCTCGGGTAGCGCGCAATCAGTTCCTTGTCCCACGGCATGTTGCTGTCTCCTCCTATGCCGCCCGCAGGTCGGCTTCAAGGTCGTTCATCTCGTCGTGACACCAGCAGTCGCACAAACCGATCAATGACGAGCGCGAGCATTGCTCGTGCTGCCCTTTCTGACAGAACTCCGAGCGAAAGCGCCCGCGCTCCGGCATCGTCGTTACATCGCCCATATCTAAGCTCCGAAATATTCGCCTTGCGGCCTCGTCGCCGTCTCGTAGAAGCGCAGACGGCGAGCTAGATGAAACGTCGTCGTGTAATACGAACCACTGCCAGCTCTGCGCGCCGTCATGTTGGTGCTGGTGCACAGCTCTCCGGCCCGCGCCCCACACTTCGGGCAATCAACGTCACGCGGGCTTCTGGTGGTTCGTCCGCTCACTAGATCACGACCGGGATATTTGTTGCCTCGTTGACCACGATGCGCAGATACTTGCCGATGCCTTCCATTGCGTCGATCTTCCATTTGCCGCCGTCGGCCTCAAACAGCGCCAGCGTCGGAGGAGCCGACTCGCTGCCGCCGCGCAGCCGGAAAAGAAACTCACTGAGCGGCTGGTCGATCTCGCGGAACGTTCGGAACGGCGCGAGCTGCAATCGGTTGCGAACCGTGACGCTGGTCTTCAGCGACGATCCCTGCTTGAGCGTCGCCTCCTGCGAGATGCCGTCATCGAGCGACGTGCGCACCTTCTCGGTGCCAATGTGCGACGCCATCTGGATCAGATACTCGCGGTCGGGCGTGTTAGTGAAGTGCGCCATCACGCCGATGAGAAAATTCTCGTGATCGAGAAACTGGCCAAAGCGAAACGGTTCCAGCTCCGGCAGATGCGATTCGATGAAGGTTTGTCGCCGACCCCAAGGGTCGGAGATTCTGGCAATCAAGGAAACGCGGTCGTGACCGACGACCTGGGCAATGACCTGATCGGCGGCAAAGTTTTCAATCTTGCCGGTAATCAGATCGCAGAACCCGCTCAAGGTCGAGACCTTGACCGGCTCCGGCAGATCGACGTTGACAGGGTGCAACGTGCGGTTGCTGAACTCGCGATCCTCGCCGTCCTGGTGAATCGTCGGTGCGGCAAGCTCAGTTAAAAATTCCAGCGCGTCTTTCGTAAGATCCATAAAGTCCTTTCATGTAAACTGTTCGTTGAGTCCGTGGTGAAAGTCTGCGGTTACTTCTCTGGAAAGAACAACAACCGCTGGCGCATGTTCCCGGCCCACTTTCCTTTATTGCTTCTGCGTCGCCGAGTCGCCGGTCGAGAACAAAAGTTCCTGACGCGGGTCACGCGGGTAAGCCGTCAGCTCGCCTCCGGGCGGCTGCGCCATGTAGATGTTGCCTTTGACCTCTTCATCGCCCGCGAGCTTCTCCTTGATCGCGAAGAGCACTTCAGCTCCGCTGCGGTCCTGGTGTGGCTCGAAGATGAACTCCAAAGTCATCTTGCGTTTCTGCCGCGCCGGAGCATTCGCGTCGCGGATGTTTTTCAAGATCGCCTGCAAGGCGCGGTTGAACCGTTCCGGCACCGCGCCGTTGCAGATGTTGTCGAGTGTGAGCTTGTCCAAGTTCATGACTTACCTCCTACGATAGAAACTCTTCGTATCGATCATCGTCGTCTGCATCGCAGTCGCCGTTTAGGTGCGGGCAAAGAGGTCGGCTGCACAAGACCTCCGGTGTCGTCCAGATCGCAATAGCACTCTTGCCCGCAGTTTTCACACTCATGCGCCATGACGTTCCTGCGAGGGAAGATCTTGACCGCCCGGCACCGTCTCGAACGTCGGCAGCTCCATGACAGGTACGTCATTGAGCGCAATGAGCCGCTTGGTATCAAACCAGTGCGAACTCTCCAGCTTTTCGCCAGCCGCCCCAGGCGTGACGATGGCCTGAACGCAGCCGAAGAGATCAAACGAGATGGATGTCACCACGCCGACAAAGCCGGTGACGCGGTCGCGGACCTGAACCCCGAGTAGCTTGAAATGCTCCTTCATGATTTACCTCCCGGTAATGTTTGCTGCGTTGGTTGTTGCGCTGGCGGCTTGGCCGCAGGCGCGGTGACTGTGTTCGGCGGCGGCACCAGCTCGGCGGCTGAGGTCGTCTTGTCCGCAATGGAGAGAACCCCGACCACTTCGAGATACTTGCCGTGCTGGTTCTCGCGCTCGACCACCAGGACGGCGCAGCCTTTCCCCTTCGCGTCGTCAGGGAACTTCTTAGCCATCAGCGGCCCGGCCCACAGCTTTTTCTCTTTGACGACCAGATGCGCGCCGGAGCCTTTGCGTTCGAACTCCGTGATCGTGCCGACCAGCTTGTCGCGCATCTGCTGGCGCGGCTGCTCCTGGCGACCCGAGCTGCGCTGCTGGCGTCCTTCACCAGCGTCGTTGTCCACGCCGTCGTCGGGAATCTGAAACTGCGTGACCAGGAAAGTCTTCAGCGCGGCGGTCGCGCACTTCGCCAGAACCTTGTCCTGAAGGTCTTGCGCGATCCCTGGCCAGCGGATCGAGTACTGCTCGCCTGTCTCGCCGTCGATGAACGTCGCCGAGTACCAGATCGTCGCCTCGCGAGAGTCCTTGCCCGACGCCGTCTTGAACGGTCGCCATTCGATCGTGACCGGCTCCCAAAGCAGAATCACGCCGTGAGTGGCGAAGACCGAGCGCGTCGCCAGCGACACGTCGCTGGATCGCACGTAGTCGTAATTCTGCTCCGAGTTCCAGCCGGTCTTCGGGACCGGCTGAACATCACCAAGAATCTTGATCAGGCGCGCCGCCAGCTTCGCGGGCATCGTCTGCGGTTCAAGCACTGGCGTCGCTTCGTGAAGATCGCGTCTCTCGTCCATGATCGTTGTCACTCTTCGCCGTCGCTGTCGTCGGCGTCGCCGTTGACTGTATGTTGATTGTGATAGTCGCTGGAAACGTTCTCCGCGAGAACCAAGGCTTTGCGCGCTCCGCTTCTCTTGATGCCGAAACGCTCATTCAGCTTGACCAGCTCAATCAAATTACGCATTTGATTGCCAGTGGCGTTGCCAACGTTTGGGGTCACGCGAGCATCCGACAGATCGGCTATCATCAGGGCGCAGAATCGTGCTGCGTCTTGAGTTGTTCGAATGCCTGCTTTTGCGACTGCTTGTGATCGCGGAGTGATCGCTCGGAGTCGCGAGTATGTCTTCGCTGTTCTCTGACGATACTGCCTATTGTTTTTAGTCTTTCCTTTGTTAGTCGTCTCCATTTGTCCTCTTTTCGTCGGTAGTTTTTGTAGATCAATTCGCACTTATCTGAACAACACGAGATCAGATTGCCCCAGTCGATATTGCGACCGTCGCTCCCGAAACGGCGATCACGCTTCTCTGTCCATCCTTCATACGTTCGGCAGGGAACAAATTGTTTCTTCGTGCGCTTGTTGCATACGATGCAGCGTGGCAGCTCCTCAAGATGTCGAGCAGCACGCACCACATCGCGACGAACATAAATCGAGTAACAGGTTCCCCAATTTCCTGGTCGTTCATAACATGGAGCGATTTGATCGACCAGACGATCCGGTTGGTGACTCTCGTCATCGTAGAATTGAAAAAAGCGCGTCAGAAATCCAGTTGCACACTTGCGATAAAGAAGACGCCGCCCAGAGATACCTTCAACTATGTTTTTCATTTCATCTTCCGTATACGGCCAAGAACCCATGCCGTGTTGAAAGGCGCGTATTCGATAGATGGTGTGCTCGACAAAGAACTCGCGGTCAAGAAGTACGTGATTAGCAAGTGGATCATGACAAGGTGGAGGCGCAGGCTGTGGTTCCTCATTTAGTGCTGCCTGTATCTTTTGACGTTCATAGGTCATGAGCTGAATGGCGTGTCGCATTGCTGATGTATGTGCAGCATCGATCTTGTCTTGTAGATAATCCAAAAATCTGCTGGCGTCACCGCAATCGCAGATAAAGGGCGGAAGATGCGAACGATCAGTTAGTGAAATTTCTACTACTCGATCTGGTCTCGTCATTCGATCTCCTTAGGTGCGCTCCTGATCTGGATAGCAGCCAGGGCAATTCCCCTCGGCGTCGTAAGTGCCGTGAGTCAGACACTGAGCGACGAACCCGCTGGTGATCACTGGCTTGTTAGCGCGAAACAACTTCCAGAAGCGAGCCATCGTCTGCAAGGCCGCGACCGGAATGAAGTGGCTTGGTCCGTACCCGAAACTGCGAATCGATGAGGCGCGCACGTCGGCTGCGGTCGCATACCCGAGCAGGGTTGCGGTCTCGGTGTCAACGTTGAATCGCGCCAGCACGATGAAGTCCGCGAGATGGGGAATGTCTTTCGGGAGCACCAGCAGATTGTTCGGCTTGACGAACGTCTTCACGTCGACCGTTCCAATATGGGTCTTGAAATCGATGCCGCCGTCGCCGCCTCGGAGCGACTTGGTTTCGACCGGGATGCCCGAGAGTCGAGAGAACTCGCACTCACCAGCCGCGCCGATGATGTCCTCACGTGCACCGCTGTCGCCCTTGAGTCCTGGGCGCTGGTTGCGGCATTGCTCGTGGCCGAGCCGTCGTATCCGGCCTAATTCGCTCGCGTTCATAACCGGCCTTGCAGTAGTCCAGGTTTCCCGTTTTGAACCCCGACGACGAGCGCGCAGCCGCAGCGCCAGCGCGCTCGCCCCGCTCGGGGAAGATCGACCAGACCGAGACACGCTCCGGCAAAGGGGTACTTTTTGCCG
>Ga0307472_100001259_pt1 | contig 10022 bp, 11 predicted proteins | sample atmos_gasesAM5C__2_FD_204582 | JGI IMG/M metagenome (GOLD analysis project Ga0307472, IMG submission 204582) | Hardwood forest soil microbial communities from Morgan-Monroe State Forest, Indiana, United States - atmos_gasesAM5C_05 | ecosystem: Environmental > Terrestrial > Soil > Temperate... | reverse complement strand
AAGAGATGAGTGCTTTGTTCCGTAGTTTTGAGTAATGTCTGAATCGTTTCGGCGTCACAATGTGTGTCGAATAGTTTGGCTGCGTACATCTGAGCCGCTTCCAAATGCGCCGTAAACGTGAGTCCAAAGAAAACGCCTGCTGTGTCGAGTACGACAGGGTCTGCATCCCTCAGCCCCTTGGCGATGGCCAAGTGGGTGTTGCCTAGGAGCACTTCGCGCATCAGGCCGTTAAGCAACTGCTTCACGTCCGGCCTCAGCTTTTTCTTCATGACTCTCCCCACATGCTTGCCCAAAATCCCCACGTCGCTCGTACCCGTAAGTACTTGATTGTTCGACGACAATTCTGCGGACTTCTGTTGCCCAAAAAGAGTTGTTTTTTGGTATGAACCCTGGCTTTTAGAACCACGCCCCGAAGAAGCGGCATGCCCTTGCTATGGCCCGCTTTTGCAGGTAAAACATGCACTGTGGAGAGAATCCCGGCAGCTTTGCCGGGATGTTGGGGCTCGCCACTGAATGAAGTTGAAGGTTGTAGTCGCAGACGATAACCCAGCAGTCTTGCGTCATCTCGTCCGCCTGCTGCAGACTGAATTTGATGTTGTGTCTACCGCGGAGAATGGCCAATCGGCTCTTGAATGCGCTCGGCGTTGTCGGCCGGACGTCATTGTCCTCGATCTCGAAATGCCCTTTCTTAACGGGATAGAGGTTACCAGGGAACTAAGAAAGCTGGGTCCGACTCCTGCTGTCGTGATCTGTTCCGTGGAGAGCCACGCAGAGATTGTTGAAGCGACCCAACAAGCTGGAGCCTTGGGCTATGTCTTCAAGATTTACATGCATCGAGACTTAATCACCGCCGTGAAGTCGGTGGCGCGCGGTGCACCTTTCATCTCCTCCGTGTGACGTCCTCGGGCACGCCCCGTAACGCAAGCTTCATTTCTCAAAAGCTGTCCTGAGGTTCCGCTTATGCGGATCATCCCCGGTTCCGGAAGCGGCTAGCACCATAAACAGATCTACAAAGCCACGGTATCTAGAGAGCTACGATATTGACATCTTCGGTACCGAGGCCGAACATAGAATGGTTCCCTCCAGACCCGGGACGAACTTAGCTGTTTCCCCGTAAGTGAACAGCGCATTTGGTGACCTACTTCGTGAGGAGGTCGTCAAATATGCTGAGCCGTGAAGCAATTTCTCCTCAGAGTACGCGAGGCCAGTGGGTCTCTGCACGTGAGCAGGAGTGTCGCCGTTTCGCACGACAGCTTCACACGGATATCGCCGGTCAGCTTACGCTAGCGGCCTTAAGCGTCGATGAGCTTCGGGCCGACCTCAGTATTTCTGCGAAGCCACTTTTGAGCACCCTATACGACCGGATTTCCTGTGCTTTAAAAGCCGTCCTCGATTTATCGCATAAAATCCATCCCTTCAATGTCGAATACTTGGGCCTTGCTCGTGCTCTCACAAAACTCTGCCGAGATACTGGCGCGAAAGGCGACATGACCATTAAGTTCCCGGTAGAAGATGAGCCGCTTAATCTCCCATTAGCCGCTTCCTTACGCATCTTCCGTTTCGCGCAGTTGGCGTTACAAAACATGCAAGACCGCCAGGCGAAGACTGCGACTGTCGAATTGAAAGTCCGTGGCGGACGAATCCTGCTGCGGATCGCCGATGATGGAATCGGCACGAATCCCCAGAGCCGTGAAGGCACGGGACTGGACTACATGCGAGCGCAGATACTATCTCTTGGCGGCAAGTTCAAGCTAATATCGGCTTCTGATGGGGGGATGGTCATTGAAGCATCAGTGCCGATCGACGTGTCTCCTACAAATTAGCCCTTCAGGTAGAGATCAGGCTCGAGTCCGACCTCAAGGAGTTCCAGCCGATCTTGGGAAGGACACGCGATATTTCTGCTCGCGGTTTTTACTTCAGGATTAACCAGAGGCTCAGCAAGGGAATGAAAATCGAGTTTTCGATCATGCCTCCATGGGAGGCGACGCATGCATTCATCAGCGGACAGGCTAGAGTGATTCGTGTCGAAGAAGCTGCGCAAAGTGGTGCCGATCGCGTAGGCATCGGCGCTGCGATTGGAAGATACAAGTTCGGCCAGACGGAATTGCCGGGAAGTTGAGTGAACCCTCGCACTTTCAGATTATGCCATGCGGGTTTCTCTCGAACCTAGACTCCAATGGCAGAGTTCTTGGCTTCGTCCCTGCGGTAATGGAGATCTGCTCTCCGGTTTGCTCATTGTAGATGACGTACTGGCCTGGCCAGACCCTTGCAAGGCCTTCGATTCGCCGCCTTGCGGCTTTAAGGGTTTTTGCCGTCTCTATGAAATGTAGCTCTCCGTCGTCGAGCACATCGCCGAGCACATTCAGGATGCAAAAACGTAGCCGCATCCCACAACCTCCTCGGAAATCTACTCAGGATCACGAGTAACAGGCATCGGGCATGTGAGGTTCCAAGTTCTAGGCACGCGCCATCCAATACCAGATAAAGGGCTTATGCTCCCCCCGGCCGTTGTCTGCGCCGAGGGGGTGAAGGAAAAACTTCGCCATTTGAGGAAAGATGTTTGCACTATTTTTGTGCAATTTCACTTACGCGGGAACAGACGTTAGTTCTAGGTTGGCAGTCTGCGCAACGGTGTCAGCCAACGAACTCACACCGATGACCGTATGATCCATTCACCTGTCCGAGCCAGAAGCTCCAGCCCAATGGCGAATGTCTTGCTTGGAAGGGGTTCGCAGTAGACAACTCTAGCGCGCCCCCAAAGTTCACGCTCGGAAGATTGGACAATAAGGTGAGTGTCCCGCTTCCAGGGTCGGTATGTTCGAACTCGCATGCCATGAGAACTTACGTTGTCTGTCGAAGCAGACTCCGTGAGCAACGGCTCCGCCATACGCGAGAGCAACACTTGGAGTTTCTCGGGATTACGCTTTTCTTTACGAATCTCATACATGGTGGGCCTACTTCGTTGGATCGAGGAGCCCAGGAAGGGTCACAAGCTGTAGGGGTCAGCATAAGATCTCAACGCCTTCAGGTCAATCGCACTGCACGAGTGGCAGTTTTTCTAACTGGAAATTCGGGCCGTGGCGCTCGGAAAAGTTGCGCTTGGCCCACGGGCGCTCTATGCTGTCCCAGTCCAGAAAAATTAAGAAGAGGTGAGCTTTGATTAAGCGAATGATGTCTTTCCTGGCGGCGCTGGCGATCGTGGCATTGCCAGCATCTGCGGACAACAAGAAGGAGCTCGGCCGACTCGAGAACTGCGGAACGGTTGTCAAGGAAATTATGGACATCCCCGATGACATTCCCCAGGATTTGCTGGACAAAGCCGAGTGCGTCATCGTCTTCCCCTCCGTGCTCAAAGCTGCTTTCATTTTCGGCGGCAGCTACGGGCGCGGTGCCATGATGTGTCGCTCCGGTGAGCATTTCACAGGACCCTGGGGCGCTCCCACCATGATGGCCCTCGAAGGAGGGAGCTTCGGCCTTCAAGTGGGTGGCCAGGCAACGGACTTCGTGCTGCTGGTCATGAATCCACGCGGCGCCAAAGCCATTCTCCATAGCAAAGTCAAGCTCGGCGCCGATGCCTCCGCGGCAGCCGGTCCTAAGGGTCGCACGGCAAACGCCTCGACGGATGCCACTTTGCGTGCAGAGGTGCTAAGCTATTCTCGCAATCGCGGGCTATTTGCCGGCCTCTCGCTCGAAGGCTCCAGCCTCCGGCCAGACAACCGCGCCAACGAAAAGGTCTACAACAAGAAAGTCGAAGCGGAAGCCATCGTCCGCAAGGGTGCCGTAGCGGTTCCACCTTCCGCGCAGGAACTCATTTCCATTCTCAACAAGAAGTCCCCCAAGAACCTTTCGGACCCAAATTCCTTGAAAGAGTAATTCCACGGATTTTGCCGGACCTTTAGGCTATGCTCGACACCGTGCTCGTCGGTCAGTTTTACAACACACGCCCGCTCGTTTGACATTGTTTCTCACGCCAGGAATTGAAATGCGGTTAGAGGCAGGAGAGGGGGTGCGAACACGCAGCCGATTGAGTTAGTTTTCTATCCGCCAGAAAGAACTGATTATGGAAGGACCGGGTTCGACCCAGTAGCGTTAGGATGGCCAGCGGTGATTGCGAATATGGCCTTCCTGAACGTCTGGTGCAGTGTTATACCACTCACTAACGAAGTGTCGCATTTTACTGTCTTGTTCGGTCGCCAACCGTGCAGCATCTGGGTCGTAGTCGCTTAGGTCACGTACAAAATGCCCGATCTCTCCATGTGCAACCTTGTTTCGAAGTTCTACAAATGCGATCGGTTGTAAGCGGCACAAATCTTCACCCGGCGAGAGAAGAGTGTGAACTGGTAGGCCACGCTCGCGGGCGACTCGTAAGTTTCCATTGTTCAGGGTCGCCCAGCCGGAAATTCGCTTAAGTTTCGGGAGGGTTCTCAATCGTCGATCTCTATTGAGAATAAGCTCGATGGCCGTCGAAGCCATCGCAATCGCTGCCAAAAAACGGTGTTCATCAAGGCAGTACCCTGCTTCTCGCGTGTACGAGAACAGGTCGAGCGGGTACCTCTCGCTATGGCTTCGAAATAGGGGGCGCCCGCTACTCATATGGGGCTTTCCTTCTGCCGAACGCGAATCGCTCATGGTTTCCCCTTCCCCAGAACCCTTAGATTGGGCGCCGCAAATTTCTCTATCGTCTCTGCTCCAAATATGTAGGGCCATCTTGTGAGTGCACTGGCCCTCCGAGAAAGAAATGGCTGTGCTGTCGTCGGACGCGCACTCGCGCCCGACCGGCTCGAGCAGTTGGTCCACCCCGCTGGCCAGCCCACGTACAGAACAGGAATTCTTTCGCGCGCGTCATCGCAACGTAGAGCAACCGGCGCTCTTCGCCCACGTCGGCAATGGGCATAGGCACGATGCCGTCGTCGACGCCAGCGATGATCGTCGCTCGAACCGTCAGGCCCTTCGAGTCGACCATCGTCATGATCCGCACGCCGCGACTTTCCGCGAGGGCGCGATCCTTCCCGAGCGGCGTGATCTGCGCCAGGAACCGGCCGAATCCCTGGCCTTCTTCGATCAACTCATCGAGCGCGTGCAGCAGCTCGACGCACGCCGCGCTCGGGGCTGGGACCACCTCGCCGCCCGCGGTCGCGACCATCCAATGCCCCCACCCCTCCTCGGGCGTCTCATCGGGTGCGGGGTGCGCGGCCAGCCATGCGGTCACCGCTTGCATCACGGTCCGCACCCTGGCCGCGGAGCGCGGGGCGTCGGGAAAATTCGCTACATAGGCCGCAAACAGCGCTTCGCCGAACTGGACGTGCGCGCCGCGGGCGCGCTCATAGATGTAGGCGCAGAAAATGTGCCCGATACCAGGCATCAGCAACAGCAAACTCGACCACGCGAGCGAGTCCCGTTCATGCACCAGCAGCCGGAACATGGCCAACATGCGCCGATTGTCAGGCTCGGCCAAAAGCTGCTCGACTGCGTCCGGATCAGAATAGGCAATCTCCAGGTCGTCGAGCGCCTCTTTGATCGGCCTGCTAAAGGTGCCGTTGTGGTCACCGCGCAGAAGCACGAGAATCTCCTCGGCCGGGACGTGATCGCGTTCGATCAACAGCCGGATCAGCGCCGCGATCCCGCGCGCCTCGGCGACTTCGCCCCGGAAGGCGAGCAGCGCCACTTCACCGTCCGGCGATCCATCGGCGCAGACCAGCGCTGGGCGGTCATGCGGGCGGCCGGGATCACCGCCGATCACATACGAGGCCCACGCAATGATGCGTCGGCCGCAGCGCTGCGTGACCGACAGTGGATACTGCATGCAGCCTGGATAGTCATCGGGGAACCGGCGAATCCCTTCCGGCGCCGCATAGCGGAACGCATAGATCGACTGGTCGTCATCGCCCGCCGCGATGATCGAGCAGCCGCGCTCGGCGATACGGTGCAGCACGTCCAGATCGCAAGCGTTCAGGTCTTGGTACTCGTCCACGATCAGCAAGCCGTAGTCGACGCCTTCGAGGTCGGGGTGATCCTGGAGCGCCTGGCGCAGCGCGAAGGGCAGTTCGGCCAGCAACGTATAGCCATAGATTTGTCGGTGCTCGTTCCAGGCACCCACGAACCGCGCGCGCTCGGCCGGATCGACGCGGGGGAGTTCGCGCGGGTGCAAGAATTCCCAATTCGCCGCCATCTCGCGAATCAAATCACCGAGATGATCGACGCGAACGTGGATACCATGCGCGAGCGTGGGGTGCACAATCTTCTGCTCCTCCCACTTGTCGGCGATGCGCAGCGGCTGAGGAAAGTCGCCCGTGCCTGGATTCCGGAGGAGGACGGAAATCGAAAACGAGTGAATGGTGCTCGGGCGTTCCGCCGCGGCCGCTGGATGATCGGAGACTTTCTTCGCCAGCTCGGCCGTGGCGGCGCGTGTGAACGTCAGCAGCTTGACCCGGGGCGCCGGATTGCCGGTGAGGAGGTGATCAACGAGCGCCACGAGTGTGGCACTCTTCCCCGTCCCTGGTCCGGCGAGGACGCGCGCGTGCTGGTCCGCGTGGTGAGCAAGGATCGCCTCTTGCTCATGAGTGGGACGGTAGGCCATAGAATCACCGGAACCGGCGATGCGGGGATTCTACTATTCACCCTCGCTGGAGTCTAAAGGTTTAGAAGTGCTTTCCGGTCAGAGCGTGATGTACGCTCAAGATCATGGGAACAAGAATAGAACGTACAAAGCCGCGACCTGGGTGCCTGGAGCGTCCCGTGCGCGCTAGTCGTGGATATGAACTTGTAGCCCTCCGTACATCGGTCGCAAAAACAAGACACAACCCTGCTAGGGAGGAATTTTATGTCCTGGTGGTCTTCCAGACCTGCCGTGTCTGCTCTGACAACGGACGGACAGCAACGCACTCGAAGCGCAAGCCTCTTACCACGTGAATTCTGCTCCCGCTTTTCCCGCCTCACGCCTGCGCGACGGCGTAGGTTTCCTCTGTGGGGTCCAATTCCAATTCTTCGACTTCCGGCAAATCTGCAACTGGGTGCGCATGCTACGGAGCCGATCTTACTGTGGGGGCGGGGCGATAGGCGCTTCTTGGGGCTTCCGCAAATCCACAAAAAATTTCGTCGTGCCGGCTGACGCCGTACGGAAGTCGTCCATGAGGGCACGATGGCGGACTGATCGATCTTCAAACTCCTTCAGGATCTCGGGCATGTCTTGCTGATAGAGCGGCTCTGAACATATCCGGAGAGCAATTTCGCCAAAGGTGGAGAGCCGAAATATCGAATCGGCATTCATGAGAGCCCTACGCGTGGCATCGGCGGTGGCTCCGAGATAGCAAAGCGTAGACGTTCTGGCAAGAGCCTCAAGGCGAGTCACAGAAGACGCGGGGGCCACGAACGAACCCGACTTTTCATCGAAGTCTACGTAGAGTCCCGCCTCCTTTTCGCGGGGCATTGAAGGCCGGAGCGGTTGCCCGGCAAAGTGCGTTCCATCCGGAAGGTTCAGTTCAATCCGCACAGGGTTAAGAAGTTCATAAAGAAATGCGCGGTGCGCTTTCAAATTGTGGGATTGCCACCCTTCCCAGAAGCCCTCCCATGCCGGTGAATCATCGCGAAGCACAAACGCCGCGAGAATGGACAAGGACTTCCCTACTTCCTCTTGCCCCACCTGAGCCAACGCGAGTGCTTTGTCGGGGAATGTCTCGATCAAATCCAACGCAGAAGCGAAGAGCCTCAGCCCGTTGTCCACTGACAGGTTGTACCCTTCCACCAGTCTGGCGCGCGCGATGGGAGCACGGTGTTTTTTGCCTCGTTTCATACTTTCCAATTCTATCGCAGAAGATCGCTCTCGGGCGAGGCACTACTTCCATGCACCCTCGCTTGCTATGCGGCTAAAGGCAAACTAAAGTGGTACGCACGCGTGGTGCGATGCGGGCCCCCGAATCGAACAGGCGCGACAACCCGAGCTGAGAGCCGACAGACCTACATCTGCGGCTTCAGCAGCGCTTGGTAAACAGTAGGTTGACTCAACGCCATCACATTGGGCCACCTGGGGCCAAGCATTCGCTGCGTCATGCCAACAAGAATCAGATCGTTTGTGGGATCGACCCAGAACCAAGTGTCCGCCGCTCCGCCCCACCAGAACGTGCCTTTTCCAACCACGGCGTCCGCTTGCTGCGGGTCCGTGAAGACAGCGCAATCGTAACCCCATCCTAAGCCGTTCCGTGGACCCATAAAACTCTCCCCCGTCATGAGACTGTTGGCGAGATGGTTTGAGGTCATGAGCTGAACCGTAGCTGGCGCCACTATGCGCACGCCATCCAACTCGCCGCCATTCAAGAGCATCTGCGCAAAGCGCAGATAGTCCTCCGCGGTAGACACCATGCCGCCCCCGCCCGAGGCCATGGACGGCTGCGCCGAATAATCGGTCGGCACTCCGCCGACCGTCGCATCTGTGGCCAGATGCCCCTCCTTGTCTTCTCTGTACAGCGTGGCAAACCGGTTGCGTTTTTCTTTCGGAACGAAGAAGCCCGTGTCCTTCATACGCAGCGGCCCGAAAATGTGTTGCTGCATGAACTCGGGCAGGGACTGGCCCGACAATTTTTCTACGATATGGCCTTGGATATCCATGGACACGCTATAGACCCAGCGAGTGCCCGGCTGGTAGAGCAATGGGATCTTTGCAAGCTTCTCGATCATCCCCTGCAGAGATTGCGACTGCAGCACCTTCTGCTCGTTGTACATCTTGTCCACGGGACTATCGCCGAAGAATCCGTAGGTGAATCCCGCCGTGTGCGTCATCAGCTCACTCATCGTCGGGGGATGGACGGGGTCCTCTAGAATCATCGCGCCGCTCGCATCTACACCCTTGAAGACTTTCAAGTGCGCGAATTCCGGGATGTATTTCGAGATCGGATCCCCAGGATGCCATTTGCCTTCTTCGTACAAGATCATCATGGCCACGCCCGTGACCGGCTTGGTCATCGAGTAGATGCGAAAAATCGTGTCCATTGTCATCGGAGTGCCGCTCGCGATGTCTTTCTTGCCATAAGTCTTCTCCTCGACCACCTGACCGTGCCGCGCCAGGATTGTCACGATGCCGGCAAGCTCCTTCTCGTCCACTTGCCGCTGCATCGCCGCATGAAGACGCTCAAGTCGCTGGGACGAGAAGCCGACCGCTTCCGGCTTGTTCGAGACAAGATCGGGCGCCATATTGTTGGCTTGCTGAGCCTTAGTCTGCTGCGGCCCGGCAACGAACAATAGTCCGGCGAACAGCGATAATCCGATCCGCAAGAGTCCTGTGTCTTTCATTTCTCTCACTCCTGTTTAATTTTTCGGAACTGCTGGGGAATGGCCGCACCGGCCCGGACCGCTTGCTCGAGTAGGTAGCCGGAGCCTGGGAATTGGACCTCTTGCCCGCGAATCATACGCTTGCGATTCCCTCGGCACAACGAACTTGCTAGGACACGAACTTGCTAGGACACGAACTTGCTAGGACTTTTCCGGGTGGTTGGGCGATAAGTTCGGAGGCCGATCACTCGGCTAGAATCGGCTCGTGGCTGTGGGATTAGCTCTCACCCAAGTTACCCGGTAGCAGGGTCGATTGCCGGGAGAACACGCCGGCGTGCTCTGCGCAACTTCCCCCGGTCCTGCATCCTCTGCCTGTAATTCCTTGGCGCGAATCGAGCTGCTCGGACGTGGATCGCCGGACGAGTATGAGTGGGATTTCTCCAAAAGATGATTAGGGCAAGCGCCTTCCGAGACTAAACGGGCAGACGTTCGGTCCAATTCCTACCGCGAATCGAACTAGCGAAACAAGCCCAACAGCGACATAGGTATACTTGCCCAAAAACCTTGTGCGGGACGCACCTGTAAGTCTTTGATTTTGTTCAGTCCGAGTCTAAAGGTTTAGACTGCCCACAATGAACTGTTTGTGGGCCTTTGTCCGGTTTATCTGACTTACTAGAATTAGTCCGCACACTTCCTAGAAGCGGACTGGCCCGGAGTAACTTCCGGATTGCCCGTCATCCGCCCGCAATCGAGGGCACGCT
>Ga0307472_100001258_pt1 | contig 10023 bp, 6 predicted proteins | sample atmos_gasesAM5C__2_FD_204582 | JGI IMG/M metagenome (GOLD analysis project Ga0307472, IMG submission 204582) | Hardwood forest soil microbial communities from Morgan-Monroe State Forest, Indiana, United States - atmos_gasesAM5C_05 | ecosystem: Environmental > Terrestrial > Soil > Temperate... | reverse complement strand
CGCGACCGCGGCCGCGAGGCCGAAGCCGAGCGTCACGATGTTGTCCGGCGCGAGGCGGGAGGACTCGAGCACGATGACGGCGCCGACGACCGCAACCGGCATCGCCAAGGTGAGCCGCGCCAGGGTGGCGAGCGCAACCTCGGCCTTCGCAAACCGCGTGTCAGGCTGGAACGCCGCCCAGCGCTGCTGCGACCAGCGCAGCGCGAACACGCCGGCAGCGACCAGGCCGGCCCACACCAGCACAGCGATGGCCGCCCCGACGAGACCGCCATTGTCGCGCGCATACGTCCGCCATGCACCCTGCATGACCCTGAGCTGGACGAATTCGTCGTGCGCCGCGGTCGCGGCCGCCCGCCACAGCGCCGGATCGAACGCCCCGAGCGAGCGCGCGAACAGCTCTCGGAAGAAAGCGCGGCGCCGATACTGGTTGATGCGCTCGGCGAGCTGCTCGCCCTGCACCATGAGGAGCCGGCCCTGCTTGAGCGCGGCGTCGAGATTGTTGCGCAGCCGGGTCAGCCGCGCGCGGTCGGCGGCGACCGCATCGTCCTCCGGCGGGGCGCCGGCGGCCGGCGCCGGCCCGAGCTGATTGAGCCGCCCCTCGACCTCGGCGAGCCGCGGCTCGAGCCGCTCGATCTCGACGCGCACGCCATCGCGCACCTGCTGCAGATCCCGCCGCAGCGCGGCGAACTCGTCCTCGCTGAGCCGTTCGGTATGGGTCTCGAGGGTGATGCCGTCGAGCTTTCGCCTCAGGTCATCGAACGCGACCTGCGAGGCGATCCGCGGGGTCGCGGCGGCCTCGACCGGCACGACCGGCGGCGGCGCCGGTGCGGCGAGGACGGCCGCGGGCGCCGCGAGCGCGCCCAGAAGCGCAGCCACGGCCATCCAGGCACGTGCGGACACCACGAATCGGACCGGCATCTCCCGCCCTCCTCCGCCCAGCGGTGTCCCGTGCGCGGCGCGCCCTGTCAAGAACGGGCCCGCACGCAGGAGCACAGCGTTGCTGCTGACCGCCCGGCGAAAATGCTAATGCTGTCAGGATGAACAAGGAACCGGACGGCACCAGCTGGAGCACCGCGGCGGCACGGGATTTTTACATTCCCGTGCGCCGGACCGACATCGTCGACGCCCTGGCCGCGAATGCCGCCCTGCCGGCGCCCGACCGCGAAAGATTCCGCCAGCTCTGCCGCCTGATGGCGGCGATCTATCACTACCAGTTCTTCTCGCAGCTCGAGAAACTGCGCGACGACTACTACTATTTCAGTCCCGACCGCGACGGCGCCGCGCATCTCGATCCGCAGACCGTCGCGCAGGCGCATGACGAGCTGGTCGAGACGTTGGTCGCAGTGCTGCGCGAAGCGAACTTCGTGACGATCTCGCGCGGCGAGGTCGCCGACGCACACGAGGAGCACCACATGCTGCGCGTCGCCGTCGAGACGCCGGCGGAGGATTTCCGCGACCTGCTGCTGTTCCGCCGCGGCCACCACGTCGAAACGGTCGAGACCAAGGAATGGTTCGGGCTGCGCAAGCGCGAGGTCGAGGTGCTGGTCTACGACCATGTCGTGTTGATGGTCATGATCAAGCCAGAGGGGCGGCTGACGCCGAAGCAGAAAAAACGCCTCGAGCGATCCAGGCTGCGGCCCGGCTCAGTGCTCATCAAGTACTTCCAGAATATCGCGCGTCCCGACCTCGACATGCTATTTCCCAACGTGCGCGTTGTGATGAGCCTGTTCGACAAGCTGTTCCTCGGAGTGCCCGCGCTCGCCGGCAGCATCCCGATCGTGCTCAACCTGCTGCCGACCATGACCGTACTGTTCGTCGTGCTCGGCTTCTATCTCGGCTTCGGCGGAACGATCGAGGAAGGCGAAGAGAAGAAGGCGCTCGCCGCGCTGAGCGCGATCGGCGCGCTCGGGGGCTTCGTGGTGCGGCAATGGACGAAGTATCAGCGCCAGGCGCTCAAGTATCACAAGGCGATCGCCGACAACGTCTACTTCCGCAACGTCAGCAACAATGCCGGCGTGTTCGACTACCTGATCGGCGCGGCCGAGGAGCAGGAAACCAAGGAGGCGCTGCTCGCCTACTATTTCCTGGTGACCGCGAAGGCACCGCCCGACCAGGCCGGGCTCGAAGCCGAGGTCGAGCGTTTCATCCGCACGACGTTTTCGGTCGAGATCGAGTTCGAGGTCGACGACGCGCTCGCCAAGCTCGAACACCTGGAGCTGCTCCGCCGCGACGGCGACAGACTTTCGGTCGTGCCACTCGATCAGGCGCTGGCGACGCTCGATCGCGAATGGGGCGAGTTCTTTCCGGTGCCGAAGGCGGGCTAGCCGGCGCTCGAAAATAAGGACCGCGCGGCCATTCCGATACGCGCCGTTTGCTCCAGCGCGCGATCAGCAAAAGTGGTCACCGGTTTTGCGTCCGATCGCGCGCTAACGTATTTAGTGGCGCATGATCTTTTCAGCGACCCGGTTTCCACTTCGCTGGATCATGCGCTAGGCGGCGCGTACCGTAGCCACGAACTTCTCCACTTCGAGCTTCAGGCGGCCGTTTTCGCTCGACAGCGACTGTGCCGACGACAGCACCTGCGCCGAGGCCGAACCGGTCTCGCCGGCGCCGCGGTTGACGTCGGTGATGTTGGACGCGACCTGCTCGGTGCCCTTTGCGGCCTGCTGGACGTTGCGCGAGATCTCGGACGTCGCCGCGCCCTGTTCTTCCACCGCGGCGGCGATGGCGCTCGCGATCTCCGAGATGCGGCCGATCGTGCCGCCGATCTCCTTGATTGCCGCAACCGACTCCTGGGTCGCCGACTGCATGCTGGAGATCTGCATGCTGATCTCTTCGGTGGCCTTGGCGGTCTGCGAGGCGAGTTGCTTGACCTCAGAGGCGACCACGGCGAAGCCCTTGCCCGCGTCGCCGGCGCGCGCCGCCTCGATGGTGGCATTGAGCGCGAGCAGGTTGGTCTGCTCGGCCACCGACGTGATCAGCTTGACCACGTCGCCGATGCGACTCGCCGCCTGCGACAGCTCGGTGATGCGGGCGTCGGTCTTCTGCGCTTGCTGGACCGCCTCGCCGGCGATCTTGCTCGATTCCTGCACCTGCCGCGAAATCTCGTTGAGCGACGAGGTCATCTCCTCGCTCGCCGACGCGACCGATTGGACGTTGGCGGACGCTTCCTCCGAGGCCGACGCCACGGTCGCGGACAGATGTTGCGTGGTCTCGGCAGTCTTGGTCAGGGTGCGCGCGGCGGTTTCGAGCTGCGTGGACGCGCTGGACACCGTGTCGACGATATGGCCGACCGCGGTCTGGAACTCGTTGGCGAGCCGGTCCATGTCGGCCTTGCGCTTGGCGACGATGCGGGCCTCCTCGACCTGCTTCGCTTCGAGGTCGCGGTGCGCGCGCTCGCTCGCCTTGACCCGGAATAGGTCGACCGCCTCGGCGATATCGCCGACCTCGTTGCGCCGGCCGAGACCCGGCAGCGCGATGTCGAATTTTCCGTCGGCGAGCTCGCGCATAGCGCCTGACAGCGCGCTCAGGGGACGCGTCGCCTGCGTGACGAGCATTGTCATGGCCGCGCACGCGACCAGCAGGCCGGCCAGCAGGAAGCCGAGCTCGACCACCATGCCGCGGAATGCGTGGTCGCTGACCTGTGCGGTGTAGGCTTCGCTCGCCTTGCCGGCGGCGTACATGATCTCGAGCAGCGAGCCGATCTGCGGCGTGGTAGTATCGACCCATTGTGCCGCAGTGATCGGATATTTCTCGCCGGCCGCACTGACTTTCTTCATCGCGTCGACGCCGGAGAGGAAATCCTTGAAATACTTGTCTTGCGCGGCCTTCATCGCGCCGGTGATCGCCGCGTCGGTCGCCGGATCGGCAGCGAGATTCTGCAGCTGGCTCCACAGCACCGCGACCTGCGCACGATAGCCGGCCGCCGCCGAAAGGCCCTCGGCGGGAATGGCGGCGCCGCTCGATATCGCCGACGCGACGATCGAGCGCTCCTGTCCCGACGTGTCCCGCATCCGCCAGCCAAGCTCCTTGATGACGGCCAAGCGCGCGAGCTGCGGATCGGTCTTTGCGGTGGCGTAAAGCGCCGAGAACCACACCTTTAGCGCGGCGTTCACCGACGCGGTAATGGTCGGAATGAAGGTCTTGCGCAGCTCCTCGTCGCGCTGGTCGCGACCGAGCTTGAGCGCGTCGTCGGCGCGCTTGCGATAGTCGTTGGCCTTCGTCAGCGCCGAATCCAGGTCCGCCAGCAGCGCCTGCTTATTCGGGAAATCACGCTGCTTGAAGGTCGCGAGGCCCGGATCGAAATTCTCCTTCACGGCAGTGCGGCGCTTGGCGATCTCGGCCAGCGTCGCGGCGTCGGCAGGCGAAGCGGCCTGCAGCCCGTTGTTGGTCGCGAGACGCTCCATCAGCACCTCGAACAGGCCGGCGATGAAGCGATTGGCGCCGGCGTCGAACTCGCGCTGATCGACCGTGCGCGTGTAGGCCTGCCACGAGGCATTGGCTTCCCAGCCGTATTTGCCGATGGCGAGCAGCGCAAGCGCGCCGAGCGCGCCGAACACGAGGGTTTTGATGGTGAGGCGGAAGCCGGTCTTGGGCGCTGCCTGGTGGATGGTCGAAGACATCGTAAGCCTTGTAGTGAGAGAGGAACTGGGTAGAAAACTGGGTACGAAGGAATACGAGGTCCGTTTATGTTCGATTAAATTGGAGAATGATCAGTAGTTCACCGCAGCGCGACGAAGCGCGCGGCATCGCACGAAAGCAGCTGCGACATGCATCGTGCAAGCTGCATCAATGCAGCACTTCCATGCGGCGACGACGTCGCCCGCGCGATCGAACGTCAGTAGATTGACGTAACGAAAGAGCGACGTTACGCCGCTCCGTCACTCAATCCGACATCGACTCTGCGTAGCCGAACGCGAGGAGATAGAGCGCGAAGGTCGCCGCGAAACCGAGCACCAGCGCCGTGCCGCCGGCGAGAGAGAGCGGCCTGAGCTCGAGCGTGCGGCCGTGCGAGAGATAGCGCTGCAGGGCGAACAGCAGAAACGGAATGCCGATCAGCCACGATTTGAGCGCGAACGCCGCGCCGAGCCCGACCAGCACGCCGATCCAGCCGGCAACCAGCGCCAGCCGGCGGTCGAGCGAGCCGAGCAACGAATTGAGGATTAGTCCACCGTCGAGCGGATAGATCGGCAGCAGGTTCACGCCGTTGATGAAGGCGAACATCGACACGGCCTTCAGCAGCTGCGGGTCGTCGGGCCCCGAGACCAGCGCCAACAGCCCGAACGTCGGGATCAGGCTGAAGCCCGGCCCCATCAGCGCCACGAAACCGAGCGCCCCCTCGCTCGGATAGGCGGATTTCGGCACGGCGGCGCCACCGAAGAACGGCACCAGGTAGATGCCCTGCACCTCGACGCCGACCATGTGCATGGCGAGAGCATGGCCGAGCTCATGCAGCACGACGATGGCGCCGAGCAGCAGCGCGTCCTGCCAGCCGAGCAGATACCAGAAGCTGAGCAACGCCAGGAACGACAGAACGAGGCCATGATTGGCGAGCGCGGCAAGCTGATCCTGCGCTCCTTCTTCCTTCTCGATCTGCCGCTTGATCTGGCCGATCTGGCGGTCGATGCCGGCCCGGCAATTGATCCGATCAACGAATGAGCGCACCGTCATCTCGTTGAACATTGCGAGCTCGGTGCCGTCCGCAAGCGGCGCGAGCTTCACACCCATCCGACAATCGGCTTCGAACTCCCGCGGCCACGTGAGCTCGTGCGCGACCTGCTGGCTCACGACCATGCTTGCGGCCTCGTCGTGGATGACCTGCCGCATCACGAGGCGGCACCATTCGTGATGGTTGATGGAGTAGCGGATCAGCCGTAGCTCCGGATCTTCCGGGAGCGGCTCGGAAACGATCTCGGTCACGGGCGGGCCGTCGAACACGACATGCTCGCGATTGACGAAGCGCCAGACCACATCTCGTGGCGCGCCGATCCGCACGGACCGCTCGACCCGCATCCAGCCGCGCCCGCTCAGGGCATCGACCAGGGCGCACACCGCGTAGAATGCGAGGCGCAGCAGCGTGATCGGCAGGTTCAGCAACGAAAGCATCGGTCGCCCCCCCGGCGCCGGTCTGACGCGTGGCTACCGCTTGCCCTTGCCGTCGAAGCCGAGCTCCTTCCAGCGCCGCTCGACCGCCACGCGGTCGGCATCGTCGGGCCAGACCTTCGGCGGAAACCGTGCGCCGCCGAGCTCCGGATCAGGGTCGTAGTCGAGATTCATGGTCGCGTCGATCAGCACGCGATTCCACTTGCCGGTGCCGTACAGCGCCGGATTGCGGTCGCGCTTGCGCGTGGACGGATCGAGTCCGGCGCCGAACGTCGCCGGCATGATGATGATGTCGTTCTCGCCGGCGTTGACGCGATGCGCGATCGCCCAGTCGACCGCGGCATAGTCGTGAATGTCGATGTCGTCGTCGACGACGGTGATGTGCTTGTAGCGCACGTGCGCCGCCGACGAGCCCCAGATCGCGTTAGCCGCCTGCTTCGCCTGGTTGCGGTAGCTCTGCTTCATGCGGATGAGCAGGTTGATGCCGGTCTGCACCGGCGGGCACCAGACGTCGGTGATGCCGGGTACGCCGGATCGGTCGAGCACGTTCCACGCGGTCGCCGCGCGCATGATCGAGGAGCACACCCCGTTCTCCGAGTAAGAGCCGGGCAGCGAGCCTTCGATGGCGCCACGCAGGATCGGATTGTTGCGGTGAGTGATGGCGGTGACGCGGATGGTCGGCTTCGGGCTCTTGTCGCCGGCGACATAGCCGGTGAACTCGGCGAACGGACCCTCCATGTCGTGGTCCTTGGGATCGAGCTGCAGATAGCCCTCGATCACCACTTCGGCCGAGGCCGGCACGTAGAGGTCGACCGTCTCGCACTTGACGAGATCGACCGGCTCGCCGCGGATCGACCCCATCACGTCGTACTCGCAGATGCCCTTCGGCACCGGCGAGCCGGCAGTGAAGCCGAGCGACGGCTCCCAGCCGATCGCCACCGCGATCGGCATCTCCGACGACCCGCCGTTCTGCCACGCCGTGACGTGATGGCCGATATGCTGGGCGCGCCACATCAGAATTGGAATACGGTCCTTCGCCGTCACCATGCCGCGATAGATGCCGACGTTCATCACGCCGGTCTCGGGATCCTTCGTGACCACGCCGCCATAGGTGAGCAGATAGCGGCCGCCGTCGACCCGGTTCCAGTGCGGCACCGGAAAATCGTAAAGGTCGATGTCCTTGCCGGTGACGACGTTCTCCTTACAGGCGCCGTCCTTGACGATGCGCGGCGGCACGCGACCTTCGAGGATGGTGCGGCCGAATTTCACGAGCTCGCCCGGATGGGTGTCGGGCGACAGCCCCATCATCATGGCGACGCGGCGATAGCTCGACAGGCCGCCGGCGAACACGGTGCGGCAGCGGGTGTTGTTCTTGTTGTAGTCCTTGATGTTGTTGAACAGAAGCGCCGGCCCGGTGCCCGGCCCCTGGGCCATGCGGGTGATGGTGCCGAGCTCGATGTTCCAGTCTACCTCGGCATCGATCTCGTGTAGCTCACCAGCGGACTTGAGCGCCTTCATCCACCCGCGCATATCGCCGAAGGCGACCGGTTTTCTGTCCATCGTCATTCCCACGTTTCTGCCCCCCCACGAGCGCGGCGACCATACCGGATCACAACCCAGGGGGCGAGTTCGGACTGGGCCGTCATGCATCCCGCGGACACCCCCGACCGCGGGGTTGCATAGGGACCTGGCCAAGGGCGTTGTAAGGTCCCATCCAGCGTGGCTAAGTTGCCCCCGCCAAAACCGAGGTCGTTCCGCGTCACATGATTATTGCCGGTGAAATCACGGTCACCGCGCCGCGTCAGCAGGTCTTCCGCGCGCTGCGCAATGCCCACTTCTTCGCTTCCTGCCTCGACGGCGTGCGCGACCTGAAGGAGGTCGACCCGACCCATTTCGACGCGGTGCTCGAGACCCGCATCGCTTACATGCGCTTCAACTTCAAGGTGAGCGTAGAGATGACGCGTATCGTCGAGCCGGACGAGATCGAGGGCAAGATCGAGGGCGCGCCGCTCGGCGTCGCCGGGCGCCTCACCGCGGTCGCCAGGACGCAGCTCTCCGAGGCCGGGCCCGAGACCCATATCAAATACTCGATCGACGCGACGCTGACCGGAAAACTCGGTAGCATCGGCCAGCCTGTCCTGAAGGCCAAGGCGAGGGAGATGGAGAAGCAGTTCACCGAGCGGCTGCGCGCCGCATTCGCCGAGGGCGTTCCGGAGGCGGCACGATGACGCCGTTCGAGCTGGTCGAGCCTGAGACGCTGCAGGAGGCGGTCGCGCTGCTCGATCCCGAGGATCCGACCATCCGGCCGATCGCCGGCGGCACCGCGCTGATGCTGATGATGAAGAGCGGCGTGTTCAAGCCGTCGAAGCTGATCAGCCTCGCCAAGGTGCGAGACGGCATGGCCTGCATTAACGCGGCGCCAGACGGCGAGCTCACCATCGGTGCGATGACCCCGCTCGGCGTGATCGAGCGCGCGGTCCGCGTCGCCCGCCACGCGCCGGTGATCGTGCAGACCATGCTGCGGCTCTCCAACGTGCGCGTGCGCAACGTCGCGACCATCGGCGGCGCGCTGGCGCACGGCGATCCGCACATGGACCTGCCGCCGGTGCTGATGGCGCTCGGTGCGGTCGCCTCGGTGCTCGGGCCGGACGGCGAGCGCAGTCTGCCGATCGAGGAGCTGTTCCTCGGCTATTTCGAGACTACGCTGAAGAAGAACGAGCTGATCGCCGACGTGCGCATCCCGGCGCAGGGCAAGAAGCGCGCGGCCTATCTCAAGGTGACCACCGGCTCGGCCGACGATTGGCCGGCGCTCGGCGTCGCCGCCGTGCTCGACCTCGAGGACGGCGTGGTGAAGACGGCGCGCATCACGGTGAGCGCCGCGACCGACAAGGCGACGCGCCTCAAGGACACCGGCAAGGTGCTCAAGGGCCACAAGGTCGACAAGCGGATCGATGCCAAGCTGCTGGCGCAGCTCGGCGACGCTGCAGTGGCGGAGGCCGAGATCGTCAGCGACGGCCGCGGCTCGGCCGCCTACAAGCGCGAGCTGCTGCGCGTCTATGTCGGACGCGCAGTGCGGCAGGCGCTGGACAACGGAGCGACCCACTGATGGCCACGACCACGCTGCAGGGCGATCACGGCGCCGCCGGGCTCGGCCACCAGGTCGGCCGCTCGCTGCCGCGGCTCGAGGCGCGCGACAAGGTGTCCGGCCGCGCCGAGTACACGCATCTCATGCGCCTGCCGGGCATGCTGTACGGCAAGATCTTCCGTTCGACCGTGGCGCACGGTCGCATCAAGTCGATCGACACGACGGCGGCGCGCGCGGTGCCCGGTGTGCATTCGATCGTCACCGCCGACGACATCAGGAAGGTGATTCCGAACCCGTATTACGGTCCGGCGTTCCACGATCAGCCGATCCTCGCGATCAACAAGGTGCATTACGTCGGCGAGCCGGTCGCGGTGGTGCTCGCCCTCGATCCGCACGTCGCCGAGGAAGCGGCGCAGCTGATCGAGGCGGAGTACGAGGAGCTGCCGGCGGTGTTCGACGAGCTCGAAGCCGCGAAGAACGAGATTCTGGTGCACGAGGAGCTGAAGCCGGCCGGCACCTTCGCCGACCTAAAGCACCTCAAGGGCGCCAAGGGCACCAACATCGCGCTTGATTTCAAGCTGCGTCGCGGCGACGTCAAGAAGGCGTTCGCGGAAGCCGCGCAGGTGTTCGAGCACACGTTCCGGACGCAGAAGGTGCTGCACCTCGCGTTCGAGCCGTTCGCCTCGATCGCCGACGTGAAGGACTCCGGCGTCACGATCTACTCCGGCTCGCAGGGGCCGTCGTTCGTGCGCACCGAGATCGCGCGCCTGCTCGGCGTGCCGGAGAACCGCGTGCGCATCCGCGTGCCTTTCCTCGGCGGCGGCTTCGGCTCGAAG
>Ga0307472_100001257_pt1 | contig 10031 bp, 9 predicted proteins | sample atmos_gasesAM5C__2_FD_204582 | JGI IMG/M metagenome (GOLD analysis project Ga0307472, IMG submission 204582) | Hardwood forest soil microbial communities from Morgan-Monroe State Forest, Indiana, United States - atmos_gasesAM5C_05 | ecosystem: Environmental > Terrestrial > Soil > Temperate... | reverse complement strand
CGGGCCGACCGACCCGGGCTTGCAGTGATCAGAGAGCACTACCGTCAGAACGGCGCACTTCAACCAATGGGGCGAAACGCCTTGGCCGCGCCGGCTTTGAGCGGCTCCGTCGCCTGGCGCATCGCCTTTTGGCCAAGCTCCGCGAGTTCCTTGGTCTGCTCGGACAGAACTTCGAACTGTTTGCGCGCGTGTTCGGTCGAGGTTTCGAGGAACTCCGTCGGCGACTTCACGCCGAGAAGCTTGCTGGCATAGTCGAAGGCGGCGTTGCTGTTGGTGCGAGCGAACTCGAGGACCTTGGCGTTGCAGTCCATGGTACCTTGAGCGGCTGTCGAACAGGCGTTCTGGATCATGTTGGCTGCTTCCGCGGTGGCGGCGCTCATCGTGTCGTAGGACTCTTTGGCTTGCTTGGTCCCTTTGTCGGCCATCTCGCGAATTGCCTGCGCCGCATCCATCGTCGGGGCGCCGGTGGGCTTCGTTCCACCGGACGTCGTGTTGGTTTCTCTCATGACACTCGATCCTTGGGGCGTTTCCTATCGGAGGATTTCCGGCCGCGCCGCCCTGGACGCTGATCGGGCTTCCCGTCTTGCCGCCGGCGGCTTTTGTTGATTGCGTCTGCGGTCCGTCTGAACGCTGATATGGCGATCGAAATGATGCAGCGCAATAAGCGATTGGGTGTGTAAACCAATTTAGTTGCGAGGGCAGGCCGGTTTGGCCGCTACCACCGGCCGCGTCTGTTGACCAGCGAGCAGAAGCACGATCGCGCCGATGGTGGCGGCGACGATCGCGGACACAATCCCGGCTCCAAGATGGATGCGCGGTAGCGGCCAACTGCCGATCACGGCGCCGATGATGCCGATACAGATGTCGGCAATCAGGCCGAAGCCGGTACCGCGGACGATCTATCCGGCGAGCCATGCAGCGATCAGGCCGACCAGCAGAATGACGAGGAGGCTCTCGGTAGCCAGAGCAGGAAAATCGAAAGCGGAATGCCGACGACGTAGAGCGCAAACACGCCGGGCATGATCGGCCAATTGGACGAGTCGGGTGGTCCGTAAGCCCTGATCACAGGCACCACGGCGACCACAAGCCCTCTCCAAAAACGAGGAGCACAGTTCTGATTCGGACGATGCCCTGTCTCATATTGATTATAGTCACGTTCTTTCGTTTTTGCGCGCCACATCGGGCTGCAAATCTCTCGTTCGTCCTATGACGCAACGAGCAGCAATGCTGGAAAACAATGCGGCAGTTCGAATGGACGCGGGTTTGGTGCCTTCGTCGATCCAGCTTCCGGGCGTAGCCGCCGTCGTCCTGCCGATCGCTGCAGGGAACCTCCTATTCTTTCATTATCGAGGGAGGGCCCCTATCGAAGGCAGCGCGCGAGCGGCCTTTTTGTTCCAGATTCTTCAATGCTCCTCGGCCTCGTTGGGTTTCCCGCCGCCCCAGAAACGGAGCACACTGACAGCAGGCGTGCGCTTAAAGAGCGCCAGCGCCCACGCATGGATTTCGTACACGACCGCGCAAATCAAGTAATTCGTGTCACAAGCCCGGTTCAGTCCTGCTTGATGTACGCTTGGCAATCCTCCCGGTTGGGAAATGGGCCGCTACAAACCTGGCCGGTCGTGTTCGTTGCGTACCAACCCTCCTTGATGCGTCGCCTATCAGCTTCCACTTCCTGAATGCAACGTGGAGTCAAGTTTTTCATGATGATTGTCCAGTGTTCCAGCGACTGCTGAATGCGCCGCTTTCCCATGTATCGCTACGAATTGCCGGAACGGCCCAGGCGTCCCGCCTTCATTGTCCCATCTGTCGAGGGGCAGCACCACGGTGATCGGGTTTTCCGGGCAGGAGTTGGTGGTTTTATGCCCATCACCTGCACATGAGGACGAAGCAGCGAATTGCAATCGAGGTGTGCTCATATGTCTCTGACGCGATTTCTCGAAGCAGTTTGCTGTCATCTGCAAATAGTCCGAGGGACCAATCCAAGCCCCTTGAAGTGGTATCGCTTGGCGCGGGATTGAGCGAAAGGCAGATGATCTCCTTTGGCCCAGGGTGAGCAATTTTATACAGAAAACACCGAAGTGGATGGCTCATAATGAGATACAACGTTGCCGCGCCTGATCTCCAAAGGGAATTGCGCTGTCACCAGCCGCTGTGAGGACACCATCATGCCCAGAAAGTCGCCAGACCCCACGGACAAACATGTAGGCAGTCGGGTGCGCATGCGCCGGATGATGGCCGGGATGAGCCAGGGGAAGCTTGGAGACGCTCTCGGTCTGACGTTCCAACAGGTGCAGAAATACGAGAATGGTGCGAACCGGATCAGTGCGAGCAGGCTGCAGCATATCTCTCACATCCTTAACGTGCCAATATCATTGTTCTTTGAAGGCGCCCCCAACGTACAGGGTGTGCTCGACGGAATGGCTGCAGCGCCATCGCCCGCCTACGTGACCGATTTCGTCGCCACTTCGGACGGACTTGTGCTCAGCAAAGCGTTCATGCGGATCAAGGACGCAAAGCTCAGGCGTTCCATCGTATACCTCGTGCAGCAGATCACGGTTGACGATGCCCAGTGGCCGTAGCACCGACAAGACGTGCAAAATGCGTAGTCCCCTCGCGCTGCGGACTTCCCTCTTGCATCAAGGTGCTGCTCACGAGATTGGACTCATCCCTGATCTGATCTTTGGCCTCGCATTTCCCGACCCGGCATGGCTTTGGTACGCGCCCGAGGCGTCCGTCAATCTCGTCGACCTGAAGAAGGTCAGTTCCTGGCAGCAAGAACGCCTTCATCGAGAAGGGCGGGTGGGCAACGTTCCCCGGCATGTCGTCGCCCGAGCGCGGCGTCGCGCAGGCCTGCGCCAACATGTTCGCCGCCACGCCCAAGCAGTAGCGCTTCGCGTCGACGCGCGCGGTCCTCGCCGCTCGCGAGGATCGCCGAGCATGACTTCAGCCGAGCGGATAGCTCTGCCTGATTGAGTGCCTGGTCTTGACGACAATGAGCACGTGCAATGGGGACCTGTCAGTGTCATGCTAGGCTATGCTTAAACTAGTAATGCTGGCTTTGGCGATCTCGGCTGCGCTCACGTGCGTGTCTATGCTCCTCGCAATCGCGGTGGGGACGAGCTTATGGGACTAGGCTCCGCACTCCGATCCGCCCCAATAGTTTCCCGATCATGTCAGGATGGCGAGCAAGACAGGCAGCGGCGATGCCCTACCGCGAGCGGCCTCGCTGCGCCAGTGCCGCCAGAAAGGCAACAATGGCCACCGAAGAACTGATCCTCAGACACGCAACCCCTCGCTCAAGCTGGCTTTGGAGCGAGGACGACTACGACGTGATCAGTGAGGGCAAGGCGGTTGGCCGCATCTTCAGGCCGGGTGCTGGTGCGCCCCAAACCGAGCCGTGGGTGTGGAGCATCTTCTTTGAGTGCCGCAAGTTGGGACGCCCATACAACGGGAACGCTGTCGATTGCGAGTGCGCGATGGTAGAATTTGCCGAGGCGTGGCGTGGCCAAAAGTAAGGGTCGCACAAGAATCGCCGCCAGCTGGGTCAGGCTTGCCTGATGGCCAATCAAGGGCGGCGCCCGTCGCAGCGAAAGCGCTCAACGACATGGCGGACAACGAGGACTGGTTGGACGGCAAGACGACGAAGCTGGAGGCCAAAGACTGAGGGCATGCACTTCGCCCACGGCTACCCGAGCCGCCGCAAGTGGCACAGCGAGTCAGCGCCATCGGTGCCGACGCTCGACGGGCATGTTCGGCGCCGCATCGTGCAATTCCGGTGGACTACGTTGACCCTGCAGAGGATAATCCATGATCAGGCACATCGCATTTCCCGGCCCGGCATCGGAACGGTTGAAGGGCATGGTCCGGAAGCTTGTTCTAGGCCTCGGTGAAGCCAAGGATAATGAGCCTGAAGACCGGTCATTTGCCTGCTTCGTTCTTCTCTGCAGTGAGCTCGCATCGATAAAGGACGCCACCCGCCGCGACCGGTTTGTTAATGTGCTGACCGATTCCGCTCGGGTGCTCGTGCAAGACAACATCAACGACAAGGGAGTGGCGATCCTCCCGCCGACATCATCGACGACGCACTGATAGTCATTTGGGGACGCGCGGTTAAAGGTGAATTGGCGCTCAGACTCGGAACAGTAATTTGTTCACAACGTTGAGTCGTGTGTCTCGGAGGAAACCCAAATCACACCGCCTTCGAGTGCCTGGCGGACGGTCGAAACGCAACAGGCCGTCCGCCACTGTGTCGGAAGCTCGAGTTTTACCTGCAGGAATGTCTCGACCACATGATCGTGTTCGGGAGGCGCACCTGCGCCGGATCCTTAGCAAGTATGTCGCTACTATAATGAAGCGCGGACTCATCGATCGCCCACGCGCCGGGTCGGGCGGGGTGCGAGCGTGTCGCGCACCCGTCATGGCCGTATCGTCTTGTCAAAGATGTCGCAGCATAGTCGACCTCAGCCCGCTAGTCCATAGAATAACGCTGTAAAATACTTGGTACGGCAAAATATTTCCGCCGAGGCGTCTAGTTTTTCGCAGATTTCTCCCTATATCACGTGGTACTCTAAACAATAACCGTTCGAATGTTCCTTGACCTTTTTTCGAACCACGTCGATGACGAACGCAGCCTCCAATACCGCGGCTGCCACGCCACTGGTCGAGGGCGGCCGGGCGCCGCGGCATCATTCGATGCTGTCGGTGACCGGGACCTAGGAGAGATGGCGGCTTTCGATTACTGCACCGAGGCGAGGTTGTTGCCTGCCGGAGGCGAGGCCGACTTGTTCGCCACTGGAAGCTGGAGCGCCGGGCGACAACCCGATGGATACGCGCGCTTCGCCCGCGCCGCCGACGCCATCCGTTTCGCCATCGAAGAGCTTCCGGCCGAACTGCTTCGCGACACCTTTCTCAAAGTCGACGACGTGAGGTTCGACGGCGACGCAATACGTCGACTGTACGACAACGCCGAATATCCACTGGTCCGACGCGCTGCCGGCCGGTGACCGCAGAGACGAGACGAATGACTTGTCATATCCGAGGGAGATACCAATGAAATTCCGTCCACTCCATGATCGTGTCGTGATCAAACGAATCGAAGCCGAGGCGAGAACCGCAGCCGGCATCATCATCCCCGATACCGCGAAGGAGAAGCCCGCCGAGGGCGAGATCATTGCCGTCGGCCCGGGCGGCCGCGACGAGAACGGCAAGCTCATCCCGATCGATATCAAAGTCGGCGATCACGTGCTGTTCGGCAAATGGTCGGGCACCGAGGTGAAGATCGACGGCCAGGATCTCCTGATCATGAATGAGTCCGACATCATGGGCGTGCTCGAAGCGAGCGTGGCCAGGAAGAAGGCCGCCTGACGTTGCTACAAGCTGGTCGTCTCGGGATTCCCGCGGGAAATGCGGACCGCGAAAGACGACCTCACTCATAAGACATCGAACCCCGCCTCGTGCTCCGGACTGATGGTTTCGAACGAACCGTCAGCGCGGAACGCCGGCCACTCTGGATTGGAGTTACCACCATGGCTGCCAAAGAAGTGAAATTCTCGGTCGACGCGCGCGACAGGATGCTGCGCGGCATCGACACCCTCGCCCACGCGGTGCGCGTGACGCTTGGCCCCAAGGGCCGCAACGTCGTGCTTGACAAGTCGTTCGGCGCTCCCCGCATCACCAAGGACGGCGTCACCGTCGCCAAGGAGATCGAGCTCGAGGACAAGTTCGAGAACATGGGCGCACAGATGGTGCGCGAGGTCGCCTCGAAGACCTCGGATCAGGCCGGCGACGGCACCACCACCGCGACCGTGCTCGCGCACGCCATCGTCCGGGAAGGCGCCAAAGCGGTCGCCGCCGGCATGAACCCGATGGACTTGAAACGTGGCGTCGACCTTGCGGTCGAGGCGGTCGTCGCCGACCTCCAGAAAAACTCGAAGAACGTCACCTCCAACGACGAGATCGCGCAGGTCGGCACCATTTCGGCCAACGGCGACCAGGAGATCGGCCGCTTCCTCGCCGAAGCGATGAAGAAGGTCGGCAACGAAGGCGTGATCACAGTCGAAGAGGCAACGTCACTCGAGACCGAACTCGAGGTGGTCGAAGGCATGCAGTTCGATCGCGGCTACATCTCGCCCTACTTCATCACCAACGCCGACAAGATGCGAGTCGAGATGGATGACGCCTACATCCTGATCTACGAAAAGAAGCTGTCAGGCCTGCAGGAGCTGTTGCCCCTTCTGGAGGCGGTGGTGCAGACGTCCAAGCCCCTCGTCATCGTTGCAGAAGATATCGAAGGTGAAGCGCTCGCAACCCTCGTGGTCAACAAGCTGCGCGGCGGACTTAAGGTGGCGGCCGTTAAGGCGCCTGGCTTCGGCGATCGCCGCAAGGCCATGTTGGAGGATATCGCCATCCTCACCGGCGGCCAGGCGATCAGCGAGGATCTCGGCCTCAAGCTCGAAAACGTCACGCTCAACATGCTCGGCCGTGCCAAGAAGATCATGATCGAGAAGGAGAACACCACGATCGTCAACGGCGCCGGCAAGAAGGCCGCCATCGAGGCGCGCATCGCGCAGATCAAGGGGCAGATCGAGGAGACCACCTCCGACTACGACCGCGAGAAGCTGCAGGAGCGGCTTGCCAAGCTTGCCGGCGGCGTCGCGGTGATCCGGGTCGGCGGCGCGACCGAAATCGAGGTGAAGGAGCGCAAGGATCGCGTGGATGACGCCATGCATGCCACGCGCGCTGCGGTTGAGGAAGGCATCCTGCCCGGTGGCGGCGTGGCGCTCCTGCGTGCCAGCGAGGCGCTCAAGCGGATTCGCACCCAGAATGAAGACCAGAAGACCGGCATCGAGATCGTGCGCAAGGCGCTGTCGTGGCCGGCGCGCCAGATCGCGATCAACGCCGGCGATGACGGCGCGATCGTCATCGGCAAGATCCTCGACAAGGATCATTACGCCTACGGCTACGACGCCCAGACAGGCGAATACGGCAACCTCCTCACCAAAGGCATCATCGACCCGACCAAGGTGGTCCGCGCGGCCCTGCAAGGTGCCGCATCTGTCGCGGGGCTCCTCATCACCACGGAAGCCATGGTCGCCGAGGTGCCAAAGAAGCAAGGCGCAACGCCTGCCATGCCGGGTGGAGGCATGGACTTCTAGCTAATCAAGGTGGCGATCGCAAAACTGGACAACGCGTTCAGTCCGGCATGCGTCTCGACGCGGCCGGATTGAACGGCGTTTGGATTCGGGTCCGGAAGCGGCGCGACCGCACTCAAATTTCTGCGCACGTCACAACGTTTTCTTGATCCGGTCAGCGTTGACTATGAAAAGCGCCGCGGTCAATGCAACCGCGTCCATTTTTGTATTCCGAATAATTTGCCCCAGCCGAAAATGGTTTCTATTTTTCGATAGAGGGCCGCCGGCTGTCAGCCGAGCGCGGTCTAAGTGTGGACGCGGTAGTGCGCGCTCAAGTGCGGTGCCCATCCGCATGAACACGCGACATGCTCAGCCGATGGCAGCGCAAGCCAAACACGGAAACGACGCGTCCTCAGAGACGTCATGCGATCGGCACGGCCACTGTTGTGAACAACTATCCTTCCGGGCGGGACGAATTCGGGCACGCTGAAAATGTAGTCTGGCGTAATTGTTGCCGACGCTCGTCGCTCGCTTTTCATCATCCTTTCCCCGCTGTGAAAAGGGGCCGTTGGATTTCCGAGCGGCCCTCACGGTCACGCGCCGCGTGTCGGTCCAGGAGGATCGGAAAGTAGATCGTGCCGGATTGGGTGAGATATTGCAACAGACGTGCCGCGGCGCGCATGGAGCCGGTAATGACGGATGTAATCACGCTTCTCGGCCGTGGTGCGTTTTTCAGCGCCCCCTTTAGAAACGCGATTTCGAGTGCCTGCCTGCCAACCATGCGTTCGAGCGCCGCGGTCTTGGCCTCGTATCGCGGTCTTGGCCTCGTATGAAGATCAGCCGCTCGGGCGTCTTCATCGAACGCCCCGGCCTCAAGCCTCTTGACCCAGATCCGGATCAGGTTGCGCGAGACGTCGTAGCGTTTCGCGAGGCTGTGGAGCGTCTCGCCCGCAATGAATTCCTGGGCGACCTGCCGTTTGAATTCGATGCTATGGGAACGGTGTTTGGCCATGGCTTCCATCCTCTGAAAGCCCGGCCATCCCGGTCAATTCCAAACCTGCAAGATGTCCACCGTTAGGGGCGCACTCCAATCGGGGGTCAAATTTGGGCTCTGACTCACTTTTGGTGCAGCTCCGACGTTTCATGCGGCACCGAGCAGTCGCGCCCGAAGGAGGTCGAGCTTACCGCGGCCGTACATTTGCCGCTTGACGAGTTTGAGCTTGGTGATCTGCCCTTCGGTCTGGCCGTTGGACCAAGGTTCTGTGATTGCCGCGGCGACTGCCTGTCGATCAGTGCTGATTCCTGTGGCGAAGCTTGAAAGTAGGCCGTCAGCGGCGCACGAAATCCATTCGTCAAGATGGATCGTGGCGCGCCTTCGGATCATGGCATGAAACTGGTCGATGCGATCGCGGGCAGCCACCAGCGCCGGCACCGCCTCTTCGATCGTCGCGACGGTGATTGCCTCGTCCTTGGACAGTCGATCGCGCCCGAAGGTCATGAGATGCGCGATGGTTCTGGCCGAAGGAATCTTATTTGGCCGCCCGGTCGGGTTGCTTTCGCTGCGGCGACGGCGCGTTGCCCACTCCGTCACCACCCGCAGGCCGCCACGAAAGCCTTCGGCTTTGAGGCGCCGCCACAGCTCCGCCCCGTTGTGGCAGCCCGTGCTCCAATCGGCGTCAAGTCTCGCGAGATAAGGTTCCAGCGAACTCATCCTAGAGCGGAACGCATCGGTCCGGGCGCCACCACCGCGAACGACTTGGCGAATGGTTTGGCGGCTATGGCCAGTTCGCCGGACGATCTCCTTGATCGGCGTTCCCATATCGGCGAGAGCACGGATGACTGCGTTCGCCTCTTGGCGTCGCAGAAATCCTTCGTATTGGCGCAGTTCGGCCTTCGTCAGTAGTGTGACGTCAATCATCGTTGTCCCGAGCGCTTGCCGAATTGTCTGTAGGGACTTGCGCACGGCAAGGAGGAAAGCCGAACTGGCGTTTTCCATCAGGTGCCAGCGATCAGCGACCTGAACGGCACCCGGCAAAGCTCGTTCGGCGGCCCGGCTATAGCCGCCACCACGATCACGCGCCACTACCGTGATGCTGGGATGGGCGGCTAGCCACGCTTCCGCGGTTGCAGTCTCGCGATCCGGCAAAAGATCCACGATCCGCCGCCGCTCCAAATCGCAGATTAGCGTTCCATAGCGATGTCCTCGTTTCCAGGCCCAGTCATCGATGCCGATCACATTCAGCGGCGTGTCTCGACGCACCACGCTACGACGAACGACACGGAGCAAAGTGTCCTTGCTCACCGGCAGCATCAGTCGGCGGGCAAGGCTTGCTGCCGGGCGGCCCCCAAGGGCAAGACCAAGATGACGAACGATGCATTCAAGCCGCACCGTGCGTCGAGCAGAGGACAGCGCAATGCCCCTATCGAGGCGCTCGGTGAAGATTCGTGTCCGGCAGAGCTGCTCCTGACATCGGAAGCGCCGCGCGATCAGGCTGATCCGGACCGCTTTCCCGTGCGCCGGCAAGTCCGCTAATGATCGTTGATAGCGACTGTGAACTCGCGATGACAGCTTTCCGCACCTTGGGCACGCACACGATTTTGCCGCCGATCGCGCGACAATACCGATGTAATCGACCCCGAAGTCTACACGTTCGATAATCAGACCGACTGGGACCAGCGCCCGATAGCGATTGGATTGATGCATGGCAACGCCCCCGATTCGAGAACGCCTGCCAACCTCAATCGAAACTGCACCAAAAGTGAGTCAGAGCCAAATTTGGAAGCCGATTTGACAGCTGCACACCACGCAATCCGCCATGCCCTAATGCATTCTGCCAGTCCCTACGCACTTTTTTTCCTGAAGTACGCGAGAGTGCCTCTCGTAACCACATCGTCGCCGAC
>Ga0307472_100001254_pt1 | contig 10037 bp, 6 predicted proteins | sample atmos_gasesAM5C__2_FD_204582 | JGI IMG/M metagenome (GOLD analysis project Ga0307472, IMG submission 204582) | Hardwood forest soil microbial communities from Morgan-Monroe State Forest, Indiana, United States - atmos_gasesAM5C_05 | ecosystem: Environmental > Terrestrial > Soil > Temperate... | reverse complement strand
CTGCGCTAGGCATCAAGGGGCTCTCCGATCTGCTTCGCAACGGCTACGATCACGGTTTACGGTTCTTTGATACCGCAGATTCCTACGGCAGCCATCCGCACGTGGCCGAAGCCCTGAAACATGTGCCCCGGGACAAAGTCACCGTGCTCACCAAGACCTGGGCGCGCGACGCCGCGACGGCTCGCGTCGATCTCGAGCGCTTTCGCAGAGAGCTCGGAATCGACCACATCGATATCTGCCTGATGCATTGCCTCACCGAAGGCGACTGGACCGAACGCTTCCAGCCCGTGATGGACGTGCTCTCGGAAGCCAAGCAGAAGGGCATCATCCGCGCGCACGGCTGCTCCTGCCACAACATCGATGCGCTTCGCACCGCTGCAAAATCGCCTTGGGTTGATGTCCACCTGGTGCGCATCAATCCCATCGGGGCCTACATGGACGACAAGCCGGACACCGTCGTGAGCGTCATACGCGAGATGCGCGCCAACCATCACGCCGTCATAGGGATGAAGATTCTTGGCCAGGGCGAGATGCGGAACCGCCAGGACGAGGCCTTGCACTTCGCGCTCTCCTTGGACCTGCTCGATGCCTTTACCATCGGTGCCGAGTCCCAATCCGAACAAGAAGACTTGATCCGGCGCATTGCCGCAGCCTGATTCGAATCATCCGCTATCGGCACGCTAAGGCCCGGCGCATTCCCCAAGAGAATTTGCTGGTCAGGGCGGGGAAATTCAGGATACAATCCGTCAATTCAGAAATCGCCCACGCGAAGTTGGAATCATGATTTTTTCGTTGCGCCGGGGCAGCGCCTAGGAATGAAGATGTTAATCCCGCGAATCGCCCAAACGCTGTAATCCGCTCCCGCGGATTTTTCCCTTTTTCGTTTTCTACCATTTGATTTCTGCAACCGTATTTGCGCGCCCATCTTTGGCGCGGACAAATACAGAGAGCTTAGGTCTTTATGTCAGCTGAACATGTGATTGCTCCCACTGCTCCACCGTCGATGTGGAGTTCCATTCGGGAAGCGCTTCGCGGGTCACATCAGGACTTCACTACCGGCAGCCTGAATCGGGCGATTCTGCTGCTGGCCATCCCGATGATCCTCGAGATGGTGCTGGAGTCCCTTTTCGCCGTCGTTGATGTTTTCTGGGTTGGCCGCCTCGGCGCGGACGCTATCGCCACTGTGGGCCTTACGGAGTCGATGCTCAGTTTGGTGATGGCCATTGGGTTCGGCCTGAGCCTTTCCACCACGGCCATGGTCGCGCGCCGCATCGGCGAAAAGGATCCTGCTGGCGCGGCTGTAGCCGGCGTTCAGGCCATCGTCATTGGCTTGGTGTTTTCGGCCATGGTTGGCCTGCCTTGCCTTTTTTATGCGCCCAATCTGCTCCGTTTGATGGGTGCGTCGCCCCAGATTGTCGCCACAGGCTCCGGGTATGCCCGCATCGCCCTCGCCGGCGGCGGCGTTATCATGATGCTCTTTCTCAACAACGCCATCTTTCGCGGGGCCGGCGACGCGGCCATCGCCATGCGCCTGTTGTGGGTCTCGAACATCATCAATCTCATCCTGGATCCTTGCCTCATTTTCGGCTGGGGGCCATTTCCTAAGCTGGGCGTCACCGGCGCGGCCCTCGCTACTTTCACTGGCCGCAGCATCGGCGTGCTCTATCAGTTTTACCGCCTGCTCCGCGGTTCGGAACGCATCCGCATTTTGCGCAGCCAACTCCGCGTCAACCTGGGAGTTCTCTGGCGCTTGTTGCGCGTTTCGTTCACTGGCATTCTGCAATTCCTCATCGCGCACACCAGTTGGATTGGCCTCGTGCGCATCGTTAGCGTTTTCGGCTCGGATGCTCTGGCTGGCTACACCATTGCCATCCGCATACTTATTTTCATCCTCCTGCCGAGTTGGGGTTTGAGCAACGCCGCCGCCACACTCGTTGGGCAGAATCTTGGTGCGAAGCAGCCCGAGCGCGCGCAAATTTCTGTCTGGCGCACAGGCTTTTACAACATGCTGTTTCTCGGCATCATTGGCGTGATCTTTCTTGTTTTCGCCACTCCGGTCGTTCGTCTCTTCACGAACGATCCCGCGGTCGTGCCCTTGGCAGCAACCTGCCTGCGCATTTTGAGCTACGGCAACATCGCTTACGCGTATGGCATGGTCATGCTCCAGGCCTTCAACGGCGCGGGCGACACGATCACGCCGACTTGGGTCCATTTTTTCGGCTTCTGGTTGCTGGAGATTCCGCTGGCCTATTTTCTCGCCATCCCCGCGCACGTGGGCGCGAACGGCGTGTACATCTCCATCGTTGTCGCCGAAGCGGCTATCGCCACAGCGGGAGTTCTCCTCTTCCGGCGCGGCCGCTGGAAAGGCCAGCAAATCTAGCGCCGCCGCATTCTGCTTGACGCGCGGGCGTATAATCTTCGCGACAAGGAGGTGCGGCATGGCTAAGACCAAGCAATTTACGATTCCCGTGGATAACCAGCCCGGCGCAGTCGCACGCATCGCGAAGGCACTGGGAGACTCGAAGGTGAACATTCTGGCGCTCCTGGGAACGGCGGAGGGGACGAGCGGCATCGTTCAACTCGTCGCCGAAGACCCTAAGAAAGCCAAGAAAGCACTGGATGCCGCCAAGATTGTGTATCGGGAGACACCCGCGGAGCAGCACGAGCTGCCCAACAAGGCAGGCGCCCTGGCGCAATACCTGGGGTCGCTCGAGAAAAAGGGCGTCAACCTCAACTCGATCCATGCGACGGCCGCAAAGGGAGGGAAGAAGGCGGTCGTTGTGTATACCGCGGAAGCTGCCCCCAAGGCTGTAACAGCTACGGCATAAGGTCCAGCCTGCCTCGTTCGGCGCGGAACCGACTTGGCTGAGCCGCCCACTTTGTACGTGCCTCTCAGTCACGCGAATTCGGCTTGGTCGCGCTCGCATAGCCAGAGTGTGGTAAACTAGACACGCCCGCTCGATCTTTCCAGCTCTTTCGCTCCCCTTGAGGTGTATCTATAAGTTGTTCCAAATCAATCTCTTAGGAGGCATTGCAAACCAGCGGGCCCCGCGGCAATGAGGATGCAATTCCTCCATTGCGGGACTTGCAATCGCTAGGAATTAGCATTCATCTAAAAAGAGAGGAGCGCTGAGGCCATGTCGCTCAAGAGTTTCTTCAAGAAATTGCTTCGATATACGCTTTGTCTGGCTGCTGGACTGTTCACTTTCGCCGCCTGCGGATACACCGACTATCGCCTCTGGCCTCTGGACCTGCCCGCTTCGGCGCACCCACGGATGCCGGTGACGGCCGTGAAGGGCAAGCGGCTGATCGTTCCCTTTAGCATCGGAGTTCCTGCCGCGGAAATCGCCACGTTCAACGACCAGATGGAAGCCTTTCTGCGTTTTGAGTACCTGCGCGGGCGCGAAGCGCGCGAGGGACACGACACCTCACACATGTACCTGACCGCCACAAACACGAAAAAAGGCCCGCAATACAAGATATTCGTTGTGACTGATAACGATCTCCTTGCCGCTGAGCCACAGGTGGCGAGCCTGGAGGGCCGCAACCTCATCACGCACTATGAATTCCAGACTTGGTCACAGAAGGAATACAACTATTACCAGCAGCAGAGCCACATGTTCGACGTGGCTTACGACGTGCCGACCGAGCAGAAGCTCGAATCGCTGACCTCTTCCAAGATGCTTCCCGCGCTGGCGCAATTCCTCATCTTCAAATCGCAAACCGACAATCGCGTGGTGGACAGCAGTGATCCTGCGGCTCGGCCCCTGACGCGCGAGCAAGCCATACAGCTCGCCACAGACATTCTGGACGTGGCGCACTTTTATGACCTGCCGCTCGATTACTTCATGGGCGTCGGCGCCATGGAAAACGATTACATGGACGTGAACGGCGACCTGACCCACGCGGTGTGGAAGAAGCGCGCCGAGCGCGGAGACATCGTGCTGCAACGCACGCGGAAGCGCGTCAAGGTCAGCGACTACGCCATGGGCACCTGGCAAATTACCCGCCAAACGCTGCGCGCCGCGCACCAGCTTTATTTGCACGACAAGCGCGACTACAGCCAGCTTCCCGCGCGCCTGCGGCCTTCGCGCGAACTGGACTTGAACAACGTCAGCGACGCTGTGCTCACCACCTACGCCGGATTGCTCCTGCGCGACCTGCTCGACCATTTCGGAGGCGACGTCGAGAAAGCCATTGGCGCCTATAACGGCGGCATCCGCACTCCGAATCCCGCGTACGCTTCCAGCGTCAAGAACATTGCGGACTATGCCCGCCGCATCCTTGAACACGCTTCTGCGCAGGATGAGCCGAATGCAAATGCGAAGAGCTCCGACAAATCGCAATCCACTGCGCCTTGCGCGCCCCCTGCTCCCAACAATGCGCCCGGCGCCAATAACTGCACGACGCCCGGAACGCCCGACTTGCCTGCCGCCAGTGCTGCACAAAATCCGCCGCCCAAGCCAAGGCCTCCGTATCGGCGCGACGACGATTGACAATCAGTCCCGGCCAGCCACAAACATTTCGCGCCAAAGTGGGCTGGGTGGGCGGAGTTTGACCAACCGGCCTCAGTGGTCGTGGGACATGCCGGCCATTTCGTGCATGGCAGGCGTTTTGCGGCGGAGCGCAGCCATTTTTGAATCGTCCGCAGGAACAAAATAACCTACCGCAATGCCCATGGCGCCATTGCGCAGCAGTTTGCCGGTAGGATTATCGTAGGTCGCGGAAGTTTTCAGAACGTCGCCGGCGGAAAATTTGAAGCCGCCTTCCTGAACAAACAGCTTCACCGGTACGGACTCGAGGCGCCCCTTTTCGTCCACTTTGGCGTCGAGCGTGGCTACTGTTTCTTTGCGTGTAGTGTCTTCGAGCACGATTCCACGACCGTAGTCGTGAAGATGTCCGCCCACTCCGAGGAGCACGCCGTCGTATTTCACGGTCACCGTTCCGGATTTCTCGCTTTTGCCTGCGGGCACGTCGTAACCGGAATTTCCGCAGGACTTCACGTCCATCCAAGCGGGGTAGACATTTTTGCGTGGGGCGGCGCTTTCGGTAACATCCTGGTACGGGATGGCGACCTCCAGATAAACCTTGTCATAGGAAGTCGCTGTAGGGTTATAGACCATCGTTTCGATGCGGATTTTGTCGCCCTTCTGCACGTGATAACCGTAGCCGGGGAATTCGGCCCAGTCGGTCATCTCGCTGCCGGCGCCGAAAATGTGCTCTTCCTTGTCGGAGCAAAGAAAGTCCGCGCGATTCTCGTTCCAGAAGGCGGTGTGGTGCAGAAGGGTTCCGGGAACGGCGTTACCGGCGGCATCTACGAGCCTGGGATGATAAGCGAGGAGCCAGCCGTCAAAAGGGATTTGCCAAGTTTGATCGGGAGGCTGCGGCATTTTCATGTGGCCGGTGTTCGCGGGAAGGTTCATCGGGCCAACGCGGAGAGTGGCGGTGTGCGACGCGGAGTCAACTTTCGGGTCCAGCGTGACGCCCTTGGCCACGGCGTGATGCATGCCTTCCTGCATGAATCCGCCCTGATGGTGGTGCTCCATGTCCATTTGCTGCTCGACGGGTTTTTCTTGCGCCCAGGCCAGGCCCGCCGCCAGCAAACTCATCAACAAGAATCGTAGACTTCTCATCTTCGTACTCCAGACCGCAGAGACCATCGTCCCACACTCGCGATCTCCATGATAACTAAGATGAGCGCATTCCTTCCCGGAGATGCACCTGAATTGTGCCTAAGTGGATTTCCGCAGGAAAAAAGCTACAATCTCCACCCATGAAATCCAGCCGATGGTTTGTCCGATCCTTCTTGTTTCTTGCGTGGATCACTTTTTGGTTGCCGGAGACCGGTCGCGCGCAGAAACCTGCAACAGCCGACGTGCTGGTCCTGAATAACGTGACCGTGGTGGACGTTCGAACGGGCAAGCTCCAGCCAGATCAAACGGTAATCCTGGAACGCAACCACATATACTCCATCGGGCCGAGCAAATCCGCCAAGTATCCCCGCAACGCGGACAGTGTGAATTGCAAGGGCGGATATCTGATTCCGGGCCTGTGGGACATGCATGTTCACCTGGAGTTCGGCGACTGGTTCCCGGATGCCAAGGACGTTTCCCTGCCTCTGTTCATCGCCAACGGCGTAACCAGCGTCCGCGACATGGGCAGCGAACTGGACGTGGTTCAGGATTGGCGCAACGAGATTGAAGCCGGACGGATGATTGGGCCGCGTATTCTTACTTCCGGCCCCATGCTCGACGGCCCGAAGCCGCGCTTCCCCAGTTCGATCGCGATTACAACTCCGCAAGACGCGCGCCAGGCGGTAAACCGCTTGAAAGAACGCGGCGCGGACTTCATCAAGCTGCAATCGCTGATCCCACGCGACGCCGTGCTGGCCATTGCAGATGAGGCGAAGAAACAGGAGATTCCTTTCGAGGGGCACGTGCCGGATGCGATGCGCGCCAGCGAGATGTCAGAAGCCGGGATGAAAAGCTTCGAGCATCTGATCGGAATTTTTGAAGGGAGTTCCCCCGCGGAAGAGGGTTTTTTGAAGGGCGGCAAAACAGAAGGAAAATTTCTGGCCACCTACGATGAAGCGCGCGCCGCTTCACTGGCTGCGTTGCTGGCGAAGAATCACACGTGGCAATGCCCGACACTGGTTTGGGAGCGCGGCGGAAATCTCCTGGACGTAACTGATTTTAGCGGAGACGCGCGCGTCAAATACGCTCCCGGGCCGTGGAAAAGCAAAACGTGGAAGCGCTTTACGGACGAAATCACGCAGGGATACGGCACGGACGATATTGCCACGCGCAAGAAATTTGTCGAGAAGGAACTCGAGGTTGTGCGGATGCTTCACAAAGCGGGCGTGGAGTTTCTTGCGGGGACGGACACTCCCGCAGGCGTTCACATTTTTCCCGGCTTCAGTCTGCATGAAGAGCTGCAACGATTCGTCACTGCCGGATTCACTCCGTTGGAAGCGCTGCAGACCGCAACGCTGAATCCGGCGCGCTTCTTTGGAACGGAAGCCCAGCTTGGAACGATCGAAGAAGGGAAGCTGGCAGATATGGTGCTGCTCGCTGCCAATCCGCTGGAAGATATTTCCAACACGCAGAAAATTGCAGGCGTTTTTGTGAATGGAAGATATTTTTACCACGCCGAAATCGAGAAAATGCTGACAGGTGTCGAGGCCGCGGCACGCCGCCTTCCCTGACGATCCAATGGGTACAATGGGCCCGAGTCGCAAGCTACTTTGCGGCGTAAAGTTAAAGTAAAACTTGAGGTCGGCTTCTAAGCTGTTGAGTGGAAAAAGCTTGTTGCTAGATTCAGCGGAATTCCGCGTTTTGCTCGATCGCGCCTTCTCCGAATCAGCGAACGTTTCCAATGAAGACTCCGAACGGGGCAATGGCAAAATGCTCGAGGGGCAGCGAGGTTTGTTCAGGCTCCGGGGAGGCAAGGAGCATTTTTGCGGAACTCTCCTTAATGCCAAGTGAGGCGAGATCGAGCTTGACGGTTCGCGGCTCGCCACTCATGTTCAGGACAACCAGAATGGATTCGCCGCTGCCGGGATTCTTGCGAAGGAAAGCAAGCACGTAGGGATCATCGCGGTCCAAAGACACATAGTTTCCGTTGCGCAAGCCAGGCTCGCTCTCCCGCAGCGCGAGCAACCGCTTGTAAAACGAGAAAATCGAATGCGAATCGCCCGCCTCGACGTTGACATTGTATTCCGCGGCGCTGGGCGGGATGGGAAGCCAGGTATGATCCGCGGTGCTAAAGCCGGAATCTTTCGAATTGTCCCATTGCATCGGCGTGCGCTCGCCGTCGCGGCCTTTTTCTTCCGGCCAGCCGATTTTGCCGATAGGATCCTGGACGTCTTCCTTGCGCGTGGGCGGCGTCGTGCGCATGCCAATTTCTTCGCCGTAATACATCAGCGGCGTCGCACGCGTGGTGAGCAGAAGAGCGGCCATCAGCTTCGCGATTTGATCGTTGTGAACGCCGTCGCCATAGCGGTCCCAGGTGCGCGGCTGATCGTGGTTGCTGAAGAAGTAGTGAGGCTGCCCGTGGACGGGATTGTTCTCGACTTCATCCAGCAGCTTGCGAAACTCCGGGGCAGAAAGTTTGTTCACGTCGGCAATCTGAAAATCCATAGGCAACTGCACTTCATCGTTTTTCGCGCCGTACATTTTGGCGAGCTCTTTGATGTTCGGCTCGTCGGCTTCGCTGATCAAAACCGGATTCCCCGGATAGGCATCCACGACCTTCCGCATCTCGCGGAGCACTTCGTGAATTTCCGGCAAATTGTCGGTGTATTTGTGCTCAATATTGGGATCGCCGTAGGCATTTTTGCCGGGGAGGATCGGGTCATCGTGCAGATTCGGATCTTCGAACAGGCGGGAGACGGCGTCTAGACGGAAGCCGGCGACGCCGCGGTCCAGCCAGAAGCGCATGGCGTTGCACATGGCCTTGCGCACTTCGGGATTTCGCCAATTCAAATCCGGTTGTTCGACGTAGAAGTGATGATAGTAATACTGACCGGTGGTGGGATCGAATTGCCACGCGGAATGGCCGAACCACGACTGCCAATTGTTGGGAGGCTGGCCGGGACCCTTGCCGTCGCGCCAGATGTACCAGTCGCGCTTCGGATTGGTGCGCGAGGAACGCGACTCCTTGAACCAGGCGTGCTGGTCGGACGTGTGATTGGGAACAAAATCCATGATGACGCGAATGTTTCGCTTCTTCGCTTCGGCCATCATGCGATCGAAATCCGCCAGCGTGCCGTAGAGGGGATCAAGCGCGGTGTAATCGGCGACGTCGTAGCCAAAATCCACCAGCGGCGAAGGATACATCGGAGTAATCCAGATGGCGCAGATGCCCAGATCGTGCAAATAGTCCAAACGAGAGGTGATGCCGTTGATGTCGCCAACGCCGTCGCTGTTCGAATCCTGAAAGCTGCGCGGATAGATTTCGTAAAAGACGGCGTGCTTCCACCACGGATCTTGCGCCACCTGAGCGGCTTGACGGACGTGCTTGTGCGCAGCTTGGGGAGCAGGAGCGTGCCGCGGGTTTGCCGGAATCGTAGAAACACAAAGGCCGAGCGCGATCGTGAGAAAAGAAAACTTAGCGAACTTGAGCACGGCTTCTCTCCTGGAAATGCTTCTTGTTCAAGGGTTCAGGCTACGGCTTTGTTTCTCCACGGTTCTGCAACTGCTCCGCCAGCTTGAGTTCGCGCTCAGCATCCTCGTTCCGGCCCAAATCGCGGTAGGCGAGGCCAAGCAAATGATGGGCAATGGAATTATTCGGATCCATGGCGATAGCGCGCTGCAAAGCGCGAGCAGCAAGCAGCGGCTCTCCTTTTTTCTCCAGCACCTTTCCCATCAGGATGTATGGGCCTGTGGACGTGGCGTCGAGCCAGATCGAGCGTTGCAACAGCTTTTCCGCGTCTTCGTACTTCTGCGCGCGCGTGTAGGCGTCCGCCAGCTTGTAGTACACCGCGGCATCGCCCGGATTCAGGTCTAATTCTTTCTGAAATTGTTCGGTGGCTTCCGGAATGCGCGACTTGTAGAGATAAATCTCGCCCAACAGCGAGTGGGCCAGTGGAAGTTTGGGATCCAACTCAATGGCCTTCTTTGCATATTCCTCGGCGACCACGTCGAAGTCAAAACGCAGCATCATTCGCGCGGTGAAGAGATAGCTGGCAGCGGAGTCCGGCGGCACCGCGAACATCTTGGCGAACGCTTTGCGCGAGTTTGGATAATCCTTGGTTTGCATGTAACAAATGCCAAGAATGTACGAAGCATCGACATTCGCGCTGGGAAACCAGGTTTGCACATTCTCGAGCGGCGCGATGGCCTCCGCAGGCCGCCCCGCCAGGTAGTAGGAGAGTCCGGTTAACTGGATGGCCTCACTATCACCTGGATTTCGCTCCAGCGCTTTTTTCAAGCTGGCAACGGCCTTGAGATAGTCGCCTTTCTTGTAGTAGACGACCCCCAGTTCATGGGTGAGGCCTTTCGCGTCGGGCTGCTTGGCGGCCAGGGCTTCAAGTTGCG
>Ga0307472_100001253_pt1 | contig 10051 bp, 6 predicted proteins | sample atmos_gasesAM5C__2_FD_204582 | JGI IMG/M metagenome (GOLD analysis project Ga0307472, IMG submission 204582) | Hardwood forest soil microbial communities from Morgan-Monroe State Forest, Indiana, United States - atmos_gasesAM5C_05 | ecosystem: Environmental > Terrestrial > Soil > Temperate... | reverse complement strand
ACAAGCCCTGTTCTTGCTCCAAGATGTTTACCTGGGACCGCTGAAAAATGAAAGCCGCATCACTAAAAAAGTCCTGGACGCAGTGCCGGCCGACAAATCCGATCATCGGCCTGACCCGATTTCCAAAAGCGCCATCGAGCTCGTCCGGCACATCGCCGTAGCCGACAACCGTTTCCTGGAAACGGTCATCAATGGCGTGTTCGACGTGAACGCCGCCGCGCTCCCCGAAAACGTGAAGGGCCCTCAGGAAGTCGCTGCCTGGTACGAACAGCGCTTCGCAAAGAACTTCGAGGCGCTGACGAAGCTCAACGGCGAGCAGCTCGTCAAGATGGTCGATTTTCGCGGCTTGTTCCAGCGTCCGGCCGTCTCGTTCGTGCTTCTTAGCATGGTCCACACCGCGCATCACCGCGGCCAGCTTTCCTCCTACTTGCGCTGTATGGGCGCAAAAGTCCCGTCCATCTACGGCGAAAGTTACGATGACGCGCAGGCGCGCAAAGCCGCTGGCGGCTAGGCGCCCTTGAACTAGCACTGAGCTTTTTCTAACTCTCGACTTTACGCAGGGGTGGGGACGAGTGGGTTCGCCTTTTGTCATTGTAAAGGGCCTGGTCTGCAGCGCTAAAGAGATGTTCGATGGTGGCGCCGTCGCGCGGAAATTCCGCTATGCCGATGCTCACGGAGAGCCGCGGTTCCTCTGCATCCTGGGACAATCGCTGTACAACACGCTGCGCTACCAGCGCAGCTGATTCCGCAGAGCTTTCCGTTAGCACCAGGGCGAATTCGTCTCCGCCATAGCGCGCGGCCGTGTCGGTCTCCCGGCAGCTTAAGTGCAACACTTCCGCGAGACGGCAAATCGCCAGGCTCCCCACCAGGTGCCCGTACTCGTCATTGATCTTTTTCAGGCCGTCCAGATCCATCAACAAAACCGTGAAACGCTTGTTCGTACGCCCGTAGCGTTTAATCTGTTCGTCCACGCGCTCTACCAACAATCGATAGTTTGCCAAGCCCGTCAGCGGGTCGCGAACAGCAAGCTGCTTGGCATGCTCTTCTTGCCGCCGGCGTTCCGAGACTTCCGCAGTAAATACCAGCGTCGTCAGCGCCTGGATGGAAAGGAACGATTGCAGCAGCAGCAACGAATCGTTGGGCGACGGGCGGGCAAACGGCCCGTAACCGTGCGTCGTGCCTACCACCGCAATCGCGCACACCAGGGAGATAATCGCGGAGGCTTCGCGCGGCCCAAACCGGAATGCCGCCCAAATCAGAAACGGCGTGCAAAGAAACGTCCAAGGATCATTTCTGACTTCTGAATGCAGCACGGGGCCGAAAATAACTCCCGAGATGAGCAGCGTTGAAACTAGCAGTGCAGCCGCTTCGACAACCTGGCGCGGGGACCAACGCGGGACCGGATTGGCGCTCCACAGAAGCAGGAAAGGCGCGAAAACCAGCGCGCCCGCGGCGTCTCCAAGCCACCACGTGCGCCAGATTATCCAGTATTGATTCCACGGCGCGAAGCCGCCCAAAGCCAGACTGGTAACGCCAAAAGTCGCGGCGATGCCGGCGCTCACAATCCCGCCGTAAAGCGCAAAGCGAAGAATGTCCCACGTACGATCGAAAACGTCCTTGCCACTCGCAAAGCGATTGACCAAATAACACGCGGCAACTGCTTCGAGACCATTCCCTGCCGCAATGCCCAGCGAAGTCAGCACCGTCCCTGCTGTTGTGAGGTTAACGAGGAATGCTCCGGCAAAAATTGCCGGCCAATAGCGAAGCCCGAGCAGCAGAAGTGTCACAATGGCGATGCCCGTAGGCGGCCAGAAAGGACTCGCGCTCGGATGCACCGTGGCCAGGCGCAGGCTCAGCTTTGCAGCCAGGATGTACGTGCCGCAGGCGGCCACACCAATCAGGAGTTGTTTCAATGACGGCGAACGCCACACGTTCAGCTTACTTTCCATAAGGGCACGGGAGGCGCCGCCGGGGACGGGGTTCGGCGCATACCCTGTCGGGCACCAACAGCCCGATAGGCCTCTCTATAGTTAGTGTCAAATATTGGGTATCGTGGCGCAGCTTTCAGGTTTTTCGTTTCGTATCCGTTATTGGGGTAAATTCCTTACGTCAGCCGTTCAGGTTTGCGGCCTCTAACACCAGTCCTATCGATCAGCTGCACCCGCGATGCAGGAAAAAATTTGTCTAACGTACCACTCCACTCATCGGGCTGGACGCCGAGGCGTACAGACGCTTCGGCATGCGCCCGGCGAGATAGGACTTGTGCCCGGCGATGACGGCGTCGCGCATGGCCTCCGCCATCAGAACAGCATCTTCCGCCTCGGCGATGGCCGTGTTCATCAGGACGCCATCGGCGCCAAGCTCCATGGCGATCGCGGCGTCGGACGCGCTGCCGACGCCCGCATCCACAATCATCGGTACTTCGGTAATGCGCTCGCGCAGAATGCGTAGATTCGCGGGGTTCTGAATCCCTAGGCCAGAGCCGATCGGCGCAGCAAGCGGCATCACGGCAGCGGCTCCCGCATCAATCAGCTTTCGCGCCGCAATCAGGTCGTCGTTCGTATAGGGCAGCACGACGAATCCTTCTTTCACGAGCACGCGTGTGGCTTCGATAAGCTGCTCCGTATCCGGAAAAAGCGTTTGCTGGTCGCCGATGACTTCCAGCTTGATCCAATTCGAAAGCCCCACTTCGCGCGCCAGCCGCGCCGTGCGAATCGCTTCATCGGCGGTGTAGCATGCCGCCGTATTCGGCAAAATAAAAATCTTCTCGCGGTTAATGTAGTCGAGCAGCGATTCCTTCGACTTGTCGGTCAGGTTGACGCGCCGCACGGCCACGGTAACCATCTCTGCCCCGGAAGCTGCATGCGCCCGCGCCATCTCCTGAAAGCTACGGTACTTCCCTGTTCCCACGATGAGGCGCGACTGAAACGCGCGCCCGGCAATCACTAAATTGTCTGGCATAACGAACCTCAACTGGATTTTAGCCCCTGCAAGGTGCGGGAACAAATACGACAATCTGCGGGGCCTTTATAGCCCCGCAGCAGCAAAAAGAGAGCCACCCCAACAAATCAGCCCTGCAGATGAGCCTCGAGGAACCAGAGGTCCTTGTCCAGTTCGCGTGTCAGCGTCGTGAACAGGTCCACGGTGATGTCATCCCCCAAGTCTCCTGCTTCTTTCACCCCCGTGCGCAAAGCGTTTGCATGGTGGGCCACATTGTGCACGAGCCACTTCAACTGCGCCTTCCCATCGCTGGCGCTCAGGTCGGCTTCCTTGAGGCCGCTTTTCGCAGCCGCCTCGCGGACCGTGCCGTTGGCAACGCCGCCCAGCGTCACGGCGCGCTCGGCAATCGTGTCGGTTTGCTCCAAAACGTGGCCAGCCACGGAGTCAAACAGTTCGTGTAGTTGAATAAAATCGGATCCCTTCACGTTCCAATGCGCCCACTTGATCTGGCTGTAAAGGTCCAAGCTGTCAACCAGGCGCGCATTAAGCAGCGCGATGAGCGCCTGGCGATTCGATTCCGGAACACCTACGTTACTTTTGAAAGTCCTAGCGGTAGCGGTTGCTGATGCGGGCATGATGATCTACCTCCTGAGGTGAATTTGGGATTTCCAGTCTATTAGATGCACCACCGATTGAAAATAGCTCAAGCGCCCGCAATGCACGGTGACTTCGTTAGGCCCGCAATCGCCCTGCAGCCCCCCAAGTCCGCCGGGGAAATCTAGCCAAGACGGCCAAGCCTCACTATAATCTGCGTTCGCAACCCGCAACGGGGATGGGAGGGTACCGATGAAATCTCGAGTAGCTTTGTTGGTTTTCGTTTGGGCGCTTGCGGCGTGTGGCCTTTTCGCGCAGGAGGTTGACATTCCCTTTCAGAAATTCGTGCTCGACAACGGCCTTACGCTGATCGTCCACGAAGACCACAAGGCTCCCATCGTCGCGGTGAATCTCTGGTACCACGTTGGCTCGAAAAACGAAAAGCCAGGCAAAACCGGCTTCGCGCACCTCTTCGAACACTTGATGTTTGGCGGCAGCGAGCACGCCAAGGGCCGCTACATTGACGCCATGGAAAAAATCGGCGCCACCGATCTCAACGGCACCACCAACAACGACCGCACCAACTATTTCGAAAACGTGCCGACTTCCGCGCTCGACTACACGCTTTGGATGGAGTCCGACCGCATGGGCTTTCTCCTTGGCCAACTAGATCAGAAGACACTCGACTTGCAGCGCGGCGTCGTGCAAAACGAAAAGCGACAGGGAGAGAATCAGCCTTACGCCGTTTCCTTCCAGCTCATAACGCAAAACACGTATCCCACCGGGCATCCCTATTCCTGGACCGTCATCGGCGAAATGGCGGACCTCAACGCCGCCTCGATGGACGACGTGAAGGAATGGTTCAAGACCTATTACGGCCCGTCCAATGTCGTGATTTGTCTTGCAGGCGACATCGACTTCAAGACCGCCAAAGAAAAAGTCGAAAAATATTTCGGCAACATTCCTGCAGGACCGCCGGTCGGGCGCCAGGAAGCCTGGATCGCCAAAATGACCGGAACGCACAGGGGAGTGGTGCAGGACCGGGTTCCGCAAGCGCGCATTTACAAGATCTGGAACGTGCCGCCGGATGCCACGCCCGACGGCGATTACCTGGACCTCGTGAGCGACGTGCTCAGCTCAGGGAAAAGCTCGCGCTTCTACAAGCGTCTCGTCTACGACGACCAGATTGCTACCAACGCCAATGCCTTCGTGGACTTAAGAGAAATCGGCGGCCAGTTCCGCATCCAGGCAACGGCAAAGCCCCAGGGCGACCTGGCCCAGGTCGAAAAAGAATTGGACGAGGAGCTGGCAAAATTCCTCAAGGACGGGCCCACCGCCGAAGAACTCGCGCGCGTAAAAGCGCAGTATCAGGCCAACTTCATTCGCGGCATCGAGCGTATTGGCGGCTTCGGCGGAAAATCCGACCAGCTCGCGCGGAACCAGGTATTCCACGGCGATCCCGCGCACTACAAGGTTTCTTTGAAGCGCGTGCAAGAAGCCACCGCCGAAGATTTGAAAGCTGCCGCGAATCGCTGGCTCAGCGACGGCGTCTACATTTTGGAATTGCATCCCTTCCCGGATTACAAAACCGCAACCACGGGTGCGGATCGTTCGAAATCTCCAACGATAGGAACTCCGCCTGCTCTCAAGATGCCAAAACTGGAGAGGGTCACGCTCTCGAACGGCTTAAAAGTCATTCTCGCGGAGCGCCACGAAGTACCTCTGGTCACGTTCTGGCTTGACGTGGACGCTGGCTACGCTTCCGATCCCGCCGGCCAGCCGGGAACGTCAACCATGGCCATGTCGCTTCTCAGTGGCGGCACAAAAACAAGAAACGCCCTGCAAATCAGCGACGAGCAGGCGCTCCTCGGCGCGCAAATCGCCGCGTTCTCCAATCTGGATTTGTCCATCGTACGTCTCTCTTCGCTGAAATCGAAACTGGATCCTTCTCTCGAATTGTATTCCGACCTGATTCTGAACCCCGTTTTCCCCGAAGACGACTTCAAGAAGCAGCAAAAGTTGCAAATCGCCGCTATTCAGCGCGAACAGACCACGCCGATTCAAATGGGCTTGCGCGTCTTCCCCGCGCTCTTGTACGGCCCGGGCCACGCCTATGGCAACCCGCTCACGGGTTCCGGCACCATCGCCAGCGTCGAAAAAATGACCCGCGAAGATCTCGCGAAATTCCATCAATCCTGGTTCAAGCCGAATCACGCCACGCTCGTCATTGCGGGCGACACAACCCTTAGCGAAATCACTCCCAAACTCGAAAAGCTTTTTTCAGGTTGGAAATCGGGGCAGACTCCCGGGAAAAGCATCAAGCCAGTGCAGATGCCGCCGAAATCCATTGTGTACATGATGGACAAACCGGGAGCACAACAATCCATCATTATGGTGGGGGATATCGCTCCACCGCAGAACAACCCTAATGAGATTGCCATTGGAGCGATGAACGACGGTCTCGGCGGCCTGTTCCTCTCGCGGATCAATTCGAATCTCCGCGAGAACAAACACTGGTCCTATGGAACCACCTCGCTCTTGTGGGGTGCGCGTGGCCAGCGCCCCTGGCTCACGCTTGCTCCGGTGCAAACCGACAAGACCAAAGAATCGCTCGAGGAAATCAACAAGGAACTCCGTGGAATTGTTGGCGATCATCCGCTAACGCAGGAAGAGCTGTCCTTCGTTCAGGACAATGAAACTCTCAGCCTGCCTGGCTCGCGCGAAACGCAGCAGGAAGTAGGCAATTCGATCAACGAACTGGTGCAATTCGGATTGCCCGACGACTACTACGAGAGCTATGCCGGCAAAGTTCGCGCGCTCAAGCCGGCCGATGTCGAAGCAGCGGCGAAAATCATCGTGCACCCGGACAACTTGATCTGGGTTGTCGTTGGCGACCGCTCAAAAATCGAAGCGGGCGTGAAAGAGCTCAATCTTGGCGAGCTCCGCTTCCTCGGCCCCGACGGCAAACCAATCTAGGGATGGGCAAAAATTGAGATGTCATTCTGAGCCCAACCGATGAGGATCGGCGAAGAATCTCAGCGTCTACTTCAAGCACGATCTGACGCTCAGATTCTCCGCGGGGAATGCCTGCAATTTCGCTCAATGCGCTCGCGGCCGCACCAGCGAACTCAAATTTACCCCAATTCCAAACGAATAATTGTTGAGGTGCAGCGGCACGCTGCGGCTGTAATCGAACTCGAAATCAAGGTAATACACCGGCTTGAAGTCGAAGCCCGCTTCGTAACCATTGTCGCGGACCAGATCCGCGCCTCCTGAGGTTACACTTGAACTCGTGTAACCTTTCCGGTTATGCGAAGAGCCGGCCGCACTGCAACTCGGCCCGCCGCCACAGCGAAAAACGCGGCTCACCTCCGTCTGATTTCCCCACGGCGCCACGTCGTAGGCGCCCCCCTGCAGACTGAACGGCCCCTTATCGTATTCCAAGCCGCCGGTGAACGCGGCGTTATAACCAAAGCTCATGAACGGCCGCGTGAAATATTTTGTGTCCAGGATCGTGTTGCCAACTCCCGCGTCGATAAACGGCGACCAATCACCGAAGGCGTGGTCGATGTGGTTCGTATAATTCCAAGTGGCGTGCCCAGTACTGAATCCCTTCTTGGTGTCAGCGATGGGCGCGGTCAAATGCACCGCCGAACTGTAATTCAATGAAGGATTCGGGTAGGTGAGCAGCAAATCCAAAAAAGTGTTTCCAATGCCGACTCCCGAAACTGCGCCGGGATTGCTTTGCTGCGTCGAATAAGGGGCAGTCACAAGGTAAAATGGCACGCCGGCGTCCACGCCAAAGTGATGCGAGAAGTTGTAGCCGAGCGCTGTCCCGACATCGTAAACGCCCGCGTCGCTGCTGTAGTCTCCTTCAAATCGCGCGCCCAGCGTCCACCCCGGCGAAAAACCGCCGGCATCCTTGCTGGCCGGATGAGTTGCCGCCGGAATTGGCGCCTGCGCCACCACGGGCGACGCAAGGGCTAAGAAAAGTATGCAGAAGAACAAGACGCCGGCGAAGCCGGCGCCGCGACAGATTCCATTTCCCCTGAACGATCCATGAGTGAAGTTCACAATCGCCTCCAAACCAGGTTTTCGTTTTGTTGCGCTTGCTACTTTCAGTGACCCCAACAAAAGCAACTAGCGTTCACGCTTGCAGGTGATCCGGGAAATTGAGGTGGGCGTTGTTTTGTATGATTCCAGTTTACAAGGATAGGATGCCTCGGCTCTTGGAAGTTACGACACGCGGTTTTGAAAAGAGAACTGTACGACCGAACAGGCGATTCTTCCCGAGGTTATTCCTGGAAAATCGGCCGCGGTTCGGCGACGTCGGCGTAAAGGGACTCGATGGCTATGCGGTATTTTTCTTCGACGACACGCCGCTTGAGTTTCAAAGTGAAGGTGAGCGTGCCGCTGTCGAAGGTGAAATCTTCCGGAAGAAGCGCGAAGCGCTTGATGGTTTCGTACTGCGCGAGGTGCGCGGTGAGGCGCTTGATTTCGTCTTCGATCAGAGCGTGCGTGCGGGGATGAGCGGCCAGTTCCGAGTTCGAAGAAAACTTCAAGCCTTCGTCGGCCAGCCGCGCGGCCACGGTCGTGGGATTGGGCACAATCAAAGCAGCGATGAATTTGCGCTTATCGCCGACGACCATCGCGTTCAAAATGTAGGGGCTGGTTTTCAAAACGTTCTCAATCGGCTGAGGAGCAACAAACTTCCCGCCAGCAGTCTTGATCAAGTCTTTCTTGCGATCGGTGATGTAAAGATAGCCTTCGGCATCGAGATGCCCGATATCCCCGGTCCGAAACCATCCGTCTTCCGTGAGCACCTCGCGCGTGGCCTCGGGGTTTTTGTAATAGCCCTGCATGATGCACGGGCCTTTCACTTGAATCTCGCCGTCCTCCGCGATGCGCACCTGCACGTTGGGAATCGGTTTGCCGGAACTCCCCACGCGATTGACCGGATAATTGGTAGAAACAATCGGGGAAGTTTCCGTTAAGCCGTAGCCCTGGTAAATGGGCACGCCCACGGCCCAGAAAAATTCCGCCAGCTCTTTGGAAAGCGGCGCTCCGCCGGAGCTGATCAGACGGAGGCGCCCGCCTAATCCCGCGCGAACCTTTTTGTAGACGAGCAGATCGGCCAGCAGCCACTGCAGTTTCACCAAAATGTTTGCGCGGCCGCCGCTAGCCTTCCAGTGGACCGACTGACTGGCGATCTTCATGGCCCAATCGAAAATCATGCGCTTGAGGCCTGTGGCTTTCGAGCCTTGCTCGACCAGGCGCGCGTAAATTTTCTCGAAGAAGCGCGGCACCGCCGCAACCACGGTCGGCTGAACCTCCAGGAGCGCCTGAGCGACTTCGTCAATGGACGGAACGTACGCCAGCGGACAGCCCTGAAAAATGTAAATGTAATCCACGATGCGCCCATAAACATGTGAAAGGGGCAAGAACGAAAGCGCGACATCTTCGGCGGGGTTGAGGCGGAAATCCTGGCCCACGTCGGTCACGTTGGAGCAAAGGTTGGTATGCGTTAGCATCACGCCTTTGGGCTCGCCGGTGGTGCCGGAGGTGTAGATGAGGGAGGCAAGCTGGCCGGGGAGAACGTGAGAAGCGCGCAAGCGGTACGAGGAAACATCCTTCTCGCCGGCGCCGGCGATGAGTGTTTCGTAGCGCAGGCATTCGGCGGGAACGTCGTCCCCCGCGTCGGCTACAACAATGTTCTCGAGTTCCGGCAAATTGCCGCGTACGGCGAGCAGCTTCTCGAGTTGCGCTTGGCCCGCGACGAAGACCACCTTCGCCCCGCAATGCTTCAGGATGTACGTCATGCGGTCGGGCGATTCGTTGAAATAGACCGGGACGGTAATCGCGCCTGCGCCGGTGATGGCAAAGTCGGCGGTATGCCATTCAGGACGGTTCGCGGAGAAGAGGCCAACGCGATCACCGGGCTTTATCCCCAGTTCCACGAACGCGGAAGAAAGGCCAGCCACGCGGCGCAGAAACTCCTGCGACGACACGGCTTCCCATTTGCCGTCGCGGCGCATCATTTGCGCGCGCGGATTCGGCAGGTTATCCATGGCGTTCAGGAAGCGTGAGGAAAGCGTGCCGTAGCTCATGATCGAGTCCGTGGCCTGAGGTTCACTGTAGCGCATGGATGCGCGAGGCGCAATGAACCGTGTGAAGCAGTACAGTTGATAATTCACAGCTGAAAAGAGCTCCCCTCGAATATCCACACCCACGGGGGGCCTCGTATGTGTGGCAAGCAAAGGACTTGCAGGAAGGGTTTTTGTAAGTGTGGCAAGGATTGGAGTTAACGGGCGATTTCCTGGAAGTGTGGCAAAGAAAGGGGTTAGAGGCGTTCTGAACAAAGGCAGGGTTTTGCGAGGGAGCGATGAAAAAGGGCGCACGGGAGGAGCGGGACAAGGTTACCTCGAAGCTCGGGGCCAGCGGGTTTGTGGCTCAGTGCCAAATCACGTAAGTTGCTTGCTCAGGACTGAACACTTCCAAAGAGTTCGGCGTAATGCTT
>Ga0307472_100001252_pt1 | contig 10053 bp, 8 predicted proteins | sample atmos_gasesAM5C__2_FD_204582 | JGI IMG/M metagenome (GOLD analysis project Ga0307472, IMG submission 204582) | Hardwood forest soil microbial communities from Morgan-Monroe State Forest, Indiana, United States - atmos_gasesAM5C_05 | ecosystem: Environmental > Terrestrial > Soil > Temperate... | reverse complement strand
TCGCACCGATTGAAACGCGGCAAAGAGCTTGCCGCGCGCCTCAACGAACGCTACGGCGAAAGCGCCCTCCCGCGTCCGCCGGGGCCGCTGGTGTGGGTGCACGGCGCCAGCGTCGGCGAGCTACTCTCGGTGATCCCGCTGATCGAGCGCATCAGCGAAAAAGGATTCGCCGTGTTGTGTACGTCGGGCACCGTCACCTCGGCCAATCTCGCCGAGCAGCGCCTGCCCAAGGGCGCTATCCACCAGTTCGTGATCCTGGACACGCCGCGCTTCGTCAACCGCTTCTTCGATCATTGGCAGCCCGATCTCGCGCTCTTCGTCGAGTCGGATCTCTGGCCGAACTTGATCGTCACAAGCGCCGAGCGCCGCATTCCGCTGGTGTTGATCAACGGACGTCTCTCCGAGGGCTCGTTCAACCGTTGGCGGCGCGTGCCCGGCACGATCGGTGCGCTGCTGCGCTGCTTCGATCTCTGCCTGGCGCAATCGGCAGCGCACGCCGAACGCTACCGCGCGCTCGGCGCGCTGCGCGTCGCCACCACGGGCAACCTCAAGTTCGACGTGCCTGAGCCGCCCGCCGATGCCGATAGGCTGGCGGCGTTGGGCGCGGCGGTCGCCGAACGCACGGTGCTCGCCGGCGCCTCGACCCACGCCGGCGAGGAGAGCATGCTGATCGAGGCGCACCGTCGGCTGCGCGGCGCTTTTCCCCGCCTGCTCACGATCATCGTCCCGCGCCACCCCGATCGCGGGCCTTCCATTCTCGACATGGCGCGTGCCGCCGAGCTCAAGGCGACGCTGCGCTCGCGCGGAGAATTGCCGCGCGCCGACACCGACGTCTACATCGCCGACACGCTGGGCGAGCTCGGCCTGATCTATCGCCTGGCGCCGATCGTGTTCGTCGGCGGCTCGCTTGCCCGCCATGGCGGGCAGAATCCGATCGAGCCGGTCAAACTGGGAGCGGCGATTCTGCATGGGCCGAACGTGTGGAATTTCGCCGAGGTCTATGCCGCGCTCGACGCGGCGCACGGTGCCGAAGAGATAAGCGGCGTGGAGAGCTTCGCGCTGCGCGCCGGCGCCTGGCTCGAGGACGCGCGCGCGCGGGCGTCGGTGATTGTCGCCGCGCGAACGAGTGTTGCCGCGCTCGGCGGCGGCCTCGAACGCACGCTCGCCGCGCTCGAGCCGCATCTCATGCGTATTGGTGGCCGGCAGCGCGCGCGCCATGCGTGAGCCGGCGTTCTGGTGGCAAGCGGACTCGCTACCGTCAGCGCTGCTGGCGCCGTTGGCGACGGTCTACGGCGCGATCGCGACGTGGCGGCTCGCGCGGCCTGGCCGGCGGCCGGGTATCCCCGTCGTTTGCATCGGCAATCTGACGGTCGGCGGCGCCGGCAAGACGCCCACCGCGCTGACCGTCGCGCGCATGTTGGCGAGGGCCGGCGAACGGCCGGTGTTCCTCAGCCGCGGCTACGGCGGAGCGCTCGCCGGGCCGGTCGTGGTCGATCCGGCGCGGCACCGCGCGCGCGAGGTCGGCGACGAGCCGCTTCTGCTTGCGCGCACGGCGCCGACCGTCGTGGCGCGCGACCGCGTCAAGGGCGCCGGCATTGCCGGCGGCGCCAGCGTCATCGTCATGGACGACGGTTTTCACAATCCCTCTCTCGCCAAAGACTTCTCGGTGCTGGTCGTCGACGCGCGGCGCGGCGTCGGCAACAGACGCGTCATTCCCGCCGGTCCGCTGCGCGCGCCGGTCGATGCGCAGTTCGCGCGCACCCATGCGCTCGTCGTGGTGGGAGCGTCGAAAGGCGACTGCGCCGTCGCGGAGATGGCGCGCGAGCGCGACATTCCAGTCTTGCGGGCGAGCTTGCGGGCGGATAGCGCCTTCATCGCCGAGCTTGCTGGCCGCCGCGTGCTCGCGTTTGCCGGCATCGGCGATCCGCAGAAATTTTTCGCCACTTTGGCCGAGGCTGGCGTCGTGCTTGCCGCGACGCGAAGCTTCGCCGACCACCACCGCTACACGCGCGCCGAGGCGGCGGCGCTGTGCGAACAGGCCGAGCGCGACGGCCTCGCGCTGGTGACGACGGAAAAGGATCTGGCGCGGCTCTCCGGCGAGGAGCAACTGCTTTCCACGCGTGCCCGGGCGCTTCCCGTCACGCTCGTGTTCGAGGACGCGGCGCGGTTTGAATCGTTGTTGCTGGAGCGCCTCGCGGCATCGCGTCCGCCGCGCGACGCATGACGGCGCACGAATCTACCGGCCCTTTTCCTCGGGGATACGCCGTCTGGCGTTGGGGACATGCCGCTGGAGCACCGCCTCGGGACTTACGTATGGCTCCTGCAGGTCGACGCTCCAATATTTCAGCTCCTCGAGCGGGATCGGCACGCCGGTGACGGCGCAGCGCACGAACGCGCCCGGCCGCACCACGCGAAAGTCGCCATCGAGATATTTCAGCTCGGCCTCGCCCGCCATGGGAGAAGGGCGATCGGATCGGTTGAGCACGCCTGCCTCCAGCGCAGTCGGTTCGTTGGGACGGCCGTCCCCGCGCCCCGACGCCAGCACAACATAGTGGCTAAGCGCGGGCCATGTAACCCACCCGATCGCATTGTTTCGCTATGGACGCAATGCGCGCTGAAAACGCTACGCGTCGAACAGGCTGCCTTGATTGGAATTGCCGTTGCCGCGGCGGCCGCGCGGCTTGGTCGGGGAGACGGGTTTGTCGGTAGCTCCGGCACCCGCGTCTTCCGCCACCGCGGCGACGCGCCCGTCGGAAAATTCGATATCGAGCCGCATGCCCGCGCTCACCGCGGCGGCCTGCCGCAGCGGACGCCCCGTGGCGTCGCGCACCAGCGCAAAGCCGCGGGCGAGCACGCCCCGATGCGAGAGCGCATTGAGCAGTTGCCCGCAGCGGTTGACCGAGTCCGCGCGCTGCCGCAGCGAGGAATCGACCGCGCGCCGCGCGCGCTCGCAGAGCGTGGCGACGCGTTCGCACTCTCGGCCGATGCGGCTGCGGTGAGCATCGGCGTTCGCGCGCAAGCCGGCGGCGAGCCGCGCAGTCGCCGTAAGGAGCCGCTCGCGCCGGCGCAGCCGCGCGACGCTTTGCGCGCGCGCTGCCCGCTCGCCGAGCGCGGCGACCAGCTCGCCGCAGCGCGCAACCCGCCCGCGCAGGATTTGCGGCCCGAGCCGGCCGGCGGCGCGCGCAAAGCGCGCGTGATGGATCTGCGCGTTGGCGGTGAGAGCGCGCGGCAGACGCGTGCTGGCCTGGTCGAGCCGCTGGCGCGGAAATGCCAGCAGCTCCTCGGCGCTGGGCAGCGCGCGCATGGCGGCGCGCAGCTCGCCGCGCCGCGCGTCCTGCCCACGTTGCCAGCAGGCGAGCGAGCGCCGCGTCAGGCTCTCGACGCGCGCGCCAAGCTCGAGCCGCACCGGCACGGCCAATTCGGCGGCCGCGGTTGGCGTCGGCGCTCGCTTATCGGCGGCGAAGTCGATCAGGGTGACATCGGTTTCGTGCCCCACCGCGGCGATCAAGGGGATCATGCTCGCGGCCGCCGCGCGCACCACGATCTCGTCGCTGAACGACTGCAAATCTTCGAGCGAGCCCCCGCCGCGCGCGACGATGAGCAGGTCGGGCCGGCGTATCGGCCCATCGATGGGAAGCGCGTTGAAGCCGTTGATGGCGGCGGCGACCTCTTCGGCGCAGCCGTCGCCCTGCACGCGCACCGGCCACACCATCACGTGGCGCGGGAAGCGGTCGGCAAGCCGATGCAGAATGTCGCGAATGACAGCGCCGGTCGGCGAGGTGACGACACCGATCCGCTCGGGCAGGAACGGCAGGAGCTGCTTGCGCGCTGTGTCGAACAGGCCTTCCGCGGCGAGCTTCTTCTTGCGCGCCTCGATGAGCGCCATCAGCGCGCCGACTCCCGCGAGCTCGAGCGTCTCGATGACGATTTGGTAGGTCGACTTGCCGGGAAAAGTGGTCAGTCGGCCGGTGACCACGACCTCGAGCCCTTCCTCGGGCTTGATGCGCATGCGCCCGAACGTGCTCCTCCAGATCACCGCCTCGATCTTGGCGTCGGCGTCCTTGAGCGCGAAATAGCAGTGGCCGGAGGAGTGCTGGCCGCGGAAGTTGGAAATCTCTCCGCGCACGCGCACCAAGGCGAAGGCGTCTTCCACGGTCCGCCGCAGCGCCGCCGAGAGCTCGGAGACGGTCCATTCGCGGATATTCAGGCGCGCCGGCTCGTTCATTGCGAGGTGGTGAATCAGCTTATCCGCGCCGCGTCAACTCGCCTTTCGCAGCGCTGCGGAGTGCGTTAGCCGCCGACCTTCGCGCCGTATTGCTCGTCCGAGACGTGCTCGAACCAGGTGACGTGCTTGCCGTCGAGGGATTCCTGGAGCGCGATGTGCAGCATGGCGGTGTCGGGGCCGGCGCCGTGCCAGTGCTTTTCTTCCGGCGCGATCCACACCGTGTCGCCGGGACGGATTTCCCGCACCGGGCCGCCCCACAGCGCAACCCGGCCCACGCCGGAAATGACGTGCAAGGTCTGGCCGAGCGGGTGGGTATGCCAGGCGGTGCGAGCGCGCGGCTCGAAGCGCACGAACGCACCGCGCAACCGCGCCGGGGCGGGCGCTTCGATGATCGGATCCTGCCACACGGTGCCGGTGAAGGAGTCGGCGGGGCCGCGGCGCGACGGCACCGAGCCCGACGGTTTGATGTCCATGGCTGCAAGTCCTCTCTGCGCTGAAGGGGTCTGTTCGCGCGCCGTCGTAGCACCGATCGACGCACGGCAGAAGAGCGCTCCGCCGGCCTCGTTCTTGGCACGATTGCCGACCGTGGTGGCGATCCCTTGCGGTGCAACCGCGCCATGCTACACCAGCCGCGGAAAAATCGGTGCGCAAGCGCGGCGCAGGCATGAACATTCTTCTCCTCGGTTCGGGCGGACGCGAGCATGCGCTCGCCTGGAAGGTTTCCGCGAGCCCGCTCGTCGATCGGCTCTACTGCGCGCCGGGGAACGCCGGCATCGCCCGCGAATGCGAGGTGATCGCGCTCGACATCGCCGACCACGCAGCGGTGATTGCGTTTTGCCGGGCGCAAAAGATCGACCTCGTCGTGGTCGGACCCGAAGGGCCGCTCTGCGCCGGCATCGTCGACGATCTCGCCGCCGCCGGCATCAAGGCGTTTGGTCCCACGCGCGCGGCGGCGCGCCTCGAAGGCTCGAAAGGCTTCGCCAAAGACCTGTGCAAGGCCAATGCCATTCCCACCGCCGCGTATCAGCGCTTCAACGCGGCCGCTGCGGCCAAGCACTATGTGCGCGCGCAGGGGGTGCCGATCGTCGTCAAGGCCGATGGGCTCGCGGCCGGCAAGGGCGTGATCATCCCCGGCACCGTGGCGGAGGCGGAGGCGGCGATCGACATGATGTTCGGGGGCGCCCTCGGTGCGGCCGGCGCGGAAGTGGTGGTGGAGGAATTCCTGGAGGGGGAGGAAGCCTCCTTTTTCGCGCTCTGCGACGGCGAGACCGCGATCGCCCTTGCCTCGGCACAGGACCACAAGCGCGCTTTCGACGGCGATCGGGGTCCCAACACCGGCGGCATGGGTGCCTATTCACCGGCGCCGGTGATGACGGATGAGGCGTCGCGGCGCGCCATGGAGGAGATCGTGCTGCCGACCGTGCGCGCGATGAAAGCGCTCGGCGTCCCCTACAAGGGCGTGCTCTACGCCGGCCTCATGCTCACCGCGCAGGGCCCGAAGCTGATCGAATACAACGTGCGCTTCGGCGATCCGGAGTGTCAGGTGCTCATGTTGCGCCTGATGTCGGATTTGGTGCCGGCGCTGTTGGCGAGCTGCGACGGAATGCTCAAGAATTTCGATCTGCGCTGGTACGCGGACGCGGCGTTGACCGTGGTGATGGCGGCCAAGGGCTATCCCGGCAGCACGGCCAAGGGCTCGCCGATCGAGGGTCTCGCCGAGGCGGGCGAGGTGGAAGGGGTGGAAATCTTCCACGCCGGCACCAAAGCCGACGGCGGCCGGGTGCTCGCCAGCGGCGGCCGCGTGCTCAACGTCTGCGCGCTCGGCAAGAGCGTCGCCGAGGCGCAGGCGCGCGCCTATCGCGCGGTCGACCGCATTCGCTGGCCGGACGGGTTCTGCCGCCGCGACATCGGTTTTCGAGCGGTGGAACGGGAAAAGGCGCGTCCCTGATGCCCGACCTCGCCGACCTCTATCCCGGCTTCGCTTCGCACTGGATCGACACGTCGGTGGGGCGCATCTTCGCGCGCAGCGGCGGGGAGGGGCCGCCGCTCCTTCTGCTGCACGGCTATCCGCAGACCAACGTCATGTGGCATCGCGTGGCGCCGGCGCTGGCGGCGCGCTTTCGCCTGATCATCGCCGATTTGCCCGGCTACGGCTGGTCCGGCGCGCCGGCCGCCGATGCCGCGCACGCGCCGTATACCAAGCGCGCCATGGCGGGCGCGATGATCGAGGCGATGGAGAAGCTCGGGCATATCCGCTTTCGCCTCGCCGGGCACGACCGCGGCGGCCGCGTCGCCTACCGGCTTGCGCTTGACCATCCCGGCCGGCTCGACAAGCTCGCCGTGCTCGACATCGTGCCGACCTGGGCGATGTGGCACCGCATGGACGCGCGCCTCGCCAACCGGGCCTGGCACTGGATGTTTCTTGCGCTGCCCGCGCCGTTTCCGGAGACGCTGATCGGCAAGGACCCGCGCTACTTCTTCGACACCCGCGCCTCGGCCGGAACCAAGATCAAGAATCTCTCCGCCTTCGATCCGCGGGCGCTCGCCCATTACCACGCCTTCTTCGACGATCCGCTGCGCATCCACGCAACCTGCGAGGACTATCGCGCCGGCCGCACCAGCGATCTCGCCCACGACGAGGAAACGCGAGCGGCGGGCGGGAAAATCTCGTGTCCCGTGCTCGTCATCTGGGGCGCCGCCGGCGGCATTCCAGCCGAGACCGACGACCCGCTCGCAACCTGGCGCGAATGGGCGACTGACGTGCGCGGCTTCGCCATCGACAGCGGGCATTATCTCGCCGAGGAGGCGCCGGAGGCGACGGCCAAGGCGCTGCTCGAGTTTTTTGCCTGAGTATGGTTCTACAGGCCTAAGCGGGCTTCGCGCCGCTTCGTCAATTCGGGATGCCGCGCCGGATCCGCCTGCCCAGCTCTTTGAGCAATCCGCCTCCCGGGACCGTGGGCGAGGTCTTGCCATAGGTGGCCGCGAGCTTGCGTTGCAACGCGCGATTTTCCGCTTGCGCCTCCTGCAGCTGCGCCTCGGTTTGCGCAATGCGCGCCGCCGTTTGTTGATTGAGCGAACGTAACGCTGCGATCATGCGGATACATTGCGTCACGTCGGCCGTGTTGCGCGGGTAGGGCGGCCGACGCGCGAGCAATTCAATGGCGGTAGCGACGTCGAGCCGCTCGGCGAGCTGCGCCCGGAAATGATCGGCGATATCGACCGCGCAATCCATCAATCCATGCAGTTCGAAATTGATCATGGCCTTGATGAGTTTGTCCGTCGTTGGAGGCGTGACGGCGTCCGGCACGTCGGCGAAAATTCCCGGGTTCTTGTGTTCCAGCACGAAATCCCGACAAAAGACAAAATCGTAGGTCCGGGGTTGGCCGACGTCGAGGTCAGGGTAGTCGCGCAGCGGATCGGCCGGCGGCCAGGGGTGACGCTCTCTTGCCGCTACGTATGCCGGCCGTGGGTGACGCACGACATTGATGTCGAAGACCATCAGCCGGTGCTGGACGGCGATGTCGTTGATCTCGACGAAAGGCGTGCGCGGATACGTGCCGGAAATGCTGAAATCGGTTTCCACGGTCAGTGACAGGATATTTGACTGCGCGAGATAGCGACGTGCCCCGCGCAGCACTTCCGGATCGAAACTCTCGCTGTCGGTCTTAATATAGTCGGCAGCGGGAAGTTCGCCGGCCGTGAAAAGGCTATCGAGCCGCCGGATCGGCACGACGCGCCTGCCCGGGGCGCCGTCGCCGTGCCTCGCGGTCTGGTGCAACGTCACTTGCTCGTAGAAGGACGCCGCGGTGGTATTGGGCGGAACGAAAAACTCGCGCTCGCCATCCTCGTTCCCGATCGCTATGGCGCGAAAGACCCGGTGGGGACGAACACCGGCCGCCGTGATGCGGTCGATCGCTTCGGAGATGGCGTCGAAGCCGTAAACGCGCACTTGGTCGCCGAGCAGCCCCCAGCGGGCGTGCTCGCCCCCTTGCACGCCAACGTCGACAACGACGAAGGGCTCATGCAGCAGGCCCTTGCTGGTGACCCAGCGAGTAAAAGGCACTTGGTCGTGGTGATATAAATCCATGGGCAAGGCATATCCGATCAATTTGAATGTAACATAACAAATCGGGCCACGAACACCGCCATGTCGATCGACCGCCAAGCCGCGTTTTCCGGAACCAAGGAGGTTGCCGGCGGGCTCGCGATCGACGCCGCGCGGCTTGAAGCGTTTCTCGCTGCGCGCCTCCCCGACTTCGCGCCGCCCCTCGCCGTGCGCCAATTCAAGGGGGGGCAATCCAACCCCACGTACCTCCTGGAGACGCCGGCGCGCCGTTACGTGCTGCGGCGAAAGCCGCCGGGCAAGTTGCTGCCTTCCGCGCACGCCGTCGACCGCGAGTTCCGCGTGATCAGCGCGCTTCGCGCGCAAGGCTTTCCGGTCGCTGCGCCGGTGCTTTACTGCGACGACGCCGGCATTGCCGGAACCGCGTTCTATCTCATGGATCACGTCGAAGGCCGCGTCATCTGGGAGCCGCACATGCCGTCTGCCGAGGCCGCCGAGCGCGGCGCGGTCTACGACGCCATGAACGCGACCTTGGCGCGGCTGCATTCGTTCGATCCCGCCGCGCTCGGGCTTTCCGACTTCGGCCGCGGCGACAATTACGTCGCGCGGCAGGTCGAGCGCTGGTCGAAGCAGTACCGCGCCTCGGAGACGGAGAAGATCGCGGAAATGGAGCGGCTGATCGCGTGGCTGCCTGCGCATCTTCCGCCGCCCGCGGCGGTGCGCATCGTTCACGGCGATTACCGGCTCGACAACATCATTCTGGCGCCGGCGCAGCCGGCGGTCCGCGCGGTCATCGATTGGGAGTTGTCCACCTTGGGCGACCCGCTCGCCGATCTCGCCTATCACCTCATGCAGTGGCACATGCCGCCGTCGCAGACCGGGGCCGGAGTCGGCACGCTCGTCGGCCACGACCTCGCCCGGCTCGGCATCCCCACGCGCGCAGCCTATGTGGACGCCTACGTCACGCGCACCGGCCTCGACCCGCGGCCGCATCTCCCAGTCTATCTCGCCTACAACTTCTTTCGCCTCGCGGCGATCCTGCAGGGCATCGTCGGGCGCGTGCGAGACGGCACGGCGACGAGCGAGACTGCCGCCGCCATGGCGCCGCTGGTGCGCCCGCTCGCGGTCGCGGCCTGGGAGTTTGCCCGCGAGGCGGGCGCGCGATGAGCAGAAGCTTTGCCCTTGCGCTCGGCGGCGGCGGCGCGCGCGGGCTCGCGCATATCGCCGTGCTCGAAGCGCTCGACGATATGGGTACGCGGCCCGCCGCCATCGCCGGCACCTCGATCGGCGCGTTGATCGGCGCTGCCTATGCGGCGGGGATGTCCGGCAAAGAAATCCGCCGCTTTGTCATCATGCTGGCGCATGACCGCGCCGAGATCCTTCGCCGCCTCATCGCGACGCGCGCCGGCACCTTCGCAAACCTGCTCAACCTCGGCTTTGGCAGCGCCACGCTGGTGGACGCTGAAAAATTCTGCGAGCAATTCCTGCCCGAGCAGGTTCCGCACGACTTCGGCGAGCTCGAAATTCCGCTGCTCACCGTCGCCACCGATCTCTATCGGCGCGAGCAGGCGGTGTTCTCCTCGGGCGCGCTCAAGCCCGCGCTCGCCGCCTCCATCGCGTTGCCGGCGGTGATGCGGCCGGTCGTTCTCGCCGAGCGCATCCTGATCGACGGCGGCGCCACCAACCCGCTCCCGTTCGAGGAGTTGCGCGGCCGCGCCGACGTCGTGGTGGCGGTGGACATTTCCGGTGCACCGACGGATGCGCG
>Ga0307472_100001251_pt1 | contig 10056 bp, 20 predicted proteins | sample atmos_gasesAM5C__2_FD_204582 | JGI IMG/M metagenome (GOLD analysis project Ga0307472, IMG submission 204582) | Hardwood forest soil microbial communities from Morgan-Monroe State Forest, Indiana, United States - atmos_gasesAM5C_05 | ecosystem: Environmental > Terrestrial > Soil > Temperate... | reverse complement strand
GGTGGAGCTACAAACTTTGGCGTAAGCCTGAGTGGTACCGTCGCAGCATCGGTAGGCAGCGTGTCTAGTACGACGGAAACGTTGCCATTAGGCGTAAATACACCTAACTCTCCATCATTGAAGTCTGCTCCAATAAACTGTGTACCACCCGGACTTGTTCCTATCTTGATATCGTCGAAGTGAACGCCGGCTCCTGGGTTTCCTCCTACATAGCCAAAAGCTTCTTCCCAACCAAACCTGATGTAGTTCATAGGTCTGCTTGCGTCACCACCGCGAGCATAAGGTCCGTAGGTAACACCATCAATGGTAATCTTTACCGTAGTGTCCTGAACCTCGAACCTAAAGCTGTACTTGCCTCTGCGATCTGGGGGAACTCCAGTAGGAGCAGCATGACCATTCAGGGCTGTCCTATCCGCCCAAGTGCTAAAGCCTGATCCTACTTGAGCAGCAAGGAACTCCACGTAGTTGCTTAGGTCGGAACCACACCTCATCATTACAGCAGAACTGCGGTTACCACCACTACCGGCCCATTTGTCCCATTGGTCAGGTGTCCACTCTACACTGAACTCTATCCAGAACGGTGCAGTTATGGGCGTAGGCCACCAATACTCGATGTAACTGCCTGTACTTTGCACTAACAGCCGTTTCGTCGGACCAGGTGACTTTGTTAATACCTCTGTGCCACTCGGGGTCAACTTAACGGCTAGTGTCGCAGCGTCGAGTAGCGTTGTGAAAGCCGTGTAGGTTTCTACGGCACTCGGCGTTAGTCTAAGCGATGCTGTAGCAATGTCCCGCCCGGACTCGTAAAGACTCGGGATCGCGAATTCCTGCACGATCCACGCATTAGCCGCAACAGTTCTCGAGTACGTCGCAGCAGCCTCAGTACCTACGTTCGGTACCGGCACCTCGCTCAAACTGAATTGTACTCCCGTATTCGGCTGAGTCAGCAAATGCTGAGTCCACCCCACAGGGTGTGAGTTTGCGTCGTGACGAGCGCCTACATCGATCGTTATGGCGAGTCTTAGGCTATATGCCGACAGCGTTGTAATTGCAGGGATCGTGACCGTCTGTAAGCTAGAGCCAGTAGCACTCCACGTTCCGGTTACGTCTAGCGGTACTGTCTGGTCTACTGCCGTATATGCTACAATCTGCGCATCGAAGTAGCATTGGTCTATGCCTGTGGTGAGTGTTGGAGCTACATCATCCCCTGTGGCAACCCGATAAAAGACCGTACTCGTATAGTTGCCATTCCAACGCCTCTCACCTAGTGAAGTCCATCCAGGGAACGCATCAGGCGACCTAAAACCTCCGAAGTACACCCACACGTTCGTAATCAGGAACATCAGGTCGCCTACCTGCAAGTCGCTAGGCAACCCTGGAGTTATCGGACTGGCATCAAATGCATTTCCACGTCCTGCGGGTGTCCCTGCACCTTTGTACTTTACTCCCGCAGGACGCCCAAACGGTGTGAGCTTGAGCGCTACCGTGTCTGCATCGAAAGTCATCGCAGACCTGAACGTTGGCAACAGGTTTAGGCGTAGTGTGTCGCTGTCTAGCGTAAGACCCGGTACGTCTATCCCACTTGGCCTAAGTCTCAGTCGTACCGTTCCGCTGTCTGGAATTACCGACGGCCCTGCAATAGCTACAGCGTAGCTTAATGCCTGTCCTGCATCGCTAAATGTCGATGTAGTCGATCCGTAGACCCCATATTCTGTAGCAAGCTCGAGGATGCAGTCCAGGTTCGGGTCATATACGTCGTATCTCTCGGTATCTGTAAGGGGTGTGATCGTCCCTGCCGCTGGCTGTGACTTCCAGTAAAAGCGCAAGACTAGGTCATTGTTGAAGGCCGGTGACACGCCCGGCGAATACCCGGTAGTTGAGCCGTCAGTGTAGCTAACGTTGGCACCGTCCTGCGTAACTACGTTTACATACGCAGACATAATGCCCCCTACGTAAGCTGCGCTGCCTGTATTTGGTAGCGTTACTGTGCTAGGTTCGCTACTACCTGCTGTCTTGTAAAACAGGACACCAGTTAATGAACCACCACCAACGGCATAAGCCGAACTAAGTGCCGTCCAACCTGAAGGTGCATCGGCAACTGCGGGGTTTTGGTAAACACACTGAATTACCAGCAAATCGCCGACTGCTGTTCCAGCGGGGTACGGCACCACAGGTGTTCCTGCGGCACTAGTGGCTAGCGCGCCTGCTGCCTTAAAGTCTGGCAACTAGCCAGCCTTGAGTGTGGGCGTTACCTTTTCTGTGTCGCCGTTGGCGAACGTGCGAGTAGCTGCGGTATCACCTGCAAAGTACGGCTGCCCTGCGTTCAGGGTTGAGCCGTCCGTTACGACCCAGGAGTTGGCACCGTTGGGCGAAGGTGCGCCACTGAAGGCACCAAAGGTTACCTGATCGGCGGTGGTCGATTGCCCACCTGTTGACAAGGTGTTGTCAAACGTCGAGGCACCCCAGTCAACCGAGCCAGTTGCAATGGAACGTGCAATGGTCTGGCGTGCGTAACCACTTGCAGTTGTCGAGCCGATTTCGTTAATGTTGGTGCCGGACACGGTAGCCGACCAAACGCTGTTGCGTGCCATCGTTGCCACAGCAGTTGTGGACAAGCCCATCGTCCATCCGGCAGGCGGCGTAACCGTGCCACTTGCCCCTAGTACGTAGTCAGTCACGAGCTGACTGAGGCGCTGAAATGCAATCACGGCCATTTAGTTACCTACTTCCTCTAAGGTGTAAGTGTAGTGCTTATGGTGCAAAAGCCACGCAAGTGCCTGCGCCCCTAAAAACCTCGTATAAGCCGGAGGCACGGCATCTTTTACCTCGTACCTTGTCATCCAAGTTATGTCCATGGCACGGCCCCAATGGTATTGGGCGTCTTTGCCACCGCTCCCGCCAATTAGGTGAACCTTCATGGGCCTGTTACGCTGGTCGAAATGCGGCAACTGCCATGCATGTACACAGGGTAACGGTATTAGCGGTAGTGAGGACTCAAACAGCCTATGCCTGCGTATATTCAGGCCAAAGCTCGAGCCGCATAGGGTGATCGGGTTTTGTAGCGGTGAGCCTGGTACGTTCTCGATTATGTAGGGTGTATTGGAGTGCCGGAGTAGTGGTCGAATTGGCGTAATAAGGTCTTGGTGGTTTTGCTTGTGTGACTCTGGGGTGGCGCTGGAAAACAAAGGACAGGGCGGGGAAGCATGAATCAGGTCAAATCCTGTTAAATCATAGTCCAGTGCATTTCCTTGGTGGAATTCGAAAGGGTAGTTTGGTTGGGGGTCCAAGTCAACCCCCACAGGTGTGAACCCGGCGTTGTAGTAGCCCATAGATGCTCCGCCGGCTCCGCAAAATAGGTCAAGTACCTTGGGGGCATCTGGGTTTGTAGGTGGTTCGAGGACCTTGACATACTTGCGCCTCCTTGGAGTAAGGATACGCTCGATCTGCTTTAAACTCAGTTCGTCCACTCAAGTTCTCGTGCAGAAGGCATCGCATACGTGGAGTCGTGTCTATTCTCCTGGGCCACAAAAGGTGAGGTAGTGTTGCGCACGGCCGCCGCAGCTTCGGGTACGTTGACCAGGCCGTCGGTATCGCTAAGGCTTTCGAGGGTACTGGTTAAGTCTGAAAGGGGTACTTGCTGGTTCGGGTTGTAGTCAGACGGGTGCTGCTCATAGACCAGCACCCTTGCAATCCTTTCAGCAGGTACGTCTGAACCTGCTAGTGCTGGCTGCCCGTTTTTGGCCCTTTCGTGGTGAGCCTTTAATGCAGCTAGTGCCTGTTCGTCATCGTCGTATTGGGCAATGGAATGTGCGCCCGTTTCGTAGATCACTTCATAGTACAAGGGGGTGCCTCCTTTAACGCTTGTGCGACTTCGTCGTTAAGTGCTAGGTCTGTGAGGGGGATTGCGACGTGTTGGAGTTTGGCTGCCGCTTCGGGATAAACCTGGAAGGGTGAAAGAGCAAAGAGGTAATGCTCTCGTTCCGAGTGAGTAGAGGCATGTTTATGGGACCACATGCGACGTAAGGGTAGTAGAGGGTGAGTGAAGGAATCTCCACAAATCCCACAGTGTGTGGTGTTGGGTAGGAGGACAAGCGTGAGGTTACGGTTATTGGGTAGTAAGGGCTTTGATGAGGGTGTCAAGGGAATCCTCGGGGGACTCAGTAGTAATAGTGGGGAGCGCGAGGGTGATGGCGTACTTGGTAGCATTGAGGCGAACGCTATCGGACTCGGAATACTTCGCCATTTGGATGACGTTGTCGGCTAGCTCGAGAACATGCGCAAGGATGCGTTGTCTGAGCAGTTGGGCGATGGTATGGGAATCATCGGCCCGCGTAGCGGTGAACTCCGATTCGAGTGACTTGTGCCACTCCTGAAGGTGTTTGTCAAAGTCTGTCATGTTGCGGAGTATACACGTCCGGTAGGATGATGAAGGTATAGAGTGTACTACAGTATGGTTTTGGTCATTACGTATCAATTAGTCCATAGTCTACTGCTGGCCGCTAAACCGGCGATACAGTCCCTAACGTCATGTAAGCCATTCTCCAACGAGCTCTCGATCGCCGGCGGTTAGACCTAGGTTCGCAGTCTCGAGCCGTTAGCGTCCAATACGGCGGCTCCCAGGGGGTAGCCTGCATGTTCGCCACCCTACGGCCAGGATCGCCCCGATTCCCCCCGCATTGTCAAGGTTCGCCCTGGTTCTGGTACTGTCCCTGGCTCATGACGAAACGGAGTGCAACGGACTGAACGACACCCCCGGCAGGGGAGACAACTAGATGGGCGCACTTACTAGGAAACGAACAGGCGCACGTCGAATCGATGACACTGAACGATGCGGCAGGGCGTTCCATGCATGACTCATCAAGAGAGGAACAACTGCAATGGCTGAACTGGTAGTGACCATTACGGAGCCGCGTATCGAGACCAAGGTTGGACGCGAGACTCTTAACGCACTTCTGGACAACGACCTGGTCGTTGTCTTGGAGGTCGGAACGAGCAATCTCGTGATTCACAACATCCGCGAGAACGAGCGCTATGCGGATGCGCTCATCATGGTCTCGAACGTCAAGGCTTCACGCATCAAGAGCAACGTTGCAAGTGCCATGAAGAAGTACCGGCAGGGCAACGTCATCAAGCCGGGGAACGTCAAGGTTCTGGACGTTGCCGGTAACGAGGCAATCGTCGGGCACTCCTACCGCGTGCCGACACTGCCCGACGTGGGCGACGCAACACTGCCCGACCTGGACGCGGTCGAACTGGACAGCGTCGAGAACGTCGAGACCGCTCTAGTCGAGAACGTCGAGAACGCCTAGCACGACCCTGATCTAACGTCATGCCGCATCGTTCAATGTCACGAACCTTGACCCTGCTACCTCGAGCGGTAACCCCGCGTCCAGGTGGCAACCTACTAGTAACGAGAGGAGGTTAGACCTATGGGAAAGAATGCCAAGAAACGTCTACGGAATCAGGAACGGGCACGGGCGATAGCGAACGCCTACGTCAACCGTTCCACGCCGGTAGCGTCAACTGAGGAACGTTCCGGCATTCCCGCCGTGGACGGTACGCATAGAACCGGCAAGCGGCATCGCGGTACTAGCGTTCTGAAGCTTGCGCCCAAGACGACAACGAGACTCGGTCGTTTCGACATTCGCGACAGTGATGGGCGCATCATCGCGGAACGCGCAACGCTCGTTAGTTCGTCGCAACGCATCCTGCCGAATGCCGTTCCTGGCAATCCCTGGCAGGGCACTAGCGGAACGTATGACGTTCGCGAACAATCGGCGCACGTTCCTCAGAACGTCAAGCCGGATGCAGTCTCGTTGTTCCGTTCAGTGGTGAACCGTGAACTGTCCAAGACGGTTGTACCTAACCGCTCGAGACCGGACGATGCAGTTCTGCCAACGTATGCCAAGACAAAACCGCTACCTAGGGATAAATGGGGGAGGTGTGAAGAATGACGCTGGAATGGCTCTACATCTTGACGGTTGGCCCGATTGTGGTTTGTACCGCACTCTGGTTCTTTGCTCATCGGCCCTAGTCCCTGGCAATGGAGAGCCCCTGCATGATGCAGGGGTTTTCCTTTGTCAGATTGTCCAGGGCTTTCCAGTGTGGCCGGTAAAACAGACCGCGACCTCAAGATGCCCCGCATAATTGAAAATCGCATCGTGATTGAAATACTCTGCGATCTAATGCGCACCTGTATTTCTACGGGTACTTTACAAACTCGGGGGCGCAAATTCTAAGGTTCATACACCTACCTATTAAAATACGAGAACTCAAAGAACTCAATGGATTAGGATATGTACCACGGTACAGATCACCCCATAGAGATACAAGAGTTCTTGTATTAGAACGGGTAGTAGTATGAGTAAGAGAAGATGGTCATTAGTCAACACTACGTCAACATAAGTTGACGGCGCGGCACTCCAGGCATTCCGATACACATTGTGATACACTCAATTTAGCCCGAAGCGTCGCAACACGCGACGTTTCGCGTTCTATTGGAGGTTATGCAATGTATCTCCTAAAGCTCGACAAAACGGTCATTCGTACTGACCGAAGCGAACTACTCGCAAATCTCGAGCTACTACTACAATCCTACCCCGGTGCCGTAGTCACCGTAAGAAAGGAACGGAAATGAAGCGCATTACTTTCGGAACAGAAGGAGAAATCCTCCTGTGCGACAGATACCGCGAACTCTACTGGCAGCACAATGAGTACCAGATCATCGGTACTCCCTGGGCGAACGCCAAAGCCCGCCAGATCGCCAAAACCATGGCGAAGATCGCGGAAAACCTCGGCTACACGCCGGCGGCATAGTCATGTTCGAATGGGAACTCGACAACGACGCCGATGTTGTCGCAAAAAGACAGAAGTCCCAAACACAGAACCTCTGGCTCTCCCTGTGGGACGAAGAAACGGATAACCTCGGCTTCTAGGGCGTTACCACCAGGAAAGGAAACATGACACACATCACAAAAGCGCAGGTTGCTTGCAAGATGGACGAAGCAACACGGCGTTTCGGCGAGTTGAACGAACAGCTCAAGAAAGCCACTCGCTGCCAAGAAACGGCAATCCTCGAGCAGATGGAAAAAGCTGCGAGGGATCACATGACCTGGCAGGCGGTTTACAACAATCTTCGCTAGGTTGAACGGAACGTAGCTTTTCGGCTACGTTCTACTCAACCTAGAAAGGAGGTGATAAGATGCGTGTAATAATCGAGGAACCGACAGCGGAGCTAACGATGAACATTCGGGAAGTCGTAAACGCGAAAGTCGAGGCGACCTGCCTAAAGATTGAAAAACATTACCCGATGTTCCCGCCGATCAAACGCCCCCATGTGCGTTACGACCTCAAAGGCCGCACCGCAGGACAGGCAATCGGCGGTCGAACAATTCGGCTGAACTTGCAACTACTGCAAGACCCCCGTTACTTCGATGACATGCTGAACAACACGTTGCCGCATGAAGTAACGCACATTGCCTGTCAGCAATGGTGGCCGAAACAACGGGTAGCGCACGGCCTCAAGTGGAAACAAATGATGGGAGTCATTGGGCTACCCGCGACAAGATGCCACCAATACGAAACGCAACCGGCACGGCGGGTAAGTAGACCACACACCTACCAATGTGCGTGCTCCATTCACCATGTAACCAACGTGCTACACAAGCGCATGACACAAGGACAAACCTACACATGCCGGAAATGCGGCACAAGACTAAGAAAGGAGGACTAACATGCACAAGGCAGATTACGACAACCTCTACTGCACAACCTGTGGAGAGCACTTCAAGTCCCGCGCCAGACTTGCGCGGCACTTGCAAAAGTGGAATACTAAGCTGCGCGACAAACTCCTAAGTCGGTAGGCAGAAACCCTGGCAATGATCCAGGGTTTGTACCTAACTCGAGAAAGGAGGAAACACAATGACCTTGCAAGAACTGCGCGACGAGGTTGACAAGCGGCTGTATAAGCTGCAAGTGGAAAACCCCGACGCATACAGCCGTTGCGAAGGGTACATCAACAACTTCTGGAACGACGCGGCAAGTCTCGCGGAGTTTATCGAAGACTACGACAAGGGGGTGTATACATGAGAACCACGATAAGAGCCAAGGTTGGCGAGGTTGAATACCTCGCAACCTGGCTACCTCTCAATAAGATGATCGTGCTCGATCGAAACGGCAGGCACTACGCAACGATCTCGAACATGCCGACGTTCGAGGATGCACAGCAGTACATGGAGCAGTGGTTCGCACACAACGCACCGGAAAGGCAGTAAGCATGACAGTTGCGGAACTAGTCGCAGAACTTCTGAGGCACCCGACAGATATGGAAGTCTGCACGGCTGACGATTACTTCGGACGCCCTGTGGAGATTCTGTACGTCAAGAAGGACAAGGCGGAAGTCTGCACAATGGTTGATGGAGAACGGATCAGGGCTATGAGAGACGTTGTCGTCATTCATTAGGTTTCTTGGGGCGTACTACAAAGTACGCCGCTAAAAGCCTAACTGGAGAAAGGAGGTAAAGAATGCCACTTAGGATCAACCGTGGAGATAACGTCAGCGTTCATTTCCTTGACGACAAATCTCCGCCGTATCGCATGTTCGGGGAATACAAGAGCATGAACGACGAATGGCTCGAGATTCAGGGAACTTCGGGCGACTACATCGGAAAGCGGTTCTACATTCCGCGCAACCAGATCAAGATGATCGAAGTAACATCGAGAAGAAGGGACGACTAATGTTCAAGTGGTACAAAAGCACGGCGTTCAGCTTTAACATCGCGTTGTTCGACAACAACGAGGTCGTGTGCGTGTTCAAGTTTCCGACGCGCATCGAGGCAGATCGCTTTATCGCAAGGAACTCTATCCGCGTGTAGGTTTCTTGAGACACACTAAGCGTGTGTCTCTAAAAGCCTAACAACGAGAAAGGAGGTAAAGAGATGGCTGACACACAAACTGAAGGAGTGAAAGTGGATTACGAGGAGCTTCGCAATTTCGACGAACGCTGCACGAGGAAACTCCAAGATCTGTTGGAGATTCAGCAGGTCTGGAAAGATGCGTTGTCAGCGGGAGTTCAAATCCCCTATGACGCCTATTGTGGCGGGAAGTACGAGAATCTCGCTCAGGGTGGGTACGTCGATGGGGAATACAAACTGGACGAAGAGGCAACCTTGAAAGAGATTGCCAAAGTCGTTCAGTGGGCGGCAGATCGTCACTATTCCGTCGAGAAGAAGATGGACGATGATTACTTCGAAGTCTTTGTCCATACACCGGCGGGAACGTTCGAGTTTCGTACAACTCGTCAGGTGACATGCAAGAAGGTTGTTGTAGGTACGGAAGTCGTGCCTGCACAGGAAGAGAAGGTCGTCGAGAAGTTCGAATGGGTCTGCGAGAAGATCGCATTCCTGTCGATCGATATCGACTAGGTTGAACAGAAGGGCTAGGAACATGCACATTCCTAGCCTTTCATTGAGCCTATTCGGAAAGGAGGTAACCATGAGCGACGTAGAGAAAGCAGCAAAAGCCGTAACAACGGCAGGATTCGCAGTTGTTGGAATGGGCTGCGGAATCATCATGTTCACTTTCGGGATCATCATCCTGATCGCCCTGATTTCAAGTCTGTAGGAGAAGGGAGGTAACATGGAAGAGATTGTCTGGGATCTGATGCATCCCGGTACAAGTTTCGTAGTCATGGCAATCATTGCCATGGTTTGCGCGACGATCATCATCTTCGAAAGGAGCTAGGTTTGTCCGAATGGCTAGGTGATTGCCCTGCATAGCAATCATCTAGCCATTCCACAAGCCTATTCAAGAAAGGAGGGTAGATGGAAGCTTCAAGGAAAGCGCACATTGTTCGCCTTTTGTTCTTTTGGCTAGATGGACAAAAGATCACAGATCCTGAGTACGTTCTTCAGCAAATCGCGCTGGAGTCGGGTTCGACACGCGATGAAGTTTGGGAAGTCTACTGCGAACTCACGCAGGCAGCCCTTTACAAGAAAGGCTAGGTTCGATGTTCAAGGATACAGGCCGTGGATTCCATATGACATTCGAGAATGGATA
>Ga0307472_100001249_pt1 | contig 10063 bp, 7 predicted proteins | sample atmos_gasesAM5C__2_FD_204582 | JGI IMG/M metagenome (GOLD analysis project Ga0307472, IMG submission 204582) | Hardwood forest soil microbial communities from Morgan-Monroe State Forest, Indiana, United States - atmos_gasesAM5C_05 | ecosystem: Environmental > Terrestrial > Soil > Temperate... | reverse complement strand
CTTGAAGCGGGTGATCTCGTCAAGCGCCGCGAAGGGCTCGTCGAGGAGCAGCAGCTCGGGGCTGGTGACCAGCGCGCGCGCGATCGAGACACGCATCTTCATGCCGCCCGAGAGCTCGCGCGGATACGAGCGCTCGAACCCCTCGAGGTCGACCGCGGCGAGGGTCCGCCCGATCCGATCGGAGACGGAAGTGCGGCTCTCGCCCTTGAGGCGCAGCGGCAGATAGACATTCTCCCACACCGTGGCCCATGGCATCAGCGTCGGCTCCTGGAAAACGAAGCCGGTGCGGCCGGCGAGCGATTCCCGCCCCCGGATCGTGCCGGCGGTCGGCTCCGCGAGCCCTGCGATGATCCGGAGCAGCGTGCTCTTGCCGCAGCCGGAGGGTCCGAGCAGGCTGACGAATTCGCCCCTTGCGATCGCGAGATCGACGCCATCGAGGGCGAGCGTGCCGTTGCGAAAGACCTTGCGCACGCCGTCGAGAGAGACGAGCGGCGGCATGGGCCGTCGCTCTTGTCCGCCGCCTACTTCCGCATGCCGATGTCGAAGGCCTTGTTCACGAACTGCAGCGTGTAGGCCTTCTTGTAGTCGAGATCGGCGGGATAGAGCCCCTGCTTCGACATCACCTCGTGGAACGCCTTCCAGCGGTCTTCGGTCATGGCGCCGATACCCAGCTTGAGACTATCGCCGCTGTCGACGATGCCGTACTGCCTGATCTTCTTGTCGGCGTAAGCCAAGAGCTCGTCGGTCTGCTCCGGATTGTCCTTTTTGATGAGCGCGTTTCCGGGTGAGGGATCGCCGTAGAGATAGCTGTACCAGCCCTCGATGCTCGCGTTGACGAAGCGCTGCACCAGGTCGGGCTTCTCCTCCACCATCTTGCGCGAGGTCTGGATCACCGAGGCGTAGCTGGCATAACCCTCGTTCGCGACCAAGAAGACCTCGGGCTTGCCACCGGCCTTCTGAATCAGGAACGGCTCACTGGTGACATAGCCCTGCTGCACCGCGTTCTTGTCCGCCATGAAGGGCGCGATATTGAAGTTGTAGGGGCGGATCTGGTCGTCGGTGAAGCCGAACCTCGACTTGAGGAAGAGCCACACACCAACGCGCGTGTCGGCACCGATCATGATCGGCTTGCCCTTGAGCGCCGCGAGACTGTCGTTCCCGACGCCGGCATGCGCGATCAGCACCATCGGGTCCTTCTGGAACATGGCCGCGACGGCGAGCATGGGGATCTTCTCCTTGACGAAATTGAGCGGGATGAAGGAATTCGGCGTCTCGTCGAAGTCGAGCCGGCCGGCGGCGAGCAGCTGCGAATGGTTGACCTGCGGACCGCCCTGCCGGAGCGAGACCTCGATGCCGTACTTGGCGTAGATGCCGGTGGCAATCGCCTGGTAGTAGCCGCCGTGCTCGGCCTCGGCCTTCCAGTCGGTGCCGAGGCTCACCTGGTCCAGCGCCGCGGCCGGTGCCGCGAGCCACGCCGCCAAGGTTGCCACCACCAGCACCGTGCTCGATGTTCTGATCGCTCGCCGCATCGCCTACCCCTCCGAATGACGCGTTTTCCCGCCGCTCTTCTATACCAGCAGCGGGCAGCGCGCCGCATGGCCAAATTCTGCGGGGGCGTGCTCAATAGAGGGGCAAATGCGCGCGTCTGCAGCCTAATGGCCAGACCGCGGCACGCGGCCTTCGATGGGATAGGCGGGATCGTTGTAGCCCGGGGTGGAGGGATGGCCCGCCGGCACCAGGCCGTCGATGAGCGCCTCGTCCTCGCGGCCGAACTTGTAATCGAGAGCGCGGATGTAGTCGGCCCAATGCGCCTCGGTGCGCGGCCCCGTGACCGCCCCGGTCACCAGCTGGTTGTTGAGCACCCAGGCGATCGCGAACTGGCCGGCGGTGAAACCGCGGGCCTCGGCATGCCGCTTGATGATCTGGGCGATGCGCAGCGATTCCGGGCGCCATTCCGTCTGCATGATGCGCTTGTCGTTCCGGCCGGCCCTTGTGTCGGCCGGCGGAGGCGCATCGGGCGTGTATTTGCCCGTAAGAACTCCGCGCGCGAGCGGGCTGTAGGGCACGATCCCCAGGCCGTAATAGGCCGATGCCGGCAGCTGCTCTACCTCCGGCATGCGGTTCATGGCGTTGTAATAGGGCTGGTTCACGATCGGACGGTCGATCCCGATGCGGTCTGAGAGTGCGCAGATCTCGGCGATGCGCCAGGAGCGGTAGTTCGAGACCCCGAAATAGCGGACCTTGCCTTGATGCACGAGGTCGGCCATCGCGCGCACGGTCTCGGCGAGCGGGGTCCCGTGGTCCTCCTTATGGAGGTAGTAGACATCGATGTAATCGGTGCCGAGGCGCTTCAGGCTCGCCTCGACCGCCTGTACCACCCACTTGCGCGAGAGCCCGGCTTCATTGGGGCCGGTCCCGCCGGGGTTCGCGAGCTTGGTGGCGAGCACCCAGCGGTCGCGGTCGCCCCGGATGGCGCGCCCCACCACCTCCTCCGAGCGGCCCGAATTGTATTGGTCGGCGGTATCGATGAAGTTGACGCCCTGGTCGCGCGCCGAACCCATGATCCGGGTCGAGGCCGGCTCGTCCGTGGCGCCGCCGAAATTCATGGTGCCGAGACAAAGCACCGACACTTTGAGGCCGCTCTGCCCGAGCTTCCGGTATTCCATGCGGGATCCTCCATGCTCTCGGCGTCGAGGCCGTCGCAGCAGTCTGCTGCCCCGAGAGCATCGCGGCAAGCGCCGCCCCGCGCGAGTGATCCCAATAGTATTCGAAGACTCAAAGCCGTTTCGCCAAAGGTATTCGACTCGGAGGTCGTCGACCAATTCTGGGGTATTAGTAATCTTTTAAGGCTGAAGTTGTAGGGTCGCCCCTGTTTCGTTGTGGCTTCATAGGGGCCCGCGGCCGATCGGGGCATAATGCTCGGTCGCGGAGAGTATCATCGTGCAGTCATCCGCGCTTCGAGTCGGCGCCCTCGAGCGGCCGACTATGTCGACGGCACTCCAATGCCTGGTCATGGCGGCACGCCACCACGGCGTGCACCTCTCGCCCGATCAGCTCATCCGCGAGCATGCGCTCGGGCCGGAGGAGCCGGATCCTCGGAAACTCGCCACGGCCGGCGCCGCGCATGGGCTGACACTCGGCCAAATCAAGCTCCGCTCGCGCGACTTTGCCAAGCTCGCCCGCAGCGTGCCGGCGATCGTCCGGCTCAAGAACGGAAATTCCGTCCTGCTGACCGCGGTCGCGGGCAAGGGCGAATCCGTGACGGCGACCGTTTGCGACCCCGCCGTCGGCGAGGCGACCCCGCTGGTCACCGAGCTCAGCCGGCTCGCCACGGCCGCCGAGCGCGTTCTGCTGATCCGGCGCGACGGCGAGAGCCGGGACGCCGCCAGCCGCCCGTTCGGGCTCGGTTGGCTGGTCGGGCAGATGATGACGGAGCGGCGGCAGTTCCGCGACATCGCGATCGCCGCCGCCATGATGAGCCTCTTGGCGCTCGCCCCCGCCATATTCTGGCAATTGGTCGTCGATCGGGTGCTCGCCCACCGCAGCCTCTCCACGCTCAACGTGCTGGTGGGCGGCATGGGGCTGATCATCGCGGTCGACATGCTGTTCGGCTACGCCCGGCGGAGCGTGATCCTGTTCGCGACGGCGCGCATCGATGCACGGCTCTCCACCTACGTCTTCAACAAGCTGCTGGACCTGCCGATCGATTTCTTCGAACGCACGCCGACCGGCGTGCTGACGCGCGACGTCAACGAGATCTGGCGCATCCGCACGTTTTTGACGGGCCAGCTATTCGGCACCGTGCTCGACGGCATGGTCCTGCTGGTGATCCTGCCGGCGATGTTCTGGTTCAGCCCCATGCTCGCCGGGATCGTGCTGGCGCTGGGCGCTCTGATGGTGCTGATCGTCGCGGGGTTCCTGCCCTTCATCCGCACGCGGACCACCCGCGCGTTTCTGGCCGAGGGCCAGCAGAACGCGTTCCTGGTCGAGACCGTGCAGGGCGTGCGCACGGTGAAGTCGCTGGCATTGGAGCCGCGCCGCCGCTACGGCTGGGATCACTACGTCGCAAGCGCCGTCCGGCTGCGCCGGCACGCGGGAGCGCTTGCCAACCTCGCCCAGACGCTGATCGCGCCGCTCGAGAAGCTGATGACCAGCGGCGTGATCGCGCTGGCGGCCTACAACGCGATCACGACCGGCGATCCCGTCTATCTCGGCACGCTGATGGCCTTCGGCATCCTGGCCCAGCGCGTGGCGCAGCCTCTGGTCCAGCTCGCTCATCTGATCCAGCAGTTCGACGAGGCCAACCGCGCCGTCCGGACCGTCGCGGCGGTGGTCAATCAGGCTCCCGAGGAAGGCCGCAACGTCGGCGGATCGAGCGCGCCGCTCAAGGGCTCGATCGAGTTCGAGGCGGTGCGCTTCCGCTATGCCGGAGCCACCACGCCCGCGCTCGACCGGCTCTCCTTCAACGTCCCCGCCGGCACCATCTTCGGCATCATGGGCCGCAGCGGGTCGGGCAAGACCACGATTACGCGGCTCCTGCAGGGCTTGCATCGGCACTATGAGGGCATGATCCGCGTCGACAGCATGGATATCCGTGCCATCGACCTGGATCACCTCCGGCGCAGCACAGGCGTCGTCCTGCAAGACAGCTTTCTGTTCTCTGGCACCGTCCGGGACAACATCGCCGCGAGCAGCCCCACCGCGAGCTTCGAGCAGGTCGCCGCTGCCGCGCGCATCGCGGGCGCCGAGGAGTTCATCGAGCGCCTGCCCCGAGGCTACGACACGGTGATCGAGGAGGGATCGGCGAATCTTTCCGGCGGGCAGCGCCAGCGGATCGCGATAGCGCGAGCGCTGCTGGTCGACCCCAAGCTGCTGATCCTCGACGAGGCGACCAGCGCACTCGATCCCGAGAGCGAGGCCATCGTCAACGCCAATCTCCGGCGCATCGCGCAGGGCCGCACCGTCGTGGTGATTTCGCACCGGCTGGCGTCGCTCATCGCCGCGGACGCCATACTGGTCCTGGATCAAGGCGGCACCGTCGATGTGGGCCGGCACGGCGAGCTCTTGCAGCGCTGCGAGCTCTATCGCCGCCTCTGGAACCAGCAAAACCGTCACACCTTGCATGAGTTCGATCATGACATCATGGCGGCCGAGTAGCCGGTCCAGCGCCGCGGAAGCGGTGCTGGAGAGCTTTCACTCAGAGACCGGAGCGCTCCTCGCCGAGCGCGGCCCGCTTCTGGCGCGCTGGCTGCTGCGCCTGGCGGCGATGGCGCTCGCGTCGGCGATCGTGCTGGCGGGTTTCGTCAAGATCGACCGAACGGTGACCGGAGGCGGGCAGATCTATTCGCTGCAGCCGACCATGGTCGTGCAGTCGTTGGATCGCGCGATCATCACGTCGCTCAGCGTGCGCGAGGGCGACCGCGTCGCCGCGGGTCAGTTGCTGGCCACGCTCGACCCGACCTTCTCCGCCGCGGACGTGGCGCAGCTCAATGTGCAGATCGAGAGCCTGAACGCGCAGATCGGCCGGCTCGAGGCCGAGCACGACGGCCGCGAGATCAAGGCCGAGGACCTGCCGCCGAGGTATGTGGCGATCCAGCAGGCGCTCTGGATCCAGCGGCATGCCGAGTACGAGCAACGCCTGCGCGGCTTCGACGCCAAGGTCGCGGAATACCAGGCCACGCTGGAGAAGTCGCAAGCCAACATCAAGCATTACACGAACCAGCTTCAGGTAATGAGCGAGGTCGAGGACATCCGGCACAAGCTCTACGATTTGCGCGACGGCAGCCGCCTCACCTATCTCGAGGCGACCAACCAGCGCTTGCAGCTGGCGCGGAGCCTCGAGCAGGAGCGCAACACGCTCGCGGAGACCCAGCATGCGATCGAGTCCGCGCGCGCCGACCGCGAGGCCTATATCCGTCAGTGGCATGGCCAGGTCGACGCCGAGCTCATCCAGCACCGCACCGAGCGCGATGCGGCGGTGGAGCAGCTCGTCAAGGCGACGAAGCATCACGACCTCATCGATCTGCGCGCGACCACCGATGCCGTCGTTCTGCATGTGGCCAAGCTCTCCGTGGGATCCGTGTTGCCGGAGGCGACGCCTCTCCTCACCATGGTTCCCATCAATGCGCCGCTGGAAGCGGAGATCCACATCGACGCCCAGGAAATCGGGTTCGTGCGCCCCGGCGACACCATCGCGATCAAGGTCGAGGCGTACAATTATCTGGAGCATGGCTACGTCGAGGGACATCTCCGCGTGCTGAGCGCCGACTCCTTCACCACGTCCGAGGACGACAAGGCGACGCCGGTCCGGCCCTACTACAAGGGCTATGTCACGCTCGATCGCGTGGACCTGCACGACGTGCCGTCGGACTTCAAGCTGGTGCAGGGTACGCCGGTCACGGCGGACATTCAGGTCGGCAAGCGCACGCTTCTCTCGTACCTCGTCAGGGGTGCGCTGCGGAGCGTCGATGAGTCGATGCGCGAGCCGTGAGCGCGCCGCTCTCCGCGTCGACATGATCCGCTTCGGTTGGCCTTGGCGTCGACGGACGGCCGAGCGGGCCTACCGGCGGGGCTATCGATATCTGCGGGGCGAGGGCGTCGGGCATGACCCCGTCACCGCTCTGCGCTGGTTGACGCGTGCCGCGCGCCTTGGCCATGCGCGCGCCCAACATGCGCTCAGCATGGCCTACCTCTCCGGAGTGGCGGGCCGGGCAGCCTGCGTCTCCTGGCTTAGCGAGGCCCGCGGCCGCGCGGGTGCGGCGGTCGATAACGCAAGTTTGCTCTACCCGCAGGGGATGGACGTCAGGGCGGATCCGGGGCTCGCTTTTGCGTGGGCCAAGGCCGCCGCGCGCCGCGGCCTCGCCTGCGCCCAAGCCAATCTTGGGATGCTTTACACGCGCGGCCTCGGCTGCAAGCGGGATTTCGCCGAGGCGGCCGTCTGGTATCGTCGTGCCGCCCAGAAAGGCGAGGCAGCGGGCGCGCTCGGCCTGGGGATTCTCCACGAGGGCGGCCTCGGCGTTCCCAAGGACATTCCAGAGGCGATGCGCTGGTACCGCACCGCCGCCGAGGCCGGCAACGACATCGCCGCGAGCGCATTGGGCCTGCTGTTGATGAGCGGCGAGGGGGCGGAGGCGGACCCTGCTCAAGCCCAGCGCTGGCTCACCGGTCCTGCCGCTCGCGGCCACGCCCACGCGCAATATGGACTGGGGCTGCTTTGCCTGCGCGGGCTGGAAGGCGCGGGGGATGTCGGGCGCGCCGAGCTCTGGCTCAGCAAGGCAGCGGCTCAAGGCCACCCCGGCGCCCGATCGACCCTGGCCCGGCTCAAATCGACCGACGGAGCCGCCGACGCCGCGGCCTGAGTAACTTCTGCCTAGCCCCGCCTGAACTCCGCGAGAGCCCGTTCGAAGCGCGCGAGGTAGTCGCGCGCATAGGAGACATAGTCGACCTCAAGGCTCGAGTGGAGCTCGGAGACCATGCCCCACGTCGCCTCCCGCAGCAGCGAGGCGCATTTCATCGCTTGATAGCGCCGCATCCGCTCCGGCGAGAGCGGCCGCTCGAAATAGGCCTCGAGCAGCCAAACCTCATCCGCCTGCGCCACGTCGGCGTTGGAGCAAAGATTGGCGAGATCGAAGAGCGGGCTGTTGAAGCCGGCGTAATCCCAATCGATCAGCCAGAGCCGGTCGCCGGCGTCGATGAAATTCGCCGCCAGCAGATCGTTGTGACAGAACACCACGTCGATGGCGCCGGCTGCGGCTTGCAGCTCGGCCGCCGCCGCGAGGAGCTTGCTCAGCTCCGGGGTGAAGCGGCTTCGGCCCTCGCGCAGGGTGGCGGCGTAGTCGCGCAGCACATGGAACACCCAGAACATCTGCACGGGTCCGCGCAGGTGCCGCTCGATCTCGCCATGGCAGCGGCGCAGAAGCGGCACGATCCGAGCCAGCATGCGACGGTCGCGGATCTCGTCGGGCGTCAGCGTCTTGCCGTCGATGAACCGCAGGACCAGGGCGCCGGCCTCATGGTGCACCACCTCGGGTGACACTCCTGCATCCGCCGCGGCGCGGCTCGCGGCCAGCTCGTTGCGCCGCGTCACCTGGTGAACGGGAATGTCGTCTCCGATGCGCACCACGAAGCGCTCGCCGCGATGGCGCACGAGAAAATTCCGGTTGGTGATGCCGCCGGCGAGAGGCTCGGGCGTCACAGGCTCCAGCCAGCACGCCAAGCCCGCCGCCCGGCGTTGGGCCTCGACCTCCTGCATGGTGGCCGCTCGGCCGCTCGTGCTAAAGCACCTCGCCCATGCCCGAGCCGCCGGCGGGTGTCGGTATCCACCACTCCCGTCCGCGGACGGTGTCGATATATTCGGGCCAGCGCAGATCGACTGGCGCCTGGAAATCCCGCGGGAGCAGAGGGGCCACCCATTCCAAGCCGCCGATCCCGCCTCCGGTGCGCTCCTTGAATTCGCTCTGGGCCCGCTCAAGAATTTCCGGTGACGTCAGCAGGTCGATCAGCGTGGCCGCGATCGTCTTTGCGCCGAGGAAGATTCCCGGATTGATCGCCGCCGGCAATCCGCCGAGCGCATTGTGCACCCAGGCCGGATACTCATACCCCGCATTCGGGGGCCGCAGGCGCGGGCGCATGGTCAAGAGGCGCACGGTCGGCGCATGCCAGGTGTAGTCGACATAGTCGTCGGACGTGTAATGCTGCTGCCATTCCGGAAGCGCGCGGCGCAGGTAGGCCTCGTATTCCTGCGGCGGCATCAGGCGCTCCGCATCCTCCTGGAACGGATTCTCCATGGGCGCGAGGCCGAGGTTCGTCTGGATCTTCCGGCCAAACTCGCGGGCCTCGTCGGAAAATTTCGGCGCGCCCACCAGCTTCATGTTCTCGAAGGTGGCCTCCGTCATGGCGTGATTGGTGAGCCCGACGCGGGTCTTGGTGACCCACCGGACGGAGACGCGGCATCCGGTGGTGCCCGCGGCGTGGCGCGCATTGTTGGCAAGCACGTTGTAGATCTGCTGCTGGATCCCCAGCATCGGCGAGCGCCAGGAATACTGGATCTGGCTGAACCGCGGCGGCAGATTGTCGGAGGTGGCGTCCCCCGCCACCATCACGAACTCGTTGAGCGTCCAGGTTCCCGTGTGCGGGAACATCGCCTCCTTCGTGTACTTGGTCATGGTGTACATGAGGCAGAGCGCATCGATGGCGCCCGGACAGCGAGCCGCCGTGTGCGAGGTGTGCCGGGTCGGCACCAGGCTCTTGTCGATCCAGGTCTCCGGCGCCAGCGTCTCGAAGGTGAACACAGCGCTCCAGTAAGAACCGCACTGGGTATCCCAGATCGCGGTGTTGGTGAAATGCGGATGATAGGAGATGAAGGCGTCGGCGCCGTCGAAATAGCCCTTGGCGGCATGCACGGGCTTGGAGCCGCAGACCTTCTCGGCGGGCTCGCCGAAAAATTTGAGCGTGCCCTTGAGGCCGAATTTCTCCATCGACGCCTTGGCCGCGAGCACGCCCGCAAGCGCAGTGGTGCCAAGCGCCGAGTGCGGGTCGGTGTGCCCCGCAGCCCACGGGTGCAGGCCCGGCCGCGGTGCCTGATAGGGGACGACCTGCTGGGAATTTCCGGGAACAGCGTCGTATTCCGCGTAGCTCCCCAGCACCGGGCGACCCTTGCCCCAGCTCGCGGCGAAGGCGGTCGGCATGCCGCCCGATCCCTCCTCCACCTCGAAGCCTTCGGCGCGCAGCAGGTCGCAATAGGCCTTGGCCGACTTGTATTCCCGCCACGCCGGCTCGGCGTACTCCCAAATCTTCAGATGCCAGTCGGAGAACCGGCGGGCGCGCTCGTCGATCCATTCGAGCGCGAAGCGCTTTTGCTGAGAGAGTCCGGGCATGAGAGCATCGCCTCCGCTTGTGGCGGTCAGGTGCAGACCGAGTACTCCGGCGTGAGCCGGCTCAGGGCCTCGGCGCCGTTTTCCGTGATCAGGATGGTGTGGCCGAGGGACATCGCGAGATTGCGCGGCGCATCCACGAGGATCGCGTGCAGGAACAGCACCATTCCGGGCCGCGCGAGCATGGGGTT
>Ga0307472_100001248_pt1 | contig 10063 bp, 10 predicted proteins | sample atmos_gasesAM5C__2_FD_204582 | JGI IMG/M metagenome (GOLD analysis project Ga0307472, IMG submission 204582) | Hardwood forest soil microbial communities from Morgan-Monroe State Forest, Indiana, United States - atmos_gasesAM5C_05 | ecosystem: Environmental > Terrestrial > Soil > Temperate... | reverse complement strand
GTTGGGGGATTACCCCGACGGGCAGGCCGATCACCCGGTCACCGGAGTCAGCTGGTACGAAGCGGCGGCCTACGCGGCGTACGTCGGAAAGGAGCTCCCCAACGCCTACCAGTGGGCGCAGGCCGCGGGAACCTATGCGACGCCGAACATCGTCCCGGCGAGCAACTTCCGCAATGCCGGCACCGTGCCGGTGGCGTCGCTGGAGGCCATCGGGCCCTTCGGCACTCACGACATGGCGGGCAACGCCAAGGAGTGGTGCTGGAACGCGGTGAAGGATGGCCGCCGGTTCATCCTCGGGGGAGGTTGGAACGAGCCCACCTACATGTTCAACGACGCCGACGCGCAGGCCCCGCTCACCCGGGGCCCAGCGTTCGGGTTCCGCCTGGTGAAGCGCCTCGACGATCGCACCGCGCCCGAGGCATCGGCGGTCATCCCGCTCCCCCACCGCGATTACGGCAAGGAGAAGCCGGTGAGGCCGGAGGTCGCCCAGGCCTACCGCCGCCTCTACGCCTACGATCGAGGCCCGCTCGACGCGCGGTCCGAGGAGACCGACGACAGCTCCGACCGCTGGCGAAAGGAGAAGGTGAGCTTCGCCGCGGCCTATGGAGGCGAGCGGGTGACCGCCTATCTGATGATGCCGCGGAGCGGGCGTCCGCCATACCAGGTGGTGGTTCTCTTCCCTGGCTCGAACGCGATTCACGATCGTTCGAGCAAGACGCTCCCCGGGATGCGGCTGCTGAGCCCGATCCTCCGGAGCGGTCGGGCAGTGATCTACCCGGTGTTCAAGTCCACCTTCGAGCGGGGCGATGCGCTCGACTCCGACTACCAGTCATCGACCACGTTCTACCGGGACCACGTCCTCATGTGGGCGAAGGACCTCGGTCGGACCCTGGACTGGGTCGAGACTCGCCCCGACCTCGATGCCAAGCGCGTGGCGTACTACGGGGCGAGCTGGGGCGCCTTCCTCGGGCCGGTGATGCTCGCGGTGGAGGACCGGTTCAACGTGGCCCTCCTGGTGGGCGGCGGTCTCGAATCCGAGGAGTGCCTGCCGGAGGTCGACCCGTTCAACTTCCTTGGCCTGGTGCACCAGCCGGTGCTGATGGTCAACGGGCGCTACGACTTCTTCTTCCCCGTCGAGGAGACGCAGGTGCCGATGTTCAAGCTCCTGGGCACGCCGGCGAAGGACAAGCGGCACCTGGTGCTCGAGGCGGGGCACGTTCCACCCAACGACGTGCTGAGCAAGGAAGTCCTCGACTGGCTGGACCGCTACCTCGGGCCGCCCGGCTGACCAGCGCGGGCCCTACGGCGGCGAGGCCGGGGGCGCGAACGCTGCGAAGTCGCGCTCCAGCGCCTTGGCGACGCCGTTCCGGAAACCCTCGGCCACGGATCGGGATGCCGGATCGGGGAAGATGTCCTCCTCGCCTCGCTCCAGCCCATCGAGGATCCCCGCCGCCGCCGACTGGGGTGTGGCCTTGGGGATGTCGAAGCCCCGGTTCATGTCGGTGTCGACCGGGCCGAGGAAGACGGCATGGACCGTCACCCCCTCGCCGGCCAGGAGCGCCCTCAGCGATTGGGTCATCGAGAGCGCCGCTGCCTTGGAGATGGAGTAGGCGGGGATGATCGGCAGCGGAGCGAGCGCGGTGAGGGAAAGGTTGTTGACGATGGCTCCTCGGGACCGCTTCAGCAGCGGCAGGAGGGCGCGGGCGACCTTCAAGGAACCGAAGGCGTTGACCGCCAGCTGGCGCTCGATGGCATCCGTCTCGGTGAGGTCGTCGTAGAGGGCGATGCCGGCGTTGTTGATCAACACATCGAGCGCTTCGAGCTCGTGGGCGACTCGCCGGATCTGGGCGTCGCTGGTCACGTCCAGCGTCAGGGGCGTGACCCGCGGGTCGGCGTGTCGGAACGCGGTCCGTGTCCCGGCGTAGACCCTCCGCGCGCCGCGCCGGAGGGCCTCGTCGACCAGTGCCTGGCCGATGCCCCGGTTCGCACCGGTGATGAGGAGTGTCTTGTCCTGGATGTTCATGGGCTTCTCGGTTCTCCAGCGTCGGTGGTGAGAATGGTGCGTGAGCGCTCGGCGGACGGTCCGCGGCCGAGGTAGCGCCAGGCGGCCATTCCGAGTCCTGCCAGTGCCAGGGCCACGCCCAGGGGTCGGAGCCAGACGACGCAGCTGGCCGCAGCGCCGAGGAACGAGAGGTACATCGCCAGGCAGAGCGGGCACTTCGGAACCAGCAGCGCCAGCAACGCGCCGCCGGCGGCGAGCCCCAGCGGCCCCCGTGTCCTCTGGAAGGAGCTACTTGCCATATTCGTCCCGCCGACGGAGCCAGCTCACCGCCTCGGGGCCCTTCTTCTCGTCGCGGCCCTTGGGGACCAGGTCGAGGTACTGGTAGGCGACGTTGAGCGCGTCGATCCCGCGGGCGAACGCGGAGTAGGTGTGGAAGACCGCGCCGCTTCCGTCCTTGGCGAAGACGCTCGTCCCCGGCAGGTCCGATTCCCCGTGCTCGAGCGGCTGGTAGTTGTAGATGCCCTCGCCGCTCTTCAGCTCCTCCGGACGGAAGGAGACGTTGAAGTCGTAGTTGAAGTCGCTCGGTGCCGACGACACCCAGGGGAAGGTCCACCCGAACCGCCGGGCATAGGCCTGGAGCTTCTCCAGCGGCGCACGGGAGACCGCGAGGAAGGTGACGTCCCGATGGGCGAGGTGGACGGGGATGTGGTCGAAGCTCTCGGCCCAGAAGGAGCAGCTCTTGCACCCAGCGTCCCACTCCGGGGCGAACATGAAGTGGTACACCGCCAGCTGGCTCCGGCCGTCGAAGAGGTCGGCCAGGGTCTTCCGCCCTTGCGGAGTGTCGAAGAGGTAGGGCTTCTCCACCCGCAGCCAGGGGAGCGCCCGCCGCTCGGCGCTGACCGCGTCGCGCATCCGGGTGAGCTCCTTCTCCCTGGCGAGCAGCTGCTTGCGTGCCGTCAGCCATTCGTCCTTCGATCGTGCGAGTTTCATGGTCAGCTCCTGTTCGGTGCGTTTGACGCCCCCAGCAATAGTCGGGGACCGGGACGGCCGGGAGTAACAAGGACGACGGGGTTAGGTTCTGGCCATGGACTCCTCGATCACCGCGGCGGCGCGTGCGCTCCGCACCGGGGACCCCCTCGGCGCCCTGAAGCGGGTCGCGCTACGGGACGACCCTGCGGCGCTCGCGTTGCGGGGGATCGCCATGGCCCAGCTCGGCGAGCTCCCCAGGGCGCGGGAGCTTCTCCGGCGGGCGGCGCGGGGGTTCGGGCCCCGGGAGAGCGTCGATCGGGCACGGTCGATCACCGCAGAGGCGGAGGTCGCTCTGGCAGCGCGGGATCTCGTCTGGCCCTCACGGGCGCTCGCCGAGGCGGTGCGGGTCTTCGCTGCGCACGGCGACCGGGAGAACGCCGGACACGCCCGGCTCCTACAGATCAGGCTCCTGTTGCTCCTGGGGCGGGTCGACGAGGCGGACGGCGCGCTCGCCAACCTCGAGCGTGACCTCCCCCCGCGCCTCGCTTCCGTGGCCGCGCTGGTGGCCTTCGAGGTGGCCCTCCGGCGCGGGCAGCCGGTGATGGCGGGGGCGGCGCTGGAGCAGGCACGGCAAGCGGCCGCCCGCTCCGGGATCGCCGCGCTGGTCGCCGAGGTCGACCGCGCAGGGCGTCTGCTGATCCTCCCCGCCGCCCGTCTCGTCGCCGGCGGGGAATCGCGGCCGTTGACGCTGACCGAGGTGGCGGCGGTGCTCGCCTCGGCGGACCTGATCGTCGATGGCTGCCGGCGGGCAGCCAGGCGCGGGGACCGGGTGGTGGGGCTCTCGCGGCGGCCGGTGCTCTTCGCCCTCCTCCGGACACTCGCCGAGGCCTGGCCCGCAGAGGCCGGTCGTGCCCCGCTGATCGAGCGAGGTTTCGAGGTGCGCCGGCCGAACGCCTCCCACCGTGCGCGGCTGCGGGTGGAGATGGGGCGTCTGCGTCAGGAGCTGCTCCCGCTTGCCGAGGTGCGGGCCACCCCCGGCGGCTTCGCGCTGGTCGCCCGCGGCGGGGGAGCGGTGCGGATGCTGGCGCCGCCCATCGAGAGCCCGGACGCGGCGGTCCTGGCGCTGCTCGCCGACGGTGAGGGATGGTCCACCTCGGCGCTGGCCCTGGCCCTGGGGTCCAGCCAGCGGACCGTCCAGCGAGCGCTCCGCACCCTGGAAGAGGCGGGTCAGGTGCGTTCGGTCGGCCGTGGGCGCTCGCAGCGCTGGCTGGCCGCACCGATCGCTGGATTCGCGACGACGTTGTTGCTCCCCGGCTCGGAGGGGTTCGGGTAGGACGGACGGATGCCGAAGACCGAACAGCCCGCGGAGATCGTCCGGGAGTACGGCCCTTTCCCCGGGGTCTCCCACGTGCACGGGGTCAGCTTCGACGGGCGCCGCGTCTGGGTCGCCGCCGGTGAGACGCTCCGATCGTTCGACCCCGCCACCGGCGAGAGTGACCGGACGCTCGACGTCGCCAGCGACGCCGGGACCGCCTTCGACGGGCGGCACCTTTACCAGATCGCCGACGACCGGATTCAGAAGGTCGACCCCGCGACCGGCAAGGTGCTGTCGACGATTCCCGCGCCCGGCGGCGGGCGTGACTCGGGGCTGACCTGGGCGGAAGGCACGCTCTGGGTGGGGCAGTACCGGGAGAGGAAGATCCACCAGATCGACCCCGAGACCGGTGCCATCCTCCGCACCATCGAGTCGGACCGCTTCGTCACCGGTGTCACCTGGGTGGATGGCGAGCTGTGGCACGGGACCTGGGAGGGCCCCGACGCCGACATCCGCCAGGTCGATCCCCAGACCGGCGAGGTGCTCACCCGGCTGACGATGCCGGAGGGGACGGAGGTCAGCGGCCTGGAGTCGGACCAGCGCGATCTCTTCTACGCCGGTGGCGGCCCGAGCGGTCGGGTGCGCGCCGTGCGACGGCCCTCGAAGCGCTGACTACGGGAAGGTCATCGTCCCGATCTTCCGGCCGTTGCGCTCGGTGAACCAGACCTTCCCGTCGGGGCCGCCGGCCTGCGGAACACTGAACGGCCGGGCGTTGGGCGTCGGGACCTGGAACTCGAACATCACGCCGACGGGGTTGATCCGGGCGATGAGGTTGGCGTCCGGCTCGGGCACGTAGGTGGCGCCGTCGAAGGCGTAGTTGAGGTCGAAGGGCGACGTCCCGCCCTGCAGGTTGAACTCGGTGACGGTGCCGTCGCTGGCGATCTTGGCCACCTTGTCGGCGCCGGTCTCGACGAACCACATGTCCACGAAGTCGATGCCATCGTACCCGGTGGCGATCCGGCCCAGGCCGCCGGCACCGCTGGGAACGGGGAACTCGGTGATCACCCCGGAGAGGGTGATGCTGCCGATCTTCCCCGTACCGGTCTCGGTGAACCACAGCCGGTCGGTGGTCACCCAGTCGATGCCCACCGGGAAGGCGGTGGCGGTGGGGAGGTTGAACTCGGTGATCGTCCCGGCGTTGTTGATGAAGCCGATCTTGTTCCCGAGGTACTCGGTGAACCAGTAGCCGCCGGTAGGTCCAGGGATGATCCCGTACGGGCCGGAGTTGAGCGTGGGGATGGTGAACTCCTGGAACACGCCGGCGGAGGTGACATGGCCAATCTTGTTGGCGTTGAACTCGGTGAACCAGGCATCGGGTCCCCCGACGGTGGCGATCCCCAGCGGGTTCGCGCCGGGGGTGGGAACGCCGAACTCGGTGATCACCCCGGCGGAGGTGATCTTCGCTACCCGGTTGAACTCCGGCTCGGTGAACCAGAGATCACCGGAGAAGCCCCAGGTGATCAGGAAGGGCGGGGCGCCGCTGGGGATGGGGAATTCCTGGAAGGTCGGGGTGCCCACGAAGTCCGCCGACACGATGGCCCGGACGTTGGGCCGGAAGGTGAGGAAGACCTTGGTGTTCCCGCCCAGGGTCAGGGTCACCGTCTGTGAGTCGCTGGTCCAGCTGGGGAAGGACCGCCCGGTGACCGCGCTGCAGGCGAGGTCGAAGGCGTCGCCGTTGAAGGTGGCTGGCCCCGGCGCCAGGCCGCTGATCTGGAGGATCGTCCTCTGCCCGGGACTGACCGAGAAGAGCTGGCGGTCCACCGTGGGGCCCATGGTGATGGTCAAGCGGATGCACTGGACGCCGCTCGCCGGCACGACGGTGAGCTCGGCGCTCACCGAGTTGACGTCAGGCCCGCTGCCGTTGCCACCGAGGCCGGAAGGCCCACAGGCGAGAGGCAAGAGCGCGGCGAGCACCACCGCCAGGGGTCGCGTGGCTCTCGTCATGGCTCGCTCCAGTCCGCGGATCGTGGGGTCGGCGTGCAGCGGGCGCCGATACTCCTCCCTCACGGCGGGCCGGGCAACGAGAAGTGGCCCCGCTGGATGGGTCGCGATGGCCCCGTCCCTCGGGCCTTTCTCCCGGCAGTGAAACGGACGGTGAGAACTGAGGACGGCGCTCTACACCGCCGCGTGGCGGGTCTCATGCGCGAGACGCCCGACCCGAGCCGTCCTGGCCCGGTCCTCCACGACGACCCCCACCGGGCCCGCGACCAGGGCGAAGCCGAGCGCGAGCAACCCGAGGTGCGCGTTGACCGTCACCAGCACCCCGGCGAGCCCGGCGGCGAGCAGGACGAAGACGGCCACCAGGTGCAGAAACGTTCCCGCGGCGGCCGAGTGGATCGAGTTGGAGGAGGGGTCCATGGCCACTCCCCCTGGCAAGTGCCGCGCCTGGGGTCGGGCTCGCAAATTTCGCGACTTGAGGCGCCCCGCCTGAGTCTCGGCGGGCGGCCAAGGTTACGGCCGTTGCTCGCCGTGCAACGGGATGTGGGGAGATGGAGTTGAACGACCGACCGCTCGGCTCAGCGCTTCAGGGCCCGGGACATCCGGAGCGCGGCCTCGGTCAGCTCTTCCTCGTCGTGGTAGGTGAAGCCAAGCCGGAGGAACCGGAGGTCGCGCCCCGCGAAGTCGAGCATTCCGGCGCCCCGGAACAGCACGCCGAGCTTCCTCCCGGCTTCCTCCCAGGGGGCGATCTCGATGCCGTCCGCGACCCGGACCCAGAGCGCCATGCCGCCGCTGGGAACGCGGAAGCTCAAGGCGCTGCCCAGGCGCCGACCGAGGGCAGCCGCCAGCGCGTCGCGGCGGCGCGCATAGAGCGTGCGCATCCGGCGAAGGTGGCGGAGGAGCTCACCGTCCTCGAACAGCTTGGCGATGGCGTACTCGACGGCGGCGTCACCCTGCATGTCGGACGCCAGGCGAAGGGCGACCAGCCGCTCCATCAGCGGGGCAGGGGCGACGACGAAGCCCACCCGAAGCCCGGGGGCCAGGATCTTGGAGAGCGACCCGAGGTAGAGGACGTTGGCCCCATCCGGATCGGCGGCGATGGGCGGCTCGGGACGACCCTCGTAGTGGAACTCGTGATCGTAGTCGTCCTCGATGATCGCGAACCCATGCTCGAGCGAGAGCGCTGCCAAACGCTTCCTTCGAGCAGCGCTCATCACCGTATTGGTGGGGAACTGATGGTGCGGGGTGACATAGACCGCCCGGACCTGGTGGGTCTTCAGAAGCGCGACCAGCGCTCCGACCTCGAGGCCTTCGTCATCGATCGGAAGCGGCTTCAGCTCCGCGCCGGTCAGCCGGAGGGCGGTCCAGGTCCCCGGATTTCCCAAGGCCTCGACGGCGACCACGTCCCCGGGTGAGAGCAGGGCGCGGGCCACCAGATCGATCGCCTGCTGGCTGCCGCGGGTCACCATCAAGTCTCCGGGCTCCACCGAGAGCCCACGGCTGTAGGCGAGCATGGTGGAGAGGCCACGACGGAGGTCCTCGTGACCGCGGGGGTCGCCGTAGTTGAGGAGGCTCCGGCCGTGGCGGCGGAGGGCATCGCGGAACGCGCGGGCAAGCGCGGAGGTGGGGAAGAGCCGGACGTCGGGCGCGGCCCGGTAGAGGATCAGGGCGGTTCGGGGATCGGGAGGGAAAATCAGAGGGAGCGGCCGTGGCGGCGGCGCGACCGCGTAAGTCCGGGCTCGCGAGGCGGGCGGGGCCCTGTCCAGGTCCTGCAAGGTCGACAGGGCACCGTCGGCGACGAAGGTTCCACCCCCCCGTCGCGCCTGCAACAGGCCCTGGGCCATCAGCTCCTTGTAACCGGCGATGATGGTGTTGCGGTGCACCCGGAGCCGACTGGCGAGCACACGCGTTCCCGGAAGGGCATCCCCGGGCTTGAGGCGACCAGTCCGGATGTCATTGGCCAGCGCTTCCGAGAGCTGCACGAACATTGGTGAATCGCGGCGGGGGTCGAGCGCGATCGTGAGCAGCTCCCAGTTGAGCATCGCCGGGATCGTACCGGTCCACTCGAAATCACAGAAGCGGATCTTCAGGGGGATCCAGTGACCGATATCCACTCGTGGGCTCTTCTCGAGGAGGGCCCATGCGAATCGTCACCGCACTGTTCATCACCCTGCTGCTCGGATGTGGACCGAGCGGAGCACAGACTCCCGGCGTGGCGTCGGACGAGCTCCGGCGCAAGGGGGACGACTCCAATCCCAATCCGATGCTCTTCCCCAAGGATGCGCAGCCCTACGGACGGAGCATCGAACGGTGGAGCGAGCTGCTCTGGAGCTACATCTATTCGATCCCGGTGGACCAGAATCCCTTCTTCGACACCACCGGCGCGAACTGCGCGGTCGACCAGGAGGGACCGGTGTGGTTCCTCCCGGCGGTGCCGGGGAGCAGCCTGGGGACCAACATCTCGCGCAGCTGCACCATCCCCCTGGGGAGGGCGGTGATGCTCCAGATGTCGTCGGCGCTGAACGACTTTCCGTGTCCGGACCCGAACTTCCATCCCGCGCCAGGCCAGTCGCTCTATGACTTCCTCATCGGGGGAATCTCCCCCCTGTTCGATGGGGAGACTGGCTTCGTGGTCACCCTGGACGGAGTGAACATCCAGGATCCGCTGAGCTACCGCTTCACCTCGGACGACGTGTTCCGATTCCGACCGGACCTGAGCATGGTGGCCTTCGACTCCTGCATCACCCAGAAGCAGATGCTGGGGGTGACCGATGGGTTCTACCTGCTCTTCAAGCCCATGAGCCCGGGCCAGCACACCATCGTCCTCGTCGGACATGACATGGAGGGCGTGCCGGTCACGCTGACCGAGCATCTGACGATCCGGTAGCCCGACCCCGCGCCACCGGTCTCAGGACCGGGCCGGCCACCCCGCATCGGGCGCTGACGAGCGCGGCGGCCCGGACGGTACGCAGGTGCGTCGAAGCGTCCGTGCGGTCCCGGGCTCTCCATGAAGCGGCCCTGGCGGTCGTTCAATGCATCGGACGTCGCCAGGACCCGAAGAGCGCCGGGGAGCCATCGCCGTGGGCCGAGCGGCGCCCCTCCCACCGGGTGCCAGGAACGTCGAGTCGTGATCATCTCGCCGGCGGTGGTCAGCGCCCTGGCCCAGCCGACGGGGACACGGTCGCTCGCGCTGACTTCGTTCTAGCGCGCCTGGCGCGCTTTGTGGGCATGCTGGGCCCGTCCTGGAGGGCGCCGAGTCGCCGCAGCCAGGGCTGGGTCCGTGTCGGCGGCATCTCTGGGGGCAAGACATGAAGGCTTCTCTGCTGTTTCGAATCGCCGCCGTTCTGCTGTTGCTCTTTGCCGTCGCCCATACGCTGGGCTTTGGCCAGTCTGATCCTGCATGGGGAGTGGACGGACTCCTCGGCTTGATGCGGTCGAAGCACTTCGATGTGCAGGGGTCCAGCCGGTCATACTGGGACTTCTTCGTCGCGGCGGGAATCTCGGTCGGTGTGTTCTATGCCTTCACCGCCGTACTGGCCTGGCAGCTCGGTGGCCTCCGGCCAGAGAGCCTGGCGGCGATGCGGATCACGGCGTGGGCGTTTGCGCTTTGCTTCGCTGCGATCACCGTCGTGAGCTGGAGACACCTGTTCCCCGTCGCGATCGTCGCCTCGGCGCTGATCACTGCCTGTCTGGCGGCGGCAGCGTTCGCCATCGCTCCGGCGGACTCGAGCCGGCGATCATCCTGACGGCTGCAGGGAGCGCGCCGGTGATTCGCGGCG
>Ga0307472_100001246_pt1 | contig 10065 bp, 7 predicted proteins | sample atmos_gasesAM5C__2_FD_204582 | JGI IMG/M metagenome (GOLD analysis project Ga0307472, IMG submission 204582) | Hardwood forest soil microbial communities from Morgan-Monroe State Forest, Indiana, United States - atmos_gasesAM5C_05 | ecosystem: Environmental > Terrestrial > Soil > Temperate... | reverse complement strand
CAAATCGTCACCGCCGCGCGAATCGGATTCTCACCCGTATTGATGTTTGAGTTCGACCCGACCGCAACGAACAAATGTTTCCCGTCGGGCGAAACGGCCACCGAGCGCGTATCGTGTCCGCCCGAAGGCAAATCCAGCAAGTGTTCTTTTTCGCCAAGCCGCTTCGAAGTTTTGGGATCGTACTTGAAGCGCACCAGTTCATTCATGTTGCCGACGTACACATAATCGTCATGGAAGGCGATGCCGAACGGACGGTTCATCCCGTCCACAAACACTTCGCGCTCCGGCGCAACGCTGGTGTCCTTGCCGCTATGAAGCACGATGATTGCGCCTCTCCCCGTCGTGTCGGCGAGGAAGATGTCACCGTTCGGCGCAACCGTCAGCCAGCGCGGCCTGCGGATTCCGTTCACGTAGACGTTCACTTTGAATCCTGCAGGAACCGTCGGAAGAAATCCCTCCGGCGGTTTCTCCTTATTCGGTCCGTTGCCAGATGACTTGGATTCAAAGGGCGCGGGCAGTGTCGGTTTTTGCCCGTGAGTCACCTGCGCCGGCAAATACGCTGCCATCATCAAGCTGGCCGCGGAGCAAAAAGCAATCTTCATTCGCATGGATGCCATCGAAAAAACCTTTCTCCATTTAAGTAGTGAGCTGGCGCGTCGTTTAGCTGGAGTATCTAGGATGCCCGATTTCGCCTCCCGGTTCCATTGGACGCGCTTTGCGGAAGACCGTTACCGCGTATTGTTTTGGAAACAACAGGTTACTTCGCATCGCAGACTTGCGCTAGATTGTCTCTGGGCGTTTTCTCGAGAGAGTCAGAAGCTTCGCCAACTTTGGCAACGAGGAGAATTGCATCATGAGAGCTATTCTTTGCGCGGCGCTGTTTGCTTCAGCCACGGGCGTCACTTTTGCTCAATCCCATTCGGCCAGCAAGCCGGTTACGGTGGACATCAAGAACGTGCAGGGACAGAGCGTCGGCACGGCGACGCTGTCGCCCGCCGACAAAGGCGTGAAGATCACGCTGGACATCAAGAATCTTCCTCCCGGCGAACACTCTCTCCATATTCATCAGTTCGCGAAATGCGAGCCGCCGGATTTCAAGTCGGCGGGTCCGCACTTTGGTGGAGGACACGCGGGACACGAAGGCATGCTGCCTGCAGGCGACATTCCAGATTTTGCGTTGATCATCGGCGCGGATGGCACGGCGCACGCCAGCACGGTTGCTCCCAACGTGACGTTGGGTGACGACGCAAGCTCCGTGTTCAGCAATGGCGGCACGGCCATCGTGATTCACGCAGTTGCTGGAGGAACGGGAAGCGCCGCTCCTGCGCGGATCGCCTGCGGCGTCATCAATAAGCCGCAGTAGCGGTCAAACTTGAAAGTTATTGCTTTCCTCCGGGCGTTCGGTGACGGGTTTTCCGCTGGCGCCTGGAAGCGATCGCTTGGCGCCGCCCCTTGATTCACCAGTGAGGAGCGCTTCGACGTTGTCGTACGCATAAATTGTTGGCGCATGGTTCTGCATCAGCCCACCGGTGTCCGCTGTCGGGCCGTAATTGCTGTGCAAATCGCGCCCCAACATGCGCAGCATGGCCATTTGCTGGCCACGGTGGTGAGCGGTATGCGCGATTCTTCGGACCATCACCCAGGCGCGCGAGCGCGGCAGGTCAAAAAATTTTGTCTCCGATTCCCACCACGCTACGTCCTTCGCTTTCAACGCGGCAAGGCGTTTCCCGCTGTCTTCCGCGTATCGCTGGATGAACTCCAGTCGTGTCTCCGTCTCTGGCAGCGGCGGTGCGCTCACATCGATGTCCAGCATGTTCAGGAACCAAAGATTTTCGCTGACGCACTGATGCACCATTTGCTCGCGCACGCTGCGCCCGCGCGGGTCGCCAGCACGCGGGCGCGCGGACAAATCGCCGTCGCGAAATTCGCTCCAAACGCTGAGCACCTTGATGCGTTCCGTCTCGTAGGTTTCCACCAGGAAGTCGTATCGCATGCGGGCTCCCTTGTTTCTCGCTTCGCGGAGCATTCTCGCTCCCACTGGAACTTCCGTCAAATCGCGCGATCTCGTAAAAGTATGTCCCGATGTTTCTTGTTCTGCGGTTGAACCGAACTGCTATCCTTTGCGTCCCATATAGAAACTCGTTCCGGAGAACAACACGCAATAACCAACTCGAGGAACGCAGGAACAATTCTTATAGAGGCCTTAGACGGGCCATGACGCAACCGATTCAGGTTGACATCTTACCCGAGCGTGAGCAATACTCGGGTTAAATGTCTACCCAAATGTCTACCCAACAGAAGGCGCGGCGACTCGAGCTACGGCAAGGCCCGATGTCTGAGGATTGCCGCGCCAGAGCGATCTGAGAGTTAAGCGCTATGTTCAGGCGCAAACGTAAACAGGACGACTTCTCAGCGGAAATTCACGCGCACTTGCAGATGGAGGTGGAACGCCTCCGGGAGCAAGGATTGAGCGCACACGAAGCACGCGCGGCCGCGCATCGCACTTTCGGCAACGTCATGCACGCTCAGGAGCGCTTTTACGAATCGAGTCACTGGCTGTGGTGGGATGACTTCTGGCAAGACCTGCGCTACGGTGCGCGCATGCTGCGAAAGTCTCCGGGATTTACGGCAGTTGCCGTTCTGGCGCTGGCACTGGGTATCGGGGCGAACACGGCGATGTTCAGCGTGATCGAGGCGGTCTTGCTGCGGCCGCTTGCGTACAGCAATGCAGATCAACTGGTGCGCGTGTCTTCTACGTGGGAGCGTGGCGGAATCACGACGTCCTACACGTCTTCTCCGCCGGACTTCTTTGACTGGCGCGACCAAAGCCGCTCGTTTTCTTCGATGTTTGCGTTCTACACCAGCGAGAAGGCGTTGACAGGGCAGGGAGAAGCGAAACGCGTCCGCATCGTGGACGCAACGGCCGGCATGTTTTCGACTCTGCAAGCACGTCCAATCCTTGGGCGCGAATTCGTGGCTGAAGAAAACCGCAAGGGCGCCGAGCACGTGGTGGTGCTGAGCTATGGTTTCTGGCAAACGGAATTCGGCGGCTTGCCTGAAGCGGTGGGCAAAACCATCGAACTGGACAGCGAAACGTACAAGATTATCGGAGTGATGCCCAGGGAATTCCGCTTTCCAATTCAAGGCCGCGATGCCTACCTGCCGATCGGTTTTGACGACAAAGTGATGACGCAGCGGGGTGCGCATTACCTGGCCGTGCTGGGGCGATTGAAAACGGGAATATCCCTTGAGCAAGCGAACGATGATTTGGCAGGAATCATGGCGCAACTGCGGAAGCTCTATCCGGATAAAGACGGTAAGTGGGGCGTTCGTGCAGAGCGTTGGAGCCGGGCGCTGGTGGGCGACATTCGTCCAGCGCTGCTGGTGCTTTTGGGAGCCGTTGGTTTGGTGGCGCTGATTGCGTGCGCCAACGTTTCCAATTTGTTGCTGGCCCGGGCGACAACGCGGCAGCGAGAGCTTGCCATGCGCAGGGCCTTGGGCGCGGGGCGTTTGAGGCTGGTGCGGCAAATACTTGCTGAAGGTTTGTTACTCGCATTGTTTGCCGGAGCCGCGAGCCTGCTTCTGGCGCATTGGGCGCTGCTGGCCATTGTGCGCTTCGGGCCGAACGACATACCGCGGCTATCGAGTGTGGGGCTGAAGACGACGGTTTTGATATTCACGCTCTGTGTTTCGATTGCCAGCGCAATATTGTTCGCGTTGATTCCGGCGCTGAAGTCGTCGGGGATGGACATCGCGGGGTTGTTAAAGATGTCCGCCTGGGGATCGCACGAGGCAGGCCGGGCGCGAAGCGCGTTGCTTGTCGGGGAAGTTGCGCTTTCCATGATGCTGCTTGCGGGCGCTGGCCTGCTTGTCCGCAGCTTCGTGGGACTGCGAGCGCTGAGCCCGGGGTTCGATCCCAACGGCGCCTTGACGCTGGACATCAGCGTGCCGGACGCCCACTACAAGAACAGCCTGGCGTTGCAAAGCTACTGGGACGAAGCGCTGCGCAAGCTGCGCGGAATGCCCGGAGTGAAGTCCGTCGCAGCTGTGACGCCTCTGCCGCTGTCGGGCGATGATTTCAGCAGCAGCTTCAGCGTGGAAGGCAGAAACGTGCCTGATAAGGATCAGCCTTCGGGAGAGATACGCTTCGTGAGCCCGGATTATTTTCGTAGCATGGCGATCCCCGTGAAGCGGGGGCGAGAATTTACGGATGGGGATCGCTTGGGTGCAGCGCGAGTGGTGCTCATCAGCGAGACAGCCACGCAAATGTTTTTTCCCGCGGGTGACGCAATGGGGCAGAGGGTCCGATTTGGCGCGCGGGGCGGCTATGAAAGAAATGAAGGAGAAATCGTGGGGATTGTGGGCGACGTGCGTCACTTTGGAGTGGACGCTCCGGCCCCGCCAACCTTCTATGTGCCACTGGCGCAAGCAGGCATGGATGGCGCAACCTTCGTGATTCGCGCCCAGGCTTCGCCCGGCGCAATAGGACAAGGCGCTCGCAAACTGATTCAAGAGATTGACCGCGACGCGCTGGTGGGAGAACCCGTATTACTTGAGACGCTGGTTTCGGGCTCGCTGGGGCAGCGGCGTTTTTACATGATGCTGCTCAGCGCGTTCGCCGCGTTGGCGCTAGTTTTGGCGGCGGTGGGGCTGTATGGGGTGATCTCGTATTCCGTGGCGCAAAGGACCCAGGAAATTGGCATCCGCGTAGCAATGGGAGCCGGGCGGCGGCAGGTCTTGTCGCTGATTATGAGAAATGGACTGCGGCTGGCAGTTCTGGGGCTGGTGGCGGGCCAGGTCATGGCGCTGATGCTGAATCGAGCTCTGAGAGGATTGCTTGTCGGCGTGACTACGACTGATCCGGCAACTCTATTTGTGACCGCCGCCGTGTTGTTGGGTGTGGCGGCAGTGGCTTGCTATGTGCCTGCCTGGCGGGCCGCGCGGGTGGACCCGATGGTGGCGCTAAGGTTTGAGTAACTCCCAGAGGCAGGCGGCTGTCAACCGCCTGGACCTAGTTTTACAAGAGGTTGTTGACAGCCTGAGCGCACTGGAGTATCAACAGCTTTGCGCGCGGCTCTACTGAACTCCCTTCCGTTTTTCCGTGCGCGCACGTCCAAATCCGCTAGGAGGCAACCATGTCAAATCCTGTCCGAGCAATTCCTGAGGGGTATCACACTGTTACGCCTTACCTGACCTGCAAGAACGCCGCGAAGGCTCTTGATTTCTACAAGTCGGTGTTAGGCGCCACGGAGATCATGCGAATGACCGGTCCCGATGGAAAAATCGGGCACGCGGAGTTGAAGATCGGCGATTCCCACGTCTTCGTGTCCGATGAATTCCCCGGGATGAACAGCGCGCCGACGCCAGGCGTTAAGAATGCCTGCGGCATCTTCCTTTACACGGAGAATGTGGACGCGGTTTTCAACCGTGCCGTCGCCGCGGGCGCCAAAGTGGATATGCCGCTTGAGAATCAGTTTTGGGGCGACCGCTACGGCAAGCTGACGGATCCCTTTGGCCACCAGTGGGGGCTGTCACAGCATGTGGAAGACGTCGCGCCAGCGGAGATGGAGCGGCGTTCGAAGGAGTGGCAGGCAAAGATGGCCAAGGCCGCTGCCGCAGGGCAAAGTTAACTGCTTTCTGTAGCAATTAGATAAAAGGCCTCCCGGTTATGCCGGGGGGCCTTTTTGTTTCTAAAGTGTTCGAGTGCATGTACCTGACTCCTGAGCGTTGGTATCGTCAATATATCTTGGGGGACTTGCCGTGAGCGGCGGCAAGGATTTCTCGGCCATTTCGGAACCTAAGAACGAGTAAATTCGTAGTGACAGGATGGAGGGTGTGACATGTCTCTGTGGACGCGTGCGAAAGAGGTATGGCTGAGAGTCAAGGTTTGGTGGTCGAAGAACTGGATGCTCATTCGGCCCGGACCTGAGGTGCGGCGAGGGGTGGTGTGGGGGACGGCTGCAGCGGCGGCGGCGAGCGTGGTGATTGCCGGGCTGTGCCTGAAAACCGGGTTTGGCTACGCGTTCGATTTTGGTTTTGCGACTCTGTTCGCCGCGCTATGCGTTCCGTTGATCATGCTCGGCGTGATGCTCTTGCTGACGATTCTGCGGAAGCTGCCGCGGGTCGTGACGGGAATCGTCATCGGCTGTTGCGTGATCGTGATGATGCTGTGGGGGCCCCCGGAGCTCGGCGTTCCCCTGGCCATCGTGGTGGGGTTGGTGGAAGGAGTTTTGGGCGCGACGATTGCGACGTTTATTGCGGGAGGGTTTGCGCAATCGGCGTTGCGCAAAAAGATTCTCGTTACGTTGCTGTTCGTCGGTGGAGTTGCCAGCAATGTGTACTTCGTGTGGCTACTTGAGCACGAGGGTTCGATAGAGAAGCTCATCACCTGGAAGCCACCAGCAGAATCGATGCCGGCGAAACTTGCGGTGGAGGATCCCAGCGCGAACGGGCCCCATCGCGTGCAAAAACTTTTTTATGGTGCGGGGAATGACATTCGAAGACCGGAATATCGAGCAAGCGTTGCGATCAAAACGCGAACTGTGGATGCTTCGGATTTTTTCAAGGATTTCAAAGGATGGAAGCGCTGGGCGCGCAAGAAATATTGGGGATTTGACGTGGACAAGCTGCCGCTGAACGCACGGGTGTGGTATCCGGAAGGGCCGGGGCCGTTTCCGCTGGCGCTGATCGTACACGGAAATCACAATTTGGCGGACTTTTCGGATCCGGGTTACGAGTACCTGGGCGAGTTGCTGGCGAGCCGCGGATTCATCCTCGCTTCGATTGACGAGAATTTTATTAATGGCGGCTTGTTTCACGATCCGCCTTTGAAACCAGGAAGCGCGGTGCGGGGATGGCTGCTTTTGGAACACTTGAAATTGTGGAAGGAGTGGAATCAGGCGGCGGGGAATCCGTTTCAGGGCAAGGTGGATTTGTCGCGAATCGCGCTAATGGGGCATTCGCGGGGAGGAGAAGCGGCGGCAACGGCGGCGGCGTTTAACCGGATGAAATATTATCCGGAGGACGCAAACATCAAATTCGATTACGGATTTGCGATCAAGAGCTTAGTGGCCATTGCGCCGGCAGATGGGCAGTACAAACCGGCGGAGCAGGACCGCTGGATTTCCGACGTGAGCTATTTGACGCTGCAGGGCGCGCACGACGCGGATGTTTCTTCGTTTTTGGGCAGCCGGCAGTGGGACCACGTGAAGTTCACGCAACCGGGGCCATGGTTCAAATCAGAGATTTATGCTTACCGCGCGAATCACGGACAATTCAATACCGTGTGGGGACGAGATGATGTGGGCAAACCGCTCAGCTGGCTATGGAATTTCAAGCCATTAATGCCAGGGGAAGATCAGCGGCGCATTTCGAAGACATACATCTCGGCATTTCTGGAAGCGACGGTGCACGGTCGGCGCGAGTACCTGCCGTTGTTTCAGGACTGGCGCGTGGGACGCGAATGGCTGCCGGACACGCTTTATGTAAATCGTTATCAGGATGCAGCGTACGTACCGCTGGCAGCGTTCAACGAGGACGCAGACCTCACGACGACGACGGCGCCTGGCGGAAGCATCGCGGGAGAGAATTTGTCGGTATGGCATGAAGGCAAGATTCCGTGGCGGGAAGGAGACCGCGATTACAACGGCGTGTTTCTGGGATGGAAGCGCGCGAAGGGAGCGCCGCCGGCGACGTACACGCTGACTCTTCCCGCAGGCGCGGCGGCTAAATGGCAGCTAGGCGAAGGATCGACGGTGGAGCTTTCGGTTGCGGCGATGGATGAAGATGCGGAGCTACCTGGCAAGAAGTCGGAAGAGGAAAAGAAGAAAATAGAAGAAGAGGAGAAAAAGAAAAAAGAGGAGGACAAGTCCAAGAAAAAAGAGCGGGAGGCGCCGGACTTCACGCTGGAGTTAGTGGCGAGCGATGGCGCAACGGCGAGCGCGTCCGTGAGCAAATTTATGGTGATCCCACCACCCTTCAAGGAACAATTCACGAAATTGGCGATTCTTGATGAGAAAGGATACGAGAAGGATTGGGAGCCGGTGTTTCAGACGGTGCGAATACCGCTGGTGGATCTTGCTGCGGTCAATGGAACAAAGCGATTTGATCCGGGGAAGCTCAGCGCAGTGCGGCTGAAATTCGACCGCACGGAAATGAGCGTGATTTGCATTAGCGGAATCGGGTTTGGGAAACGGTGAAGCGCGACGCGCGCAGCTTTACTTTTTCTTGAAGAGGCAGACGCCGGACCAGGGCTGATTTCCAGCCGGCCCTTTCTTTTCAGGCAAATGTGCCAAGAGCCGAAGGAAGAGCGGCGGGCGCTTGAATTTTGTGGCGGTCTTCAACATGCTCTTTACCTCCATCGGCTCCCAGCCGTGCGGCGAGAAGAACGCCGGGCCTTCGGCGGGAGCGAATTTGAACGGCGCGCCGATTTCGCTCAAACGCTTGCCGGTGGTTTTCTGCATCATTTTCAAGAGTCCCGGAGAGGACAAATCCATAATCCAGCGCTGGAAACTTGCGCCGCTGGCCAGGTCTTTCGCCAGCGCCACGACTTCTTCGGCGCTCAAGTAGACGAGAAGCCCTTCGGTGATCACGAGAATTTTCCTGGCGCGTTGATTGAGACTTGCGAATAACGCCCGGCGCGCGTTGACATCAGCCAAATCGAGGCGGATGCGTTCGAGGGCGCATGTGGGGTTTTCGCCTGCGAGGATTTCTTCTTTGTAGGCGAGGATTCCGGGCAGGTCGACTTCAATCCATTGCAGCGAAGCGGGCAACTTCATACGATAAGGACGCGCGTCGAGACCGGCGGCAAGATTGAGCACCAGGTCCACACCTTGCTGAAGTTCTTGGGTGAGAAAATGGTCGAAGAGATAAGTGCGCGTCACCCAGGCCCAGGCGTGCTTGTTGCCGTCTGGCAGCGTGTTGGCAATGTCCACGCCGTGCTGGCCGCACAAGCGCTCGGCGTAGGGATCGCGGAAAAGTGCGTCAGGGCGCTTGGTTTCTTCCGCCCGGAAGTACGCCGCCCAGCGCGCGGTGTCTGAGATGTTGCGTGCTTCCTGAGGTTGCGTCGTTTGTGTTTCGGTCATGATTCCGGTCCTTGAAAGATAGCGGAGACTTTCACCGTTAGTCCACCGTTAGTCTGACCCAATCACGGACATTTTCATGCGGGAAGGTTTCAAGGAAGTGCGCGCCATTCACTCCAGCGGCCAAAGCCAGGCGGCGCCGCGCACGCCGCTGGAATCGCCATGCTTCGCGGGAACGAGCGGGGTATCAACTTCTTTGCCGAAGACGTATTCCTCCAGCCGCGCGGGAACATTTTTGTAAATGCGGGAAATTTGTGAAGCGCCACCGCCCATTACGATCATGTCGGGATCGAGGAGATTGATCACGCCAGCCAGGCCGCGGGTCAGGCGATCTTCAAAGCGGTCCAGAGCTGCGAGAGCGGCAGGCTCCCCGGCTTCGCAACGCGCGAGGATTTCCGGGCCGCGAAGAGAAATTTTTGTGGCGCGTTCGTAATCCCTTTCGAGGCCCGTGCCGGAAATCCAGGTTTCGATGCAGCCGTTTTTCCCGCAGTAGCATGGGGGGCCGGGAAACTCGTCGGCGCGCATCCAGGGCAGCGTGTTGTGTCCCCATTCGCCGGCGACGCCATTCGAACCGCTGTGCACGCGCCCGTCCACGGCAATGCCGCCGCCGCAGCCGGTTCCTAGAATCACAGCGAACACCACATGTTTGCCTGCGCCCGCGCCATCGGTGGCTTCGGAAACTGCGAGGCAGTTCGCATCGTTGGCGCAGCGGACTTCGCGTTCGAGAGCGCGGCTCAAGTCTTTATCGAAAGGCTTGCCGATCAGCCAGGTGGAGTTGGCATTTTTCACGAGACCGGTGCGCGTGGAGACTGTCCCTGGGATTCCCACGCCGACGGTAGCGGTGCGCGCAAGTTGCTTTTCCATTTCTTTGACGCCGTCAGCGATGGCGCGGACCGTTCCTTCATAGTCGTGACGAGGCGTGGCGATGCGATGGCGGTGGAGTTCGGTGCCATTGCGCTCGAGGGCGATGAATTCGATTTTTGTG
>Ga0307472_100001245_pt1 | contig 10066 bp, 10 predicted proteins | sample atmos_gasesAM5C__2_FD_204582 | JGI IMG/M metagenome (GOLD analysis project Ga0307472, IMG submission 204582) | Hardwood forest soil microbial communities from Morgan-Monroe State Forest, Indiana, United States - atmos_gasesAM5C_05 | ecosystem: Environmental > Terrestrial > Soil > Temperate... | reverse complement strand
TCTTCGTCGCCGCTTACGTTTTCTATATCGGCAAGAGTTTGTCCGGCCCGACTCCGCGTAACGTTTTGGAATTGCCGGTGCTGTCGACAGTTTGTCTGCTGTCGAGCAGCATCACCATCACGCTCGCCGGCCGCGCCTGGGATCGCGATCGACCCGGCCTATTCAAAATCTTCTGGTTAGTAACAATCGGACTGGCATTGTTCTTTCTTGCTTCAACCGCCTTCGAGTGGCGGCAACTCATCTATGAGAAAGGACTAACTATTAGCACGAATCTCTTTGGGACCACTTTCTATTCGCTCGTGGGGTTGCATGCCAGTCACGTGATTATCGGACTCATTCTGCTCACGTTGGTGTTTGCCTTCAGTGTGCGTGGCTCGCTAATGCCGGCCCATCGCGTGCGAGTGGAAATGATCTCGTGGTACTGGCACTTCGTCGACGCGGTATGGGTTGTGGTTTTCACAGTGGTCTACGTGATTGGACGATAGTCGAAATGGAGTAAGCAACGTGCAGGAGCAAGCTGAAAGAGAACGCGCAAAGACGATCGAGGTGCCGGCCCCGACTGCGTGGCCATTTGTCACCGCGTTCGGTTTGGCGCTGCTGTTTGCCGGATTGGTGACGAGCCTGGCGGTCAGTGTTGTGGGATTCGTCGTGATCGTTTTGGGCGCTATCGGGTGGTTCCGTGAGCTGTTCCCGACAGCGAAAGTCGAGTTTGTTCAACCAGAGGCTCCGCCAATCGTGGCGCGCTCAGCACGCAGAGTGGACCACTTGCTGCCCGGTGCGGGAAGTCATCGCGTCTTTATCCCGGTTGAGGTTCATCCCTATTCTGCAGGACTCGTCGGCGGAATTCTTGGCGGCGTGGGAATGGCGATCATCGCCTGTGCCTATGGACTGATCGCTCAAGGCAGTTTCTGGTATCCAATCAACCTGCTGGCGGCTGCCGGCCTGCCATCTTTAGCCAATGCCGATCCCGCTGAGTTGAAGGTCTTTCATCTCTCTGGTTTCATCGTCGCGCTCGTTAGTCACGGCTTCATATCTCTGCTGGTGGGTCTTCTCTATGCCGCGATTCTGCCAATGATGCCGTCGCGCTTCACTGCTTTCTGGGGGAGTTTTTTGGCCCCCGTTCTCTGGACCGCTTTGGTCGCATCAACGCTGAAACTTATTAACCCCGCGCTCAACGCCAGAATTGCCTGGGGTTGGTTCATCGCGTCGCAAGTCGCTTTTGGATTGATTGCCGGTTACGTCGTTGCGCATTCGAAAACAGTTGAGACGGCGCAGGCCTGGCCACTAGCGGCCAGGGTAGGAATCGAAGCACCCGGTCTGTTGTCCGAGCATGAGGGGGAGTGAATGGACAGAAGATTCGAAATTCGACTCTTTGTTGCGCTCACCTTTGCGCTGCTCTTCATCGGCGGTTGCCGCGGGCGATTGCCGGGACAACCAAACGAATCAGAACGCTGGCGCCCTCGGTCCGAGATTTCTGATGTTACCCAGCTCTACCGCCAGAACTGCGCCGGATGTCACGGAGCGGACGGCCGGCGGGGCGCCGCTCGTTCGCTTAACGACCCGCTCTATCTGGCGTTCGTGCCGGATGACGAGATGCGAAAGGTGATTGCGGAGGGTAGAGCTGGGACAAACATGCCGGCGTTTTCTCAGCAGGCTGGAGGAAGTCTCACGGACCAGCAGATCTCGTTACTGGTTAGCGGAATGAGATCGCGATGGTCACGACCGGATGAGTTCAAAGACCTGGACTTTCCGCGTTACAGCGTTAACCGCCAACCAACAAGCACCATGCAGGTCACGCCAAACAGTGCCAGCAATGTGCCCGTCAAAGCCAGCCCGCTTGCCGATGGCGACCCGAGCAGAGGTGCAGTTGTCTACGTTACTTATTGTTCGCGTTGTCACGGCGGCAACGGCACTGGTGGATCCGCAGGCTCGATTGTCGATCCAAACTTTTTGACCATGGTTAGCGAGCAGGGACTACGCACAACTGTGGTTGTGGGCCGGGCAGACTTGGGAAAACCAGACTGGCGTTCCAATCTGCCCGGCCACCCGATGTCCGGAGAAGAAATTGATGATGTCGTCGCCTGGCTGGTCGCTCAAAGGCAGCCAAACAAGACCACGGCCGCCGTGGCAACGCTAAAGTGAACTCGATTGAAAGTGATTGAGGGAGGCTAAGAATTATGGCAATCAGCGAGGTTGATGCGATTCCTGATAGAAGAACTGAAGTCGACACAAAAAAGACTTCGCGCCGATCATTCCTGCTCAAGCTCGGCTTTTTGCTGAATGGGCTTGCCGCCGTTTCTTTCTCGGTCCCCGTGCTGGGCTACGTCCTTTCCAGCTTCCGTACCGAAGGTCCGTTCAAGTCGTGGATTCCGCTCGGGCCGCTCACGGATTTTCCGGAGCAGCAGACACGCCTCGCTAAGTACCGCAATCCATACACACGTCCCTGGGATGGACCAACCGCGGAAATCCCTTGCTGGGTGCGGCGCCTGGAGGGAGACAAGTTTCAGATCTTTGCCATCAACTGCACGCATCTTGGTTGTCCTGTGCGCTGGTTTCAGGAATCGCACCTCTTTATGTGTCCTTGTCATGGAGGTGCGTTTTACGAGGACGGATCACACGCGTCGGGGCCGCCGCCGCGCGGGCTCTATGAATACCAGTACAAGGTCGAGCACGGGCAACTCTGGGTTTTCGGCGGTCAACTTCCGACTTTGGGCCAACCAGCTTAAGCACGATGAGTAAGCCAGCAATGATTGAAAGACTAAGAAAAATCGCGACGTGGATTGATGACCGGGTCTACATCAGCAAGCTGTACGCTGCGACCGCCGGGCACAAAGTTCCGAGCAAGTCCGGCAGCTGGTTCTATGTGTTCGGCAGCGGCACGCTGGTCTGTTTCATGGTCCAGATCGTGACCGGCATCTGCCTCGCTTTAGTCTATGTGCCTTCTGCCGGCGAAGCGTACAGCAGCCTCGAGTACCTGAACTATCAGCAACAATTAGGCTGGCTGCTCCGGGCCATGCACAACTGGGGTTCTAACTTCATGGTGGCGATCATGCTGCTTCACCTCATACAGGTCTTCCTGTTTGGGGCGTTCAAATATCCGCGCGAGATGACGTGGATCTCGGGAGTGGTGCTATTGCTTTGCACACTCGGGATGGCTTTCACGGGCCAGATCCTGCGTTTCGATCAGGATGCTTATTGGGGCTTGGGCATTGGGGCGGCGATGGCCGGACGAGTGCCCTTGATGGGACCAGCCATTGTCCACATGATGCTCGGTGGGCCGATTATCGCTGGCGAGACGCTTTCGCGGTTCTTCACGCTGCATGTCTTTGTAATTCCCGGGACCATCATCGCGATCGTCAGCCTTCACTTGAGACTGGTGCTCACCAAAGGAATCAACGAGTATCCGGTTCCAGGCAAGCTGGTGAAGAAGGAAACCTATGCGGCTGAGTACGAGGAAGAGCTAAAAAAGACTGGCGTACCATTTTTCCCGAAAGCAGTAAGCAAAGATCTGATCTTCTGCGCGCTCGTATTGCTGGGCATTGTAGTTTGCGCGGCATGCTTCGGCCCGGAGGGTCCACATGGCCTCGCCGATCCGACTCAGATTAATACCGCACCCAAGCCTGATTACTTTTTCCTTTGGCTTTTTGCTGTCTTATCACTGATGCCGGATTACCTTGAAACGGTTCTGATTCTGACGGTGCCCTTCATCGTCATCGGCATTCTCTTCGCCGTGCCTTTTATCTCAAATACAGGTGAGAAGAGTCCCCGCCGGCGGCCGGTCGCAGTGTTGAGCGTGCTCTTTATTTTAGTAGTCCTCGGCGCGTTCAATTACCTGGGCACGTTCGCACCCTGGTCGCCACAGATGGACGCCTGGTCGAACGCTGAAATTCCGGTCACTTATTTGGAAGGACGAACACCACTCGAACGGCAGGGAGCACTGGTCTTTCACACTAAACAATGCATCAACTGTCACAGCGTAGGAGACGCAGGCGGTTTGCGCGGACCGGCGTTGGACCATGTCGCTGCGCGTTTGACGGCGGATCAACTTGTCCGGCAAGTGATTCAGGGCAGCGGGAACATGCCCGCCTACGGTAAGAATCTGACACCTGCGGAAGTTGCCGGGCTGGTTGCCTTCATGCGAACCCTGCACTCTGCCACGGAAGCCCCGGCACGCGATTCTACACGGACCGGACCAGCGACTGTCGATAACATCCCATCAGGAACATCATTAAGAGTTGCGCCGGTTCGGCAGTGAGATTATGAACGTCAGCACCGAAATTTTGGCTTCGTCCCCTGGGACCACAGAGGGTACAAAGCGGTCACTCTGCCTTATTGGTTTTGCTGAAGACGATTCCGCGCGCGGTGCACCTCACGCTTCCGTCACTGCTTGGCGTATCCGAAATTTGGTGACGCTGGCAAAACCCGAAATCACATTCATGGTCATGATCTCGGCGGGCTTTGCTTGTTTGATGGCCTCGAACTCTTTTTCCATCGTCGTCCTATTGAAGACGATGCTGGGAACCGGATTGCTCGCCGGAGGCGCAGGCGCTCTCAATCAATACTTCGAGCGCGGACTCGACGCCAGGATGCGTCGCACTGCCAGACGGCCGCTGCCCTCAGGAAAAGTTACAGCCCGAGCGGCATTGTTTCTCGGCGTATCGCTCGCTCTTGGCGGAACAATCTATCTGATTCTTTCGCTCAACGTGCTCACTGCGTTATTGGGCTTTTTCACATTGGTTACCTACGTCTTCGTCTACACGCCCCTAAAGACCAGAACCACATTATCGACAGTTGTCGGGGCCATCCCGGGTGCCGCCCCAATGTTGATGGGCTGGGCTGCAGCCCGAAATGGTCTGGCGCCAATGGCCTGGGTACTCTTTTTCATACTGCTGTTTTGGCAGTTCCCACATTTTTATGCGATCGGTTGGCTCTACCGCGAAGACTACGCGCGCGCCGGCATGAAGATGTTGCCGGCAATCGACGTAGATGGTGGCGATGAGACGTTTCGGCGAATCATGATCTCAACCCAACTGCTGATTTTTGCGAGTTTCCTGCTCGCCTTCATTGCATCTTTGGGAGCCGTGTATCTGGTTCTGGGGCTGAGTCTTGGTCTCGGCTTTTACTATGTTGCCTATCGAGCTTATTTGTCCCGTTCAAGGCTGGCCGCTAAAACACTGCTTCACGCATCCGTCCTTTATCTACCACTGCTGTATATCGTCATCTTGTTAGATAGGCTCTACCTGTCGGTGGCAACCAGGTGAGACCGAGGCGGAGTCAGGCAATGAATGGCGTCACAGATGCAGTCTTCACTTCCTGGGATTTCAACCCTGGATTGTTGTTCACAACCTTAGTAACCGCGCTCGTCTACACCTGCGGCTCGAGTCAACTGCGCCGGCGAGCCCCTCACCGGTTTGGCCTCTCGCATTTGCTTTCGTTCTACGCCGGCTTGAGTACTATTCTCCTGGCCCTAATCTCACCGCTGCACGCATTCGCGGGATGGCTGCTGACCGTGCACATGATTCAGCACCTGTTACTAATGATGGTGGCTCCGCCGCTTATCCTTTACGGCGCCCCATACATGCCGCTCCTGTTTGGCCTTCCTAAGAGTGTTTTGCGAGATGGAGTCGGACGTCTCTTAACTTCGTTGATACTGCGCAAGATCGGCCGATTCGTTTCACATCCCACGTCTTGCTGGTTCGCTTTTGTTTTGACGAGCATTACCTGGCACGCGCCTCCGATGTATGAGTTGGCCCTTCGTAATTCAGCGTTCCACGAACTTGAACACTTGAGTTTTCTGATCACGGCTCTGCTCTTCTGGTGGCCGATTATTCAACCGTGGCCATGGGTAGCCAGCACTCCGCGTTGGATGGCTATTCCTTATCTGTTTCTCGCGGACTTTCAGAACACGGCGCTTTCAGCGTTCCTCATCTTTTACGAGCGCGTTCTTTATCCGAGTTATCAGGGGGCGCCACGCATCTGTGAAATGACGCCACTCGAAGATCAGGCAGCGGCTGGAGCTATCATGTGGGTAGTAGGCTCTCTCTTCTTTCTTGTTCCGGTTGGCTTGATCACCATTGAGGTTTTGAGTGCGAGCCGTGTGGCTGTGGGCCGTTATCGCAAAAGAATTTCGTTGCCTGAGTCAAGCAGGTTATTACTACTCACACCGCAGAAGAGGGCTTGAGTCGCGGCATCGATCTACCAGTATTGATAATTCTCGATTTGATGTTACCCGGAACAAAACAAGTCGGTGCCCCAGTGGAAGCGACTGAGGCACCGATTGTTTTCCCCCTTGTCCGAAGCTTTTCGCTAGCTTGGTTCCTGACTACTCCTACCTGGACCGAGGTTTTGTTGCTTAGATCCAGTTGGACCGCTGGCTACTTAAACCATCCGAACTTCTTCTGCATCGTCTTCAGGAGATCGAAGGCCACTCCGGCGTTCATTTGACTGGCGCTGCCGTGCGCAAATGAAGTTGCATAGTCGTGGTTTGCAAAGGCGAACAGCGAAAGTTCTGGTGTCAGTTTGTAGTTGATGGTAAAGAATGGATGGTTACCCCTGGTCCATTTCTCTCCCGACGGACTGCCACCTGGCGCCATTCCTTTGGTCGGAGATTTCTTAGGCGTTACGGCCCAGTCCTGCACGTCGTAAAGGTTCTGCCAGGCTTTGTCGACTTGCGTGTAACCATAGCCGATCACCAATCTGTCGCTCATGAATCCCTTTTCCGCATGGAAGTTGAAACCCCAACCGGCTTCGGGCGCAACCCGCCGATAGAATTCCAGCCAGGCGCGATCAGCAAAGCGACTGCCTTTGGCGTTGAACTTCACACCGGCGTGAATGGTCTGCACGTTGACCGGCGTCTTCTTGTCGGTTGAAAGCGTCCCATTCTTCGACTCGTATTCGGCGGTAATCACCGCCCGGGAGCCGAGATTCTTAGTCACCAGATACTGGCGATAATTGACCTCTCCCAAACGATGCAGGCGTCGGAAAACGTTTGGGGTGAATAGGTCTCCTACATACCCAAGAGTAACGGTTGCTTCATCGAAAAAGATCTTGTCAGGACGGCGAACAGTAAGCCGTTGTCCCGCTACGTATGCATCCGTGTCCCAGGTGAGGTTCTCTTCCATCGCCCCAGTTGCAAAGGGCATACTGCCGTATTGAATCTCCAACCCTTTGACGGGCTTGGCGGCGAAATACAGATGGCGGAGGTAGATGTTCCAACCCTCGTCCTGATTCCAGGGCAGACCCACTCCGGTTTCGGCAAAACTGCGCGTGAAATAGTAGCCGGTCGAAGCGCGCAGATTGAGCGTGTACTTCGCGTCTTTGTCAAATTTGACTCGGCCTTCAAACAGCTCGCGGTGCTGCAGGTTGGTCGAATGACGCTGCGATGCCGGAACGCCATCAATGTAGCGAACTCGAAAACTGATTTCCGCTTTCTTCAGCTCGAACCAACGGCTCTCCTTTATTGGAGCTACGGCCGGTTTCGAGGCAGCGGAATCCTCAATCGCCTTTGCGTCGGCTTTCTTTTCAGTGTCGCCGGTTTCCGCAGTTGCTTTCGCAATCAGGGGAGGTGCGGCGTCACGATTTTCCTGTGCGATGAGTGGTTGGGCCGTCGGTACAAAGCAGCAAGCGACGACCGCAAGAATGAACTTACGCATTGCCTTATCTCCTTGAGATGGATTCGCTGAATTAGCGGAGGAGCAATTTGGATTGGTCCCGGATGGACCATGATCCTCAAGCAATGTTATCGGCGAATACAGTATGAGACTTGATGCGCTGACAGCCTCAAGCACGAAATTTAATATTGCGTTCAGGTGCTGGCGGAAGTTGACACGAGAACGCAGCAGTATGGGTCAGCGTAAAGGAACAAGTGGGGTAATCGTCAGCTGAGGTTAGCGTCTTGACGGCATCCGGCAACAGGCTATCGATGATCGGAGGTGGTGTTTGCAACCATCCTTCATACCGATCTATCGACACAGCGAGACACCCGCTAGACACCCGCCATACCTCGATGGAGTGAGTCCCAGTACTCTCGAAAGTGGTAGCGGAAAACCATTCGATTTCGTGATGTGTTGCGCGCTCGGAAAGTTCATAGTCTGACTCACATGATGGATGAGCGAACCGACGCCAGGACAAATACAGAACTCAAATTGACAAGGAGTGATGTACGCCGGCTGGAAATCACTGGAAGGGAGATACTTCGATGAATCGCAAGAAGATGCTTACGATTGGAATTACTACGGTATGGCTCGCCGTCTTAGGCGGCTTGGCGATTTCCGCGCAAGACAAGTACACCGTGAAAGTGCCGGGCGGGCTTGCGTTCTCAGAGTTCAAGGGATACGAGGCCTGGCAGACGATCTCCGTCAGCAGGAACGAGAGGGTGGTCGCTGTGATCCTCGGCAATCCGACGATGATCGAGGCCTATCAGGCTGGTATCCCGGCCAACGGTAAGCCTGTCCCGGACGGCGCCAAGATGGCCAAGGTCCACTGGAGCCCAAAACCGAATGAGTTCTTTCCTCAGGCGACGGTCCCGGGCAAACTGTTGAACGTGGACTTCATGGTGAAAGACAGCAAGCGGTTCGCAGATAGTGGCGGTTGGGGATATGCCGTGTTCGATTACAACGCCGCTTCCGATACGTTCACGCCCGGCACCACAGCTGGCACGCCGCCGCAGGGGAACGACGCCAAGTGCGGCTTCGGGTGTCACACGAGAGTGAAGTCGAGAGATTACGTTTTTACAGAATACGGGAAGCGATGAACAGTTGGCCAAGCTGCGGAAAAGAGATTGAAGAATGTCGACAGAGATCAATAACGAGAGCCGAGGAGATGCGATGCTTTTCGAGACTCTCAACGTTCTCAACGAAGGAGCCATTCTATTCGCGGAGATCGCAGCGCCACCGATGAATCTTAACGGGCCTGAACTGGTCCGCGATCTTGTCTCACTCATTCAGCAAGCCGAAGCTGATAAGGCCATCCAGGTGCTCGTGTTCAAGAGTAGCGACCCCGACTATTTCATTTCCCACGTCGATATAACCCGAATCAAAGAGAATCGAGCGGAAGCAGCAAAGCTTAACGGGGATCCATCAATCGGCCAACTATATCGGTATCTGAGCGCCAGCCGCCTCGTCTCTATTGCTCAAATCGAAGGTCGCGTACGCGGCGTAGGCAGCGAATTCGTACTTGCTTGCGACATGCGCTTCGCCGCTCGGGAGAGAGCAATATTCGCCCAGTTTGAGCCGGCCTTTGGTGTGATACCGGGTGCGGGAGGCGCCCAACACCTCGCGCGGCTGATGGGTCGCGGCCGCGCACTTGAAGTGATGTTGAGCGCTCAAGACTATGACGCGGATTTAGCTGAACGATACGGCTGGATCAATCGAGCGTTACCTGCGGCTGAGCTGGATGACTTCGTCAGATCGCTACAAAGCAAAACGGATGTCTGAATTCGAATTCAGCAAGGAGCAAACATGTCCACAATTCACTTCAAACAGTCAACCACTGCGACTCCTGAGCAATTCATCGCCGGGCTCACCGACTTCGGTCCGGGCCGGGCGAAGCTGTTTGGCAACAGCACGGACCAGTACCTGAAGGTGCACAAAAAAGGCGCCAACTATGCCGACGTCACCGAGGGCTCGGGAGGCATCTGGGAACGACTGAGCTACAACTGGTCCGATCCCACACACATAGTTCTGACCACCACTGACTCGAACTTATGGGGAGGCCGGTCAGGTCACACCTACACCTTAACGCGACAGCCCAACGGCACGACCGACGTGGACGTCGAGATTGTGCGCGATGGCAAGAACTTCAAGGGCCGCTTGCTCGGCGCACTCCTTGGCATCGTCGGCAAGGGACAATTGGAGAAGTGGTTTGCAAATACCCTGAAAGCCATCGAGGAACGGGACTACAAGATCAGCGTCGCGGCAAAGGCTTAGACGATGTCGGGGCCATGCTTCTGCTGCTCCCGGCTTTCCATGAGCCGTAGCTTTAGTTCGCCTGAGCTCGCCGCAACATAGTCCAGGAGGAATCACAATGCATCCTTTACGCAAACTACGGGAATCCGGTAAGCCTACAG
>Ga0307472_100001243_pt1 | contig 10071 bp, 9 predicted proteins | sample atmos_gasesAM5C__2_FD_204582 | JGI IMG/M metagenome (GOLD analysis project Ga0307472, IMG submission 204582) | Hardwood forest soil microbial communities from Morgan-Monroe State Forest, Indiana, United States - atmos_gasesAM5C_05 | ecosystem: Environmental > Terrestrial > Soil > Temperate... | reverse complement strand
CCAGGCGGTCGCCGAGCCCGACCTCCTGGAGGGCGGCCGCCGCCCGCTCGCGCGCCTCGGCGGTGGTCAGCCGCTGGAGGAGCGCCGGCATCATCGCGTTCTCGATCGCGGTCATCTCGCCCAGGAGGTTGTAGAACTGAAAGATGAACGCGACCTCCGTTCGCCGGAGCTTGGCGAGGGCGTTCTCGGATCGCCCGTAGAGGTCTTCCCCGGCGAAGACGACCTGCCCGCTCGTCGGACGATCGAGACCGCCCAGAAGATGGAGCAGGGTCGACTTGCCCACCCCCGAGGCGCCGATGAGGGCCACGCTTTCCGCGGGATTGACGCTCATGCTCACACCCCGCAGCACGCGAACCGTCTCGGGGCCCACCCGATACTCCCGCTCGAGATCCCGGGCTACGAGCAGGGGCTCACTCATAGCGGAGGACCTCGACGGGGTCGAGACGCGCCGCCCGACGGGCGGGCGAGAGCGTGGCGAGAAAGGAGATGAGCAGGGTCGCACTGGTGACCAGGCCGAAATCGACCCAGGTCAGCTTCATGGGCAGGTGATCGATCTGGTACACGTCGCCCGCGAGGTGGATGATCTTGTACGTGTTCTGCACCCAGATCAGGGTGAGGCCGAAGAGGCTGCCCGCCACCGTGCCCACCACGCCGATGAGCATGCCCGCGACGAGGAAGACTCCCCCGATGCTTCCCGCGCTCGCCCCCATGGCCTTCAGGATGCCGATCTCCTTCCGCTTCTCGGCCACGAGGAGGACGAGATGGCCGATGATGGCGAAGCCGGCCACGAGCACGATGATGGTGACGATGACGAAGAGCGCAAGCTTCTCCAGCTGAAGGGCCGCGAAGAGGTTTCGATTCATCCCCATCCAGTCGCGCACCCACAGCCCCGGGCCCGCCACCGCCATGATGCTCCGGCCGATCGACTTCGCGTCGAAGGGGTCGTCGAGCTTCACCTCGACGCCGGATACCCGGTCACCCAAGCCCGCGAACTCCTGGGCGGCGGCGAGCGAGGTGTAGGCGAGCGAGGCATCGTACTCGTAGAGCCCCACCTCGACATAGCCCGCGACCTCGAATCGGCGCATCTTCGGCACGAGGCCGACGGCCGTCATGGCGCCCTGAGGCGAAATCACGGTCACGAAGTCGCCGGGTACCGCGCCGAGGGTGCGGGCGAGCTCTCGGCCGAGAAGGAGCGCGGGCTCTCCGGAGGTGCGCAGGAGCGGATCGACGCTCCCGCTCTTGAGCTGGGCGGCAAGCTCGGCGCGGACGGACGGAGATGCGAGGTCTACCCCGCGAAGGAGTCCGCCCGTCGCGCCCCGGCCCTGGCCGGTGAACAGCGCCTGCTGGACGACGAAGGGCGTGGCCGAGCGCACGCCGGGGACGCTGCGCACGCGCAAGGCGATCTCCCCCGCCCCCGTCACGCCACGCCCGCCTGAGTCGAGGAGCAAGATATGGGGGTTGGCGGCGATGATCCGCTCCTTGATGCCGTCCTGAAACCCCGTCATGACGGCGAGCACGACGATGAGAGCGCTGACCCCCAGGAAGACGCCGCCCACGCCGATCCACACGAAGAGCGAGAGGTTGGCCCGCTGGCCCCGCGCGCGCAGATAGCGCAGGGAGAGAAACAGCTCGAAGGGCAGGCCGCGCCCGCTCATGTTGCCTCCGGATCCTCCTCGTCGCCCGCGGCCTGGCCGGGGGCGGGACGCTCGAGACGAAGATGGGGAAAGAGGATCACGTCCCGGATCGACGCCGAGTCAGTGAAGAGCATGGCGAGCCGATCGATCCCGATGCCCTCGCCGGCCGTGGGCGGCATCCCGTATTCGAGGGCGCGCACATAGTCCTCGTCCATCCAGTGCGCCTCTTCGTCGCCGCGCAGGCGCTCCTGCGCCTGCTCCTCGAAGCGTCGCCGCTGGTCGACAGGATCGTTGAGCTCGGAATAGGCGTTGGCGATCTCGCGGCGGCAGATGAAGAGCTCGAAGCGGTCGACGAGCCGTGAATCGCTCGCCTTGCGCTTGGACAAGGGAGAAAGCTCGATGGGAAAATCGGTGATGAAGGTCGGCTGGATCAGCGTGGGCTCGACCAGGGTGTCGAAGATCTCCTTCCACAGGCCGACCGCGCCCGCGCCGGGCTTGGGCGCGGCCACCCCGGCGGCCAGGGCCGCCTCCCGGAGCTTGCCCTCGTCGGTTCCGGGACTCACGCTGAGCCCCACGGCCACGGAGAGGGCTTCGAAGAACGGGAGGCGTCGCCACGGCCCCCCGAGTTCGATGTCCTCGCCCTGGTAACGCAGCGACGTGCCCCCCAGGATCTCGCGGCTCAGATGGGAGAACATCTCCTCGGTGAGGGCCATGAGGTCCTGGTAGTCGGCGTAGGCCTGGTAGAACTCGAGCATGGTGAACTCGGGATTGTGCTGGGTCGACATCCCCTCGTTGCGGAAGTTCCGGTTGATCTCGTAGACCCGATCGAGCCCGCCCACCACCAGCCGCTTGAGATAGAGCTCGGGGGCGATCCGGAGATAGAGCGCCATGTCGAGCGCATTGTGGTGAGTGACGAAGGGCTTGGCGGTCGCACCGCCAGGGATCGGCTGCATCATCGGCGTCTCGACCTCGAGGAAGCCGCGGGCGTCGAGAAAGGCGCGCATGGCGCGGATGAGCCGGCTCTTCACCACGAAGGCTTCTCGCACCTCGGGATTCATGACGAGATCCACGTAGCGCCGGCGGTAGCGGGTCTCCACGTCCTTGAGGCCGTGCCACTTTTCCGGCAGGGGCCGGATGGCCTTGGCGAGGAAGACGAATGCACGGACGGCCACCGTGAGCTCGCCCGTGCGGGTCCGGAACAGCTCGCCGGTCACCCCGATGAAGTCGCCCACGTCGAGGTCGGTGAAGGCGGGGTAGCGATCGCCCAGCGCGTCCTGTCGCGCGTAGAGCTGGATCTGGCCCGACTGGTCTCGGAGGTGGGCGAAGCAGGTCTTGCCGTGGTGTCGAAGGGCGACCACCCGTCCCGCCACCGTCACCGGCTCCGCCTGCTTGAGCTCGTCCTCTCCGGCGGTGTGGTAGCGGCGCACGAGGTCGCCGCTCCAGTGGGTGAAGGCGAAGCGCTGGCCGAAGGGATCGGTGCCCCCCGCCCGCAGCGCATCGAGCTTCTCGAGCCGACGGCGCACGAGCTCGTTGGCGCCCGCCCCCGCTCCCGGCGGCCTGGCCGTGTCCATGCTAGGCCGATTTCCCCGAGGCGAGGAACGCCTCGATGAACGGCTCGATTTCCCCGTCCATCACCGCGTCGACATTCCCCACCTCCACCCCCGTGCGGTGGTCCTTGATGATCTGGTAGGGATGGAAGGTGTAGGTGCGGATCTGGCTTCCGAACGCGATCTCCTTCTTCTCCCCTGTCAACTCTGCCAGCTCCTCCCGCTGCTTCCTCTCGTAGATCTGGTACAGGCGCGACTTGAGGATGCGCATGGCGGTATCCCGGTTGCGGAGCTGGGAGCGCTCGTTCTGACAGGCGACCACGATGCCGCTGGGAAGATGGGTGATGCGGACGGCCGAGTCCGCGGTGTTGACACCCTGGCCCCCCGGCCCCGAGGAGCGATACACGTCGATGCGGAGCTCCTCGTCCTTGACCACCACTTCCACGTCTTCCACCTCGGGGATCACGGAGACGGACGCGAAGGAGGTGTGCCGGCGCTTCGAGGCGTCGAACGGCGAGATGCGAATCAGGCGATGCACTCCGATCTCGCTCTTGAGATATCCGTAGGCGAACTCACCCGTGATCTCGATGGTCGCGGATTTGATGCCGGCCTCTTCGCCCGGCAGCAGATCCACCACCTCGGCCTTGAGCTCCATCCGCTCCGCCCATCGCAGGTACATGCGGGTGAGCATCTGGGCCCAATCCTGCGATTCCGTTCCCCCCGCCCCCGGGTGAATGGAGAGGATGGCGTTCTTCCTGTCCTGGGGACCGGAGAGGACAATCTTGACCGAGAAGGCCTCGAGATCTTTTTGGAGAGCGGCGAGGCCCTCCTCGATGCCGGGCGTCTCGCTCTCGTCGCCCGCTTCGGTGGCCATCTCCCACAGGACCCGATAATCCTCGGCCTGGCGGGCGAGCTCCTTGAAGCGTGCCACCGTGCGCGCGAGATCGGCGCGCTCCTGGACGAGGGCCTGGGCCTTGCGGCCGTCGTCCCAGAAACTCGGCGCGGACATCTCCTGGTCGATTACCGCGATGCGCGCGTCCTTGGTTTCGAGGTCAAAGATGCCCCCGAAGATCCTGCATACGCTTCTCGACGTCGGCGAGCTCGCGTTTCAGATCGCTTAGCATGCCGTGGCGAGTCTCCGGGAGAGGGCCACCGCCCCCGCTCCGCCGGACAGGGCGAGGCAGACATAGACGAGCCAGTTGCCGAAGCGCGTGTAGAGCGTGGCGCGGGAGCGAAGGGGCACGGACAAGGTGAGGAAGCCGCGCTCGAAAAGGGGCAGCGTGGGACCGACGCGTCCGTCCGGCCCGATGAGCGCCGACACGCCGGTGTTGGCGGCGCGCGCGATGGCGATGCGATTCTCGACGGCGCGGAGGGGCAGCGTGCCCAGGTGTTGCCAGGGCCCGCTCGTCCGCCCGAACCACGCATCGTTGGTGATGTTGGCCATAAAGCGTGCGCCTCCTGCAGCGAAGCCCCTGAACAGGTCGGGGAAGATCACCTCGTAGCAAATCACCGTGCCGAAAGACGCTCCCTTCAGCGGGAACACCGTCTGGCGGGTGCCCGGGGCGAAGTCTGAGATGAACTCCGCCCACTGCTTGACGAATCCGATGACCGAGGCGAGAGGAATGTACTCACCGAAAGGCACGAGTTGAATCTTATCATACTTGGTCGTAATCCCCTGATCTCCCAGCAGAAAAGCGCTGTTCAGGAATTTTCCATTGGGCCCTGGCAGCCGATCGATGGACCCGACGAGGATGGGAACCCCGGTGTCCTTCACGAGGGAGAGGAGCTGCCCGAGCAGCACGGGGTCGCCGCGAAGAAAGATCGGAGCCGCCGTCTCCGGCCAGAAGACGGCGGCAGGCTTGCTCCGGGCCGCCTCGCGCGTCAAACGCTCGTAGACGGCGAGCGTCTCCGCCTGATACGCCGGATCCCATTTCTGTCCTTGCTCGATCGCCGGCTGGATGACCGAGATCTGGATGGACTGCTCCGACCTGGGCGCGGAGCCGCGCGAGAGCATGAGCCAGCCAAAGCCAATGGAGAGAGCGAGCATGATAGCGACCGCCGCGCTCCCCTTGGCCGCCCGCCGCGGCCCGAGCACGCAGGAGCCGGCAATGGCGGCATTCACCGCCACGAGGAGGAGCGACACGGCGTACACCCCACCCACTTCCGCGATCTGGATCACGGGAAGGGCCCGGTGCTGGGAGTAGCCGAGCAGGCCCCAGGGGAATCCGCCCATCAGCCAGCCGCGTATCCATTCCCCGGATACCCACAGCATGGGAGCGGTGGCGAGGGCCCAGCCCGGGCCCAGTCGCGCCTTGAGGAGCGAGACGACCATGGCGACCATGCCGACATAGAGCCCGCAATAGGCGGCGAGCGTGACGATGGGCAGCCAGGTCAAGGGCCACGGGATGGCGCTGTAGTTCTCGAACGTGAAGTCGAGCCAGCGCAGGAGGACGACAAAGAAGGCGGTGCCGACCAGCCAGCCGTCTCCGAGCGCAGCGCGGGGGGCGCGCCAGAGGGCGGAGGAGAAGGCGGGCACCAGCCACAGCCAGGCGAGAAGAGACCAATCCGTGGTGGGGAACGCGAGAGCCCCCGCCACGCCCGACAGGAGGAGGACCGCCCTGCGTGTCCAGGCTTCTCGGAGAGGTGGGAGCGGGCTAGGCGCCAAGCGCGAGACGCTCGGCGAGCACGCGGGGCAGTCCGGCGGCGAGGATCTTGGCCGCGGCGGCTTTGTGATCGTAGGCCACCCGGCGCAGGGTCACCCGCTTCTCGTCCTCGTCCCACAGGACGTAGGCGGCCCGGGGATCCCGGTCGCGCGGCTGGCCCACGCTTCCCACGTTGACGATGTAGCGTCGCCCATCGTGGAAGCTGACCTGGCGGCCATGACAGGCGGGACCCGCGAGATCCTCGTGATCGGGTCCTCCGGAGCCGAGCGACCACACCGCCGGCCGATGGGAATGGCCCACGAAGCAGACGCGGGTTTCGAAATCACCGAAGGCGCCGTAGCCGTCCTCCTCGGAGATGAGGTAGTCCCATTCCTCGGGACGGCGCGGGCTGGCGTGCACGCAGGTCGCCTCGCCGAGGGTGGCCTGCAGCCCGAGGCGAGAGAGGTACTCGGCGTGGTGGGGGCCGAGCTGGTCCCTCGTCCACAGCGCGGCCGCCCGCGCCGCGCTATTGAACCAGTCCAGGTTCAGAAGTCCCAGCGCGCCGTGCTCGTGATTGCCCGCGACGATCCTTGCCGCCCGCTCGCCCAGGATCTCCACGCACGCGTTGGGATCGGCGCCGTAGCCCACCACGTCTCCCAGACACAGAATACCGAGGGCCCCCTCGGCCGCGGCGTCGGCGAGGACGGCGGACAGGGCTTCGAGATTTCCGTGCACGTCGGAGAGAACGGCGTAGCGCACAGGATCTCAGCCGGCAGGCCGGAGCTCTTTGTGGATGCGATCCAGGATGCCGTTGAGAAAGCGGCTGGACTCCTGCGTGCTGAACTTCTTCGCCACTTCGAGCGCTTCGTTGATGGCGACCTTCGGCGGCACGTCGGCGCCCCACAGGAGCTCGAAGATGCCCTGGCGGAGGATGTTGCGATCGACCACGGCCATGCGCTCGATCTCCCAGTTCTCCGCGTACTGGGAGATCAGCTCGTCGATCTTCCCCTCGTGGATCTTGGTGCCGCGCACCAGCCCCTCGGTGAAGTCGCGCACCTCGAGATCCACGGGATGGCGCGTCCAGAACTCGTCGAAATGGGGGACGGGCGAGCCTTCATCCTGCACGTCCAGCTGATAGAGGAGCTGGAGGGCGAGCTCGCGGGCCTTGCGACGCTTGCCCATCAGGCTCTGCGCCGAGAGGAGCGACGGGCCGGGCCCCGAGCCTCGAGGCCACGCTTCCACGCGGCCATCTCCAACGCGGCGTGGGCCGCTTCCTCTCCCCGATGGCCCACCACGCCGCCCGCCCGCTCCCACGCCTGCGCCTCGGTCAGCGAGGTGATCACCCCGAAGGTCACGGGCACCCCGGTGCTCAGGGCCACCGACGAGAGACCGCGCGCGGCTTCCCCGGCCACGAACTCGAAGTGAGGGGTCTCGCCGCGAATCACCACGCCCACGCACACGATGCCGGCGTAGCGACCCGTGCCGGCGAGGGTGAGCGCGGCCTGGGGCAGCTCGAACGAGCCGGGGACCCAGTGCACCTCGATGCGCGCCGACGAGACCCCGCCCCGCTCCAGCACACCGACGGCGCCGTCGGCGAGCTTCTTGGAGATCGGCTCGTTGAATCGCGCGGCGACCACCGCGAAGCAGTCCGCCCGCGCCGCCCTGGCGCTGGCTTTGCGTTCCGGAGCCCGGCCCGCCATGTCAGTCGGGGAGCGAGGAGAAGAGATGACCCATCTTCTGCCGCTTGGTCATGAGGTACCGCCGATTGCTTTCCGTGGCCGGAACCTCGATGGGCACGCGCTCCACGACCTGCAGTCCGTATCCTTCGATGCCCACGATCTTCTTCGGATTGTTGGTGAGGATGCGGAGCCGCTTGGCCCCCAGGTCCACGAGGATCTGCGCCCCGATACCGTAGTGACGCAGGTCTGCCTGGAAGCCCAGGGCCTGGTTAGCCTCCACGGTGTCCTTGCCTTCGTCCTGGATCTCGTAGGCGCGCAGCTTGTTGAGGAGTCCGATGCCCCGCCCCTCCTGCCGCATGTACACGAGGACGCCGCGGCCTTCGCGCTCGATGATGGCGAGGGCCTTGTGGAGCTGCGACCCGCAATCGCAGCGGCGCGAGCCGAACACGTCGCCGGTGAGGCACTCGGAATGCACGCGCACGAGCACGGGCTCCTCCGTCCGCACATCGCCCATGACGAGAGCCACGGGCAAGCGGTCGTCGACCGTCGTCTCGTAGGCGATGCACGTGAACTCGCCGTAGTCGGTGGGGAGCTGGGTGGTGGCGGCCCGCCTCACGAGCTTTTCCTGATGGATGCGATATTCGATCAGATCCTTGATGGTGATGCACAGCAGACCATGGCGCTTGCCGAGGGCGAGCAGATCGGGCACGCGGGCCATGCCGCCTTCGTCGTTCAGAACTTCGCAGATCACCCCGGCGGGCGTACATCCGGCGAGGCGGGCGAGATCGATGGCCGCTTCGGTGTGACCGGCCCGGCGCAGGACGCCGCCCGGCATGGCGCGCAGGGGAAAGATATGTCCGGGGCGGGTCAGGTCGTCCGGACGCGAGAGGGGATTGACGAGGGTGCGGATGGTGACGGCGCGATCATAGGCGGAGATTCCCGTGGTGACGCCGCGACGGGCGTCCACGCTGATGGTGAACGCGGTGCCGAGCGGCGCGGTGTTGTCGTTGACCATCATGGGGATCTGCAGCTCGTCGAGCCGCTCCGCGAGCATGGGCATGCACATGAGGCCGCGCCCGTGCACGATCATGAAGTTGACGGCCTCGGGGGTCGCCTTGTCGGCTGCCATGAGGAAGTCGCCCTCGTTCTCGCGGTCCTCGTCGTCCACCACGATGAGAATCCGCCCCGCGCGGATTTCCTCCACCGCCTGTTCAATCCTCGCGAACTCGCGCTTACCCTCGATGGTCACCGTGGCTCCTCTCTCACGCTCAACGCTCTCAGCACGTACTTACCGATCACGTCCATCTCGAGATTCACCCGCCGTCCCGGCTTGAGGCGGCCGAGGGTGGTGCACTCCAGTGTATGCGGGATGACCATGACCTCGAAAGCCCCCCTGTCCAGCGAGGCCACGGTCAGGCTCACCCCGTCCACCGCCACCGATCCCTTGGGAATGAGGAGCGGGGCGAGCGCGGTATCCTGCCACTCGACCCTGATGCGCGCCGTCTCACCGTCCGTCTCGACGGCGGCGACGAGACCGAGGCCGTCCACGTGTCCCAGGACGAGATGGCCGCCCACGAAGCCGTTGAGTCGCATGGGCCGCTCGAGGTTGACCTGATCGTCCGTCTGCAGATCACCGAGCGCGCTCCGGGCCAGCGTCTCTGGTCCGAGGTCGAACGTTACCCGCTCACCGTCGATCGCTACCGCGGTGAGACATACCCCGTTCACGGCGAGGCTCGAGCCCAGGTCCGTTCCCTCGCGGGTGGCGCCGGCCTCGATGACGAGCCTCGAGTCGCGGCGTGCGACGACCCGGCCCCTCTCCTCGACTATTCCCGTGAACATGTCAGCTCCGGGTCCCGGGGTGCACGTCACCTTCGATGACCCAATCGCTTTCGACGGGGCGAATCGACACGCCGTCCAGCCGGATCCCCTCGGGCAGAGGCAGGCCAAGCCCGCCTACCGTTCCCGGCGCGGTGGCGCCTCCGAGGACGACGGGGGCGAGGAAGCCCACCACGCGATCGACGACGCCCGCTTCGAGAAAGGCGCCCGCGAGCCGGCCGCCGCCCTCGACGAGCACGCTGATCGCCTCCATCTCTCCAAGCCTCGCGAGCAGGTCGACGACATCAACGCGCCCGTCGTGGGTCTTGCACCGCAGGACCGTGACCCCGCGTGCCTCGAGCGCGGCGAGCCGCTCCGGGTCCGCGGCGTCCGTGACGGCGACCACTGCGCGCTCGGGCCGGCCCGTGCCCTCGCTTCCTCGGATGACCCGCGCCGCGACGGGCAGTCTCGCCGTGCTGTCCACCACCACGCGCAACGGCTCGCGCGGCCACGCGATGCCCAGCCTCACGTCGAGCGCCGGGTCGTCGGCGAGTGCGGTGCCTATGCCGACGATGATCGCGTCCGATCGGCTTCGCAGGCGGTGAGCCTCGAGCCGTGCTCCCGGCCCGGTGATCCATTTCGATGTCCCATGGCCGTCCGCGATCTTGCCGTCCAGGGTCGCCGCCCACTTGAGCGTGAGGTGAGGCCGGCCGGTCCGAGCCGAGGTGACGAATGCTCGGTTGAGGAGGAGCGC
>Ga0307472_100001240_pt1 | contig 10080 bp, 8 predicted proteins | sample atmos_gasesAM5C__2_FD_204582 | JGI IMG/M metagenome (GOLD analysis project Ga0307472, IMG submission 204582) | Hardwood forest soil microbial communities from Morgan-Monroe State Forest, Indiana, United States - atmos_gasesAM5C_05 | ecosystem: Environmental > Terrestrial > Soil > Temperate... | reverse complement strand
GTCGGGATGAAGTAACCGCTGAGCTCACGATGCAGGAGGCCGTCGACCACGTCGATGTCGACGACGAAGCCACAGACGTAGCCTGTATCGCTGCGCGTGCAGTCGGTCTTGCGGAATGACCGCACCGTGAAGCGGTCGGTCCCGGCTTCCCGTACCCTTTCGATCGCTGCAGGGCCGCCGGTCTCGGCGACGAAGGCGAGCGCAGCCTGAACGTCGGCAGCAAGCTTGCTCTCGAACGCGGCCCGCATCTGGCCTTGGGCGGGCTCGTCGGCGAATAAGCCGGCAGCGACGCCGAGCGCGATCAGGGGCACGGCAAGGGTTTTCATTGTTGGCCTCATCAGCACCAAACCGATGCCGCGATGATGCCAAAAGGACTTTGCTATCCCATTGGACGGATGTGTTGAATTTTAGAGATCGCGCAAACCGTCCGTCGCGATTCATGCCGGCGTTACGTTGCGTTATGTTGCCAAACCTGCATCGGCAATCGCCCTGGAAACATCCAGTTAACTGACGGCCGGCGTGCACCGCTTCCATTCGTCGACCGGATCGGGTGGCGCACGGCCGGGCGCCGACACGCAATGCATATGATGGTCAGCTCTGTCCTGAGGCCGCGGTTTCCTGCGCAATGCGCCGGCGGCCGGACATATAGGCGCGGCCGTCATTGATGGCATCGACCGCGATGAGCCGGCCGTCACTGCGGTATTCGACCGAAAACCGCGCCCGCGCCACGTCGCCGACGCTCTCGGCGGCGTCGTAGCCGCCGCTCAGGCCGGCCATCTGCAACTTGATCTCATACTGATCCGACCAGAACCACGGAACCGGATCGTAAGCCACCGGCTGTCCGAGGATCGCCGCCGCGACCGCCTTGGCCTGGTCGATTGCGTTCTGCACGCATTCGAGGCGCAGTCGGCGGCCGTATCGCCGGCTGGGGAAGCAGCTGCAGTCGCCGGCGGCGTAGATCGCCGGATCGGCGGTGCGCGCAAACGCGTCGACCACGACGCCATCGGCGCAGGCGAGGCCGGCCGCGGCGGCGAGGTCGTCGTTCGGCCGCGCTCCGACCGCCACGAGCACGATATCCGCCGGCAGCGTTTCTCCATCGGCGAGCCGCACACCGGCGACGCGCCCGTTGCCTGCCAGGGCGGCAAGCCGCGCACTGAGCCGGATGGCGACGCCGCGCCCGCGATGCAGCTCATCGAAGAACGTCGACATGACCGGCGACGTCACGCGCTTGAGCACACGATCCTCGGCCTCGAGCACGGTGACGTCGCGGCCTTCCTCGCGCATCACCGCCGCCACTTCGAGCCCGATATAACCGGCACCGACAATGACGACGTGGCGCGCATCGTCGAGCGCCGGCCGCAACGCCAGGACGTCGTCGATCTTGCGTAGGCTGAAGACGCCGCCGAGATCGGCCCCCGGTACGGCCAAATCGCGCGCGCGTGTCCCGGTCGCGAGCACGAGCGCGTCGTAGCCGAGCTCGCGGCCGTCACCCAGCACGACCTGCCGGCGCGGCCGGTCGATGGCGCCGACGGCAACGCCGAGCGTCAGCTCGGCACCCTGCTCGTGCCAAAAACTCTCGGGGCGGAAGAACAGGCTGTCCGGCGGCGGCCGCTCGTGCAGGAATTTCTTGGACAACGGCGGCCGCTGATACGGCGCATAGGGCTCGTCGCCGACGATGCGGACCTCGCCGGCAAGTCCGCCCTGCCGCAGGCTGAGCGCGAGCTGGGCCGCGGCCTGGCCAGCTCCGATGATGACGACGCGGTTGGTCATGCTTGTCCAGGGATGCGCTTGATCAATACCACCGGTTCCGCCGATACATTAACCCCTCACGCCCATGCATTACCTACCAAGCGTCCCATCGAAAAGGAAACCCCATGGCTGCGAAGAAACCGGCTACGAAGAAACCGGCTGCGAAGAGGAAACTCACGCCCCGTCTGCCGGCCATCGCCGAGCAGGACCTGACGTCCCGCCAGCGCGAATTAATGGAAGCAATTCGGTCGGGGCCACGCGGCAAGGTCTCACAAGGCGGGCCGTTCGGGGTCTACCTGCATGCCCCTGACTACGGCGATCTGGTGCAGCGGCTCGGCGCCCATTGCCGTTTCAACACGGCGGTGGCGCCGCGGCTCTCGGAATTCGCAATCCTGGTGATCGCGCGACTGTGGCGCGCGCAGTATGAATGGCACGCCCATAAAGTGCACGGTGAGCGCGCCGGCGTCCTGCCTGCGACGATCGCCGATCTCAAGAGCAGCCGCAGCCCCGGGAAGGCGCCCAGGGATGAGCGCGCGATCTACGACTTCATCGTCGAGCTTCACAAGACCAGGCGCGTGAGCGAACGCACCTACGCACGCGTGCACGCTTTTCTCGGCAATGCCGGCATGGTCGAGCTGGTCGGCATCATCGGCTACTACACGCTGGTCGCGATGACCCTGAATGTCTTCAATGTGCCGGTGCCCGCCGACGTGACGCCGCCGTTCGCCGAGCCGGTCTCGCGCTGAAGCTGCGTAGCGTAGGATGTCCAATTCAGCCGGCGGCGGCGACCGGATCGGTCGCCGTGCCCTCGCTTGGCGGCGGATCATCCGACGGCGCCGGCTTGTTCATCCGCTTGCGCAGCAGCGCGATGAAGCGGTCGCGCGGCATCGCCGGCGCCAGCAGCACGCCCTGGCCGAAATCGCAACCCATGATCTGCAGCGCCCGCAGGTCGGTCATGGTCTCGATGCCCTCCGCCACCGCGGCACTGCCGAAGCGGTGCGCTAGCTCGATCACCGTCTGGCAGATCGCCGCGTTGGTGGAGTCGGTCGCGCACTCCTTGACGAAGGTGTCGTTGACCTTGAGCTCGGCAAAGGGAAGCTCGCGCAGCGTCGCGAAGGACGAATATCCGGCGCCGAAATCGTCGATCGCGACGTCGATGCCGCTGTCCTTGAGCCGAAGGGCAATTTCCTGGGCGCGCTTGATGTCGCGCACGATCTGATCCTCGCTGACCTCGACGATCAGGCCCGGCCAATGTCCGGCGGCGGGGCGATGCTCGTCGACCAGTGCCGTCACCGGCAGCTTGGTCAGATGGTCGACCGGAAGATTGATGGCGAGGCGTAGATTGAATCCGGCCTGGTCGAATGTTTCCCAGTCGCGGAGCGCCGTGAGCAAGGCGTGCTCGGTGAGACGGGCGAGACCGTCGTGGTCGCCATCGTGCAGGAAGCTTTCCGGCCACAGCAGGCCGTAGGTCGGATGATTGATGCGGGCGAGCGCCTCGGCGCCGGCCAGACACTTCAGCCGCAGGTCAATCTTGGGCTGATACCACAGCTCAAGCCAGGCTTCGCGCAACGCCTCGTCGAGGCCGACATCGGGCGCAGCGCTGACGTCCGCCGCGCCATCATCGGACGCGGAGTCAACAGCCGTCGCAGCGCCGTCGCCCGTCTGGATGGCCGGGCGGCCGTCCTTAGCAAATTCGGCGAGCTTCTTGCGCGCACGTTCGAGCTCGTCGTTCTTGCCGTCGACGGCCATCGCAAACCACCCCGATCTTGGCGTGCTCATCATGGGCATGCAGTCTTAATCAATGGTATGGATCGCATAACCTTACATAATCTCAACAATTTTCAGGGACTTCGGGGTAGCTGTGGGCGTGCCTGGCCTGCCCTCGCCGCGGGCAGCGAACGTGCCAATGCTCGGTTTTATGGCATTCACCGGCGGGCGAGCGGCCAAAGGCCGGATTCAGGGATGGCATCACCTTTGCACGCAGATCTCCAGCGGCTTCCGCCCATGGGAGATTTAGATGCGCATTCTCGCTTGTGCCTTATCGCTTGCGTTTGCCCTTTCGGCGGTTTCCGCCAACGCCGAAACGGTCGTTCGGTAAGGCATTTCGCTGGCGGATATTCCGCTCACCTCCGGCCAGCCTGATCGCGGCGCCGGCGCCTACCAGTTCTCCGGCTACACCATCTACGATCCGCTGGTGGCGTGGGAGATGAACGTCGCAGACCGCCCTGGCAAGCTTGTTCCCGGCCTTGCGACGGAACGGAAGGTCGATGCGACAGATCCCAAGAAATGGGTGTTCGTCCTGCGCCGCGACGTCAAATTTCACGACGGCAGCACCTTCAACGCCGATGCGGTGATCTGGAATCTCGACAAGGTGCTCGACGACAAGACGCCACATTACGACAAGCGCCAGAGCGCGCAGGTCAAACGGCGCCTGCCCTCGGTCGCGAGCTATCGCGAGGTCGACGACTACGCGATCGAGATCACCACCAAGGACGTCGATTCATTCTCCCCTATCAGATGCTGTGGTTCCTGGTGTCGAGCCCGGCGCAATACGAAAAGGTCGGCAAGGACTGGGACAAGTTCGCCGGCACGCCGTCAGGCACCGGTCCGTTCAAGCTTGACAAGCTCGTGCCGCGCGAGCGCGTCGAGCTGGTCAAGAACACCGACTACTGGAACAAGGATCGCGTCCCAAAAGTCGACCGGATGATCCTCATCCCGATGCCAGAGGCCCTGTCGCGCGCCAATGCTCTGCTCGCCGGGCAAGTCGATCTGATCGAGACGCCAGCCCCCGACGTGCTGCCGCGGCTCAAGCAGGCGGGCATGAAGATCGTCACCAACGTCACCCCGCACGTGTGGAATTATCACCTCAGCACGCTGCCCGGCTCGCCGTGGACTGACATCCGCCTGCGCAAGGCCTTGAACCTGGCGATCGACCGCAGCGCCATCATCGAGCTGCTCAATGGGCTCGCCAAGCCGGCCATCGGCCAAGTCGACCCGTCGAGCCCGTGGTTCGGCAATCCGAGCTTCAAGATCAAGTACGACCTTGCCGAAGCGAAGCGGCTCGTCAAGGAAGCCGGCTATTCGCCTGAAAATCCACTGAAAACGTTCGTGATCGCGCAGGGCGGCACCGGCCAGATGCTATCGCTGCCGATGAACGAATTCCTGCAGCAGAGCTTCAAGGAAATCGGCGTCGAGATCGATTTCAAGGTGGTCGAGCTCGAGGCGCTTTACACCTATTGGCGCAAGGGCGCCAAGGACGAGATGGCCGCTGGGATCACCTCCAACAACATCGCCTATGTGACGTCCGATCCGCTCTACGCCATCATCCGCTTCTTCCATTCGAGTCAGGTGGCGCCAGTCGGCGTCAACTGGGGCTGGTACGCGAACCCCAAGGTAGACGCCATCATCGACGAAGCGAAGCGCACCTTCGATCCCAAGAAACAGGACGAGTTGCGGGCGCAGGCGCACGGTGCGGTCGTCGACGACGCGGTTCTGGTCTGGGTCGTGCACGACACCAACCCGCACGCTCTGTCACCGAAGATCAAGAGCTTCGTGCAGGCGCAGCACTGGTTCCAGGATCTCACGACCATCAGCCTGGATTAATGCTCGTGCGTCCCGCTCCGGCGCGGCTCGGTGGGCGGCTTGCCGCCGATCGGCACGACCATGTACTCGATGTCGACCGTGCCGGCCTTCTCGAACACCAGCGTGCCCTTGACCCGGTTGCCGGCCTCGACTGGTTGCTTAAGGCCGACCAGCATGATGTGGAACGACCCCGGCCTGAGTTCCACGGTCTCGCCGGGCTTGATCTCGAGCCCGTTGGCGAGCAGCCGCATCTTCATCACGCCGTCGACGGTCGCCATCTCGTGCAGCTCGAAGCGACCGGCAACCGGCGAGGAGCCGCCGATGAGACGGTCCGGCTCCGTCCCCTTGTTGGTGATCTTCAAATAGCCGGCGGCGACCGAGGCCCCTTTGGGGCTCGCGCGTGACCACGGGTGCCCGATCTCGAGCGTCCCGATCTCGAACTCGTGCCCAACGGCACTGCCGGCAAGCGCAAGCACGCCGACCAAAGCAAGAAAGAGGTATTTCATGATCCGTTGTCCTGGAGAAGTCGCGCACAAATGCGGCGACGGGCCTACCTCAAAGTCGCGTTCATACGAGCAAGCAGATCAGGCCGCCGACGGCGGAGCGCGCGCCCGATGCCGTACGCTGACGGGGCCCGGGATCGACGACGGCCGGCCGGCCGCCGCGATCGCCACCCCGGCGGATGCCGTCCATTCGACCATAGTGCCGTTCGCGGCCGCCACGCCGTGGCCGGCGCAGCCGCCCGCCAGCACGCAGGCGTCACAGGGCGCGCGACGGTCCGACGGTGCCCCGCCCTCGCCCGCCGGCCCGGTCGTGCCGCAGATCACTGCCGTCTGATCGGCAGCGTTCGCCGCCGCAAGCCGCGGCGCGGCAAAGGCAGACAGCAGCGCCTGCAAGGCAAGCGCATAGGCGGCGGCGAGGGCGATGCCCTTGCCGGAGATTTTGCGGTTGATCATCGGGTTACCTATAGGGTCAAGTCGGCTGGCCGTCCATGGCGGGCTAACCACCCCCGCGTTAAGGCAGCGAGACAAAGGGCGCCGATCCATTTAGGTTCACAATCACGCATAAGGAATAACCTTCTTGTTTCTGCCGCACGTAACAATGAAAAGAGGTGGGCTGGGTGGTATCGCCGGCCGCCAACAGGCACGAGTCCGGACCAACATGAAGCTGTCCACACGCTTGATGGTAGCCATCGTCGCGCTGGTGCTGCTGACCGCGGCCACGATCGGCTTCGTTACCTACCACAGCATCGAAACGGTCGCGCTGCCACGCGGCTTGGCGCGCATCGACAACCACGCGCGTCTGCTTGCCTTCGAGCTCGAGGCGTCGGTGCGCGGCGCGCGCGCCGATGTGATCGGCTTCAGGTCCGCGGTCGCGATCGACGGCATCATACGCGCCACCGTCGCCGGCGGGGCGTTTGCATCCGACGGCATCACCGCCGACCAGTGGCGCGATCGGCTGGCCACGCGGTTCGCAGCCGAGCTCGCCGCCAAACCGAACTACGCCCAGTTTCGCATCATCGGCGTCGCCGACGGCGGCCGCGAAATCCTCCGTGTCGATCGCACCGGTCCGGGCGGCGCCATTCGCATCGTGCCGGAGGCTGAGCTGCAGCGCCAAGGCAACCTGGATTATTTCACGCGGGCGATCGGCTTGCCGCCCGGCACGGTCGACGTCACAGGCGTCGAGCTCAACGAGGAACAAGGCGTGATCCAAACGCCGCATGTGCCGGTGATACGCGCCGCGACGCCGATCCATGCGCCCGACGGCCGGCCGTTCGGCATCATCATCATCACCGTCGATCTGCGGTCCGGCTTCAGTCGCGTCCGTGCCGCCGACGCCGGCTATATCGGCACGCTCTATATCGTCAACGACAGGGGCGACTACCTTCTCAACCCCGATCCCGATCGCGAATTCGGCTTCCTGTTCGGCAAGCCATCCAGGGCGCAGGATGATTTCCCCGACATCGCCGGGCTGCTGTTGCGCAACGACCCGGAGCCTCGCGTACTGCAGGACCGCGCCGGCGCGCAACTCGGCGTCGCGCTGGCGTCCGCCCGATTGGCCGACGGCCCCCGCGTCACGCTGATCGAGACCGTACCCTATTCCGACGTGGTGGCGAGCACCCTCGCCGTGCTCGACTCGACCCTGCAGGCCGGGATCGCCGCGGTCCTTGTCGCGATCACGCTCGCGGCGCTCCTGACCCGCTCGCTGACGCGACCGCTGGTCCAGATGACCACGGCTGTCGAAGCTTTCGCCCGCGACAAGCCGATGGCGGTGCCGACTAATGCGAGCGGCGAGATCGGGGTGCTTGCCCGCGCCTTCAACGACATGGCGACGGAGATGCAGGAAAAGACGGCTGCGCTGCGCAACAGCGAGCGCGCAGCGCGCCGCAATGTCGAAATTCTCGACAAGATCGTGGCCAGCATGGGCGACGCTGTCCTGGTCGCGGACGAGAACGGGAAGATGCTGTTCGCCAACCCGGCGGCAAAGCGCCTGTTCGGCGATCACCCGGACATCAATTCGTCGCAGTCGGGCGAAGCCTACCGCCGCTTTCTGCCCGACGGCATGACGCCGTTGCCGCCCGAACAATCGCCGGTCGCGCGGGCGATCGGCGGCGAATCGGTCGACAATGCCGAAGTGGTCCTGCACCGCGAGGGCGACAGCAAGGCGATCCATATCCTCGCCAACGGCCGCCCCATCCGCGACCCAGACGGCACGCTCAAGGGTGCGGTGCTGGTCTATCGCGACGTAACCCAAGCCAGGGAAACGGAACGGGCGCTCAGCCAATCACAGAAGATGGACGCCATCGGTCAGCTCACCGGCGGCATCGCTCACGATTTCAACAACATCCTGACCGTGATCACCGGTACGATCGAGATCCTGGCCGAGGCGGTGGCCGCCGATCCCAAGCTCACCGCGGTCGCCAAGATGATCGACGAAGCCGCCGAGCGTGGCGCCGGGCTCACCCAACATCTGCTTGCCTTCGCCCGCAAGCAGCCGCTGCAGCCGCGCGAAACCGACATCAACGCGCTCGTGGTCGAAGCCGCGAAGCTGTTGCAGCCAGCGCTCGGCGAGCATATCGAAATCGATTCCGTGCTCGAGGACAAGGCATGGCCGGCGCTGGTCGACGGAGCGCAGCTCACGACCGCCCTGCTCAACCTGGCGGTCAACGCCCGCGATGCGATGCCGACCGGAGGCAAGCTGACGATCGAAACGGGTAACGTCGTGCTCGACGAGGCCTATGCACATATGCACACGGAAGTGCGACCCGGCTCCTATGTCATGATCGCGGTGAGCGACACGGGAAACGGCATTCCGGCGGCGATCCTGGACAAGGTGTTCGAACCCTTCTTCACCACCAAGGACGCAAGCAAGGGAACCGGCCTCGGCCTGAGCATGGTCTATGGTTTCGTCAAGCAATCGAACGGCCATATCAAGATCTACAGCGAAGAAGGCCATGGCACCTCGGTCAAGATTTATCTGCCGCGCACGCGCGAGGCGGCGGCCACGACCGGGCAATCTCCGGTGGCGGCGCCGGTGCGCGGCGGCGATGAAGTCGTGCTGGTGGTCGAAGACGACGTCCTGGTACGGGACCATGTCATCGCCCAGATCGAGAGCCTGGGCTACCGTACCTTCGCCGCCGCCCTCGCGGCGGATGCGCTGGCGATCATCGACCGGGAACCGAAGGTCGATCTCTTGTTCACCGACGTGATCATGCCCGGCGGCATGAACGGCCGACAGCTCGCCGACGAGGCGCAACGACGCCAGCCGTCCATCAAGGTGCTGTTTACGTCCGGCTATACCGAAAATGCCATCATGCACCATGGCCGGCTAGACCCCGGCGTGCTGCTGCTGGCCAAGCCCTATCGCAAGTCCGATCTCGCGCGCATGATACGGACTGCGCTCGGCATCGCGCCGCAAACGGTGTCTTGACCTGGAACCCGGCACCCAGGCGGCTGCGCCGGCGTGACATCGCGCTTGCAGGAAATTTACCACCCATGCAACTTAGGATATATTGCTGTTACGCAGGCGTGATTTCGTGGCATGATTTACGCAACGAGACCTGCGCCGGAGGGTGCTGAATGCCACGTATCCTGGTGATTGATGATGATCAGGCCGTTCGAGCCGCCGTCAGCTTGGTGCTGGAACGGGAAGGGTTCGAAGTGGAGATGGCCGAGGACGGCCGTGCCGGCATCGCAGCGATCAAAGGGAGCGTATTCGACATCGTGATCGTCGACATCTTCATGCCGGGAATGGACGGTCTTGAAACCATCAAAGCGTTCCACGAAATCGCGCCATCGGTGCCCATCATTGCCATGTCGGGCGTCATGGCCCGGCAAGCGTCCGACGCGACGCCGGATTTCCTGCGCATGGCGACAACCTTCGGCGCGGTTCACAGCCTGCACAAACCGTTCAAGCCTCAGGATCTGCTGCAGGCGGTGCATCATTGCCTGGCCGGCGGCGAACGGAATCCCAAGGCAGCGATATCGTGAGGCGGAGCAGGCTTTTTTTAAATGCTCCAAGCCGTCAACTCAACGCGGGATAGCGGCATATGAGATCGGTTTGGCGGAGCAGAGCGCGCGTTCCAGCCAAGTTGCATCAGAAAACACGCTCCAGCATCGTGAGTTGATCGGCATTTTCTATGGAAAAGCGGTACCCACTTTTCCGCAAAATGCTCTAGTCTTGGCGGCGCAGTCGGCACGAGCTCGATTGCCTACGCAAGGAAAACTCGGACCGCTGAATGCGCTGCGG
>Ga0307472_100001239_pt1 | contig 10083 bp, 13 predicted proteins | sample atmos_gasesAM5C__2_FD_204582 | JGI IMG/M metagenome (GOLD analysis project Ga0307472, IMG submission 204582) | Hardwood forest soil microbial communities from Morgan-Monroe State Forest, Indiana, United States - atmos_gasesAM5C_05 | ecosystem: Environmental > Terrestrial > Soil > Temperate... | reverse complement strand
CTACTTTCTCGCCGACTTTAAACATAATGACCTCCTCGTGAACGATAGCCCTTTGCTTCTGTTCGAAATTTCGCGGATGTTAAATTGTAGGAACGATAGCTGAGGAAAATAAAATACGGATTTGAGTTTAACGGCGAGAGGAAGTGGCAATCACTTTGCGACTGGGGGTAACTTCTATTTAGCATGACACCTTCTGCTGCATCCGACTACCCACCAGAAAAAAATTAGCGGTCACTGGCTGGACCGCTACTTCGTCATACATACAATTAATTTATACAATAGAGCGTGTAACCCCGTCAAGAGAACACGATTTTTCAATAGTTTGGATATCAAATATCAAGCCTAGGTGCGACTTTGACCGAGGTGGGTTTAGCACAAAAACGCAACTGTTACTTGAGGTTTAGCGCCATCGCGAGGGCGTCTTCGCCATTGTCCGAATAGTAGCCTCTTCTCAATCCGATAATGACAAATCCCATTGACTCGTAAAGTTTTCTTGCCTGGCTATTTGAGACTCGAACCTCAAGTGTTACTCGAAGAGAAGATCGGCGCTGAGCCCGGGCCACAACCTGGTTCAAAAGAAGTCGCCCGAGGCCGCGACGACGAAATTTAATATGAACGGCGATGTTGTGAATATCTATTTCATCAGATAGGAGCCAGAAAAGAACGTAACCAGCGATCTGCCCACTGACCTCCACCAAAATAGAGCGGGCACACTCCACCTCAAGTTCTTGCAAGAAAAACCGCGAGCTCCAAGGATAAACAAAAGAATCTCTCTCGATGGCCATGACTTCGTCCAAGTCCGCAGAAGTCATTGGCCTCAGTAACACGTCATTTTCAGGCGCAAAAAAGCCACAAGAATCGTCAAGTTCCTGTGGCTTTTTTTTAAAGAAAAATCGCTGATAGCTTTTCTTAGCGATAACTTCTCTCCCCATGATTTCCTATGTCTTTGAGGAGAAACTCTTGTAACATCTTATCACCAAAGTGATGGGCAAAACCCACAACCCTCTCTTTAAGAGGAATGACGGTCGTAAATTCAGGCGGAAAAGCGCCGACGCTGGAAGAAATTTTTCGCACGCGTTCATCTGTACACTTTCCCTTGATGACAAATTGCCGGTCTTTCAGGGCTAGATCGTAGTCGTAATCCGGAAGTTCATCCGGCAATTGGGATCTGCTCGCGATGCCGATATCGGGCATCTGCCTCGGGAATTCCATTTTCAAAAGGAACGCACCCCCGCGGTCCTCCAACGTATACACATTACCATAACGCCGTTCTCGTTCGAGCTTCTGGACAAATCCTTTTGAATAAAATCCGTCTACCGGAATAGGAATGCTGCGGATCATCCCGGTTTGTCGTTCCAATATAGGTTGCAGGATCACGCCCAGCAAAACACCATAGCAGGAAGCTGGAAAGGTCATCTCCTCGGCGGGCTTCACGCCAAAAATACCGTCTTTCAAGCGAAACACGCCCTCTACCACTGCCACGAGAAGCCCCACGAGAACCCAATTGTTCGCCTCTCGGCTAAATAGAATCTCCGGTCCCCGCAACACCGCTGCAACGCCCAGCGCAATCAGCGGGTAGAGAACCATGTTGTGCAATAGGTTGAGACCCGTGCTTCCCGCCGCTGTAAACCATGGACTTTGGATCGCCGTCTCCAACTTTTTTTTCGTTTCATGAGGTAGCGCGCCGAGAACAGGCTGGCCGAAAAGAACAAGCAATCGAGCCATTCCCCGTCTCAACGAAGCGCTGCTTTGGAATTGATTGGAAACCTCGTCGAAGCTCGCTGAGAGTTCGTTGGGAAACGTCTTTTTTGGCTTTATTTCTTTCTTGACCTGCACGGGCGGTGTCTGGGCAACCGGCTTCGGTGCAGGCTTTGCCGCAACCGTATTTACCGCGGGCTTGGGAGGAGCGGAAACCTTTGGTTCCTGTGGCGCAGCGGAGACGCTCTTCTGCGCGCTTGGCGTTTGGCCGGTAGCCGCCGCTGCGGCACTTTGTTCTGGCGCTGCTTTCCGAAATCGCGACTGGAAATTTTCTCCGAAATCAGTGTCTTGATGGAGCGTGCGTGCGCGGGCGATCAAGACATCCTCGCTCTCAATGTTATTGGGATCCGTTACGCAACAGTCAACGGGGCAGACCGCCGCACACGCTTCGTAATCGTGAAACCCGACACATTCTGTGCATAAGACTGGATCGATGACGTAAACCGGGTCTCCCTGGCTAATGGCGTTGTTCGGGCATTCTGGCTCGCACGCGCCACAATTGATGCACTCGCTGGTAATCATTGTCGCCATTAGAAAAACTCCCCGGTTTTTAATTACTTGTTTCGTCTTTGGTTGTCAACGCGTGGTTCACACGAGAATGCGCCCAATTCTTGCAAGTCGCGGAAAGATCATGCTACCAATGACCGTAGGGCGGCGTACCCAAGTGGTTAAGGGAGAGGTCTGCAAAACCTCGATGCAGCGGTTCGAATCCGCTCGCCGCCTCCACCTTCTGCTACATTCGCCTCCGATTTCTATCTTGCTTCGGTCCTCTCCAGAACCCGTCTAGCTCAGTCCTTGATCAATCTCGCTGAGGAGCGAGCCAGCAACTAAAATCACGGCGTTATAGTCTGCGGATTGTTCTACCCGTTTGACGTGTTTGACAAAAAAGTGAAGCATTCCGACACGCGCGATGCTGGGATTCTTTAGTACTTCTGTCCCAGCCCATGCCCTTGTTTTCTAACGATTCGGTGGCACCCGAGTTGCCTTAAAGCCCTGGAAAAACCGACACACACTTCTTTAAAGGAGATGTTAGCTGTCTGGAAAATGCGAGGTGAAACAATGAAAGTCCTTAGAAAGCTATTGAATGACACAGATGGACAGGGTCTGGTCGAATATACGCTCATCGTTTTCTTGGTGGCATTTGTTTTTTGGGTGGCAATAAAAGACACGACTGCAGGCACTGCGATGGGAGACATGTGGAGCAAAGTTTCCGACTGCGTCGCCACCCCGTTTTCATGCGGTTCGGGATCATAGTGGGCCAGTCGTTACCGATCTAATCATTTCACCTCCTCCGTCGAGCGCCCTAGCAACCGGTCCAATTCTCCGATCGCATCCAGCCGCCGCACTTCGTCAAAACCGCCGATAGATTTTCCGTCGATAAAGATCTGTGGAACGGTCCTCCGTGCCGACAGTCGCTCCATCTCCACTCTGCGGGCCGGATCGTCGGTGACATCGATCTCCTCAAACTCGACTTTTTTGGACCGAAATAGCGACTTAGCCCCGAAACAATAAGGACAATAGTTCGTGGTGTAGATGACGATTTGTGCCATGATTTTTACGCGTCGTCCAGTTTATCCAGAGTTGACCAATGTTATTATCGGCAAATTCAACTTTACTTGAAAGCCCCCATCATTTTTGCCATTAGTTAGCCGTGAAACTAATTGGCTTAACCGGCGGCATCGCTTCGGGCAAAAGTACGGTTGCGACAATTTTAAAGCAATTGGGCGCCGCCGTCATTAACGCTGACGAATTGTCCCGTGAGGTCGTCCAACCGGGAAACGAGGCGTGGAAAGAAATCGTTGAAACTTTCGGCGCTGACATTTTGCAGTCGGATAAAACCCTCGATCGTAAAAAACTCAGAACGATGGTCTTCAATAGTCCGGAAGCGCGCAAGACGCTCGAAGCTATCATTCATCCCAAAGTACGGGCCCTCGCGGAAGAAAGAATTCGCGAGCTGGCGGCGGCTGGTCGTTCCATCATTGTCTACGAAGTGCCCCTTCTCTTTGAAGGTCAACTACACCTCTGGCTGCGTCCGGTCATCTTGGTGGCGTGCGACGTCAACGCCCAGAAGCAACGGCTGCGCGATAGAGACCATCTGACAAACACGGAAGCTCAACGGCACATCGATGCACAGATGAGCCTGGAGGAAAAACGGAAACTGGCGGACTACGTCATTGAGAACAACGGCAGTCTCGAGGAGCTCGAGCAACAGGTCAAGTCTGTATTGGAAATGATCACCGCTACTTGACTCGCTCCAGATAGGTTCCCTCCGAAGGATCAACGCGAACTTTGTCACCCACTTGAACGAACGGCGGAACCTGAATTGTCACCCCGGTCTCCAACTTGGCCGGCTTATAGGACGCGCTCGCGGTGGCGCCTTTCATCGATGGCTCTGTATCCACGACTTGGAGATCCACCGTTGAAGGCGGACTGACTCCGATCGGCTTGCCCTCGTACAATTCCACCTCTACAACTTCGTTGGGTAGGAGAAACGCAAGGAGATCGCCGACATCTCCGGCCGTCAATGTAATCTGCTCGTAATTCTCCGTGTCCATAAACGTATGCAAATCGCCTTCAGCATAAAGATACTGCATCTTTCGCGTCTCTAAAGTAGCTTGCTCGACGCGGTCTTCAGAACGGAATTTATATTCGGTTCCGATACCCGTCTTGAGGTTTTTCATCTTGGTCTGCATGAAGCCGCGCTTGTTACCGGGAGTCAAATGGTGAACGGCAAACACCCGGTAAAGTTGACCCTCATGGACGATAATCATACCGGGCCTCAATTGCGTAGCTTGGATCATTTTCCAACTTCCTTCCTACGGTCGTCGTCCTTTGTTACCAGTTTATTAGAGCGGCTTCAACGCGAGTTTCGTCTGGACCATGAGGGCTCTGCTTACGCGTAAAGCCCGCGCCACAGCATGGCCCGCGCAACGCGGTCGATGCCGATCATTAGAGCAGCCAAACGCATATCTACTTTCTGTAGAACGCTCATACTGAGCACTTCATGGAAAGCTTTGGTTAGAATATCGCGCAATTTTTTGTTTACCTCTTCCTCGGTCCAGAAGAAATTTTGCAAATCCTGCACCCATTCGAAATACGACACCACAACACCGCCGGCGTTGGCGAGAATATCGGGAATCAAGAAAATTCCTCTCTCTTGGATGACTCTATCAGCTTCCAGAGTGGTGGGGCCATTGGCGCCTTCAGCCAGGATTCGGCACTGCAAGCGGCCGACATTTTCTTTGGTAATCTGCATTTCCAACGCCGCAGGCACAAGTATGTCGCAGTTCAATTCCAGGATGTCGGCATTCGTCATTTTATCGCCGTAGGGGCAGCCCTCCAGGCTATGGTTGTTATTCGCCAATTCCATGAGTCGATCGACTGGCAAGCCCTTGCTGTCATAAAAACCGCCGGTTCTATCCGAGACCCCGATGATCTTCACCCCTGCGTTGGCGAGCTCTTTGACCACCACCGAGCCGACATTGCCGAAGCCCTGAACGGCCGCAGTGCATTTGCTGAGATCGATCCCTAGATGTTTTGATGCCTCGATGATCGTGTACACAACACCACGCCCCGTGGCATCTCTTCGACCCAAGGTGCCACCGATGTCCACTGGCTTGCCGGTCACTACCTCCGGTACCGCATGTCCTTTGTGCTGGGAATAGGTGTCCATGATCCAAGCCATGACCTGTTCGTTGGTTCCCATGTCAGGCGCCGGCACGTCTGTGTCTGGACCAATGAAGTTGAGAATTTCCGCCGTATAGCGTCTGGTCATGGACTGGAGTTCTTGACGCGAAAGTTCCGCCGGATCGCACGTGACACCCCCCTTAGCTCCTCCCAGCGGCAAACCCACCAGAGAACACTTCCATGTCATCCACATGGCCAACGCGGAGACTTCGCCGAGACTTACGGCCGGATGGTAACGAACTCCCCCTTTAAATGGGCCCAGCACGTCGTTATGCTGAACACGGTATCCGGTAAAGACACGGATCCGGCCGTCGTCCATTCGAATGGGCACACTCACGATCAACGACCGGTCCGGCCGTCTTAATCGGACTGCGACATTTGCATCCAAGTTAAGTTTTGCCGCAGCAATATTAAACTGCTGCACGGCCATTTCATTTGCCGGACTGTGCCATTCAACGGTCGACATGGATTTCCCATCCTCCTCAAGTATATTAGAGTCGGACCGTGCCGCGGCTCTAGCCTGGTGGCCAGCTCATTGGACGCCCGCCCAGTAAATGATAATGGAGATGGAAAACCGTCTGTCCGGCATCGGCGCCACAATTGACGACTACTCGAAAGCCTTTGTTTGCGATTCCTTGCTCTTGCGCGAGCTTCGCGGCCACACGAAAAATCTCGCCCACGAGCGCTCCGTCTCCAGGACCGAGATCCAAAAGCGTGGCGATATGTTTTCGCGGTACGATCAGAATATGAACCGGCGCCTTGCGACCGATGTCCTTAAAAGCCACCACGGATTCGTCTTCGTAAACCAATTCCCCTTTGATTTTTCCCTCTATGATGCCACAAAAAAGGCAGTCGTCCATCGAACCTCCTTCCATCAATCACTCAGAACACTAAGAGAGGCAGCGTCGAGAGTGTATCCGTTAACCCCTTGACACGCTTGGGACGAGTGGAAACAACTTGAACGTGATGGATTTTCGTTCATGCTCAGCCGTTTGTCGATGCAAATAATTTTTTTTCGGCGACTTGCTCACTAGGATCTATCGACACCAGTTAAGGTTGGACAGCGGGCAAAAATCTTTTCGCCTTCAATCTCCAGCGGCACGCCCTCAAGCGACGCTCCCACGCACGGCCCCCAGACACACTCACCCGTCTTCGGCTCATAAGTGGCGCCGTGATTCGCGCACATGAGATAACGACCATTCTCAGTGAAAAACTGATTATCGACCCAATCCATAGAGATGCCGACATGACGGCAGCGGTTCACATAGGCGAAATACTCTCCCTCGAAATTGATCAACATCGCTTCCACACTGCTGCCCCCACATCGCAGTGTAAACTTCTTGCTGTTCGCATGAGCAAGCTCCCCCACGCGTCCGATAAGTCTCTTGGGCGAACCCTTCTTTCCCTTGGGTGGATTTCTCATCGCATCTCATTCGGCTAGGAACGAAATGTCCCCTTTAGGGCAGTCCACCAACACTTCTCCACGGTCTACCAAGAGCGGCAAGCGAAATAGCGATTCCCCTTTGCAGGGCCCCGCAATGCAAAGGCCGGTATGCGGTTCATACAGCGCTCCGTGAGTGTAGCACATCAAATGGCGGCGGTCCTCGCTCAAGAACTCGTCTCGAATAAAATCCAACGGCGTTGTCATGTGCCGGCAGCGATTCACATAAGCAAAAAAGTTTCCCCCATGGTTGATCAAGAAAGCGTCGATCCGATATTTCTGGCAGATAAGCCAGAATTTTTTCACTGACCCCGGCGCCACTTCCTCGACCTTCGCGATCACCGTCCCCCCCCGTCGACTTTGTTCCTGCATGCGTCGTTTGTCGCGCAGAAAAACCAAGCGACGAATCACGAGTCCGATGACATAAACAACAAGAAAAAAAGCCGAGAGATATAACGTGATGGTCATGACCGTTGGCAACTGCTTCTATTTGGAATCTTTCGTTACGGAATCTCGAATTCGTTTCACTTCCTGCGGGCTCTGCCGGCCTGAAATTCCCATGACCTTCATAAGTTCCGTTGTCATCTCCGCAGTCACTTGATCTTGAACGCTGCCCTTCCCATCAGGATCTGCCTTGAGAAAAGTGATGATTTTTCCTTTGGCCACGCCAGTCCGCTCTAGCCCCGCGAGGAACTCTCCATATCCCACATGACCGCGCAGCTCCTCAACGCGGGCCATCAACTTTTTACAGTCTTGACACATGCGCGCCCAGATACCGGCTTTCTCACCGCAATAAGCGCACGTCGACATTTTAAGCTCTACCTCAGACTAAACGCGCTACTTCTTCTCTTCGAGGCCTTTCGCCAGCAAACTTTGTAAGCCTTGCGCCAACCCGGCGTTAGCGGCAACCATGCCTCTGTACCTCGGTTCCGCGCGATTGAACACCAACGCTTTGCCGCTGCCGTCTACGACGGCTCCGCCTGCCTCCTCCACGAGTAATACTCCGCCGCAAATATCCCATTCGTGAATCGATCGAAAGGTCAAAGTGCCGTCGCCGTCGCCCCCCGCTATTTTCGCCAGACGGAAGGCGATGCTCCCTACGGGTTGTACGTTACAGCGGTCGACGAAGATTTGAAACTTCCGGCGCGGCTCCGATCGGCTCACCAACAGCAGGGCCCCATCAATATCATGATGGGCAGTCACGGCGATCCTCTGATCATTTAGATAAGCGCCTTGCCCGGCCTCGGCCTTGTAAAATCGATCCTCTGCCGGGTTGAAAACAACCGACGCTTTGGGACGGCCGTCTACCACGAAGCCGATGGAAACCGCGAACTGCGGAACTCCTTCGATGAATTCTTTCGTTCCATCGATGGGATCGACAACCCAGATGCGCGACAAACCCAGCCGGTTGGAGCTATCTTTGTCTTCCTCCGAAAGCCAGCCATCCGCGGGAAATTCTCCCTGAATAATTTCGCGGATTTTACGGTTAGCTTCCAGATCAGCCGACGTCACGGGATTATTCTTGCTCTTTTCCTGAACGTCGAACTTGCCCATAAACATGCTCATGATGATGGCGCCCGCTTCTCGAGCAGCGCGCTCTGCAGTTGCCATTTCCTCGCTATACAAACGGTTCTTACTCATCGACAGTCCTTAACTTCAACCCTGCAAAATTTGCCAATCGCTCAGCAGCAGATCTTTCACTAGCCCAACAGAACACGAATCGTAAAAGAAACCCAAACCCATGAGTTGGCGATCCGCTCAAGCGATGGTCAACTGGCGCTCATTGCCCTTCCTAGCTCCAGCCCGAACCATTTCTTCCACGGCTCGCTCAGAATCTCCCGGTTGAAGATTGACGCCCCGAGTGGCATCTTCGAGCAAGACAACTTCGAATCCCTCTTTGAGACCATCCAACACGGTGTGCTTGACACAATAGTCCGTTGCCAAGCCTCCCACGAAAATGCGTTCAATACCTCGCTGTCGCAACAGGTCAGATAATTTTGCTCCGTTATCATCTCTTCCCAGGAAGCCTGAATAGCCGTCTTCATCCGAACCCATTCCGGCTGATACGATCACCGTCGCGGGCGGCAGTTTCAAGTCCGGATGAAATTGGGAACCCTTGCTCCCTTGTATACAGTGCGGCGGCCAGGGACCGCCACTGGTATTGAAATGACTTGTCTTCGCGGGGTGCCAATCGCGGGTTGCAAAGATCGGCAATTCGGCCTGCATGAACTTTTCGATATATCGATTTAAAACCGGAACGATACTGTGCCCCTCAGCCACGGGCAGGGTCCCGCCCGGACAGAAGTCGTTTTGCACATCGACAATGATTAGAGCGTCTTTAAGCTGCATCGATTTTAATTATAAAGAATGATACGGTCCTTGCAATCGCTGGCGGGCTGCTGCCGCGAAGAGCAGGCGTAGGGCGCAAAGGATTTTTACTTTGTTCTGCTCTCGCTCTTTGCGTGTGGATGCGTGTAACGAGTAACCACACGAAGCTGATAAACGTGTTTTACTACTGAGTTCGATATTGACTATGGCAATCAAGGCAATTTTTTTTGACGCGGCGGGTACCTTGATTAAACCTTCGCGCCGCGTTGGTGAAAGCTATACGCTGGTAGCTCGGAAGTACGGCGTTGAGGTATCGTCAGCGGCGATATCCGAGAGATTTCGCGCTTGCTTCGACACGGCACCCCCCCTGGCCTTTCCCGGTGTAAGTGTCGCAGAAACCGCCAGATTGGAGCGCGAGTGGTGGAAACAACTCGTCTGGCGCATCTTTGAGCCGTGGCGTCCTTTTGAGCAATTCGAGGACTATTTTGCAGAACTCTTTGAGTACTTCGCTCAGGCCGAATCATGGACGCTTTACCCGGAAGTTCCTGAAACGCTATCGGCTCTCAAGGATCGAGACTTGATTGTCGATGTCATATCAAATTTCGATTCGCGGCTGATAAAAATTCTTCACGGCTTAGGCGCCGCACACTGGTTTGAAGAAATTTTCATCTCCAGTCGCGTCGGTTACGCAAAACCAAATCGTCGAATATTCGAAGCCGCGTTGGACAACCATGGGCTAAACCCCGGTGATGCCTTGCATGTCGGGGACAGCGAGGCAAATGATCTTGGCGGCGCGGCCAACGCGGGAGTAAAAGGCATATTGATAGACCGGAGTGGCAATAACGAAGCGAATCATCGGGGCCGGGTTT
>Ga0307472_100001238_pt1 | contig 10084 bp, 7 predicted proteins | sample atmos_gasesAM5C__2_FD_204582 | JGI IMG/M metagenome (GOLD analysis project Ga0307472, IMG submission 204582) | Hardwood forest soil microbial communities from Morgan-Monroe State Forest, Indiana, United States - atmos_gasesAM5C_05 | ecosystem: Environmental > Terrestrial > Soil > Temperate... | reverse complement strand
CGCTGCGCCAGTATGTCGAGCGCGGCGGCGGCCAGGACGAGACGGTCGACTACCAGATGCCCTACATCGTCAACCGGGCAGAGCGGTCGCTCGCCGACAAACTCAAAATCCAGGGGTATCGCCATGTCTTGGTCTCGCGGGTTCAAACAGCCAAGGCCGTTATTGCGAAGCCCGAAGGCTGGCGAAACACCGTCTCCATCAACATCGGGACCGGCCCTTCGAAGAATCGACGCACCACACTACGTGCTCGATCCTACGAGTACATTCGCTCCCTCTATCCCGACGACACCCGAGTGGACACCCCGGTCTTCTACACGGACTACGACCAAGATCATTGGCTCGTCGGGCCGACCCCTGATGACAATTACCCCTTCGAAGCCCTCGTCTACCGGCTCCCAGACCTTCTTGGGGAGGAGAACCAGCAGAACTACCTGACGCAGTTCACGCCGAACATGCTGCTCTACGAATGCCTCAAGGCACTGGAGCCGTTCATCAAGAACGACGGCAGGATGATGCTGTGGAAGACGCTGGCCGATGACGAGTTCAACAACGTCAACATGCAGGACATGGCGAAGGTCTCCGACCGCGCACAGTTGAGGGCATCGTCATGAGCTACACCAACATCTTCGGCGGCGACAACATCAATCCTGCCGATCTCAGCTTCAAGCTGTACGACTTCCGGAGCGGTGAGCTGGCGTCGGTCAAGGACCTCTTCCTGTACTGGCCGTTCGAGGCGCTCGACGGCAAGGCAGTTGTCGCCGACAAGATCGACGCCATCACCACGGCGACCGCGGGCGACAGCTTCACCATGCCCGATGCGACCCTGGTCAGCGTCGGCGAGGACGTGCTGTGGAGCAACACCGGGGCCACGTCTTTCCCGGTGCGGCGCTACGACGGCACGGTGATCTGCATCGTGACGCCGGGCACCTCTTGGTACATCTACTTGACCGACAACACGACGCCCGCCGGGACGTGGCGCGCGGTGCAGTACGGGGCCTCGACCTCGGCGGCCAATGCCGCGGCGCTCGCCGGGTTCGGCCTGCGCTCGACCGAGACCGGGCGGATCGACCAGAACTACCTGACCAACGCGAGCGGCGGCAATCTTCTGCTCGACGCCCAGAGCCGCGCCCAGGTCTACCGCAACACGGGCGGCGCGGCGGTGTGGACGATTGCCCCGGCGGCGACCCTCGGACCGTCACCGAACCCGGCCAACGGCTGGTTCGTCACGGCGATCAATGCGGGCGGCGGCAACGTCACCATCACGCCCGAGACCGGCGAGCTGATCGACGGACAGGCGACCAAGGTGCTTGGCCCCGGCGAGTCGTTGGTCGTCTATTGCTATGGTGCCGGTTTCGCGACCATGGGGCATGGCCGCTCGCTGTCGACCAACGTGGCGGGCATCAGCATCGATGCGTCGGGCACGGGCGACCAGACGCTGAATGCGACCCAGGTCGCCGCCCAGGTGCAGGACTACACGGGGGCGGTGACGCCGCCCAAGACCATCATCTACGGTCCCGGCACCGGCTACTGGTTCGTCTACAACAACACCAACGGCCCGCTGCAGTTCAAGGGCTCGCCGACCGACAGCCCGATCACCCTGACCCAGAGCACGTTCTCGATCCTGCGCAGCCAGGGCGGTTCGCTCGACGTCGCCTTCACGGCGACCTCGGGCACGGTGACCATGGTCTCGGGAGTCGTCGACCAGATCGTCACCAACCCGACGACCGGCATCACCTCGACCGGCACGGTCGACCTCAGCGTCATCACCGGCCTCGCGCCCGGCACCTACGGCGGCGTCCCGGCCCCGGTCGCCGCGGCGGTGGTCACCGGCTCGATTGCCCTCACCGTGCTCACCGTCAGCGCCGTCACCAGCGGCACCCTGTCGGTCGGCCAGCGCATCGAGGGCACCGGCATCGCCGCAGGCACCTTGATCACCGCGCTGGGCACGGGTATCGGCGGCATCGGCACCTACACCGTCGACATCTCGCAGACTGCTGCGAGCACGACGATCTCGGCCTTCGCGGTGACGACTCCCGCCACGAAAGTGCCAATTCTCACACTCGACAACCGCGGCCGGGTGCGCGTCGCCTCGCAGGCCGACATCGCCATCACCGCCACCCAGGTGCTCGACCTCGGGGTGGTGTTCAACTACCTGATCCCGGCCTCGACCATGCTGCCCTACGCCGGGAATATTCTTCCGCCGGTTATTCCCGGCACGACGACTCGGGCGTGGTTGCTGTGCGACGGCTCGACCGCCCTCAAGTCCGACTATCCGCGCCTGTGGGAGGCCATCAAGGGCACCTACGGCCCGTTCGGCGGCACCGTCGACGATCTCGTCGGCACCTTCACCTTGCCCGATACGCGCGGTCGCACGCTGTTCGGCCTCGACGCCACGGGCGTGCGCCTGACGTCGGCGTGGTTCACCGGCAATCCGGCGACCCTCGGCGCGGGCGGCGGTGCGCAGTTCGAATCGGCCGGGTTCAACCTGCCCAACATCGGCGTCGGCGTCGGTGGCTGGTGGAGCGGCGGCGGCTACACCGCGACCGGCTACACCACCGGCCAGCAGTCGGTCCACATCGGCGGCACGACGTGGCAGGCCGATGGCTGGGGCGGCGCGGCAGGCGGCGGCCCGCTGATTGGCTCGCACAGCCACTATTACGAGGTTCACGGCAACACCAGTGGCGAGTCGTTGACCGTCTACATCAACAGCTTCGGCGCATCGGGCGGCACCAACGCCTACAGCGGCGCGACCAACAATGCCACCAACGTGCCGCCCGGCCTGATCGTCCGGCACATCATCAAGACGTGACATGGCGCAGGGACCTCAAACCGTCATGGCGGCGCGGCCGCAGCTCATGGTCTCGGCGGCCGGTGTCGGGCGCGACGGCACGCGCCTCAGCCAGAAGACCTACATCGAGTACCTGTGGTGCCGGAGCTACCAGGGCACGCCGCGCAAGATGGGCGGCTACCTTGAGCAGCTTCGCTCGGTCAACGGCATCGTGCGTGCCATCGACGTGTTCTCGAAGGACGGCTACAGCTACATCCACCTCGGCACCGGCAACGCGATTCAACGCTATGCCATCGACAATTCGACCGGGGCCAACACTGGCCTGCTGACGCGCACGCCGGTCGGCTACATGACCAATCCAGACTTCAACTGGCAATTCGCCCAGATGGTCGACATCCCGACCGATTCGACCATGATCTTCGCCAACGGCACGCCCAACGCCTCGCGCATCACCGGCTCGTCGGCCCATCCGGTCTACTTCGGCGACGTCGTCGGCGAGGGCGCGCTGGAGCCCATCGAGCCGGGCACGGCCTTCACGGCGGCGATCTCGGGCACGACGATGACGGTGACCGCGATGGATCGCGGCGAGCTGTACGAGGGCCTGGAAATCTTCGGGCCGGGCATTCCGCCGGGCACCACCATCGAAGAAGTGACGACGCCTTACGACTCGGGGCCGCCTGTGGTGAACGGCGTCTACGAATTGTCGGCCTCGCTGACCATCGCCAGTAATGCGTTTACGGCGCACAAGGTCGAGTCGTCGGGTGGCATCTGCGCCGTCGCGCTGACTCTCTTCCTGTACGGCCGCGACGGCATCGTGCAGTGGTCGACCCCCAATAATCCTTTCGATTTCTTGGGAATCGGCTCGGGCGACGCCCGGCCGGTGGGCGACAAGATCGTGCGCGGCATGCCGCTCAGGGGCCAGCAGGGTTCGGCGATCATCATGTGGTCGCTGTCGAGCGTCATCATCGGCACCTTCGTCGGCACGCCGCTGTGGTGGGATTTCACCACCGTCACCACCAACTCGTCGGTGCTCTCCTCCAACGGCTTCATCGAGCACGAGGGCATCTACTACTGGGCGACGACCTCGGGCTGGTCGATGTTCAACGGCGTCGTGCGCGAGATGCCGAATTTCGACAATCGCCAGTGGTTCCTCGATAACCTCAACTGGCAGCAGCGCCAGAAGGTGTTCGCCTTCAAGATACCGCGCTGGAACGAAATCTGGTGGTGCTTCCCGTTCGGCAAGGCGACCGAATGCACGCACGCCGTGATCTATAACTGGGCCGAGAAGAAGTGGTACGACACGGTGCTGCCCAACACCGGCCGCTCGGCGGGCTACTACGAGTTCGTCTACAACTACCCGATCATGGCCGGGGTCGAGCACAACGAGGACACCTCGGGCGGCACCAGCATGTGGCAGCACGAGACCGGCCTCGACGAGGTCTCGGGCACCATCCCGGTGCCGCGCGCCATCATCTCGCGCTTCCGCACCCACGAGTTCAACATCGTCGCCTCACAGCCCGGCCAGCAGGGCGTCGACCAGGGCCTGTCGTTCTCGATCCTTGAGCCCGACTTCGACCAGAAGGGCGACCTGCAGTTCACCGTGATCTCGCGCGCCAACGCGCGGGCGCGCGAACGCACCACGGGTCCGATCACCATCGTCGAGAAGCCGACGACTCCGGCCGAACAGGTCGTCAAGTTCAAGCATTCCGGGCGGCTCACCAGCTTCATCATCGAGAGCAATACGCTCGGCGGCAACTTCGTTTCCGGCGCGCCGCTCATCCACTGGCAGCCCGGCGACGCGCGGCGCGAGGATTGATGGCGATCAAGCTCACCATCCCGCACCCCTACCCGCTCGACTGGTTCGACTGGCTCGACACCTTCGTCGGGCTGAACGTCGTGATCCCTGGTTCGGCTTTCTCCGACAATTCGGACTGGATGAACTTCGCCGACCGGCTGTCGCAGTTCGTGCCCGACACGCCGACCGGCTCCGACTTTGACTCGTGGCAGGACTGGGTTCTCGCACTGCGGTCCAGCCTGTCGCTTTGAATATTAGAAGTGTAACCTAGGTCCACTGCCAGCTACGGGTAGGCCCAGCTCATCTGCGGCTTTGAGGCGGCGGACCGACTGCTACTGGAGTCGTCGTCATGCCCCCAGATATGCCGCCACCCCAAGGTGCATTGTCACAGGCTGCTGGTCCGCCCCCTGCTGGCCCGCCGTCTGGGCCGCCTGCGGGTCTGCCTCCCCCTGGCCCGCAGGCGGCCGCTGGAGCGCCTCCGGCGGCTCCCGGCATGCCACCACCTCCGGCGGCCGGACAGCCTCCTGCCAAGCCTCCCAGGCCCGGCAACGAGGGGCTGATCAATCGGGTCCTCGGCTTGATCTCGGGCGAGACCAAGCAGAAAGAGCGAGAAGAGCACCAGCAGGCCCTGGTCGAGGCCATGCGCGCGGGAGCGCAAAAGGCCCTGGAAGGCGTATCGGCGCTTTCCACCATGGCCCAGCAAGGCGACCCGACTGCGCGCATCAGGGGTTTGATGTCGCAGGCCGGGTCGCCGGGCCTGGGCGGTGGCATGCCGGGGGCCGAAATGTCGGGCTCGGGCTTCGCCCGCGGTGGCTACCCCGACCTCATCGGGCTCGACGAGCCGCCCGGTCTGCCGGTGCGCGACACCTTCGCCCGCGGCGGCGGCAACCGCTTCGTGCCGCCCAACGGCATGAGCGGGCGCTCCGATCAGGTCGAAGCACGCCTGTCGCCCAACGAGTACGTGATGGACGCCGAGACCGTCTCGATGCTGGGCGACGGCTCGCCCGACGCCGGGGCCGACAAGCTCGACCAGTTCCGCTCCAACGTCCGCAAGCACAAGGGCAAGGCGCTCGCCAAGGGCAAGTTCTCGCCCAACGCGCGCAAGCCCGAGAGCTACCTGTCATGAGCGCCCAGCTCGCCCTCAAGGTCGACGACTCGACGGCCGTCTTGATCAAAATCATCGACGAGCCGATCACGGTGTGGTCCGCCGTCCACCGCTGGATCGAGGACGGGCTGAAGCACGAGCACGCGCTGATCAGCGCCGCCGACGTGTTCGACCGCATCCTGCGCCAGCACATGACGCTGTGGGCGATCTACGACTACGGCACCCTCGTCGGCGCATTCGTCACCCAGGTCGAGAGCGGCAGTCGCGGCCGCGCCCTCAACGTGATCTCGCTGGGCGGCGAGAACATGGAAGACTGGCTCGCGCCGCTGATCGAGTCGTTGGTCGAATACGGCCGCACCAACCGCTGCGCCTACATCTTCGAGATGGGCCGCAAGGGCTGGCTGCGGGTGCTCGAAAGGCATGGGTGGGTCGAAGGACCGCGCACCATGATCAAGGTGATCTAGATGGGTTCGCTCTTCGGCTCCTCCGGCGGCCAGCAGCAGCAACAGCAGCAGACGCAGTCGTCCAACCAGACGACTCGCTACTCGCCCGAGTACGAAAACTACGTCAATTCGATCCTGCAGCGCGCCACTTCGGCGGCCGACAAGCCGCTGGAGCAGTACGACGTCAACAAGATGTTCGCGGGCTTCACGCCCGATCAGCAGCAGGCCTTCCAGCAGATCAGGAACTACCAGGGGGCCTACCAGGGATACTTCGATCAGGCCAAAGGCGGTCTCGACAAGGCGGGCCAGCTCGACGTCAAAGGCTCCGCCCAGCCCTACCTCGATGCCGCGGGCAACGCGGTACGGCCATGGGAGGCCGGTGCCGGAGCGCTCAGTGCGTCGGGCATGGGCTGGACGACTCCCGGCGTGCGCGACGCCTATATGGGCGACTACCAAGAAGGCGCGATCAATCGGGCGGCCGATCTCAGCAATCGCAACTTCATGGAAAAGACCATGCCCGGCATCACTTCGCAGTTCGCGAAGGGGCAGGGCGCATTGGGTCGCGGCAACTACGCGCGCTTCACCGGCAACGCGGTGCGTGATCTCGCGGGCGAGCAGGCGGGCACTGCCGCGACGATGATGGACAAGGGCTACTGGCAAGCCGCCAACACTTTCGGCGCGGACCAGACGCGCCTGCAGCAGGCCGGGGTCGGGCTCGGCAACCTCGCCAACCAGAACATGGGGGCGCTCTCCAACCTCGCCAAAACCAACGCCGACATCACCACCGGGGCGGTCAATACCGGCATCGGGCTCAGCAACGCCTACGCCCAGCAGGCCGGTGCTCTTTCGAACATCAACCTGATGAACACCAATGCGCTGCTGCAGGCGGGCAATCAGCAGCAACAGCAGGAGCAGCTTCCGCTGACGGCGCTCTACCAGCAGTTCCAAGAGCGCCAGAAGTATCCGTTCGAGATGGTGAACTTCCTGAACGCCGCGCAGCGGGGGCTCAACTTCCCGACGACTCAGAGCGGCAGTCAGGTCTCGCAGGCCGGTTCGTCCTCGGGCTCGACCAGCACGCCGTCGACTGCGGGCAGCGTGCTCGGCGTGCTGTCGGCCGCCAATTCGCTCGGCGGCAAGGGCAACGTCGGCGGCCTGGAGCGCGGCTACAACGCGCTCTTCGGCGGCAGCGGCGATTCGTCGGCGACCTCGCCGTCGACGGCGATGAACCAGTGGTACCAGGGCACATTGCCCGGCACCGGAGCCGACTGGGCGAATACCGGCGGCGCGGGCGCGGCCCGTGGCGGCTCGCTGCGCGCCATCCAGCGCCGTGTGCCAAGGTTCTATCGTGGCGGCGCGGTGAGTCGTTACGCCGTAGGGGGCGACGTCCCGGTCGCCCGCGGCATGAACCTGCAGAACCAGCCGCCGATGCCGCCGCCCGGAGGAATGTCGCCGCCGTCGATGGGCGCATTGCCGCCGAGCCCCTTCGCCGCCTCGGGCGGCCTGTCGATGCCGATGATGCCGCCGATGCCCAATGGTGGCGTGCCGCCCGGCGCATTGTCTGGAGGTAGGTAATGGCTGACACCCCTCCGGCGACCCCGACCGAAACTCCGCCGCAGAACCCCAACCTCGCGGTCATCGCCGCGGCGATGAACCCTTATGCGACGGTCAATCTCGACGAGGCCAAGAAGCTCAAGGAGCAATACGCCGGAGAGTTGTCGACGACTCGCGGCGCGCTCAGTCAGGCCTCGGGAAGGCGCGACGAAATCACGGCGCGTAACCTGCGTGCGATAGACGAGTCGATTCAGGGTCTCAAGGATGCGCGTACTGGAACCTATGGTCTCGACCCCGCCGTCACCGCAGCCCTGGCGGCGGGTCTTTTGAAGCCAAGCGGGGGTGGTGGCTTCCTCGCCGAACTCGGCCAGGGCATGGCCAATGCCGCCCCGGTGATCGCCGGGCTGCAGACCAAGGATCGCGACTCCTACGCCCTGTTGGCCGAGCTGCAGCGCAAGCGCGGCGACTTCGAGGCCGAGCCGATCAAAGACGACATGACCGAGCTGCGCGCCCGCGAGAAGTTGGAGATGGCCAACCTCAAGGAGGCCGAGAAGGCGCTGACCCGCGCCCCGCCGGGCACCGGACCGGCGGCCAAGGAGAAGATCGACCTCGCCAAGAAGAAGCTGATCGAGGGCATCATTGCGCGCGCCCAGACCGACGCCGACAAGGCGACGACCGGCATGATGCACGCCGACACCGGCAAGACGCTCAGCATCACCGACAAGCAGAAAATCCAGAAGTATCTCGCCCTCGAAGCGGTCAAGGACCACAACCGCCGGACCAAGGAAGGGTCCGACGACTGGATCGATCCGGCGCAGTTCGCGATGACCGAGCCGGAAATCGCCGAGGCGGTGGCGCTGGCCGACAAGGCGGTGCCCGACGACAAGGGCCAGCACCGCGACTACAACGAATACCTGCGGACCACGACCGACAAGCCGCCCAAGAGCAAGCCCGAATGGGAGGCCCAGAACGCCGCCCACAAGACGGTGACGGTCAAGCGCGCCGAGGAGCTGCTGGCCAGCGAGAACGCGCTCGACAGCACGCTGGCCACGACCGCCACCCTGAAGGAAGTCGCCGAGAAGCTGCTGACCCATCCCGGCCTCAACGGCATCACCGGCAATCTCCGGGGCTCGGAAAGCTATCCTGGCATGGGCAACGACGAGGTCTCGGCCATCGCGCTCTACAAGCAGCTCAAGTCCATCGAGTTCCTCAAGGCGCTGCCCAACATGAAGGGCTTCGGCCAGTTGACCGAGGCCGAAGGAGCCAAGCTGCAGGCTTCGCAGAACGCGCTGGAGCGCCGCATGTCGACCGATGGCTTCCGCGCCGAGCTGCAGGCCATCGTCGACCGCGCCAACAAGCTGGAGGCGCGGCTGCGCGAGCGCCACGCCGAGAAGGAGCGCAAGGCCGGTGCATCGGGCGGGGCCAAGACGCCGACACCCGAGCACATCGAGATGCTCAAGAAGGACCCGTCGCTCGCCGAGTTCTTCGACAAGACCTATGGCGCGGGCGCAGCCGCCAAAGTGCTGGGGCAATAGATGGCCGACCCTCCTCGCATCAATCCGTTCGAGCCGCGGCCCAATCCGTTCGAGACCCCCGCGGCCGCGGCTCCTCCCCCTCCGCCACCGCCGACTTCCGGCGGCCAGGGCTACGGCGGACCCGAGCCGCCGCCGGGCACGATCACGCCGCCCGAGCCGATGAGCTGGTGGGATGTTGCCGGTAAGGCGGCCTGGAACTCGCCATCGAGCGCCGCCAATGTCGTCAGCGGCGTCGTCCAGGCGGTCGCCGATCCGGTGACGACCGGCAAGGTGATTGGCGATCTCGTGCATGGTGGCCTGTCGAAGCTCGGCGGCGCGACCGACGAGGAGGTCGAGGAGGCCAAGCAACGACTCCACTTCCTGAGCGCGCTCGATCCCGACAAGCCGGTCAACATTCCCGGCATGGGCACGGTGATCCCCAAGAACGTCATCCCCAACCTCAAACACATCGCCGAACAGAACTCGACCGAGCGGGTCGCCGCGCGCAAGGAGATCGAGAAGACCTTCGAGACGATGAAGGATTTCTATGTCGAGCGTTACGGCTCGGTAGAGGGCTTCAAGAAGGCCGTCGCCGAGGACCCGGTTGGCGTCCTGCTCGACGTCTCGACCGTGCTCACCGGCTACGGCGGCTTGGCCCGTGGCGTCGGTTCGGCGGTCGCCCAGACGGGAGCCCGCACCGTCGCCAAGGCAGTGACCAAGACCGGCGAAGTCGCCAGCAAGGTCGGCGCGGCGGTTGATCCGCTCAATCAGGCGATCAACCTCGGCACATGGACGACGACCAAGGCGATCCCGACCGTCGCCAAAGAGTGGGTGGGCGCGGCGACCGGTGCAGGTCCCGACGCGATCAGCGAGGCGTTTCAGGTCGCC
>Ga0307472_100001237_pt1 | contig 10092 bp, 6 predicted proteins | sample atmos_gasesAM5C__2_FD_204582 | JGI IMG/M metagenome (GOLD analysis project Ga0307472, IMG submission 204582) | Hardwood forest soil microbial communities from Morgan-Monroe State Forest, Indiana, United States - atmos_gasesAM5C_05 | ecosystem: Environmental > Terrestrial > Soil > Temperate... | reverse complement strand
ACGCCCGCGTCGCGGTTGATTTGCACGCCGGTGATACGCTGCAGCGCGTCCGTGATGGTCGTGTCCGGCAACTGGCCGATGTTCTCCGCCGAGATGCTGTCCTGGATACTCGGAGCCAGGCGCTTCACTTCGATCGCGCGTTCCTGGGATTCACGCACACCGGTGATGGTGATGGTTTCCAGCTGGGACTTCTGCGCAGGTCCCTGGTCCGTCCCCGCACTGTCGGTCCCGGACTTGGCTTTCGCGGCGCCGGGCGGTGGTGTCGTCGACAGCGCAGGGCCCTGTGCTCCGGCATTCTCCGCCGGGGCCTCCGCGGGCTCTGCTGCCATGGCCGATGTCGCCGCGGCGGCGAGCAACGCCATGGATACGGCAATTGACACCGGACGCTTGCGAGGTACGTTCGAAACGGCTTCACCTCTCAGCGCCATCGCCATTGCGACACTTGTCTGTCGTGTCTTCATGTGATTCCCCCGTTATGCAGTCAATGCGCCGCGTTACCGCGGCGCACACTCAACAGCTCGAAAATTCCCACCGTCTGGTTGCGGATCAGCGGCCGTGCCCACCAGGAGATGCTCAGGATGAAGCCGAGGGTGACGAACACCGTCAGCATTGCCTGGCGCAGCCCGATGTGATCGCTGAGCAGGCCGATGAGCGACGGAACTACCGCGCCGCCCACGATCCCCGTGCACAGGATGCCGGAGAACGCGCCGTGATGACGGCTAAGGGAGTTCAGCGCGAGCGAGAAGATGATCGACCACATGACCGACAGGAAGAAGCCGGTCGCGGGAAAGGCGAGCAGCGAGACTCTTGCCTCGCCGAACAACGCCAGGCCCACGCAGCCGAGCGCGAGCGTGGTGAAGACCGCGAGCACCAGCTTCGCATCAAACAGCCGCAGCAGAACCATGCCGAGCAGGCAGCCGATCGACATCAGGCCCCAGAACCAACTCACGGCGTGGGCGCCTTCCCGCTCGGGCGAGAACTGGTGGTAGGTACCGAGAAATAGCGACATCCAGTCGGCGAGACCCTGCTCGGTGCCGACATAGGCGAAGGTGCCGAGAAAAAACAGCTGCACCGTGGGCTCGCGCAGCAGCTCGCGGTAGGTGCCGACGGTGCCCGTACGCTCGCTCTCGGTGAGCGTGAGGCTCGGGACGCGCACCGCGGCGGTGATCGCGATCAGGACCACGTACACGATCACGAACCACCAGTAGAACTGCACCCACACGAGCGGCTGCGCGGCCGCCCCGGGCTGTCGCATCAGCGCCGCGTAGATGAGCGGGCTCACGTAGGAGGCGAGGCCGAACACCAGCTGCGCCATCACGGCGAAGAACGCGAAATGCGCCTCACCGCCCGTCGTGCGCATCAGCGGATTGAGCACCACCTGCAGCCCTGCCATGCCGAGACCGATAACGAACAGGCCGGGGATGACGACCGCATAGACCGGCCAGAGACTGATCGCGAGGCAACCCGCGAGGTTCATCGCAAACGCGGCCAGCAGTGTGGTGCGCGGTCCGCGTGCTTCGACGAGCGCGCCCGCCGGGATCGAGATCAGCCCATAGGCAAGGAAGAACGAAAACGGCAGAACGCCCGCGAGGGACTTGCTCAGGTGGAAGTCGCTGATGATGGTCGGCATCAGCGGCCCGATGAGGTTGGTCACGAACGAGATGACGAACCAGATCACCATGATGAAGACCATCAGGAGCGCCGCCTTCCTCATGCCTGCTCCTCCAGCGCCGCGGGCGAGCGTGTGCGCAGTCCGCTGAGGTCTCCGGCGGCGATCGAGCGGCGCGGGAATCGCGCGATGATCGAGGTCGCTGCCCGGCAACCTGCGGCAAGCGACTCGCGCAGTCCTGCGCCCTCGAGGCGCGCAAGCAGATAACCAGCATTGAAGGAGTCGCCGGCACCGATGGTGTCGAAGATCGCCGCCTCGCCCGCAGCCTGCTCGCAGCGCTCGCCGTCCTGGATGCCGAGAGCGCCGCGCGCGCCGGTTTTGACGATCAGGGTCGCGCCGGCCTTGAGCATGGGTGCGAGCCGCCCGGTGGCGAGGTCGAGGTCCTCACTGTCAGTGAGACTGCGGACCTCGAGATCATTCAACAGCACGTGGTCACAGGAGCTGATCCAGCCGGCGACCTCGGCGCGCAATGCCGCGCTCCAGTCCTCGGGCGGCCAGTTGGTGTCTAGAGCGACGCGATAGCCGAGTGATTGCAACTCGTGAATCAGCAGCGGGTACGCCGCTCGCAGCGCCGGTGTCAGAAACACGCCGGAGAGGAGTGCAATCGAGTCGGGGGTTGGTGCCGGCGTGATGCGCGGCCGCAGTAAGTCGTAGGTGAGCGCTTCGAGGTGGCCGCGGGTCGTGAAGAAGGTGCGCTCACCGCAGCTGTGGATCAGGCCGACCGTGAGTGTGGTCGGCGCGGCGCAGATCGCGAGCGATGCGTCCAGTGGCCGCAGCTGCCCCGCAAGCCACGAGCCGGGCTCGTCGTTGCCGACGACCGAGAGCAAGCGGGAGTGTCCGCCGAGATAGCTCACCGCGAGCGCGGCGTTCCCTGCCGAGCCCCCGGCGCGCAATTCGTTGTGTTCCACGAGCGTCTCGGTGCCGACGCGCGGCCAGCCGGAAATAGGCCCCAGGACGAGATCGACCCCCACATCGCCGATGATGGTCAGCCGGTGCTGCCTTCCCCCCATCATCCGACTATAGGCGGCGGATCAGTCAGGTGTCAATAAATACATCTAGTGGATGTAGATATTCTACAGGCGCCCTGCCCGCGCCGTTCCTCGCTGCCCCATGAGGCCAGCCACGTCAGCCTCGGCGCGCCGATCCTGCTGCAGAACCTCGAAGCGGGGTGACAGCAGGTCGTAGATCGGGAGCACGGCGGCGCCGAGAATCGAGCTGTCCTCCTGGCGCTCGGAGAGCAGGATGCGCGTGCTCGGTGCGGCGACGCCTCCACGCACCGAGTGATGCAGCGGCTGGGCGAGCCGCACGAGGCGCTCCACCAAGAGCTTCGGCGCGGAGCCGCCGATCACTATGGTGACCGGGTCGAGCATGTTCTCGATCACGCACACCGCGTCGCGGAGCCGCTCCGCGGCCTCACCGCACCACGCCTGCAGCGCCGGATCGTCGTTGCGCTCGAGCTGCGCGATGATCAGGGCGTCGCGGTCCGGCGCTTCGCTGACCCCCAGGGCCTCGGCCAGCGACTGCAGCGAGAGATAGCGCTCGAGACACCCTACATTCCCGCAATAGCAGCGTTTGCCGCCGGGCACGGCGGGGATGTGCCCGATCTCGGTGGCGTTCCCGTTGGCACCCCGGTAGGCAGACCGGTTCACCACCAGGGTGCCGCCCAGCCCGACACCGAAGTGCATGTAGAAGAAGGTATCGAGCGAGCGCGCGATGCCGAACAGGCTTTCGCCGAGCGCCGCTGCAACGCTGTCGACGCTGTAGAACACCTGAAGCCGCGTCGCGTGACGCAGCTCATCGAGCACCGACAGGTCGCTCCATCCCTCGAGGGTGGTCGGCCCGATGAAGCTGATGTCGGTCTTGATGAGCGGGCCCGGAAGGGCCACGCCGATCCCCCATAAGCGCTCCGCGGCGGGCGGTCGTCGCCGCAGCTCGCGAATCAACTCCAGCACGGTTGCGAGCACGCGCCGCTGATCGTGCGTATCGACGTCGACCTCGCGCCGCTCGAGAATCTCGCCGATGAGGTTAACGAGGCCGGCCGAGACACGCCCGGGCTCGAGGCTGATGCCGATGGAGTTGCCGGCATTCGGATTCAGCTCGAACGCTATGGGGGGCTGACCGCGCGACTTAGCACCCTTCACCCGCCGCGCGACGATCAGTCCGATCGCCTGCAGGTCGTTGGTGATGTTCGCGACCGTCTGGGGGCTGAGCGACACCAGCTCGACGATCTCTCGCCTGGAGATCCTCCCCTGTCGCCGGATGACATCGAGAACGATGCGGCGATTGTAGGGAGCGCTCGACTGCTGAGTCGTGCCTCGGCTGACCATAGGTTGCCGGTCGGATTATATACACATCCAGTGTGTGAATTGTGCTGACTGCGGCTCAGTGGCTCTCGACCACGCTGCGGTCGCGGCCCGGAGCCGATGACTCCGGATCATCCAGTTCTCGCGCGGCCTGGTGTCCCGCGAAGACCGCGTGGGCGATGAGCGCCGGCTGGCGGCAGTCGCCGATCCGCTGGACTTTGAGTGCCGGTGCGGAGGACTCCTCCCCGACGAGCTCGCGATACAACTCCTCCCGCGGCTCCCGCGAGGTCACCATGACCAGCGTCGCCGCGCTCTGCTGCCACGTGCGGCCCGAGTAGACGCAACCGAGCGTGACCGCGCTGCCATCGAAGCCCTCCACCGCGGTGCTGACCTGTATCCGGACCCCGAGCTCGAGCAACTGCTGCTGCGTGCGCTCCTGCTCCCCGGTGTAGTGGCTCCATTCGGAAACTGAACCGTTGGTGGTCACGTAGGTCACTCTGGCGCCTGCTCGCGCGAGCAGTACCGCGATCACGGGTGCCATGTAATAGTGGTCGTCGTCGAAGATCGTGACCTCGCCTTCGGGCCGCGCGCCGTGCATCAGGTCATCGGGTGTCAGGACGGCGGCGGCGTACAGCCCCGCGATCGGCCGGGAGTGCCAGCGGCCCCGCCCATCGCGGCGCCAGCATGCGCCGGTCGCAATCAGAACGTGATCGGCGCCGAACTCGCGCACCTCCGCCGCCGAGAGCTGACTGCCGAGATACATCGACACCTGCGGCAGCGAGCGCAGCTGGGTGATTCGATAGTCGCGCACGCGTGCCCACTCGGCGAGCCCCGGCAGTCGGCTCTCGAGCGTCACCCGGCCGCCGGGCTCCCCGGCAGCATCGGCGAGTGTCACGATGTAACCGCGCTTGCCGAGGATGTGCGCCGCCTCGAGTCCCGCGGGCCCGGCTCCGACGATGAGCACCGAGCCTCCCTTGCCGGGTGGCACGCGCTCGGGATGCCAGCCGCGCCGCCATTCCTCGCCCATGGTGGGATTCTGCGTGCAGCGCAGCGCGGTGCCGCGGTAGTTGGAGGCGTAACACACGTTGCAACCGATGCACTCGCGGATCTCATCGAGCCGGCCCTCGCGGATCTTCATCGGTAGGAACGGATCGGCGATCGAAGGCCGGGCGGCGCCGATCAGATCGAGGACCCCGCTGCGGATCTGGCGCACCATGGTGTCGGGAGAGGTGAATCGCCCGACGCTGACGATGGGCTTGCGCGTGAGCCCCCTGACCCGCGCGACGCGCTCCTCGAGGGCGCCCTCGCGCACGAAGCGCGACGTGGCCATCTCCTCGCCGTAGTAGTCCCCGACCACCAGGTCCCACAGGTCGGGCAGATCGCCGAGCATGCCGATGAGATCGTGCGCTTCGGTGGCGCTCAGATGCTCATCGCCGTGACCGTCTGCGGAGAATCGCACGGCGATGGCGCAACGGTCGCCGACCGCCGCGCGGGTCTCCTCGAGCACCTCGCGAAGGAGGCGCGCGCGGTTCTCGAGGGAGCCGCCATACTCGTCGCTCCGATCATTGAGACTGCGGGAGAGGAATTCCCACATCAGGTACCCATGCGTCGGGTACACGTAGACGATGTCGAAGCCTGCCTGGCGCGCGCGCCGGGCCGCGGCCAGGTGCCAGCGGCGGAAGGCGCGGATGTCGCTGCGATCCATGCGCTGCGACTGCACCGGCTCCTCGCGGCTCGGCATCGAGCTCACACCGATGCTCGGCAGCCGGCTAGCGAGGTTGGGGACGTAGCTGCCTCCGTGCCAGAGCTCGACGCCCGCGAGCGCACCGTGCGCGTGCACCTGCTGGGCCATCGCGGCGAGATTCACGATATCGCCGTCATCCCACAGCGCCGCGAAGGGATAAGGTTGGTCGTCCGAGGTCGGGTGGATCGAGCAGTACTCCGTGCACACCACACCCCAGCCGCCTTCCGCCTTCATGCCGCGCATCGCCGCGAGCGTGCGTGGCAGCGCATGGCCCATGCCGGAGCAGTGCGGTACCTGGTAGAAACGATTCGGCGCAGTGACCGGACCGAGCGGCAGTGGTTCGAACAGTGCCTGGTAGCGCGATTCGCCGGTCATGTTCATTCCCGCTTCCTTCCCGCAGCCGTCGGTCGCGGCGGCTGAAGCGAGTATGCTGCGGGCACGATACCGGCTGCGCAACCCGTGGCCGGTGTGGAAGGGAAGCGCCGCATGCAACGCCCATTACGTACCGGCCGGCGGCCACGGCCGGCCGTCGTCGCGGCCGATGCGCCGAGCGACGTCGGTCTGCACCACGGCGCGACCGCCCCATACGAGCCGATCAGCGCCGCGCAGGCCGAGCGCCTCATCGACGGCGCGCTCATCCTGCTGCGCGACTCCGGCGTGGCATTCGAGGCAGGCTCGGAGGCGCTTGCGATCCTGCGGGCGAGCGGCTGCGCGGTGAGTGACGATGGCGTCGTCCGCTTCGAGCCGGAGCGTGTGCGCGATGCGCTCGCTTCGGTGGCGAAGACCGCGAAGCTCTGGGATCGAACCGGCACGCGCTGTATCGAGCTCGATTGCCGTCACACCTGGTTCATCCCCGGGATGACCTGCATCAAGGTCTACGATCTCGAGAGCGGTGAACCACGCGACAGCAGCGGGGAGGATCTCGCCACCATCACCCGCGTGGCCGATGGCCTGAAGAACATCGATGCCGTGTGCATCTCCTGCAAGAACGTCACGCGCTCGAACATACACGGCGAGATCGAGGAATTCGCGATCATGGCCGCCAACACCGTGAAGCCGCTCGAGTATCTGTGCGAACAGGCGGCCTCGCTCGAGGTGGTCATCGAGATGGCGGCGGCGATCCGCGGCGGCCGCCAGGCGCTCTTCGACAAGCCCTATTTCCTGCAGATCATCACACCGCTGCCGCTCAACTACCATGCGATGCACACCGATCAGCTCATCCAGGCGGTGCGCGCCGGCGTCCCCGTGAGCATCGGCACGCTGCCGATCGGCGGCGCCTCGACCCCGATCACCACCGCCGGCAGCATCGTCAACAGCCTCGCGACCGACTTCGCCGCCATGGTGCTCGCACAGCTCGTGCGCCGCGGCTCCTTCTGCATCGGCAGCTCGGACGTTTGCTTCATGGAGCCGGCCACCGGCAGCATCGGGAATTTCGCGCAGACTTCGCTCGCCGACCTGGTGATGTGCCAGGTGCGGCGCGGCCTCGAGCTGCCGTCCTTCACAGGCGCGGCGGGCTACTCGGGTGCGAGCCGCTTCAATCAGGACGCCGTCGCCGAGCTCACCGCCGGCATGCTGCAGACCTTCTTCAGTCGTCCCGCCACGCTCGACTATCTCGGCTCGCTCGACCAGGGACTGACGTATTCGCTGCACGCACTGCTCCTGTGCAACGACCTCGCCGGCCTGCTGCGCACCATGTGGCAGGGTGTACAGATCGATGACGACACACTAGCGCTCGATCTCGCACGCGCTGTCGGCCCGCGCGGCAACTACCTGGCGCAGCCGCACACGGTGGTTCATTGCCGCGAGCACCTGTGGCAGAGCCGCTACTTCGGACCCAACATGCCACTCAGCAGCGCGGGCGGAGCGGATACCGACCTGTACGCACGCATCGACCGCGATCTGCGCGAGCTGCTGCAGAGTCACCATCCGCAGCCGCTCGATCCGCAGCTCGGCGCGCGGCTGCGCGAGCTACGCGAGCGCTTCGAGGCTTCGCATCCGGCAGAGCGCTGACGCCGTGCCGCCGCGGCGGCGAGTTTAGACCTCAGCCACAGCGATACAACTCCGGGCACGGACCGCCGGTCGCGCACAAGACTTCGCTTTTTGTGTCACGTCGCCGCCACGCGCTTGCCATGTGCGAGCGTTACAAGCATGTGCGGGCGTTACATGGCCCCCAAACACCCCGCCCGGATATTCATAGTTTCACTGTCACAACGAAAGGAGTGACCATGTTACAAGGAGTATTACGCAGCTCGACGGCTCTCGGCGCCGGGCTCGGTGTGCTGCTGTCGTGTGGACTGGCAGTGGCAGATGACGACCACGGAAGCACCGCCACGCCGATCAAGCACGTGATCGTATTGATCGGCGAGAACTGGACCTTCGACAGTATCTATGCCACCTACCAGCCGAACAAGAAACAGTCAGTTGCCAATCTGCTGTCGCGCGGCGTTGTGACGGCTGCGGGGGATCCCGGTCCAAACTTCGCTTTGTCGCTGCAATACCAGATCGATCAGCCGTTCCCCGCGAAGTACTTCATCGACTCGCTGGCGACAGCAGGCAAGACGGCGTACCAGCAGGCGCCGGGCACGCCGAGCTTCCCGCCGCCGAACACGGCCTACATCCCTCAAGCTCCGGGCGGCCTCGACCAGGGACAGGCACCCTTCGATCCCACACTCGTCCCGGACTCGCTCCTGCCCACCATCGAGCCATCGCTCGAGAAGAGCGATCTGGGGCTGCTGCGCACCGGCGCGAGTGCACTGCCGATGTTCACCACCGATACGCGCGTCCCCAATGCGACGGCACTGCCGAACGGCGTTTTCCCGAGCAGCAGCGCCACCCGGCCGTACGACACCTATGTCGGCGACATGGTGCACCGCCTGTTCCACATGTGGCAGCAATCGGACTGCAACGTGGCGCATGCGACTCCGGACAATCCCTCGGGCTGCCTCAACGACCTGTATCCGTTCGTGGGCGTCGCACGCAACGACGGCTCGGGCAGCAACTCGATGGCGTTCTTAAATGTTCAGAGGGGCGACGCGCCGGTGTTCAAACGCCTCGCGGACAAGTACACCCTCAACGACAACTATCACCAGCCGATCATGGGCGGCACCGCGGTCCAACACCAGATGATCCAGACGGCGGACGACGTCTTCTGGGAGACATTCCAGGGAGCGGGCCAGCCGCCGACCGCGAGCGTGGCGGATCCGGACCCGAAGTCCCCGACCAACGCCGCATTCATGCGTGACAAGCAGTGGACCAACTGCTCGGATGTCACACAGCCGGGCATCGCACCGATCGTCGCGTATCTGGCGAGCCTGCCGTGGCACCCATCGCCGAATTGCGATCCTGGTCATTTCTACATGATCAACAACCTCAGCCCCGGCTTTCTGCCGAACGGCACGGTCGATGCCGCCAGCATTCTGACCGGCGCCAAGGTTCCGCCCTCGACGCTGCGCACCATCGGGGACGCGCTCAACGAGAAGGGAATTTCCTGGGCGTACTACGGCGGCGGCTACGACGCGGCCGTGCGAGTGGCGAACGGCTCGACCGATCCGGTCGATCAGCTGATCGGCGTGAACTACTGCGATATCTGCAACGCCTTTAGCTATGCCAGCTCGATCATGGGAGACGCACAGCAACGCCAGGCACACATCAAGGACGCCATCGACTTTTTCAGTGCGCTCGACAAGGGTGAGCTGCCGGCCGTCGCGTACGTGAAGCCCGACAGCCTGGTCGACGGGCACCCGGCAAGCTCCAAGCTGGACCTCTTCGAGGCGATGATTGAGAACATCGTCGACAAGCTGAAGGCGGACAAGAACAAGGACACGGCTCTGATCGTCACCTTCGACGAGGGCGGGGGCTTGTGGGATTCGGGTGCTTTCATTCCGCTCGACTTCTTCGGCGATGGTCCGCGCATCCCGATGCTGGTCGTCTCGCACTGGTCCAAGGGCGGCAGGGTGGTGCACAGCTACAACGATCATGCCTCGGTAGTGAAGTTTATCGAGCGTAACTGGAAGCTGAGGCCACTCACCAACCGCAGCCGTGACAACCTGCCCAATCCGGTCATGAGCACGACCTCGCCCTATATACCGACCAACATGCCCGCGGTCGGGGATCTGTTCGATATGTTCGACTTCAACCACAAGGGCGATGACTGAGGGCCGGCGCGCGCGGACACGAGTGTGCCTATCTGGCAGGTGCCGGTGTCACGGACGACGCCGGCACCTCAGGCGGTCAGCCGCGCAGCGAGCACGCGCGCGAGCGCGCACAGCGCTTCATCCTCACCCGCGCGGCCGATGAGCTGCAGCCCCGCGGGCAACCCCTCCACCTCGATCGGCAAGGTGATCGCCGGGTGGCCGGAGAGATTGAACTGCCGCACG
>Ga0307472_100001236_pt1 | contig 10094 bp, 9 predicted proteins | sample atmos_gasesAM5C__2_FD_204582 | JGI IMG/M metagenome (GOLD analysis project Ga0307472, IMG submission 204582) | Hardwood forest soil microbial communities from Morgan-Monroe State Forest, Indiana, United States - atmos_gasesAM5C_05 | ecosystem: Environmental > Terrestrial > Soil > Temperate... | reverse complement strand
CGGACTGCAGACTGGTGAGAATCTCTCCGGGCGGCGTGGTCTGAGCGACGGCGCCGAGACGACGGAAGACTTCGCCGCCGAGACCGAGCGCGCGGATCTTCAGCCCCTTGACGTCGTCGAGCGCCTTCAGCTCGCGACGGAACCAGCCGCCCATGCATACCCCGGTATTGCCTCCCATGAACGGCTTGACGCCGAAACGCGCGTAGAGCTCGTCCCACAGGGTCTGGCCGCCGCCGGCCTCGACCCAGGCCACGTGCTCGCCGGGCGTGAGGCCGAATGGCACGGTGGTATAGAACGTTGCCGCCGGCTCCTTGCCCTGCCAGTAGAATGCCGCCGTGTGGCCGATCTCGGCGACGTTGCCGCCGACCGCGTCGAGCACCTCGAACGCCGGTACCACTTCGCCGGCGGCATGGACATTGATCTGCAGCCGGCCGCCCGAGAGCGCCGCGATGCGTTCGGCGATGCGTTCCGCCGACATGCCCGGGCCGGGCAAGCGCTTGGGCCACGAGGTGACCATGCGCCAGCGGCGCGTTTGCGCACGGGCGACGGCAGGCGCCGCCGCGGCGCCGAGAAGCCCCAACGCCCCGCTGGCGACGAGGCCTCTGCGATCGATCTTGGGCATGCTCGCACCACTAGAGCATTTTCCGGAAAAGGGGTACCGACTTTGCGGAAAATGCAACCACTGAAGAAGCTGGAGCGCGTTTCCGATTCAACTGAACGGGCACGCGCTCTACAGCCATGTCCGATCGAGTGGAATCGGATCTTGTTGCCGATTCGCGCGGTGGCGCACGGTCTTGTCGGCGAACCGGCATCGGCCGAACCATGCGCCAGACCGGCTTTTCCTGCGACTACCACCAGGCGTGAAAATGGTGCACCGGTCCACGGCCGACGCCGATCGCGAGCCGATCGGCCGCGGCGATGGCGGCGCTGACATAGGTCTTGGCCGCGCCGACCGCGTCGGCCAGCGGCAGCCCCTTGGCAAGGCCGGCCGCGATCGCCGAGGACAGTGTGCAGCCGGTGCCATGGCTGTTGTCGGTGTGAATGCGCTCCGCCGTGAAACGGGCTTCGCTCGTCGCGGTGACCAGGAGATCGGCGCTCTCCGCGCCGTCGCCATGGCCGCCCTTGATCAGGACGGCTCGTGGACCGAGCGTCAGCAATCGCTCGGCCTGCAGGCGCATCTCGGTCTCGTTGCTGGCGACCGGCGCGTCGAGCAGAGCGGCGGCTTCCGGGAGGTTGGGGGTGATGACGAGGGCACGTGGGATGAGCACGCGCTTGAGCACATCGATCGCCTCCGGCGCCAGCAGCCGGTCGCCGGACGTCGCGACCATGACCGGGTCGAGCACGACATTGGTCTGTTTCCAACGCACGAGGCCCGCCGCGACCGCCTCGATCACAGCGCCCTGCGACAGCATGCCGATCTTCACCGCGTCGACCTCGAGATCGGCGAACACCGCGTCGATCTGCGCGCCGACGAATTCCGCCGGAACGTCGTGGATGGCGCTGACGCCGATGGTGTTCTGTGCGGTCAGCGCGGCAAGCACCGAGGCGCCGTAGACGCCGAGTGCGGCAAAAGTCTTCAGGTCGGCCTGGATGCCGGCGCCGCCGCCGGAATCGGAGCCTGCAATGGTGACGGCAATGGCGGTCATGATGGCTATGCGTCTCCGGCCCGGCTCAATGGTGATGCGCGGCGCCAGTCGCCGGCACCTTGGGTGCATGTTGCTTCAGCGCCGCGTCGACGATGGCGCGCAGCTCGCGTGCCGCCGCCGGCGGGTCCGGCGCCAGCGAGAGCGCCGAGATCACGGCGACGCCGTCGGCGCCTGCGGCAATCGTGTCGGCAGCATTGCACGCATTGATCCCGGCAATAGCGCACATCGGAAAATTTCCGATCCGGTCGCGAAACACGCGAACGATCCGGCGCAGCCCGTCGGTGCCGATCGGCGGATTGGGATTGTTCTTCGACGTCGTGCCGAACACGCCGCCGATGCCGACATAGTCGAGGATGCCGAGCGGTGCCGCCTCGGCCTGCTCGACCGTCTTGATCGAAAGCCCGATGAACGGCGCCGGCCCGAGCAGCTTGCGCGCTTCCTCCACGCTCATGTCGTCCTGCCCCAGATGCACGCCATCGGCGCCGGCGTCGCGCGCGACGTCGACACGGTCGTTGACGATCAGCGGCACGTCGCACGGCAACACGGCTTTGACGGCGCGCGCGAGTTCCACCATGCGCCGCGTGTCGCTCATCTTATCGCGCAACTGGATGAGCGTCGCACCGCCCCTCGCCAGTGCGCGAGCGAGATCAGGCAGCGCGTGCCCGCCGGCATGCTCAGGGTCGACGATGGCATAGAGTCGCAGATCGACCTGTTCCATTAGGTCACTCGTGTATGCTTGATCAGCGTGTCGCGGTCGAGCGCATGCATGACGTCGACGATCCCGATCGTCAAGCTGCCGGGGCCGGGCGCGCGCTCGCCCGCGATCTCGCCGGCAACGCCGAGCATGACGAGGCCGGCGACCGCCGCGCGCCAAGGATCGTGTTCGACGGCAAGACAGGCCGCCACCAGGGCCGTACCGGCGCAGCCCACCGCCGTCACCTTGGCCATGAACGGATGGCCGTTTTCGATCCGGGCAATGCGCGCCGCATCGGCGACGAGATCGGTGGCGCCGGTCAATCCGACCACGGCGAGACTGTCGAGCGCAAAGCGCTTGAGCGAATCGACCCCGGGAGCGCTGCCGGCGAGCGACACGAATTCCGCGGCATTAAGACGGATCACGCGCGGATATTTAGTGATGATGGTCCGGGCAAAGGCCGCCCGGGCGCGGGCGCGGTCGACATAGACCGGATCGAGCACCCAGGGGACGCCCTCCTCCATTGCCTCCTCGATGCCGATCTCGATCGCCTCGCGGCGCTCGGCGTCGAACATGCCGAGATTGACGAGCAGCGCGTCGGAGCCGGCAACGAAGGCGGCGACCTCCTCCGGGGCGACCGTCATCGACGGCGTCGCGCCTGCGGCGAGCAGCATGTTGGCGGTGAAGTTCTGGGCGACCGAATTGGTGATGCAATGCACGCGCGGACGCCGCTCGCGCAGACGCGCGAGAACGTCGGCCGCAATTTGGGCGGCGGGCTCGTCGGCAGCAGCATGCATCTCATCTCCCTCCGCCGGTATGATCCGGATCAGGTTCGATGGGTTGGCGACCGCCTCTCAGCCCGGCAGCGCATCCGCCGGCACCCCATTGAGATTGCGGGCTGATACGTAGCGTCGCGAAATACCCCATTCAAGGGCATCACCGAAAATCCCACCGATCGGACCATCAGCCATGATCTCTTACGGCGCGCTGTCCAGCCGGGTCGCGAAATAGGCGACAGTCTTGGAATAGACTTCGCTCTTGTTCCACTGCTGAATCACCGCGAAATTGGCCGAGCCCTCGGTCCATGGCTGGCCGCGCTGCCAGCCATAGCCCTTGAGATAATTCGCGGTGGAGGCGAGCACGTCGGGCACGCTGCGGATGAGATCGCGCCGCCCATTGCCGTCGTAGTCGACCGCGAACTTGATGTAGGAGGAAGGCATGAACTGGGTCTGGCCGATCTCGCCGGCCCAGGCGCCGCGCATCTCGGACGGGCTCATGTCGCCGCGCTCGACGATGCGTAGGGCGTCGAGCAGTTCGGCGGTGAACATCGCCGAACGGCGGCAATCATAGGCGAGCGTGGCGAGCGCGCGAATGGTCGGGACCTTCCCGGAATTGGCGCCGAAATCGGTCTCCAGGCCCCAGATGGCGACCAGGATCGATGCCGGCACGCCGAACTGCTGCTCGATGCGATCGAACACGCGCGCATATTGCTTCATCAGGTTGGCACCCCGTTGCAGGCGCGGCGGCACCATGCGGCCGGAGAACTGTTCGAAGCTCTGGCCAAAGACGCCTTGCCGGCGGTCGCGCGACACGACCCCGGGATCGTAGGTGACGCCGTCGAGCGACGCCGCGATCGCCCGTTGCGAGATGCCGCGCGACGCCGCGTCCTGCCTGAAACCGTCGAGCCACGTCTCGAACCCGGCTGCATCGTTGCCGCAGGCGGCGAGCGCCGGTGCCCCCGGCAGCGCGCAGGCCAATACGACGGACAATGCGGGCAGCCACGTCCTGATGTGTCGCATGGATAAGCCTCTCCTCAGGTCCCCGAACGAAGCGTAGGCTTGTGGGTTTGGCCGGTGCAACAGCGATCGGCGGTGGGCTCGAATTTTGAAGAGAAGATGGTGAACCGGTGACTGGATGAAGGAGATCGATGTTCAGGTGCGACAACGCAGACCGGCCGCGTCAGTTCCCACGCACGCCCGACCGTCCGATGACGGCCGACCACTTGGCGATTTCGCGGCCGATATAGGCCGCGAATTCGGCGGGTGTCGTGGGCGCCGGATCGGATCCGACCGCGCGAATGCGCTGCGCGATCTCGCCCTCCTGCAGGGTCGCGACGAAGGCCGCATTGAGCCGCGCGACGATCTCCGCCGGCACGCCAGCCGGCGCGATGATGCCGTACCACCCGATCGATTCGTAGCCGGGCAGGTCCGCCTCAGCCAATGTCGGGACGTCGGGCAACTGCGCCGTGCGCCTGAGCGACGTCACAGCAATTGCCTTGATCTGGCCGGCCCTGATCTGCGCCAGAGCCGACGGCGCGTCGACGATGCCGAGCGGCACGTGACCGGCGACGAGGTCGCTCACCACCGGACCGGTCCCGCGATAGGGCACGAGGGTGAGCTTCACGCCCGCCATGTGGCTGAACAATTCGGCGGTGAGATGCATCGCGGTGCCGTTGCCGCCATGGCCGATATTGAGGCCGTCCGGCGTCGTCGCTTTGGCCAGCGCGACGACGTCGGCCGTGGAATTGCCCGGGAACGACGGATGGGCCGCGAGAATGAAGGGCGATTCGCCTATCTTGGTGATGGCAGTGAGATCCTTCAGCGGATCGTACGACGTCTTCTCGTTGAGGCTCACGGTGATGGTCAGAGCGCCGGCGGCGGCGAGACCAATGGTATAGCCGTCGGGCGCGGCCTTGGCGACGGCATCGACGCCGATATTGCCGCCGCCGCCCGGCCGGTTCTCGATGATCAATGGCTGGCCGAGACGCTTCTCGACGCTCGGCTGGATGGCGCGTGCAATGACGTCGGTGCTGCCGCCGGGCGGGAAGGTGACGATCATGCGGATCGGCCTCGCCGGATAGGGCTCGGCCAACGCGGTGCTGGCGCAAGCGACGATACAAAATGCGACGGCGCAGCGCATGCGTCCCATCCATCGATCCTCCTCCCGGCCGAGCGTCCGGGCTCATGATATGGCAAAACGGCGCGTGCGAAAGCCTACGCGAGGCGGCACAATCGGCCGGAGCGCGATGCCACGGACCGTCACAGCGAGCGTTGCAATCGTCGGGGCGGGGCCGGTCGGGCTCACGCTCGCGATCGATCTTGCCTGGCGCGGCATCGACGTGGTGGTGGCGGAGCGGCGCGCGGCCGGCGAACCGCCGAGCGTCAAGTGCAATCACGTCTCGGCGCGCTCGATGGAGGTCTTTCGCCGCCTCGGCCTCGCGGCCGCGGTGCGTTGCGCCGGCCTTCCCGACGACTATCCCAACGACGCGGTCTACCGTACGACGGCGACCGGGAGCGAGATCGCCCGCATTCCAATCCCCGCACGGCGCGAGCGCTACACCGCGACCGGCGGGCCGGACACGTGGTGGCCGACCCCCGAGCCGCCGCACCGTATCAACCAGATCTACCTCGAGCCGGTCCTGATCGCCCACGCAACGGCGCAGCCGCGCATCGCGATGCTCAACCGCACCGAGGTGGTCGATGTCACGCAGGACGCCAGCGGCGTCGTTGCGTGCGCCCGCGATCTCGACGGCGGCGAGGACATCACAATCTCCGCCGCCTATCTGGTCGGCTGCGACGGCGGCCGCTCGACCGTGCGGCACGCGATCGCGGCGACGCTGGCCGGCACGCCGGTGGTGCAGCGGGTGCAGTCGACTTGCATCCGCGCGCCGCGACTGATGGACATGCTTCCGGGCAGGAAGGCCTGGATGTACATGGCGCTTAACCCGCGCCGGTGCGGCACGGTGGTCGCGATCGACGGCCGCGACACATGGCTGATCCACAATCATTTGCAGCACGACGAGCCGGACTTCGAATCGATCGAGCGCGACGTCGCGATCCGCACCATTCTCGGCGTCGGACCCGACTTCGACTACGAGGTGATCTCGAAGGAGGACTGGGTCGGACGCCGGCTGGTCGCGGACCGTTTCAAGTCCGGCCGCATCTTCATCTGTGGCGACGCGGCGCATCTGTGGATGCCCTATGCCGGCTATGGCATGAATGCCGGCATCGCCGACGCGGCGAACCTCGCCTGGCTCCTGGCGGCGACGTTCGACGGCTGGGCGCCAGCGACGATCCTCGACGCCTATGAAGCCGAACGCCTACCGATCACCGACCAGGTATCGCGCTTCGCCATGGATTTCGCCCTGCGCGTGATGCAGCACCGGCGCGCGACGCCGCCCGAGATCGAGATGGAAGGCCCGGCCGGCGACGCAACGCGGGCACGCATCGGCAAGGAGGCCTACGACCTCAACGTCGCGCAATATTGCTGTGGCGGGCTGAACTTCGGCTACTTCTACGACGCCTCGCCGATCATCGCCTATGACGGCACGCCGCAGCCGCCCTATACAATGGGTGATTTCACACCCTCGTCTGTTCCGGGTTGCCGTGCCCCGCATCTATGGCTCGCCGGACGGCGCTCGCTTTATGACGCGCTCGGCGCCGGTTACACGCTGCTGCGCTTCGACCCCACGGCCGCCATCGACCGCCTGCTCGGCGAAGCTGAACGCGCCGGCTTTCCCCTGGCGATGCTCGACGTCGACACGCCCGAGGCGCGCGCGCTCTATGCGACCAAGCTTGCGCTGGTGCGTCCCGACCAGCACGTCGCCTGGCGCGGCGACGTCTTGCCGACGGACCCGCGCAGCCTGATCGACCTTGTGCGCGGCGCATGCATCGCCGCGGCGTGAACTGCACCCGCCCTTGCCATTGCGCGGCTATTTTGCTGGATTGCCATCGCGGCCGACGCCGCACGGCACGGAGAGGCGCATGATTCCCTTCTTCATTCAGATCAAATGCCATCTCGGCAAATCCTACGAGGTGGCGAACGCGCTGGCCGACGCCGAGATTGCCTCCGAGATCTATTCGACCGCCGGCGACTTCGACCTGCTGGTCAAGTTCTACGTCGAGCAGACCACCGACATCGGGCATTTCGTCAGCGAGAAGGTGCAGACGATCCCGGGCATCCTGGACACCCGCACGATCATTACCTTCAAGGCGTTCTAACGCGCGTTCCGACTACGCTGAATCGGAAACGCGCTTTAGATTCTTCAGTAGATCGCATTTTCTGCGGAAAACCGTGGCCATTTTTTCTGGAAAATGCTCTCGCGCTTGATCCGACTTGGGCCGGCGGTGGGCGACTACTTCTTCTTGGGCGGCGGCGGCGGCCCCTCGACCGGCGGCAATGATTTGAGATAGGTCGCGATGGCGGCCCGATCCTCCGGCGGCAATTGCGAGGTGCTCCTGATCACCCCTGTCATCGCGCCGCCGACCGAGTCGCCGTCCGGCGTATCGCCGGTCTGCAGCAGATAAGCGATGTCCTTCTCCGACCATTGGGCCAGTCCCTTTTGGGTGATGTTCGGCACCCAGCCCTCGCCCTCCGGATTGGGCCCGCCCGCAAAGCGCTGGCCCGACTTGATGCCGCCCAGGATGTTGCGCGGGCTGTGGCACTCGGCGCAGTGGCCGGGGCCATTGACCAGGTAGGCGCCGCGATTCCATGCCGCCGATTTCGTCACGTCGGGCTCGAACGGCTTGCCGTCAAAGAACAGAAATTTCCACACGCCGATATTGCGGCGAACGTTGAACGGGAACGGCACGTCGTGATCGCGCACCTTGCCCTGCACCGCGGGCAGCGTGTTGAGATACGCGAACAGATCGCGCACGTCGTTGAGCTTCATGTGCGAATAGGATGGATAGGGAAAGGCCGGAAAATAGTGGTGGGCTTCGGGCGAGGTGCCCTTCCACATGGCCGTGACGAACTGGGCTTCGCTCCACGCGCCGATGCCGTCGTTGCGATCCGAGGAGATGTTGGGGGCGTAGAATGTTCCGAAGGGCGACTTGAGGCCGAGCCCGCCGCCGAGCCTGGTGCGGTCGTCCTGGCCGGGCGTGGCGTGACACGCCGCGCAACCGCCGGCGTAGAACATGGTCTTGCCGTTGGCCAGATCGGGCGTGTAGGTGGCAAGCGCGTTCGCCGGCACGGTTGCCGGCGTCGTGATGAACCAGAACACGATCAGGCCGGCCACACCGGCAAGGAGCGCAAGAACGACAAGGCGGCGCACCATCGATGGTCCCTTTTTCCGCGTCGTGAATCGATCTTAAGCAGAGCACGGGCCCACGAAAAGCCGAACGGCGGCGCATCCCAATGACCGCCGCCGTTCGTTTTCATTCCCGGACCGAAAAAATGGTCCGGCCGAAAAGCAATATCAGCTCTTCTTGAGGCGATAGGTCTCGTGACAACCGCCGCAGTTCTTCATGACCTCGGGGAAAGTCGCCTTGTAGCTCGCTTCGTCCTTCACCTTGCTGGACGCGTCCTTAGCATCGGCGCCAAACTTGGCAAACTTGGCCTTGACGTCGTCCATGCTCTCCCAGATCTTCGGTGACGCAGCCGTTTCGCCACCGGTCTTGGAGTTGTCGGGGAACAGCCCGGGCATCTTGCTCGCCGCGTCCTGATAGGTCGCGAAGATCGCCTGTGCCTTGGCAAGATCGAACGGGGCCTCGCCTTTCATCATGGCGACGCCGATCTTGGCTTGGTCGCCATTCGCCTTCATCAGGGCCTTGCGGGCCGCGATCGGGTCTTGCGCCGCGGCGACGCTGACGCCGAGCGCGAGCGTGGCAACGGCAAGCACGGTGCGGATCATCATGGAGTCTCCCTCTGTTGTCGGGCGGATGCCCGGTCTGCGCGACTGGTGGTCTCGACGGCCGCCGGCAACCCCGCCCCGGGGTCGAACTTCGACCTGCACCGGGCCAACACCGGCCCTAGTTTGTTATTCCTAAAAAGCGGGAGCTGCGGCGAGACGACCTAGCTTCACGATTTCGTGACACCCTCCTATACCGGTATGTCACAGCGTATGCACGCGTTTTGCTTCTGCGATGACGGCCCACAACCGCTCGGGCGTGGCAGGCATGTCGACGTGGCGAATCTTGTAGGCGCGCCAGAGGGCATCGACCACCGCATTGATCACGGCCGGGCATGAGCCGATGGCACCTGCCTCCCCGGCCCCCTTCACGCCAAGCGGATTGGTGGCGCATCTCACATTCCGTGTCTCGAATGTGAAGCCCGGCATGTCCTTGGCGCGCGGCAGCGCATAGTCCATCAGCGTTGCAGTGACGAGCTGGCCGGAATCCTTGTCGTAGACGGTCCGCTCCATCAGGGCCTGGCCGATGCCCTGCACAGCGCCGCCATGAACCTGGCCGGCGAGCATCAATGGATTCAACGTCACGCCAAAGTCGTCGACGATCACGTAGTTGACGATGTCGACGGTTCCCGTCACCGGGTCGATCTCGACCTCGGCGACATGGGTGCCGTTCGGGTAGGTCGCCTCCGGCGGCGTGAACGCATCCTCCGTGGCAAGAAGCTCCGGCGTCGCCTTGGGCGAATGCGCGAGGTCGATGAACGACACCGCGCGGTCGGTGCCGGCGACGCGCACGTGGCCGTCGGCCATCTCCAGGTCGGCGGCGGCGGCTTCGAGCGCGTCGGCAGCGAGCGACCTCAGGTTGTCGGCGAGTTTCTTGGCCGCGCCGGCGACCGAGGCGCCGCCGCACGGGATCGAGCTCGATCCGCCGGTGCCCATGCCGGTCTTGATGCGCTCGGTGTCGCCCTGGATCACGGTCACGCGCTCGGGCGTTACGTCGAGATGATCGGCGATGATCTGGGCATAGGCGGTCGCATGCCCCTGGCCGGTCGACTGCGAGCCGGTGAGCACCGTGATGCTGCCGTCGGCTTCGAGCCGCACGATTGCCACCTCCGGACCGTTGGCACCG
>Ga0307472_100001235_pt1 | contig 10096 bp, 10 predicted proteins | sample atmos_gasesAM5C__2_FD_204582 | JGI IMG/M metagenome (GOLD analysis project Ga0307472, IMG submission 204582) | Hardwood forest soil microbial communities from Morgan-Monroe State Forest, Indiana, United States - atmos_gasesAM5C_05 | ecosystem: Environmental > Terrestrial > Soil > Temperate... | reverse complement strand
CTGCGCGCAGGTTCCGATTTGCGCCGATTGCGGGGGCCGTTGTCCTCTTCGCTGGGGCTGCCGTTCCGGTCGCAGCGATGATACGGCTGCATCCCTATGAGTATACGTATTTCAACGGCTTTTCCGACGGCGTCACCGGCGCGCGCGGTCGCTACATGCTCGATTACTGGGGGCTATCGTTCAAGCAGGCCTCGCAAGCGCTCTTAGCAAGGCTTGCCGAGCGTCACGAGAGCAAACCGGGCGACCGCCGCTGGAAAATCGCCGTCTGCGGCCCGCATCGCTCGCCCCAGGTGGAACTTGGTCCCGATTTTGAAACCAGCTGGGATCCCTCGGGCGCCGACTTCGCGATGATGCTGGGAGAATTCTACTGCGCGAAACTCGACGCTCCGCTGCTGGTCGAAATCGAGCGCGAGGGCGTCGCCTACGCGCGGGTCTACGACATCCGCGGACGATCCATCCCGACCTTGCTGACTCTGCCGGGACTCTGATCCCGGGGCCGCAAGCCCCGCGCGCTCCTCCTCGGTCAGCGCCGCGGGCGAAAAATGCGCCCCGTCGGCGGGCGCCCGGCGTCATCAGATTCCGAGCAGGATGCGGATCATGAAGATCAGCCACATGATCGTGAGCACCAGCGCGCCCAGGCCGAACGCCGGGCCGCGCCGATTGACGTTGTTGTCGGTCACGTGGATGTAGGCGTGAACAAGACGCGATACGACGAAGACCCACGCCAGCACCACGAACAATAGATCGGCGTGACGCGTGATCCAGGCGAGGATCGTCAGCACATAGAATAGAACCGGCAGCTCGAGCTGATTGTGATAAGCGTTGCTGACCTGGGTGATATGCGGCGGCCAGTTCGGCTCGCGCAAGGCAATATTTTGCGCCTTGATATCACCCTTCCTGAAGGCACTGGTGCGCAAATGTGCCATCCAATGCAGCACGAAGGTCAGAATGACCTCGACGAACAGCGGCAGCAGAACGGCTTGAATGGACATGGCTCCGAATCCTCGATCGATCTCCATTGCTCGCGGGAATCGTAGCGCGCGCTCCACGCAACGCAACGTCACCATGTCCCGGGCGCAGCGCCGCATGAAGTGAAGCGCTGCAGAACCGGCACCGGTTCAGTGCTGCCCACGGTCGACTTCCACGATCAGTCTGGCGCGACGGCACTCGGATCGATACTATCGCATCAACCAACCAAGGCTTCGGGGAGGATGAAAATGCGCGTTGGCCTTGCGATCTTGCTCGCCTTGGCAGCGATGCCGATCGTTTCCATGCAGACCGCATCCGCGCAGGACAACGCCGTCTACGTGGTCAGTTACATCGATGTGGCGCCATCCGCGCGCGGAACGGCGACGACGCTCTTGCAGCAGTTCGCGAGCGCGAGCCGCAAGGATGCGGGCAACATGCGTTTCGACATCCTTCAGCGCATGGCCCCCTCCAACCAGTTCGCGATCGTGGCCGTCTGGAAGGATCAAAACGCCTACGACGCGCACCTGGCCGCCGCTCACTCCAAGGAATTTCGCGAGAAGATCAAGCCGCTTCTCATCAGCGCCATCGACGACCGGGTGCATACGGGCATGGAGATCGCAGGAACGCCCGCAGGAAAGAACGGCCGCGGCGCGGTCGTGGTGGTGACGCATGTGGACGTTCCCCCGCCGAAGAAGGACGAGTGCATCGCGGCGCTCAAGACATTGGTGGCGGACAGCCGCAAGGAAGGAGGCTCCGTGCGCTTCGAGGTGTTCCAGCAGGGCAACCGGCCGAATCATTTCTCCGTTGTCGAGGTTTGGAAGGATCAGCGCGCCTATGACGCCCACATCACGGCACCACCGACCAAGAAATTTCGCGATCAACTCACGCCGATGAGCGGCGCGCTCTATGACGAGCGGCTGTACAAGGCGATCTAGCGGCTCTTCTACGAATTAGCACGCAAGCATTCTTTGACCGGCAAGAAATCGCCCCGTGCGCCGAGAAGCGAACGGGGCGATTGACCGGTGCTACGGACCGAACCTAGTGGCCTTTCCAACGCGCCTTTGCCTCGGCGCCCGCCTGTTTGAGGTGAACGCTCTCGTCCACGTGCTCGACCCATGCAAGCGGAATGAAGTGATGCTCGCCCCCGGCATCGGGGTCGTCCTTCGTCAGCTTGAGCTGATCTCGACCTTGCAGGCCGTCCACGGTGCCGACGTGCACGCCGTCCGAACCGAGGACTTCCATATGTTCCTTGATTGTCGTAGGTGCGACCATGCGGGTCCTCCATCGCTACAGCTGATAACTAGCGGCGCCGGATCATGGTTCCCTGAACTATGGCTGCGGTTCCCGGCGAGTCAGGTCGCCAGCGCCGCCAAGATCCGCGCCCAGCTGCGTGTGCCCTTGTGAAATGAGGTCAGATCGAACTTCTCGTTCGGTGCGTGCACGCGGTCGTCATCGAGGGCGAATCCGACCATGATGGTGTCCATGCCGAGGATGCGCTTGAAGTCGCCGACGATCGGGATCGAGCCACCCTCGCCGATGGCGAGCGCCTTCTTGCCCCATTCGGCGGCGAGTGCAGCGCGGGTCTTGGCAAGCGCCGGACTGTCGAAGGGCAGTTCCATTGCCGGCGCGCTGGCGAAGCTCTTGAACTCGACCTTGGCATCAGCCGGCAGACGCGCGCGCACGAAAGCATGGAAAGCGGCGCGAATCTTTTCCGGGTCCTGCGCCCCCACCAGGCGGAACGATACCTTGGCAGTAGCCTGGGCCGGGATGACGGTTTTCGCCCCTTCCCCGGTATAGCCTCCGACCACGCCGTTGATTTCGGCCGTCGGACGCGTGGCGATCTGCTCGATGAGCGTGCGATCGCTCTCGCCTGCCGGCACCTTGAGCCCGACTTGCGCGAGAAAATTCTCGGGCGTGAGATCAAGGTTCTTGAGATCGGCTCGGATGTCGGGCGGCAACTCGCTCACGCCGTGGTAAAATCCGGGAATGGTGACGCGGCCATTCTCGTCGTGCATATCGCCCAAAATGCGTGCGAGCAGGCGCAAGGGATTTTGCGCCGCACCGCCGAACAGGCCGGAATGCAGATCGCGGTCGGCGCAAGTGAGCCTCACCTCTTCATAGACCAGCCCGCGCAACGAGGTGGTTACCATCGGTGTCGCCGGGTCCCACATGCTGGTATCGCAGACCAGCGCGAGATCGAGCTTGAACTCGTCGGCATTGTCCTCGACGAAGCCGAATAGGTGCTTGGAGCCGCATTCCTCCTCACCCTCGATCATCATGGTAATCGGCAGCGGCAATTGGCCGGTGACGGCAGCGAACGCACGACATGCCTCGACAAAGGTCATCACCTGGCCTTTGTCGTCGCAGGCGCCGCGCGCCACGATGATCTTGCGGCCGTCCGGCAGCGTGGCGATGCGCGGCGCAAACGGCGGCACCTCCCAAAGGTCGATGGGATCGACCGGCTGAACGTCGTAATGGCCGTAAAAGAGAACGCGCGGCGCCCCGCCACCGGGGCCGCCCTTGCCGACCACGATGGGATGGCCTCCGGTCGGCCGAATGCTGGTGTCAAAACCCATGCCGGACAGATCCTTGGCAACGTGTTCGGCGGCGGATCGACACTGGTCCTTGTAGGCAGGATCGGTCGAAATGGACTGGATGCGCAGGAATTCGAACAGCCGCTCTAGGCTGTGGTCGAGTTCGGCGTCGATTTTGTCCAAGACCGCAGGAAGGGCTTGCGCGGGACTCATTGCATTCGTGCTCTCTGTTCTCTGGTTTACTGTTCGCGGACTGACCCGTGGAAAGCTATCATATTCGAGGGTCGCCCCGGATAGCTTCGGCGCTCAATCGCTTTCCGGACAGTCGCTTCTGCAACGCAAACATGAATACGCCGGCAGGAACTCGCCCGTCACAGCGCCTGTCGCATGTTATCGATTATGACAACACCTGCATCGGATGTCGCGCGAGCGCACCCTATTCAACATGGACGCATCCAATCCTCGTGATGCACGAATGCAACAACGCATCTGGACTTTTATTGTCAGCGCTTGTGTTCCGAAGTTTTGCGAGCCTAATATGTTGCCAACCCGCCGAGAGTGCGGGGCTGGTGAGGGGTTACATGGACGATCTCATCGGGCGTATCGGCGCCGCGATCGGCGTCGACCGTACGGCTGCGGAAAAGGCCGTCGGGATCATTCCGCAATCGGCGAGATCGTGGGCACGATGCTCGGTCTTGGCCAGTTCGTCAGACGTTTGATGGCGGCGGCTGGCCAGGAGCCAGGAGAACTCGATGTCCTACTCGATCAGCGCCATCGAAGATATCGACGCGGATGAGGCTAGGGCGCTCAGATCGCTTGGCATAAGAACCACGGAGAGGCTGCTGGAGGCCGCGAAAAACCCGAAAGGACGCAAGGTTCTCGCCGCCAAGACCGACCTCGATGAGAAGCGGCTTCTGCGTTGGGCCAATATCGCCGACAAGTTGCGCATCAAGGGCATGGGCAGGGAATACGCCGGGCTATTGTGCGAGGTCGGCGTCGACACCGTCAAAGAGCTGCAATATCGCAACCCCGAGAGGCTCGCCAAGGCCATGGCCGAGGCCAACAAAAGGCGAAAGCTCGTTCGCTTTCTTCCCTCCGAGAAGCTCGTGACCCGCTGGGTCGAGCATGCCAAGAGACTCCCCCAGAAAATCACCTATCGGTAGAGCGAGCAAACGGCGGGGCGCTTGACACCGCTCATGAGCCCGGCGCAAAGCGACGGCCATGACGCTGGTACGCTCGGTTGCCGGTTCCGCCCGCGAGCACGCAAGACCGCCGGATTGGCTCGGGGGCCTGCTTGCGCTTGGCCGGCCGGTCGTGATGGGCGTACTCAACGTCACGCCCGACTCCTTCTCCGACGGTGGCCGCTTTCTCGATCCCGCCGCCGCCCTCGACCAGGCAAGGCGAATGGTGGCGCAGGGGGCCGACATCTTGGATATCGGCGCCGAGTCAACGCGCCCCTATGGCGGTGTCCAGGCGGTGTCGAGCGCGGAGGAGATGCGGCGCCTTGCCCCTGTCCTGCCTGCAGCAGTGACGCTCGGTGTTCCGGTCTCTATCGATACCATGAAGGCCGCAGTAGCGAAGTGGGCGCTTGAAGCGGGAGCAGCGATCGTCAACGACGTCTGGGGTCTGCAGCGCGACAGCGACCTTGCGCGGGTGGTCGCCGAGTCTGGCGTCCCGGTGATCATCATGCACAACCGCGAGGCGGCCGATCCGTCGATCGACATCATGGCGGATATATGCGCCTTCTTTCGCCGTTCGCTGGAGATTGCCGCGCTCGCCGGCATTGCCCGGCAGAACATCGTGCTCGATCCGGGCGTCGGCTTCGGCAAGACGCCGGGTCAGAGCCTCACCGCGATCGCACGCATCGGTGAGCTCAAATCGTTCGGGCTGCCCCTTCTCGTCGGCGCTTCCCGCAAGCGCTTCATCGACAAGGTTTCTCCCGCCCTACCCGATGAACGGCTGGGCGGATCGATTGCCGCCCATCTCCTCGCGGTGTTGGGCGGGGCGGCCATCATCCGTACCCATGATGTCCGCGAGACCGTGCAAGCGCTGCGCGTGGCGGCGGCGATCCGGAGCGCGCGATGACCGACAACGTGTTCGTCACCGGTCTTTGCGTGCATGCTTATCACGGCGTGATGGAGCACGAGGGCACGGTCGGACAGACCTTCAGGCTCGACCTCGTGCTCGACGTCGACCTGAGCGCGGCGTCCCGCTCCGACAAACTCGCGGATACCGTCGGCTACGACCAGGTCGTCGATGTCGCGACCGCCGCGTTCTGCACTCGTCGGCATCGATTGGTCGAGGCCGCGGCCGGCGAGGTTGCCGAAGCCGTGCTCGGCCGATTCCCCCAGGTCTCGCGCGTACAGGTGACCGTGCATAAGCCGCATGCGCCGATCGCGGCGGCCTTCGCCGATGTCGGGGTCACCATCGTGCGCGGCCGCCAAGACCGTGGCTGAAGCGTTCGTCGCGTTCGGGGGCAATGTCGGCGACGTGCGTGACACGCTCGATCGCGCCATCGCCGCCTTCTGCGACGGAGAAGACGTGCGCCTGCTTGCGCGCTCGTCGGACTATCGCACCCAACCTTGGGGGGTGGAGGACCAACCGGCGTTCGTCAACGTGTGCATTGCCATCGAGACGAATCTCGCGCCGCGCGTGCTTCTGGGCCGCGCCCAAGCGGTGGAACGTTCGCTGGGGCGCGCGCGTGCCAAGGAACGCCGCTGGGGGCCGCGGACGGTGGACATCGACCTTCTCGCCTATGACAATGTCGCATTGAACGAGCCGGACCTCACGTTGCCCCATCCGCGGCTGTTCGAGCGCGCCTTCATGCTGGTGCCGCTCGCGGAGATCGCGCCGGAGCGGTTGATCGCCGGCCGACAGATACGCCAGGCGCTGACGCAGCTTGACACCAGCGGGGTCGACAAGCTGCCGCCCCGCCCATGATCTCGAGCGAGGCCTGCAGTTGGCCCGCCGCTTGCACCATGGCATTTTGACCGCATGACGGACGCCTCAGCCGACGAACTTTCGCTCGCCGCCGAGTTCCCCGCCGCCGCACGCGAACAATGGCGCAAGCTGGTGGAGGACGTCCTCAAGGGCGCGCCATTCGACAGCCGCCTCGTCGCCAAGACCTACGACGCGGTCGCGATCGAGCCGCTCTACGAGCGCAAGGCGCAGGCGCAGCCCATCGCCGGGCGCCCGCCGGCTGCGGCGTGGTCCCTCATGCAGCGCGTCGATCACCCCGATCCTGCGGAGGCCAATGCCGAGGCGCTGCACGACCTCGAGAACGGCGCGAACGGCCTCTTCCTCGCTTTCGCCGGCGCCGTCGGCGCCTACGGCTACGGTCTTCCCGCGAGCGAACGGGCGCTCACGCGGGTGGTCGAAGGCATTCATCTCGACGCCGGCATTGCACTCGACCTGGACCTCGGGCCGCACGCTCAAGACGCGGGGCGCTTGCTCGCGGCGATCATCAAACAGCGCGGCGGCGCGCCCGCCGCCACCAATTTACGGTTCGGTTTCGACCCGATTGGCGCTGCGGCCGTCAGCGGCGCGAGCCCGCTACCGAGAGGCGACTGGGTTGCCCGCTTCAATGCCGTGATTTCCGATTTGGTTGCACAAGGCTTCCGCGGGCCATTCGCGCCGGCCGACGGCCGGGTGATTCACAACGCCGCCGGCTCCGAGGCGCAGGAACTCGCTTACGTCTTGGCGGTGGCGGTTGAATATCTGCGCGCCCTCGAAGCCGGCGGAATCGCACTCGATGCCGCTCGCGGCATGATCTATTTCCGCCTGGCGGCCGATGTCGATGAGTTCTTGACCATCGCGAAATTCCGGGCGTTGCGAACGCTATGGGCGCGTATCGAGCAGACCTGCGGGCTTGCGCCCGCGCCGCCGTGGGTTGCGGCCGAGACCGCATGGCGGATGATGACGAGGCGCGATCCCCATGTGAACATGTTGCGCACGACCATCGCGGTCGTTGCCGCCGGGCTCGGCGGCGCCGATGCAATCACCGTGCTGCCGTTCACCATGGCGCTCGGTCTGCCCGACCGGTTCGCGCGAAGAATTGCCCGCAATACTCAGCTCGTGCTGCTCGAAGAATCACATCTTGCGAAGGTCACGGATCCCGCGGCGGGGACCGGCGGCCTCGAGAACTTGACCGAGCAACTCTGTCGTGCAGCCTGGGGTCGATTTCAGGAGATCGAGCAGGTCGGCGGCGCGTGGGCCGCCCTCGAACAAGGCATCATCCAGAACAAGGTTGCGGCTGTGCGCGTCGAGCGCCAGGCCGCCGTGGCTAAGCGAAAAGATGCGATCACCGGCACCAGCGATTTCTCCAACCTCGCCGAGACTGCGCGATGCATCTGATGGGATACTCGCCCGCAGCGGATCGCGGCCCAAAGTGTTCATTGCCAATCTCGGCACGCCCGCCGATTTCACCGCGCGCGTAACCTTTGCCAAGAATTTCTTTGCCGCCGGCGGCATCGAGGCGACGGACAACGAAGGCTTTGCCAGTCGCGAAGAAATGGTCGAGGCATTCAGAGCCGCTGGCGCCAATCTCGCCTGCCTGTGCTCGTCGGACGAGGCCTATGCACGTGAGGCGGTCGCGGCGGCGCAGGCATTGCGCCGCGCCGGCGCTTCGGTCTGGCTTGCCGGCCGACCCGCGGCGCTGGAGAGCGAGCTCAGGCACGCCGGCGTTTCCGGTTTTATCTTCGCCGGCTGTGACGTGCTGGCCGCGCTACGGGCAGCCTACAGTCTCATTGCTTGATGACACCGCGCCGCGATGGCAGTGGCCCGAGGGGTGGCGACGCTGGAAGAGGAACGATATATGCTGCATAGCGTGCGACTATCGGCCCGCGACTTCGTTAGCCGCTGAGTGGGCGCGGTGCCGGCCTGTTAACGATCGGTCCAATCGCGAGTTACGGCGAAAGCGGCGCTCGAGCGGTAGAACCATGAGCCGCATTCCGAATTTCGCCTCGGTTGATTTCGCGGGTGCGGCGCCGAAGCCCGCACCGGCGGACGGTTCGTGGCTCACGCCGGAAGGCATCCCGGTGAAGCCAGTCTATGGGGCCGAGGACGTCAGATCGCTCGACTTTCTCCAAACCTTTCCCGGCATCCCGCCTTATCTGCGCGGACCGTATCCGACTATGTACGTCACGCAGCCATGGACGATCCGGCAATATGCCGGTTTCTCCACGGCCGAGGATTCGAATGCCTTTTATCGCCGCAATCTTGCTGCCGGGCAAAAAGGACTTTCAGTCGCCTTCGATCTCGCCACCCACCGCGGCTATGACAGCGATCATCCTCGCGTCGCCGGCGACGTCGGCATGGCGGGTGTGGCGATCGATTCCATCTATGACATGCGCACTCTGTTCGCCGGCATCCCGCTCGATCAGATGTCCGTGTCAATGACCATGAACGGCGCCGTCCTGCCGGTGCTCGCGCTCTATATCGTGGCCGCCGAGGAGCAGGGCGTGAAGCCGCATCAACTCTCGGGCACGATACAGAACGACATCCTCAAGGAATTCATGGTGCGCAACACCTACATTTACCCGCCCGAGCCGTCGTTGCGCATCATCTCGGACATTTTCGCCTTCACCGCAACGCACATGCCCAAATTCAATTCGATCTCGGTTTCCGGCTACCACATGCAGGAAGCGGGTGCGACGCAGGATCTCGAGCTCGCCTATACGCTGGCCGACGGCGTCGAATATGTGCGCGCGGGCTTGAGGGCAGGACTCGATGTCGATCGGTTCGCTCCCCGCATCTCGTTCTTCTGGGCCATCGGCATGAACTTCTTCATGGAGGTGGCAAAGCTACGCGCGGCCCGCCTACTCTGGGCGAAGCTGATGAAGCGGTTCGAGCCGAGGGATGCGCGCTCGCTGTCGCTGCGCACCCACTGTCAAACCTCGGGCTGGTCGCTCGCCGCCCAGGACGTGTTCAACAACGTGGCACGGACTGCGATCGAGGCGATGGCGGCGACGCAGGGCCACACCCAATCGCTGCACACCAACGCCCTCGATGAAGCGCTCGCCCTACCCAGCGATTTTTCCGCCCGCATCGCCCGCAACACGCAGATCGTGCTGCAGCAGGAAAGCGGCACAACGCGCGTGATCGATCCCTGGGGCGGATCGTTCTACGTGGAACGGCTTACGTATGAGCTCGCCAAGGCCAGTTGGCGCCACATCCAGGAAATCGAGGAAATGGGCGGGATGGCCAAAGCGATCGAGGCGGGCCTTCCGAAGCTTCGTATCGAAGAGGCCGCGGCTAAGACGCAGGCGCGCATCGACGCAGGCGAGCAGGCGGTCATTGGCGTAAACAAATATCGGCCCGAACGGGAGGCCCCAGTCCACTTGCTCAAAGTCGACAACGCCGCAGTGCGCCGATCGCAGATCGAGAAGCTCTCGCGTCTCAAGCGCGAACGCGATGCGAAGGCGGTCGAGGATGCTTTGGCCGCGCTCACACGCAGCGCCGCGGGCGGCAATGGCAACCTGCTCGCGCTCGCCATCGACGCGGCGCGTGCGAAGGCGACGGTGGGTGAAATCTCATCGGCGCTGGAACAGGTGTTCGGCCGGCATCGGGCGGAGATCAAGGCGATCACGGGCGTC
>Ga0307472_100001233_pt1 | contig 10098 bp, 8 predicted proteins | sample atmos_gasesAM5C__2_FD_204582 | JGI IMG/M metagenome (GOLD analysis project Ga0307472, IMG submission 204582) | Hardwood forest soil microbial communities from Morgan-Monroe State Forest, Indiana, United States - atmos_gasesAM5C_05 | ecosystem: Environmental > Terrestrial > Soil > Temperate... | reverse complement strand
GGGTTCCAGGGCTCGTCCGATATCTCGCGCGTGAAAATGGAAGAAATGGTGATGGCTTCGGTGCGCCAGACCTTCAACCCGGAGTTTATCAATCGTCTGGACGAGATCATCATCTTCGACGAATTGAACGACGGCGAGCTGCTTGAGGTCATTCAATTGCAGGTCGATCAGATGAACAAGACGATGCTCAGGCATGGCTTTGAGGTACGTCTTTCGGACGACGCAAAACTCTGGTTGTTGAAAAAAACCTGTGCCGATCGCTCTTATGGAGCACGCCCCTTGCGTCGCGCGTTGCAAAAACATGTCGAGGATCCGCTTTCTGAAGCAATGATTCAGGGTGATCTGGAGGGGGCATCGCTGATCGAGGTAATGGCCAACGGCGATGAACTGTCGTTCCGTCCGGCGGGGGTGGAAACGAGTGACGACGCCCTCTTGATTCACTGACCGGACAGTGTAGCGAACCTGGACTTCAGGCCGTGATTGGCTGAGAGCTCACTCAGCCAGGCACGGCTTGAAGTCTTTGTGTGTGTTTGTCGTGCTTTTTACATTTGGCTTCCCGGTTCGGTATAATGCGCCACTTTGTGAGCGTAAGGCTGGCAACTGGAGTGTAGCTACTCTGAATCCAAGTGGTTCCACATTTTAGCTCGTTTAAGCGGTACGACACAGGTTTAGCCCATTTTTCTTAAAGCACGTTTTATCTTAGTCAGTAAGACGCTCCCCCAAGCTTCTGCAGTTCGGTCGGAACCACTGAGGGAATTGGCGCATATGCACTCTTATCGCGGGTTTTTGCTCATTTTCCTGAGCGGAATTTTCGGCCTCGTAACGTTACTGGTAACGTCGGAAACCACCCAGGCTCAGCAACAGTGCCAAAAAACAGTCGAGGAAGTTCAGATCATCGGCCGGCGCAGGTTGCGTCAGGAAGACATCCTCTACTATGTGCAGACGCGAGCTGGTGATTGCTTTAACGAGCAGCAAATCCAGCGCGACTTGCAAACCCTGCTTTCACTGAATTTCTTTGACAAGGTGAAATCGCGCGTCTACACGGAAGAGGGACCCCGCGGGGGCGTGGTCGTGATTTTCCAGGTCAGCGAGCTGCCGATCATTCGGGACTTACAGTTTGAAGGCCTGCATAGTCTTGCCGAATCCGACATCCTGAAGTCGTTCCGTGAGAAGCGGGTGGGTGTTTCCAAGGAGAGCACCTACGATCCGGTTAAGGCTCGGGTGGCCGAGCGTGTTCTCAAAGAGTTACTGGCCGAACGCGGTCATCCCAATGCCACGGTTGAAAGAAGGCTGGAGAGTGTCTCTCAGACGTCGATCGCTTTGACTTTTAAGATTGACGAGCGTGAACGCGTTCGCGTGATGGACATCCAGTTTGAGGGCAACCAGATCTTCAGCGACAAAAAGCTCCGCAGCCAAATGAAGCTGGTGCAGGAAGCAGGATTTATCACGCGCTTTCAAAGCAAGGATATCCTGCACCGCGAAAAGCTCGACTTTGATTTGCACAAGGTCGACAACTACATGCGCTCGAAAGGATATCTGCAGGCGCGTCACGGAGAGCCACGGATTGAGGGCATTGGCAAGCGCCGCACCGGGTTTCCTATTCTCCCGCTGCCGTTGCTTTCATCAGTTGATGAAGGTTTACGTATTACTGTGCCGATCACCGAAGGCAAGATTTATCGGCTCGGCGATCTGAAGATCGAGGGCAACTCGATCTTTTCCGAAGCGCAGATCCGCTCCGTCATCGGTCTCAACAAGGGTGATGTAGCTAACGGAGAGAGAATCGGTAAAGCGCTCTATGAGAATTTGAAAAAGTATTACGGCAACCAGGGCTTTATCGAGTATACCGCGGAGCTCAATCCCAGTTTCAAAGACAATCCCACGAATCCCAATGAGGGCATCGTCGATTTCACGGTGGCCATCGATGAAGGCAAGCAGTTCACGCTGAGCCGGATCGAGTTCCTCGGCAATACCTTTACCCGCGACAACGTGTTGCGTCGTGAAGTGCTGATCAATGAAGGCGACATCTATAACCAGGCCGCCTGGGAGTATTCGATCCTGAAACTTAATCAGCTGGGCTATTTTGATCCGATTGATAAAGACAAGGATGCGAACTTCAAGACAGACGAAGAGCAGGCGACGGTCGGGATCGACTTGAAAGTGAGCGAGCGCGGTCGTCAGCAGATCTCTTTCAACGGTGGTGTCTCAGGAATCGGCGGATCGTTTTTCGGCCTGGATTATTCAACCAACAACCTGCTGGGCCGCGGCGAGACGCTCTCGGTCCAGTTAGCCGCCGGCAACCGGCAAAGATCCGTGCAGTTTTCCTTCACCGAACCGTATATCAAGAATCGCCCGATCACGGCAGGTTTCACGCTTTTTGCTTTCACGCAGCAGTTTTTTGGGGAAGGCACCTTGCTCTCAAACAACGTGAACGCGATTCAGGGGGTAGTGGGCAATCAGTTCGACTTCTTTAACGTAAGTGAAGAGAATCTCTTCACGCGCAATTCGTACGGCGCAACTCTGTTTGCCAGTGCGCCACTTTCTGAGTTCTACCGGAAGCGCGCCTTTACCCAGTTCTCGCGCGTCGGTTTGTCTTACCAGTTCTCGCAGTCGGCCGTGAAGGATCCGAAGGTGAACGAGTCTGGCAGTGCCTCGGCTTCCTTTATCCCGGTGATTTACAGCCAGCCTAAGATCATCACCAGCCGGGTCACCGGCACTTTTACGTACGACACGCGCAACGGCTCGATCGATCCTTCGCAGGGACGAGAGATTTCATTTGGAATGGCGCTGGCCGGGCTCGGCGGTGACGTCCGCACTTACGGCCCGACCGCTTCGTACTCGCAGTTTTTCGCGATGCGCCGCAAGAAATCCGAGCATCCCGAAGTGTTCGGCTTTCGCATCATCGCCGCGACGGTAGGCAGTTTCTCGCTCTCAAACAAAGTCAGGAATTCCAACTCGCTCGCGTTTGTTGACGGCATCCCGATCTTCGAGCGCTTCTTCCTGGGAGACGAGTTCACCATTCGTGGTTACAACGTCCGTTCAATTACCCCGGTAGCTCCACTCGATACCTTCGTTACTTCCAAGAATGTAGTGGGACACCGGTTCCGGTTGCCGGACTGCCGGCGAATTTGGCGAACATCGGCGTTTTCACGGGACCCAGTGGCAGCAACTCGGTCAGCCTGCCCCGCTCGTTCACTTCAATCGGCGGCGACACGCAGTTGCTGGGTAACTTTGAATATCGCATTCCTCTGATTAGTGACAAAGTCAGCACCGCGCTGTTTACCGATATCGGTTCGGCTTTCAACCTGCGCGGCGCCAGTGATCAGTTCTTCAGCAGTAACTTTCTAACCGATCAGCCTTTCCTGGGAACAGTAGGGGTGATCAGCTGCGCGCGCGCACCGGCGGGGGCTGCGTTTGTCAGCTTAACCACCCTGGCAGCGTGTAACGCCAATAGCCAATTGGCCCTCACCGGCAGCAACGGTCTGGTAATGCAGGGACCAAGGTTCATTACCACCGATCAGCTGACGAACGCCCTCAACCTCGGACCGGTGGATCCATCAACGGGTTTGCCCTTTGGTTTTCGGCAGGTCTTCCTGCGTGGCGATGCGCAGACGAACACCGTGGTGCGAGTGCCGCAGTCACTATTCGCAAAGCTTGGGGACTACAGAACCAGCATGGGTGTCGAGGTGCGAATCCAGGTCCCCGTGATCAACGTGCCTTTTCGACTGATTTTTGCGTATAATCCCAATGCCCGGAAAGACCAGTTCATTCAGGGCTTTCCGTTCCAGTTTAATGAGAAAAAGTACGTGACCCGCTTCAGCGTCGGTCGCACTTTCTGAGTCATTAAGCCAACCCTTGTGGAGGCAGCAACACCTAAGGCTGTTGTCTGTCACCCATCAACCGTAAGGAGCTCTATAGAGGAATCATGAAGATCTACCGTAATATCGCCCTTGGCGCCGTTTTGGCGACCTTAGTTGTTCTCCCCGTTGCGGCTCAGACAAGACCCGCAGCGACGCCGGCGAGTCCAGCAGCGCAAACCACCAACCCGGTTCCGGAAGGAAAGATCGCTTTGATCTTTTCCGATTTGTTTCAGGATCCAAAGTTGGGGATCGCGAAAATCACTTCAACCATGACTGCGTTGAATCGTGAATTTCAGCCGCGCCAGACTGATTTGAATTCGATGGCTCAGAGAATACAGGCCTTGCAGGACGAAATCACCAAGGGGCAGGGTACGCTGCCACCGAAAGACCTGCAGGCCAAAGTCGACCAACTCGATCAGATGAAGAAAGACTACCAGCGCAAAGGTGAAGACGCACAAAGTGCCTATACCAAGCGGAAGCAGGTTATGTTCGAACCAGTGCAGCAGGACATCAGCAACGCCCTCGCGGCTTATGCCAAGTCACACGGTATTGCCGTGTTGATTGACGGCAGTGCGGTGCCCCTGGCATACGCAGCCGATGTGATCGACGTAACTCGCGCGTTCATTATCGACTATAACAGCAAGAATCCGGCTACCGCGGAACTGCGTCCACCTCAATAAGTGCTTGAGAATTTAGTGCGTCAGGCCACTGAGTTTTGCAGCGGCACATAATTATGTAAGGAGTAAGACAAGAAGTCATGAAGATCAAAAATGTTATCGCCGCGTTCGCTTTTGTAGCGACCATCTCCCTGATGTCGGCCCTGGGTCAAACCAGACCGGCACCAACGCAAGCGGCTCCGGCTCCGGCCACTGGCCCGATTCCCGACAGCAAGATTGCGGTGATTTATTCGGCTGAGTTTACCGATCCCAAGACGGGCATAGCGAGATTCGGTGCGCTGGCAAGCAAACTGAATTCCGAGTTCGACGTCAAGAAGAAAGAACTCGATGCGTTGCAATTGAAAGCTTCGCAACTAAACGATGATATCGAAAAGACCAAGAACGTTGCCGACCCCAAGCAGATCGCTGCGAAGCAGGATCAACTGGAACAATTGAAAGTTGATTTCAAGCGCAAGAGCGAAGATGCTCAGGCGCTTTACGATAAGCGGCAACAGGATGTTTTCGAACCTCTGCAAGCTGACATTGGCAAAGCACTGGAAATCTATGCCAAGGCCCACGGTATCAATGTCGTCATCGACGGCAGTCGCGTACCGGTGGTTTACGCGGCCGACAGCCTGGACATCACGCGCGCCTTTATCAATGAATTCAACAGTAAGAATCCTGCCACCGCTGCTGTAACCAAGCCGCAGTAGTTGCTGTTGTTCTTAACGTGGAATCTTGACGCGGGGATGCGGTTTGACCGTGTCCCCGCGTCGCTTTATTCTTTGGACCATGGAAACAATACTGGACTCTTTGGCCATCCAAAATCTGCTGCCTCACCGTTTTCCTTTCCTGCTGGTAGATCGCATCATCGAACTGGTGCCTCGTGAACGAATCGTTGGCCTGAAGCAGGTCAGCATCAACGAGCCATTTTTTCAGGGGCACTTTCCCGGCGCGCCGGTGATGCCGGGTGTGCTGGTGGTTGAAGCACTGGCCCAGGTCGGCGCCGTGTTGGCGCTCAGAGAGATCGAAGACCGCGATAACAAGCTCGTGCTTTTTACCGGCATCAAGGAGGCGCGTTTCCGCAGACCCGTGGTTCCCGGCGATACGCTTATTCTCGAAGTAACGGCGCTGCGTATCGGCTCGCGCGTGCAGCGAATGCGAGGCGAAGCGAAAGTAGAGGGCCAACTCGCCGCCGATGCCGAGATCATGAGCATTGTCGCGGAGCGTGGGGCGGCGGTCTAGCTTGGAATAAAAGAAAAGATCATTTTCCCTTTGTCATTGGTCAGTTGTCATTGCTCAATCGGTGTGGGCTTTGACCCAATGAAAAATGGAAAATGCCGAGATCTTCGCCTGCTGATAGTCTGAATCACTCATGTCATCAACCGAGGTGGATACTTCAACCACAATTCATCCCTCAGCGGTGATTGGGCCGCGTGCGCAAATCGGCCGCGACTGTTACATCGGTCCCTATTCGATCGTAGGCGATGACGTGACCTTGGGCGATGGCGTGCGCCTGGAATCCCACTGTGTGATTGATGGACAAACGATCGTTGGCGACGGCACGCAGGTCTTCCCGTTTGTCTCGATTGGACTCGCCTCTCAGGATTTAAAATACAAAGGCGAGCCTGCCGAGACGCGTATCGGTAAACGCAATCGGATCCGCGAGTTTGTCACGATTCATCGTGGTACAGCCGGCGGCGGTCTGTTGACTGAGGTGGGTGACGACTGTCTAATCATGGCTCAGGCACACATTGCGCATGATTGCCGTTTGGGTAACGAAGTGATCATGGCGAACGGCGCCACGCTTGCGGGCCACGTTACGATTGACGATCGCGCCAACGTCGGTGCTTACTCAGGGGTGCATCAGTTCTGCCGGGTCGGGCGCGAGGCTTACGTGGGCGGCTACTCAGTGGTGGTCAAGGACGCGTTGCCGTTTGCGCTCACCGTAGGCAATCACGCGCGCTGTTATGGCTTGAATAAGGTCGGTATGCGGCGCCGCGGCTACGCGCAGTCCCAGATCGATACTCTGCACCATGCGTTCTATCTCTTGTTGTCCGCCAAATTGAATACGGCACAAGCGTTGGAGAGAATCCGAGTAGAGATTACCGGCTCCCCCGAAGTGGACGAACTGCTTCGCTTCATCGAATCTTCAGAGCGTGGAGTGGTCAAGTAGGTCCAAAAGTTCAAAGACCAAAAGACCAAAACCCAGCCGTCATTCCCAAAACTCTATGAACTTCGGTCTCATTGCCGGCAATGGTCGCTTTCCTTTTCTGGTAATTGAAGGAGCGCGCCGGGCCGGCGTTTCTCTTTCAGTAGCCGCTATTCGTGAAGAGACCGATCCGGAAATCGAGCGAGTTGCGGATCAGGTCATCTGGGTAGGTATCGGTCAACTGGGAAAGATGATCCGCTTCTTTAAGAATGCGGGCGTGGAGCGTGCGGTGATGGCCGGCCAGGTCAAGCACGTCCAGATCTTCAGTGGCGCCATTCCCGATGCGCGCATGTTGAAGATGCTGCTCAAGCTCCCGCGACGAAACACCGAATCACTGATCGGCGGCATAGCCGACGAGCTTGCTGCCGAAGGCATCGAGCTGATCGATTCGACTTACTTCCTCAAGGACCATCTGCCGGAAAAGGGTGTGCTCTCGCGGCGCGGCCCTGATCGACACGAGATGGAAAACATCGACTATGGATTGGAAGTAGCGCACGGCATGGCGCGGCTGAATCTGGGCCAGACGATTGTGATCCGCGCCAAAGCCTGCGTGGCGGTCGAGGCCATGGAAGGGACCGATGAAACGATTCGGCGGGCCGGCACGCTGGCCAAAGGAAGACTGACAGTGGTGAAGATCGCCAAACCGGATCAGGACATGCGCTTTGACGTTCCGGTCGTCGGGGTGCCGACGATTGAGTCGATGGTTACCGCCGGCGCCACCTGTCTCTGCATCTCGGCCGGGAAAACGTTGATGTTTGAGCGTGAAGAAATGATTCGGCTGGCCGATAAGCAGAAGATCGCGATCGTGGCCGTCTAGAAACAATCTTGCCGCGGATTTACGCGGATAAACGCGGATCTGACAAAGAGAGAACCGTCGAGCATCAGAGGTTTTCTCTTTGTCTTTCAAATCCGCGTTTCATCCGCGTTCATCCGCGGCGAATTTTCTGTGGGGCTACATTCCCGGTGACGACAAACCCGCAGTCTGATTTGCCTTGGGATCAAATGCCGATTCGAGAAACTTCTTGGCGACGGCCTGCGCATGGTCATAGTCGATTTGCGTTTGCACAGCTTTCTGGTATTCCGCCACCGCCCGCGCGCGCTCGCCTTTAGCGTCGTAGGCGTTGCCGCGTCTGATGCGAGCCCAGACCTCAATCCATGACGGCTTGAGCGTGCCGTCCAGCGCCGCCTGGAAATTATCCAGAGCCTGCTGCCAGTTGCGTTGTTCAAAGAAGAGCAAGCCGAGGTTGTAATAAACCCAGGAGTTGGAGCGATCCAGCTTCAGCGCCGCTTCCATCTGCTGTTGGGCTTCGGCATAGTTGCCTTCTTTCATTTGCTCGATGCCCCGACGGGCAATGACAGAAACTCGGAGGTCATCAGACATGCGCAGGATCTTATTGTTGGGGTCCACGACTACTTCCAAAGGCGAGCCATTTGACTCGAAGTCAAAATCCTCGCTCTTGCTGTCCAGCCGGACCGTCGAGGTTTGATTGTCGCCCTCGGCGCGAAGCATCAGTTCTACGGGCATGTGCAACGCTTCAAAGTTCTGCTTCACTGTCCCGCGCGTACGAAACTTGCCGCCTCGCGTACGAATGATCTGGTAGTCAACCGTGAACTCCGGCACACCGGTTCCTTCGATCCATTGGGCAAAGAAGTAGCGCATATTTTCGCCGGCCACCTGCGAAGTTAATCTTTCGAAATCGTCGACGGAAGCGCTTTTGTCGCGGAACTTCTCTACGTAAGTGCGCATCAGCGCATTGAATTTGTCCTTACCCAAAGTCTCACGCAGCATGCGATAGACCATGGATCCTTTGTAGAAGATGATCGATTGATAGGCAGCTGATTGGTCGTCCAGTACGGCCGGGGCGCGGCCGATTGATGCGGTCTGTTCGAAAGTCAACGCGCGCTCTTGCTCTTCGCGCTGGGCGGCGTCCAGAGTTCCGGCCTTCAGGTTGGCTTCACGATAAGTGAAAGCGCTCCACTCGGCCAGTCCCTGTGACAACCAGGCATCGTCGAACGACTTCAGACCAACTGTTTGCCCCCACCACTGGTAAGCGACTTCCCGCTCTAATTTGTCCTCGGGCACGGGGCGTGAACTGTCGAAGAGTTTCGAAGCCAGAAAGATGATGCCTGAGCCGGAGTAAGTGTCGAGCGTGTCGTCGTCGGTCTGCACCACTACCAGCTTTTGGCCGCTGGCTGGTGGGCCATACTGCCGCGTGTAGAACTCGAGCACACGGCCCATCGGTTCAGCAAATCCGGCGATGCGGTTTTCACTGCCCGGCTTGGTGTTGAACTGAATTTCGTAACCGCCAAAGCGCAGCGTTCTGGTGATGTACTGCCCGGCCGCAAAGTTCCCGGGTAATGAGGCGGCCTTGCGAACGAAGCGATAACGGCTGGTGCCATCCTTGGTCTGCTGCTGCGGCGTAATGGGTTCATCGCTGGCGCCGGCCACCTGCATGCCGGTGGGCACGATGATCGTAATATCACTCGTCGCGCGATCGACCGCGTAATCATGAAAAGGAAACCAACGGGCCGCGTACATCAAGTACGAGCCTTCATTACCGACGTACGCCAGGCGCTTGGTGGCCAGCGGACCACCTTCAGGTGTAGCCAAAGCGCCGGTCCAGCGGAAGCGCAGGGTTACTGGTTGATTCGCCGGGGCTACCGACCCCAGATCGACTCGCACACTTGGTCCCAAAGCCCCCACGCCGACTGCGTCCTGCACGAAGTTAGTAAGCGCTACCCCGTCGCGCTCCAGGCTCTCAACCTTGAGAGAACCGTTCAGTTCAAAGACTACAGATCGCGTGGCTTCGAGTGGGGTGAAGGTGATGTCAGCCCCGGCCCGCAACAGATGCTGATCGGGAATTAGCTGAGCTTCAATGCGATAGTTGGTAACGTCGTATCTACTGGCAGGTGGGGTCTGTGCGGGTTGCTGTGCCCCGGACAACGCACTCATCAGAAACAACACGCCAATCAATCCGAGGACGCGCGAAAACTTCAGGTTCATCTTCATATACGTTCTGCCCAACGGTCTCAGAAAAAGGTTGCGCTGTTTGCAGGGATTATACTAGCCACCGGTCGCTGGAGGCGAATCTGCTTTGCAGCGCCACACTTAACCGCGGGAAAGCGAATAATCAATCAGCCTCAAAGTCTCGCCAATCCCGAGTATTTCCGGGTCATGTGAACTCTCGGTAGGCTTTCTGCAATCGCCGTCCTTGGATGGCGTTTGCCTGCGAGCGGTTGGCTGGAGGATGCCCGCGTCGCATTTCGGTCTGGTTTGCTAGTAGACTGGTTGAGCCTTGCAGGAGAGTTTGGCGATGGACGAAGTATCGTAAGTAAGCCGGTGAACCTGGCAATCCCAAAAACGCGTAGAGGC
>Ga0307472_100001232_pt1 | contig 10099 bp, 9 predicted proteins | sample atmos_gasesAM5C__2_FD_204582 | JGI IMG/M metagenome (GOLD analysis project Ga0307472, IMG submission 204582) | Hardwood forest soil microbial communities from Morgan-Monroe State Forest, Indiana, United States - atmos_gasesAM5C_05 | ecosystem: Environmental > Terrestrial > Soil > Temperate... | reverse complement strand
CACGCGGACGCAAACTTCCCTTCGTGACCACGCTGCACGGCACCGACATCACACTGGTCGGGCTCGACCGGTCTTATCTTCCGATCACCCGATTCTCCATTGAGCAGAGCGATGGAGTAACCGCGATTTCGCAATATCTTCAGGAGCGCACCCTGCGCGAGTTCGATATTCGAAACGAGATCAAGGTGATTTACAACTTCGTCAATTGTGATGTCTACTGCAGAGGCGAAGAGGTTTCGGAACTCAAGCAGGAGTACGCGCCAAACGGGGAGCGCCTGCTGGTGCATCTTTCAAATTTTCGGCCGGTCAAACGAGTGACCGACTGTATCGAGGTTTTTGACCGGGTGCGCAAACAGATCCCATCCAAGCTTCTGATGATCGGCGACGGTCCTGATCGCTCGCGCGCGGAGTGGCTGACGGTACAGAAAGGCATTCACAATGACGTGATCTTTCTGGGCAAGCAGGAGCAAGTACAGGAGAAGCTGTCCATGGCTGAAATCCTGCTGCTGCCCAGCGAACTGGAATCGTTCGGGCTGGCTGCGCTCGAAGGGATGGCGTGTGAAGTTGTGCCTATCGCCACGCGCGTCGGCGGTATCCCTGAATTGATCGAGCACGGCAAGAGCGGGTATCTGGCTGACGTTGGCGACGTAGACACCATGGCGCGCTACGCTATTGAATTGCTGAGCGACGAAGCCGCGTTGCACAAGATGGCGAAAGCCAGCCGGGGCGTCGCGCAGTCGCGCTTCTGCGCTAGCCGGATCATTCCACAATACGAGGAGTTCTACCGGCGCGTGCTGGAACGCTCTTCGTAGAAGGCTTCCGGAATCGCGCCTGTTCCCTGCAGAACCGGCAAGCGTAACCGCACCAGAGTTCCCTTGCCTTCGCGGCTGTCAATGGTCATCCGCGCCGTGTCGCCGTAGAGCACCTTCAGCCGCTCGGCCACGTTCGCCATCCCGATGCCGGTTCCGCCCCCGCCGCTCGGCCGCTCGATCAGATTGACTGAGCCCATGCCCACGCCATCATCTTCTACTTCAATGATCAGGTGAGAGTCCGTGAGCCGGCTGCGCAGATAAATGCTGCCCCCGTCAATTTTCGACGACAAGCCGTGCTTGATGGAATTCTCTACCAGCGGTTGCAGCAACATGCTCGGAACCATGGTATCGAGCGACGAGGTCTCGATTTCTTTCACCACGCGCAATTTATCGCGACCGAAGCGGACCACTTCAATGTCGAGATAGTTGTCGATGAATTCCAGTTCTTCGCGCAGCGGGACAAAGGCGTCGCTGCTGTTGAGCAGGCGGCGCAGGATGTTGGCCAGCTTGAGGATCAACTGTCGGGCCGTGTCGGGATCGAAGCGCACCAGAGAAGAGATCGAATTCAGCGTATTAAAGAGGAAGTGCGGGTTGATCTGGTTCTGCAACGCTTCCATGCGGGAATGGAGCAGCAAGCGTTCCTGCTCTTCCAGTTTGATTTGGATGCGCACGCTGTTCCAGATTTTGAGTTCGGTGCCAATGACTGTAACCGAGGTGGCATAGATCAGAAGTTCAACCCACCAGGTCGGGCTTTCCAGGCTGAATGTGCGATTGGGCGCAAAGCGCGAAAGCTCGGTTTGGACAAAGCGCAGCGCCACGATAGTGACGAAAAACATGGTCTGCCATTCGAACGGGTGCGGCGTTGGGAGGTTGCGCCGGATCCAGCGGTAGATGCTGAGGTCCACGAACGGAGAAAACGACCAGATGTCCTCACGATTGGGGGCGAAGATGCGCAGTTGTCCGGCGACGAAACCGCACAGCACGTTAAAAGGTAACGTGGCCCACTCCCCATGCCAGAGCGCAGGAAGCGCCAGCAGAATGCCACCCAGCACGCCCGTAAGCCGTCCGCCGACGACGCCCAGCAGTACCGTGGTTTCAAAAGACAGATCGCCGGCGGCGAAACTTTTGGGAGCGCTGAAGCGGATCCAGACGCCCAGGGCCAGGGGAATACCGATCCACAGCACAAGGTAGATTTTCTGCCTTAAGGTGCGTTCATCCCGGAACAGTAGCGACTTGAACTCTACCGACCGACCCAGAATGCTGGCAGCGGAGGCAGCCACGCCCAGCTTGATCAGCAGATTGATGAGGATGAGTCGCTGTTCCATTTTCGCAGGCGTGCTGTGGGAAATGTAGCACGTCAGGTTCGTGTAGCGCCGCCGTCCCAGCGGCTGTGGCCGCGCGCGTCTCGCCTGCCGCGCCCAGGGCGAGACGCCCTCGCGACAGCCGGCAGGATGCCGGCGCTACTTTGCTTCTCAGTAAGGGCCGATGACGCCGCCGATTTGTCTCGAAGCTGGCGGCTTCCGGCTCGATTTCTGGTTCTCGATTACGTCGAGGTACTTCAGACCGGAGCCGGTGTTGAACAGCACAACCTTATCTGTGGCGGAGAAGAACCCACGGGCGCGCAACTTGCGGTACGCCACCAACGATGCCGCTCCCTCCGGCGCCGCGAAGATCCCTTCCACCCTCGCCCAGTGCCGGAACGCGTCCATTATTTCTGTGTCGGCTGCGGCGAGGGCTATGCCCTCGCTCTTTTTCAGAATCTCCAGAACGAGGTAATCGCCATAGGCCTTCGGTACCCGAAGTCCGGAAGCCAGAGTTGAGGCGTCAACCCAGAAATCCGCAGTAGCTTTACCCTCATCCCACGCTTTAACAATTGGTGCGCAACCGGCAGATTGCACGACGACCATCTTAGGCCGTTCAAGTCCTATCCACCCCAGTGCTTCCATCTCGTCGAAGGCCTTCCACATACCCAGCAGACCAACTCCGCCACCAGTCGGATAGATGATCCCCTGGGGTAGCTTCCAATTGAGCTGCTCGGCTACCTCGTATCCCATGGTCTTTTTGCCTTCCACCCGGAATGGTTCCTTCAAGGTGGAGACATCGAACCATCCTTCTTTCCCTTTGCGCTCGGCGACCATGCTGGCGCAATGGCTGATCAGGCCGTTGACCAGCGTCACGTGTGCTCCGTAGCTTTCGCACTCGACGCGGTTCGCCAGGGGCACGTCTTTGGGCATGAAGATGTGAGCTTCCAGACCGGCAGCGGCACAATAGGCCGCGAGGGCGCTGGCGGCGTTTCCGGCAGAGGGCGCAGCCAATTTTTTCAGACCGTAAGCTTTCGCCATGGTGACCGCCACTGACATCCCGCGCGCCTTGAAAGAGCCGGTCGGGTTCAGACCTTCATCCTTGGTGAAGACATTGGGAAATTCCCGGCTGGGCAGCATGGGCGTGAACCCCTCCCCCAGGGAAACGGGCGGGACATCGGGCAGGACTTCGGCGTAACGCCATAGTGTTGCCGGACGTGCAGCCAGCGCAGCACGGTTGAAGTGTTGCTTTAAGTTTTCCAGGTCATAGCGGGTGTAGAGGATGCCGCCATCGTTGGGGCAAATGGTCTGAGGGCGGTCGGCGCTGATGTGTGCACCACATTTGGTGCACTCGAGGTAGGAGATGCGGAACACTTCGGAAGTTTAGCACTCCCTCTTAAATTGGGGTTTGGCTGCGGGTCTGAGCTCTAACCGTTCATTTCCGGTTCTTAGTTTCTGGTTCTCGGTTCTCAGATGGGCAAGCGATTCAGCAGAGCGTTCGCCTTGCGGAACCAGGAGCGCTCGCGGCGGCGCAGATATCCCGGCATGGTGGGCTTCTTTGCCAGGATTTGCCTGGCCCACTCCCGGGCTTCGTTATTGCGTTGTTGGGAGGCGAGGAAGCAGGCGTAGTTGTAGTACGTCTCGGACGACGTCGAAATCCTGGTCACCTGTTGGAACAGCACTTCGGCTTTTTCCGACTTGCCGGTGTTGGCATAGGTATGGGCCAGCAGTCCCGCGGCGCGATGAAAATCATAGGTTGGATCGGCGGCGACCGCACGTTCGAGATCGGGCAGAGCCGCCGCAAAGTCCCCCATCTGCATGGCCGCCACGCCGCGACGGTAGAACGGGTCGGGCGAGTCGGTGCGGGATGAAATCGCTTTGTCGTAAGCCTGCCGGGCCTTTGCGAAATGCTCTTCCTCAAGGTAGAGATCGCCCAGTTCTTCGTAGTTGCCAGCGGAAGGGTTGTCGATTACCGCCGACTCCAGCTCGCGGATGCGTTTGCGGCGCGGGAAGGCTTTGAACGACTGACGCAACAGGCCGGCATCGGGCACGGCCTCGACCGCGATGTAGACCAAGGCGCCAAGCCAGCCGCCGATGAGGATGATCCACAGCCAGAAGGTGTCGGGGCGGCGGCGGATGAAGTGAATAATGGCGAACGCCTGCAGCAGGATTCCCCACCACGAAAACGCGAAAAAGAGTAACGATCCCATGCGTCGATGCAGAGTATAGTACGCGAGTCCGCGACGCCAGCCGGGGGCGGCAGTCCCCACGGGGGCCGGTGACTGCTAAAATCGTTTTTAGTGAAACCTCACGTCCGTCTTCTAGGTGTCGATATCGACGGCACCCTGTTGAACCCCGAATTTCAGATCTCCCCAGCCGATATGGCAGCACTGCGCCGGGCCCACGCGGCCGGGGTCGAAGTCGTTGTGGTCACCGGGCGGCGCCACACCTTTGCCCTGCCCATCGTGCAGCAACTGGGATTCGACTTGTGGGTCATCAGCTCTAACGGTGCGATCACGCGTTCGCTTGCCGGGGAGACTTTCCATCGCGACCTGCTTCCTGTCGACACCTGTCGCCGGCTATGCACCACCATGCAGGAGTTTCGAGGCAATACGGTGCTGACCTTCGACCAGGAAACCAAGGGTGCAATTGTGCTCGAACACATGAATGAGCTGAGCGCCAGCATTCAGCGCTGGCTGGAAAAGAATCTGCAATTCATTGAGTTCGTCATTCCCATTGAAGACTCGCTGACCCGCAATCCGGTGCAGGCCATGTTCTGTGGCTCGATCCTGCGTATGCAGGAGGCGTTGGCTAGGTTGTCAGCCAGTAACCTGGACGGAGACATTACCGTGCTTCGGACCGAATACGAGGCCCGCGACCTGAGCATGGTAGATGTGCTGAACCAGGGTTGTTCGAAAGGGCATGCGCTGCAACGATGGGCTGATCATCGCGGCATCCCCCGTGAGGAGGTCATGGCCATTGGTGACAACTACAACGACATAGAAATGCTTGCCTTCGCCGGAGTGCCGTTTATCATGGGAAATGCGGCCGAGGAATTGCGCCGCGAAGGCTGGACCGTCACTCGGTCAAATGATCAGAACGGCGTGGCCGCTGCGATTGAACAAGTGTTGGGCGTAGGTTCTTTCTAGCGCCGCCGTCCCGGTGGCTGTCCGGTGGCTTCTCGCCATGGCCGAGGGCAGGGGTGCCCTTGGGACAGCCGGCGAGACGCCGACGCTACAAGTTGAAGTCAGTATGATTCGAATCCAAAAATTCGGAGTGGGGCTGGGGCTGTTGCTTCTTGCCCTGCCAGCTCTGGGCACTGACCTCGCCATTCTGCATAACGGCTTTTCGATTCGCCACGAGAGCCGGGAAACCGTGGGCTCGGTGACTCGTCTCTATCTTGGAGCCGGCAAGGACTACGTTGACATTGCCACCAGTCAGATCGAGCGGTTTGAGAAGGATCAGTCGCCGGTAGCTGGACCGGCATCCGCACCGGCCGCCACCACCCTTACGCCGGCGCGGTTAGCAAAGCCCCAGGTTGTTAAGCCGCAAGATCTCAAGGAAGTGATCAACACCATCAGCGACCAGCACCACCTCGATCCTGATTTCATCAACAGCGTGATCCACGCCGAGAGTGGATTCAATCCGCACGCAGTTTCTCCCAAGGGAGCGCAAGGCCTCATGCAGCTGATGCCCGGGACGGCGTCGAAGCTGGGAGTGACCAACGCGTTCGACCCCCGCGCCAATGTGGAGGGTGGGACCCGCTATCTGAGCGAGTTGCTGGAGCACTATAACTTCGATGTGATCAAGGCGCTCGCCGCTTACAATGCAGGGCCGCACCGGGTGCAACAGTACGGCGGCGTGCCGCCCTACTATGAGACCCGCACCTACGTCGCGCGGATTGTTCGCGACTACAATCGTAGAAAAATCGCGGAGCGTAAAACCGCCGCGGCAACCGCCAAGGCTGCCCGCACCAAGCCGGCAACCCCGAAGGCTCCTGCAGGGGTCAAGCAAGGCGCGCTTTCCAACGGTGCGCCTCAGGCTTCGCAATAAGTGTCCGCACTCCAGGAAAATCCATACTTCTGCAAAGACTTTGGCGCGTTGACCCCCGGGTCTACCTCGTTTACCTTGGATCAAGCGTCGTGCTCGGTGGTTCGGGTCCTCCCCTGACATGGATAGAAAACGCGTTCTGATTACCGGCGGAATCCTGGCTGCCTTCGCTTTGTTGGTGTATTTCCAGTTCCGTCACTGGCGGAGCTTCGATTGGGCGACTTTCTGGGCGGAAACCGAGCAGATCAGACCCTGGCACATCGTCCACTCTGTCGGCCTTATATATGTTGCCTATGTCTTCCGGGCCATCCGCTGGAAGATCTTCCTGCGCCCGGTGCGCCCCCAGGCATCATGGCTGGAGCTGGTGCCCCCCACACTGATTGGATTTACAGGATTGGCCCTGTTGGGACGTCCGGGAGAATTCATTCGACCCTATCTGATTGCCCGGCGGCAGAAGCTGCCGGTTTCCTCACAGGTCGCGGTCTGGGCGGTAGAGCGCATATTCGATATCGGAGCCTTCGCCGTCCTGATGGCCGTGGGGATCTTCCTGCCGAGTTCGAGAAGGACGCTTCCGCACCCCGAGTACTACACCCGGTTTCGTGACGGCGGATTCCTGTTCTTTGGAATGGTCGTCGCATTGACGCTCGGGGCGGTGCTCGTGAGTCGCAAAGGGGAGGCGCTGGCGAACTGGGTGGAACATCGCTTCTCGCATTGGGGGGCCCGCCTTAGTCATCGGATCGCGCTGAAAATCCGGGAATTCGGCCAGGGCCTGAATACTATTCATGGCCCGATTTCCCTGATCTTGCTGATCGTGGTCTCGATCGCAATGTGGTGGATTATCGCGGTCGCTTACCATGAAGTCACGCTGGCTTATCATCAAACTGCGCATGTCTTTGGAGAAGATCCGCTCGATATCCGGCTGGTGCAAGTACTTCTGCTCATGGGTTCGAGCATGCTGGGATCGGTACTGCAACTGCCCGGAGTTGGCGGAGGTTCTCAGCTGGCTACCATCGCCGCGCTGGAGCATATCTTCGATGTGCCCAAGGAATTGGCCGCCAGTTGTGGCATCATGCTCTGGCTGGTGACCTTTGTTGCCGTCATACCGTTGGGTCTGCTGCTGGCCCATCACGAGCGCCTATCTTTGCGCAAGCTTTCCCAGGAAAGTCACCAGGAAGAGGCGGTGACCGCGGTTCCCGTCACACCGCCTGCCGGATGATTTTGGCCGCAACCTCGACTTACGTAGGGGCGGTGCCCTCGCGGCGCCCCTGTTGAGCAAGGTCCGCTGGAACTGGCGAGCTTGCCCAAAAGCAAGCGCTTCCCCCCGAAGCTCCTTGGGGGAGCCGCGCTTGTGCTCCGGGCCTCCGTGGGCGTTGCCGGCGCCGATCCCGTCGTACTCCGCCTGTTACAATGCAAGCGACGACCTCCCCGTCTGACATGAAGTGTCCTTTCTGTGGCTTTGAAAATGACAAAGTGGTGGACTCGCGCGAGAGTAAGGAAGCCGACTCCATCCGTCGCCGCCGCGAGTGTCTGAAATGCGGCAAGCGCTTTACCACCTACGAGCGGATCGACGAGATCCCCTACATGGTGGTAAAGAAGGACGGGCGCCGGGAAAAATTTGACCGGCAGAAAGTGCTGAACGGGCTGCTGCGGGCATGCGAGAAGCGCCCTGTGCCGATCAGCCGGCTGGAACAGATTGTGAACGAGGCGGAAGCCTTCGTCATTGAGTCGGCGGAGCGGGAGCGCAAGACCAGCGAAGTAGGCGAGCTGATCATGAACCGCCTGCGCCGCTATGACAAAGTGGCGTACGTACGCTTCGCTTCGGTTTATCTGGACTTCAAAGATGTGCAGGAGTTCATGGCCGAGCTGAAAGATTTGCTGAAGACCAAGGAAGTGCCAGAGGTTCGCAGCAAGGGCGCGGTAAAGAGTTAAAACCTCATGTGGTTGTGTGGGGCGGGCGCGCCCTCACCCGCCTGGCTGTAAGCAAGGCAAGAGCGGAAGTCGAAGTCAAAAGCCGCGGGCGAGGCGCCCGCGCCACACAGTCAAGAATATGGCTTACAAGGTCACACTTATTCCCGGCGACGGCATCGGCCCTGAAGTGATGCAGGCGACAGTGCGCATTCTTCAGGCCACCGGGGTGAAGTTCGACTGGGAAATCTTTCAGGCGGGCGCCGAAGCCTTTGTGAAGTATCACGAATACATTCCCAAGGAACTGGTCGAATCCATCGAACGGACTCGGGTGGGACTGAAGGGGCCGGTAACTACTCCGGTGGGCGAAGGGTTTCCGAGCATTAACGTTGCCTTGCGCAAGAAGTTCGAGCTTTACGCTAACTTCCGCCCCATTCGCAATCTGCCTCATATCCCAACCCGTTATCCCGGGGTGGATCTCATCATCGTCAGGGAAAACACCGAGAGTCTTTATTCCGGGATAGAACACGAGGTGGTGCCGGGAGTGGTCGAGAGCCTGAAGATCATTACCGAAAAGGCGTCCACTCGCATCGCGCGTTTTGCGTTTGCATATTCCCGCAAGAACCAGCGCAAGAAAATTCACGCCATCCATAAAGCGAACATCATGAAGCTTTCGGATGGCTTGTTTCTGCGCTGCTGCCGCGACGTGGCCAAGGAATATCCCGAGATTACTTACGGCGAACACATCGTGGACAACACTTGCATGCAGCTGGTGATGAATCCTTATCAATATGACGTGCTGGTCATGGAAAATCTTTACGGCGACATTATTTCCGACTTGTGCGCCGCGTTCGTCGGCGGACTGGGCTTCGTCCCCAGCGCGAATCTAGGCGATAACTGCGCCATCTTCGAGGCGGTACACGGATCAGCGCCTGACATTGCCGGCAAGGACATGGCCAACCCGACCGCGGTAATCCGCTCGGCACAATTGATGCTGCGTCATCTCGGCGAACACCACGCGGCTGACAAGATTCACGATGGATTGGAAAAAGTCTATCGCACCAAAGACAAACTCACTCGTGACGTTGGCGGCAACGCCGGGACCTCGGAGTTTGCCGACGCCATTATTCAGTTCATGGAAACCAGTACTGACGTTCCCGCCCAGGCCGAATCCTCGCACGCGTAATGTCTGGAGCCTATGCGGACCTCCAAGGGTATGTGGCTGAAAGCCGTCTGGCCGATCATCGCGGCTGTCATCTTTGCGGTGCCCGCATATTCGCAGAATCTTACGGTCACTCTTTTGGGGACAGGCACACCCCGTCCGGTGGTGGAGCGGTTTGGCCCTAGCATCCTGGTGGAAGCAGGAAAAGAGAAACTGCTCTTTGACGGCGGGCGTGGCGCCACCTAGCGTCTATATCAGCTCAAAGTCTCCTTCGCCGACCTGACCGCTTTATTTCTGACTCACCCGCATTCCGATGCCATTGTCGGAGTTCCCGATTTCTATTTGACAGGCTGGATTTTCGGCCGGAACACGCCGCTTCGCGTCTGGGGACCGACTGGCACGGCGGAGATGATGTCGCATCTGGAGCAGGCCTACCAGTTCGATATTCACGTCCGGCGCGATGTAGATGAGAGACTGCCAGCCCAAGGTGTCGTGGTCGTAGCCAAAGACATCGAGCAGGGGGTGATTTACCAGAACGGCGATTTTAAGGTCACTGCGTTCACCGTCGATCACGCTCTGATCAAGGCGGCATTCGGCTACCGGGTCGATTACGCAAGGCATTCTGTAGTCCTCTCGGGCGAGACGCGGTACAGCGAGAATCTCATCCACTTCGCTCAGGGCGCGGATGTGTTGATTCGCGAGGTAATTGATCCCGAAGCGTACCGAGCCAGCGATTACCTTTACAGCGACCTGCGAAAGCAAAAAGTAATCGATCACCACACCACTCCGGAGCAAGCCGGAACGGTCTTCAGCAGCCAGGCAAAGGCGAAACTGGCTGTCTATTCTCATATCGTGCCGTTCGACGCATC
>Ga0307472_100001229_pt1 | contig 10111 bp, 9 predicted proteins | sample atmos_gasesAM5C__2_FD_204582 | JGI IMG/M metagenome (GOLD analysis project Ga0307472, IMG submission 204582) | Hardwood forest soil microbial communities from Morgan-Monroe State Forest, Indiana, United States - atmos_gasesAM5C_05 | ecosystem: Environmental > Terrestrial > Soil > Temperate... | reverse complement strand
AGGTAGTTCTCGTAGCGGGTCTGGATCTCCGAGACGTACCGCACCGGCTCGAAGCCCCGGACGTACCCGTACCGGGCGCGGGAGTAGTACGCCGGGTGGGAGAGGAGCAGCATCGCCTGCTCCACGCTCTTGAACCACTTGTCGGGGTCGAGCCCCCGGGTGCGCGCCAGCTGCCGGGCGTCGCTGAGGTGGCCCCATCCGGCGTTGTAGGCGGCGAGGGCGAAGCGCATCCGCTGCTGGACGGGGAGGGACGCCTCCAGCCGGTCCGCCAGCCGCGCCAGGTGCTGGATGCCGGCGTGCGCTCCCTCATCCGGGTCGGAGAGCCGGGTGAAGCCCATCTCCTTGGCCGTGCGGGGGAGCACCTGGAAGAGCCCGACCGCCCCGGCCAGGCTCCTCGCCGCAGGGTCGAAGCGGCTCTCCTGGTACGACTGCGCGGCGAGCAGTCGCCAGTCGAACCCGTAGCTCTCGGCATACTTGCGGAAGATCGGGTCGTAGCTGGACAGCCCCTGGCCCACCCCGGCGTCCGGAGTGCGGACCTCGGTGGCCAGGCGGGGGTTCTCGAAGTACCGCCGCCAGAAGAGGTTGTACTCGAGGCTCTTGTAGGTGCGGGCCACGTAGCGGTCCAGCGCGGACTTGAGCTGCTTGTCGCGGGGCCGCATCGCGAACCCCAGCGACTGCTTCTGCCCCACCGGAAAGGCGGCCACCACGTCGCTCCGCCAGGCCTGCTCGGCCTGGAAGATGTGGGAGTCGGCCACGGTGAGGTCCACCGTCCCCGCCGCCACCTGGCCGATCAGGTCCTCGGTCTCCTCGTCGCTCCGGGCCAGCTCGAGCACGAAGGCCACTCCCTGGCTGCGCAGCTTCTCCAGCGTGTCGCGGTAGCTGGAACCGGGCCGGACCCGGATGTGCCGGCCGGCGAGCTGAGAGACCGAGGTCAGCCGCGGTTCCGAGACGCGCTGGACGATCAGCTCCTGCACCTCGAGATAGGGCGTGCTGAAGGCAACCAGGGCGCTCCGCTCGGGGGTCTGGGTGTAGGAGGCGGCGATGACGTCGCCCCGGCCGTCGAGGAGCCAGGGCACGAGGTCGGCGTGCGAGGGGGGAACCACGATCTGGAGGCGGACCTCGAGCTGGTCGGCGAACCGCTTCATCAGCTCGTAGTCGAAACCCGCCGGCTCGCCCCGGTAGAGGAAGTAGCTGACCGCGTTGTTGCGGGTGAGCACCCGGAGCACGCGGTGCTTCTTCACCTCCGGAAGGTCCCCGGTGCGCTTCCGGCCAGCGTGGGCGATCAGCGACTGCTCCTGGATGAAGAGGTCCAGCGCCGTCTTCAGCTCCTTGGCCTGGGGGTGGAGGGCCCAGGCGATGGGGCGCTTCCGGGTCAGGGCGAAGAGGCGGACCGCGTCGGGGGCAAACTGTTCCTCGGAGGGAAGGAGGTTGCTGTCCACCACCGTCAGCTCCCGATCTCCGCGGCTGACGTCGGCGAGCAGGTCGGCCTGCTGGGCAGGAGCGAGCACCACCGCGACCTTGAGGTCGGGCAGCTTCAACGCCGCGAGGCTGGCCTCGAAGACCGAGCCGGCGGGGACGCTGATGGTGTGTCCGGCCAGCTCCGGCGCCGAGCGGGGCGGCTTCTTCGCCCCCCGGTGGCCCATCACCATCTCGTCCACCACGTCGACCGGATCGGTGAACGCCACCTTGGCCGAGCGTTCCGGGGTCACCGTCAAGGGATTCGCGGCCACGTCTCCGCGCCCGGCGGCCAGATCGTCGAGGATGTCGTGGCGCCGCTCGACCCAGACGGTCTGGATCTGGAGTCCCTGCCGGTGGGCAAAGTCCTCGAGGTAGTCCCGGTAACGCGACGCCGGCGAGCCATCGCGGGAGATGGGCGGGTCATCCTCGTCGCCCAGCACCAGGATCCGGAGGTTCCCCCGGGAGCGGATCTCCGCCAGGTCGGCGGCCCCCGCGGCCCAGGGCAGGAGCAGGATCGACAGCAGGCTCGCGGTCCGGGCCCAGCCCATGCGGGCGCCGGACTCTAGTCAAGGACGTCGACGGCTGCCCTGGGTCAAACCTGCGCGGGTGCGATCGCTGCCTCGCTGACGCGCTGCGCACTGGAGGCGCCCAGCGCGGCCACGGTCACCAGCATCACCCCCAGCCCCTGAGAAAGCCGCGGGATTTGCTCGAGCATCACCGCCCCCACCAGGAGTGCCGCGGCGGGCTCGACGCTCATCAAGGTCCCGAACGTCCCGGCGCGCAGCCGGCGGAGGGCGGACAGCTCCAGGGCGTAGGGGATGACTGGAAGGAGCAGCGCCAGACCCAGACAGGTCAGGAGGACGGAGCCCGAGAGGTGTCCGGAGGCCTGGCTCAATCCCACCGGAAGCGCCACCAGCGCCGCCACCGGCATGGAGATGGCCAGGCCGCCCACCCCGTGGAACCGATCGCCGATGAACTGGGTGAGCAGGATGTAGAGCCCCCAGCACACGCCGGCGGCCAAGGCCAGGCCGATGCCCAGGAGATCGCCCGGGCTCGAGGACCAGGGCTCGGTGATCAGCAGCACGCCGGCAAATGCCAGCGGGGGCCACACCCATCCCCAGCGCCCCGAGCGCCGGAGCACCGCCACGGTGAGCGGCCCGAGGAACTCGATCGCCACCGCGCTGGCCAGGGGGATCCGGGCGATGGCCTCGAAGAAGAAGAGCGTCATTCCCCCGCTGACCGCGCCGAGGAGCACCGCCCCGCCGAGGTCACGCCGGGGGAGCGCCCACGGGCGGGGCCGGGCGACGACGGTGTAGATCAGGGCCGCCCAGCACAGCCGCAGCCACGCTGTCCCCGCCGGGCCGACCTGGGCGAACACCGGCGTGGAGGCGGCCGCGCCGATCTGCACGGTGAACACCGAGGCCAGGGCCATGGCCACTCCGGTGGATGTGCGGGCGCGGCTCGGCACGGCCACCGTTTCTAGCGACGGGGCGATGCGGACGCTGCCCGGAGTGGAGGAGGGGCTATTTCCGACCGGCGCCGAAGAGGAAGCCGACCCCGATGCCAAACCACGACTGCTTCGGCGAGCCGGCCTGCTCCCAGTAGTACTCCCAGCGTCCACTGAAGAAGATGGCCGTCCCTGCCTTCCGGTCGATCCCGAAGGCGATGCCGATCTGTGGCATCACCCCCCACTGCCACTGGGTCCGGGAGTAGGTGCCCATCCCCACGTCCACCAGCCGCTCGATGATCGCCCCCCCGGCGTTGGCGCCGAACCAGATCCGGCCACCCCCCCGCAGCGGGATGTGGAAGGCGAACCCGCCCATGGCCGGAATCGCGTTGAGGTAGCGGAACTGCTTGCCGCTGACGTCCCGCCCATCGCTGATGTGGAGCACGCCGGTCTTGGCGGCGTTGAACAGGTTCCAGCCCAGCGAGAGCTCGAAGTTGAAGGCGGGGGCCACTTCGATCGACGCATCGAGGTGCGCCCCCCGGCTGCTGAAGCGGTCGATGAAGTCGCTGGTGCCCAGGGAGGGAACCGCCATCTCGTAGGAGAGGCGGATGTTGCTCTGGGCCAGCGCGGAGGCAGGGAGGGCGAGGAGGAGGAGGACCGCGAGGCGAGGAGGAGCGTGCGCGCGCATGGGATCCTCAGAGGTACGACGACTGCGCGAACGCCTGGTCGATGCCCTGGTCGATGCGCTGGAGGTTGGACTGGTTGGTGGAGGGGAGTCCGACCACGGCGCCGGTCCACAGCGCTCTCAACCTATGCTTGGCGGTGTCGGGGTTCCGCGCATCGAGCATGTCGATCCGCACCGAGCCGCCGTCGAAGACCTCGCGGTCCCGGGCCCAGGGGTAGAACACGCGCCAGGAACTGTCGTAGCCGGCGAAGCCCGGCCAGCCCGGAAAGGCGTCGAAGAACGGGTAGGGGATCCACAGCACCGACGGACCGAGCGAGCCGTAGACGATCACGCTCACGTCCGGGGTGGTGGTGGAGGGGTCGACGCGGGTCCAGCCCAGGGCGTCGAGGTTGGCTGCCACCTTGGCCAGGATGGCCGGATCGTTGCTGTGGTCGAACGCCGGGGTGGTGCTCACCGGGAGCTCGCCCACCACGTCGGGCATCGCATAGGTGCGAAGGGCGGCGAAGTTGGCCGCCAGGTCGTGCTGGGTCGTCACCGAATCGAGATCGGTGAGAACCTCTGCGCCCCCGGGGTAACAGGCCGCGAGCAACACCGTCGCAGCCGCTGCCAGTCGCCTCATGGCGCTCGTCCTCCCTCTGTCTCTCCGCCCCTGGCCCGGAGAAACGATGCACCGGCCCGGAGGGATCCGTCCAATCCGACCCGAAGCCGCCGCCCGACGTCGGCGGTCCTCCCTTTATTCAATCCACGCCTTCTCCGACTTGCCCGCCTGGTGTCCTCCCTGGCATGACGGGCCGCTCCTGCATGGGTCTCCTCCACGCCGTCGTCCTCGGGCTGGTCCAGGGCATCACCGAGTTTCTCCCCATCAGCTCCACCGCGCACCTGCGCATCGTACCCGTGTTGCTCGACTGGCCCGATCCCGGCGCGGCGTTCGATGCCATCATCCAGCTGGGGACGGTGGCCGCGGTGCTGGTGTACTTCCGTGGCGACATCGTCCGGCTCTTCTCCGCCTGGGTGCGGGGGCTCCGGGACAAGGCGCCGCTGGGCACGACCGACGCGCGCCTGGCCTGGTTCGTCATCGTGGGGACCATCCCGGTGGTCATCCTCGGGTTCGCCTTCAAGCACGCCATCGAGACCTCGCTGCGCTCGCTGTGGGTGATCGCCGCATCGATGATCCTCCTCGCCCTGCTCCTGGCCGCCGCGGAGCGCATCGCCCGCCACCAGCGCACGCTGGCCGACCTGACCTGGACCGACGGATGGGTGATCGGCCTGTGGCAGGCAGTGGCCCTGATCCCCGGTTCGAGCCGCTCGGGCACCACGCTGACCGGGGGGCTGTGGCGGGGATTGAAGCGCGAGGACGCCGCCCGCTACTCCTTCCTCCTCTCCATCCCCGCCACCACCGCCGCGGGGATCTTCGAGCTCCGGCATCTGCTGAAGGCGCACGTCCCGTTCACCGGAGCCGAGCTGCTGGTCGGCGGTGCGGTGGCCTTCGTCTCCGGGATGCTGGCGATCGGGGGACTGCTCCGCTACCTCCGTACCCGCACCACCGCGGTGTTCATCGTCTACCGGGTGGTCCTGGGGCTGTTCCTTCTCGGGCTGCTCCACTCCGGGCGGCTGCAGCCCGACGCAGGCCTGGAGCATTCTCCGGCCGTCGCCGCAGCCTCCGGAGCGAGCCGGCGCGAGTGATGGACCCCCGGTTCACCGAGCTCGCCGCGCGTCTGCAACGGCACCCCGGGCGCCCGCTGAACCTCCCCGGGCTGGAGCTCCGCGACTCGGCGGTGCTGGCTCCCTTCCTGCTCAAGGAAGGCGTGCCGGAGCTGCTGTTCACCCTCCGCCCGCCCCACCTCCGCCGGCATGCGGGGCAGGTCTCGTTTCCCGGGGGAGCGCGCGACCCGGGAGATGCGACGCCGCTCCACACCGCCTTGCGGGAGATGCGCGAGGAGCTGGGCGTCCCCGAGCAGAGCGTGGAGGTGCTGGGGATGCTGGACGAGATTCCCACCACCTCGGAGTTCCGGGTCATTCCCTACGTTGGGGTGGTCGACCCGGCCGTCCCCCTCCGCCCCGACGCCGGGGAGATCGCCGAGTTGCTGGAGATTCCCGTGGCGGCGCTCCAGAGTCCGGGCGTGCGCAGGACGGAGAAGCGCTTCTACCGGGGAGCGGAGCGAGAGGTGTACTTCTACGAGGTGGGCCGGCACACCATCTGGGGGGCGACCGCCCGGATCCTGAAGAACCTCCTGGAGGTCCTGGCAGAGCTGCCCGCTTGGAGCGAGGTCGGATCGCGATGACGCTCTATCCGGTGGTGATGGCCGGCGGCTCGGGAACCCGCTTCTGGCCGCTCTCGCGCAGGGCCCGTCCCAAGCAGTTCCTCGCCCTGGCGACCCGGAAGCCGCTGGTGGTGGAGACCGTGGCCCGCCTCGGGCGCCTGGCAGCTCCGGGCCGGACGTACGTGGTCTGCGGCCCGGCGCATGCCCGGGGCATCCGCCGGCTGTTGCCCAGGCTTCCCGCAGCCAACGTCCTCGTCGAGCCGGTGGCTCGAAACACCGCCCCGGCCATCGGGCTGGCGACGCTGGAGATCCAGGCCCGCGACCCCGACGCCATCCTCGCCGTGCTGCCCTCCGACCACCACGTCGCCGACGTGGCCGGGTTCCAGCGCGTGCTGCGGCGGGCGGCGGAGGTGGCCCGCGCCGGTCCCCTGGTGACCATCGGCATCCGGCCCACCCGGCCCGAGACCGGCTACGGCTACATCCAGCTCGGCGAGCCCATCGACGAGACCGCCTACCGGGTGAAGGCCTTCGTGGAGAAGCCGGACGCTCCCACCGCGGCGCACTACCTCGCCTCCGGCGATTACCTCTGGAACGGAGGCATCTTCGTCTTCACCGCCCGGGCGATGCGGGCCGCCATCGACCGCCACCTCCCCGAGCTGGGGAAGGTGCTCGCCGCCCTGGAGTCGACGGTGGGGACCCGTCGCCACGCCGCGGCCCTGAAGCGGCTCTTTCCTCGCGCGCCGGCGGTGTCGATCGACTACGGGGTGATGGAGAAGGCCCGGGACATCGCGGTGGTGCCCGGTGACTTCGGATGGTCCGACGTGGGGAGCTTCGCCGCGCTTCCCGAGGTCCGTCCGGCCGACGCGGCGGGCAACGTGGTGGTGGGGGAGGGGGCGATCCTGGTCGACTCGACCGGGTGCGTGGTGGTGGGGTCGGGGCGCCCGCTGGGCGTGGTGGGGCTCCGGGAGATGGTGGTGGTGGACGCGGCAGACGCGGTGCTGGTGGTGCCGCGAGATCGGAGCCAGGACGTCCGGGCGGTGGTGCAGGCGCTCCGGACGCGCGGGTTCCGGAAGTTCGAATGAGGATGCAGGCAATGAACGCGCAGATATTTCGCGAGTACGACATCCGTGGGCTGGTGGACCAGGACCTCACCGAGGAGGTGGTGGAGCTCCTGGGCAAGGGGCTGGGCACCGTGGTTCGCCGCAAGGGCGGGCAGAGCGTGGTGGTGGGCCGCGACTGTCGCGAGTCGAGCACCCGCTTCCGCGACAGGCTGGTGAACGGGCTCACCTCCACCGGCCTCGACGTGCTCGACGTCGGCGTGGTCCCCACCCCGCTCACCTACTTCGCCGCCAACACCCTTCCGGTCGACGGGCTGGCGATGATCACCGGGAGCCACAATCCGCCCGAGTACAACGGCTTCAAGGTCGGGCACGGGAAGACCACCCTCCACGGGCACGAGATCCAGGCCCTGCGCCAGCTGATCGAGGCCCGCGACTTCGAGCGGGGCCGCAAGGGACGGGTTACCCCCTTCGACATCGTCAGCCCCTACGGCCACTTCATCCGGCAGACGGTGCGGGTGGGCCGCAAGGGAATGAAGGTGGTGATCGACGCGGGGAACGGAACCGGCGGCGAGGTGGCAGTGCCGCTCCTCCGGAGCATGGGCTTCGAGGTGGTGCCTCTCTTCTGCGAGATGGACGCCCGGTTCCCCAACCACCACCCGGACCCGACGGTGCTGGAGAACCTCGAGGACCTCATCGCCGCGGTGAAGAAGGAGAAGGCCGAGGTGGGCATCGCCTACGACGGCGACGCCGACCGGATCGGTGTCATCGACGACCAGGGCAAGGTGCTGTGGGGCGACCAGCTGATGATCCTCTTCGCTCGCTCGGTGCTGGCCGAGGCCCCGGGGTCGGCCATCGTGGGGGAGGTGAAGTGCTCGGTCACCCTCTACGACGACATCGCCGCCCATGGCGGAACGCCGGTGATGTGGAAGGCGGGGCACAGCCTGATCAAGGCCAAGATGAAGGAGACCCACGCCCAGCTGGCGGGGGAGATGAGCGGGCACATCTTCTTCAAGCACCGCTACTTCGGCTTCGACGACGCGGTGTACAGCTCGGCGCGGCTGCTGGAGATCCTCACCCACGAGCAGCGGCCGCTCTCGGCGCTGCTGGCCGACGTGCCGAAGACCTTTGCCAGCCCGGAAATTCGCTTCGACGTCCCGGAGGAGAAGAAGTTCGCCATGGTTCGCCGGGCCACCGAGGTCCTCCGCACCGCGGGGCACTCCATCGTCGACGTCGACGGGGTGCGGGTCACCTTCCCCGACGGGTGGGGGTTGATCCGGGCCAGCAACACCCAGCCGCTCCTGGTGCTTCGCTTCGAGGCCAAGACCGAGGCGCGGCTGAAGGAGATCCAGCAGCTGATCGAGAGCACCGTCCAGCGGGTGCAGCGCGAGCTGTCCGGATGAGCCAGGCGAAGGCCAACCCGCTCTGTGCTGCTACCCCGGTCGGGGCGCTGGGCTAGAATCCACGCATGGGAGAGCCCTCGTCCCCGCTGGTGGGCATCATCATGGGGAGCCGGTCGGACTGGTCCACGCTGGCGCCGGCCGCCGAGGTGCTCACCGCGCTGGGCGTGCCCTTCGAGGCCCGGGTGGTCTCCGCCCACCGCACGCCGGACTGGATGTTCGAGTACGCCTCCACCGCCGAGTCCCGCGGGCTCAAGGTCATCATCGCCGGCGCCGGCGGGGCGGCGCACCTGCCGGGAATGGTGGCGTCGAAGACCTTGCTGCCAGTTTTGGGGGTGCCGGTGCCGGCCACCGTGCTCCAGGGGGTGGACGCGCTGCTCTCCATCGTCCAGATGCCCAAGGGCGTCCCGGTGGGGACGCTGGCCATCGGCGAGCCAGGGGCGGCGAACGCGGCGCTGCTGGCGGCGGAGATCCTCGCCCTCGAGCAGCCGAAGCTTCGTGAAGCGCTCCGGACCTGGCGCGCGGACCGGGCGCGCGAGACACAGGCGAGCAAGGTTCCGTGACCGCCATCCTCCCCGGCGCGACGCTGGGCATCCTCGGGGGCGGCCAGCTCGGTCGGATGACCGCCATGGCGGCGCGCACGCTGGGCTACCACCTGGCGGCGCTCGATCCCGATCCCTCCTGCGCGGCGCGCTTCGTGGTCGAGACCTGCATCACCGCCGCCTTCGACGACGTCCCCGCGGCGCGCGAGCTGGCCAGCCGCGCCAACGTGGTGACGGTGGAGATCGAGAAGATCTCTGTGGACGTGTTGCGGGCCATCCAGGAGACCGTCCCCACCCGGCCGGGGCCGGACGTCCTGTTCGTGGTGCAGGACCGGGCGCGGCAGAAGGACTGGCTGGCCGAGCACGGCTTTCCCGTGGGCCCGTACCGGAAGGCGATGAACGAGGCCGAGCTGCGCGAGGCGAGCGCGGCGCTCGGGAGTCGCACCTACGTGAAGTCGACCCGCGGGGGCTACGACGGCCGGGGCCAGGAGATCCTCCCCGGTCCGGAGGAGGCGGGCCGGGTGTGGACGGAGCTGGGGGCCAATCCGGTGGTGGTGGAGCAGGCGCTCGATCTGGAGACCGAGCTGAGCGTCCTGGTCGCCCGGCGCCCCTCGGGCGAATCGCGCACCTATGCCCCGGCGCTGAACCACCATGTGAAGGGCATCCTCGAGTGGAGCGTGCTCCCCGGGCCGCTGCCGATCCCGCTGGCCAACACCGCCGAATCGGTCGCCCGGGACATCGCGGTGGCGCTGGGGGTCGAGGGCCTGCTGGTGGTGGAGTTCTTCCTCACCCGTGACGGCCAGCTGCTGGTGAACGAGCTCGCCCCGCGCCCGCACAACACCTTCCACAGCACCGAGGTTGCCTGCGCCACCAGCCAGTTCGAGCAGCTGACCCGCGCGGTGTGCGACCTGCCGCTGGGCTCGACGGAGATTCTCCGTCCCGGGGCGATCGTGAACCTCCTCGGGGACCTGTGGTCCAATGACCGGTCCCCGCCGTTCGACAGGGCGCTGGAGATCTCCGGCGTCCAGGTCCACCTCTACGGCAAGCGCGTCGCCCGCCCCGGTCGAAAGATGGGACACCTCTCGGCGATCGGTGCCACGCCCGACGAGGCGTTGAAGAAGGTGCAGGAGGCGAAGGAGCGGCTGCTGGTGAGGGGCTGAGCGCGCTCAGGACTCGAGCAGGTCGCGCACGAAGGCCATCGCTTCCTCGCGGCAGAGGAGCGGATTGGCCAGTGCTTGCGCCGTCCGCCGCAGCCACGGA